>OCTA010002035.1_pt1 | contig 18574 bp, 32 predicted proteins | sample 1538991 | NCBI WGS metagenome assembly OCTA01 (sample SAMEA3539302, study PRJEB22396) | soil metagenome | biome: tundra; feature: field; material: soil | place: USA | collected 2010-05 | depth 0.15 m | reverse complement strand
GGGGCCTGGGGGGGGGCGCGATGATCTTGGACATTTTCTGCCCAACTAACGGGCAAAAGTTTGTAATTGCAAGCACATAGTTTGCAACTGCAAGCACAAGATAATCGCGCCCACCATTTACTACTTTGGTCGATCTGCCCAGAGGATTCTATAGAGCAATCCTATAAACACTGATCCTGTAGCCACCATTTGAATGCTGGTGATAAGACAGTGACTATCGCCCTTATGTTTCGGAAATTTCCACGGACCATTCAGTTGCATTGCTAGCCCTTTCGGAAAAGAGCATGTCCCAGTATTACTAGCAATGTTCCCAAGACTAGGACAACTGCAATTACCCATGCAAAAGCCCAGGGAGTAAGTTCTTGTGCTACGGGGCCCATGTTCCTTTCCCCTTTCTTATTTGCCCAAGCTTGGTGCCAGTAACGCTCCGCCTCTCGGCGCCGGGGACCACTTGGCAAAACGCCCCGTGTGTACGCTTCGCCATAACCCGCCGGGACATATCCCATTCAGGCTTCAGCGGGGTTTCTTTCTACTTGACTCCGACTCTATCGAAGTACCATTTGTGACCTTGTGAATAACGGACACCATACCATCCGTATCCATCTAGAATCCAACCACCGGGGGCACGTCCGCATGCCACTTTAGTAATACCGATTCGGATACCGTTACCATTGTAAATATGGGTACCTGTTCGGCCTTTGCCGATTGCGGTGTATTTGCACACGATGCGAGCTTCTATCGTTCGCAATGGACGACATCCGATTTGCCGAATAACCCATACTTTTAGGGCATCCCATGAGCCATCATGGAAGCCGGTATAGAATCTGGATTCGGCGTGACATGCGGTTGACGGGGCCGCATTGACCGGCTTATTTGTGCTAGCCATTGCGTGTAGCGGACCGCTTGAGATTATCGCTGCGAGCATAGCGATTAGTAGGATTCTGCCTTTCACGCCCTACCTCCAACCATCAATTCGTATAGATCCCAGTATGCTCCCCTGCAGTCATCGTAGACGCCGAAGTTCCTGGGAGTGGCGTGCATTCCTTGATTCATTACAACGATCAGATTCGCTCTTTCGCTAGGTGATAGCTTAATGAATACGTTGCTTTTGAGTTTTCCTTTCATCGCGCATCACTCTTAACGGTGCAGCATGAGTAGCCGTATCGGAATGGGTGATTGGGGTGATCTAGGATTGGCCTGTCGTACGTTTCGGCATCCTTTCGCTTGCTCTTTCGGGAGTAGGGGCCGATTCCTGATCGGTTGCGGTTGCGCAATCCGGTGCGTCCTCTGACGGAACGATTGAGAGCGTGTGATCGGGGCATGGCGTTTCCTTTCGTACCATTTCCTTTGGATAGGCGGAAAACGTTTTTTCTAGGTGCTGGAATCCGTTTACGGGGTCCCATCGTCCGCCAAGGTAATAGTAATCGGTACTCATCTTGCTTCCTTTTAAGATAGGCTCGGAAAAGATGGGCCAGTGGACAGTTCCGACTTGCGCTCTCGGCATTACTTGCCTGGGCGGTAGCAGGCTCGATCCTGGGGCCATTCCCGAGAGACCTAACAGAATTGGACTCGCCGGCCGGGGTGCCGCATGTGACCCCGACCGGCGAGGACTTGTCAACCTTCGGTACGTCCGCTGTTGTTCTGAGCGGCATTACCTGGCAGGTTGGCGGTAAGACCGAATCGAACCTGAGTGACCGGGAGATTCTTGCTGGGCAGGATGCGGAAGGTCAGTACGCCCGCCTCACGGGAAGCACAGTATCCGCGTACGTCCGCAATCCAGCGCTTGCGCTCGGCTTCCGTCTCGAACTCTGCGAAACCCTCTTGGTCCGCGTGATCGGTCAAGTAGCCGTAAGCCTCGTCAACGTCATCCTTCACATCCTGGGGGATGTCCGCGAGACTTGACTGTCCGGTGCGGGGCTTGCTCTGGAACTTGATCATGGCCATTTTGGTGCTTCCTTTCGGGTTTGCGGCATGCTGCCGCTTGGGGTAGTCTAGGGATCTTGCTCCCGGGTAGGATGCTGAGGGATCGGATTGACACGTGAAACGCTACCGGCCCTTTGCATGAGCCTCGCCGTGCCCTACCGGGCTATTCAGTTTTTCGATCTACCCAAAGACTATCACGGCCCGAAGGTTTTTGACCCATCGACCTACGACTTTTTCCAAGTTTTTCCGCCGTCACTGCTGGTGACCGGAGTCACTGCGAGTGACGAGACCACGACCAACCCATGCATAACAGGAGGAGGAGGAGGAGAAGGAGGGGTTGCAGCGAACCATGTTGCGTCGTAAACAATCGACTCATCATAGTGACCTCCTGTCAGAGACTGTCCCGCATACTGGACTGCAACCACTCCTGTCATGTCTGCAACAGTCTTGGTTCCGTCCAGCGTGGCCAGCCACACCCGGAAACCATGTCCGGGCTTGAGCCCAACACTTAGCATGGCGTTATAAAGCGGTGTAAGACCGCTGCGATTGCAGTAGATTACCGGGTTTGCCACCCCAAGCTTTTGGCGTGCCTTTACCCAAGTAACCGCTGTGCTTACTGTCGCGTCACCATTTTCGACGTCAAGCACTGCGGCTCTCGGATCGGAGCCATTAACGTCAATGGTAACGTGCGCGGCCCCCGGAAAGCGAGCCCATTCTGCCGCATTCCAGGCATAAAGGCCATTGACGTATCCAGCGACTAGTGCAGTTCCCAATACAGGGATATCGGTCGATGAAGTGCTGTCACGCATGATTCTAGTCATTTGTTTGCTCACCCCAGTAGGCGCTTCGCTTGGTTGTGACTGGTGGTGTAGGATCGGGAACCTTTGCCGGAGGCGGCTTAGGATCGCCATTCTTTGGGTCTACTTTCGGGGGTTCGGCATTTTTGCTAGCAATCATTTTGTCATATTCGGCCGCTTTTTCGTCTGCCGTCATCTCTTTTGTAGGCGTTCGGCTTAGCCTATCCTCCATCTTGGTAAGTCGGTCATCATGACCCTTGCGCCATAGCTGAGTTTCTAGCCTATCTTGCAACCTTTCTGCCGCATCCTCAGATGCTCGCTTACCGAGAACTTCACTAGTTTCGGTATCGAACACTTCATAGTTGCTTTCTCCGGCCTGCCGGATATCAAGTGCCATTGGTAGCTGCTCCCTCTGTTAGGCCACCCTTGCCATTGGCTGGTACTGCTATATTGGCTTCTTGCAATGCTCCAACTAGCTGATCAGTGCGAGCGACCAGATCATCATGTTGACTATTTACCATATCGGCCGTATGCGATACGAGCCGATGTGTTTTCTCATTGCTGCGCAGATTCAGATATGCGGTTATGACTACTGACCCGAAGGTTAGTAGTGAGCCGAAAAACTGCAGTGTCATCTATTACCCAATCTAATCTCTAGTGCCAGTTCAGGGAATATTTAGCACTAGCATTGTGGACACGAGTAGTAACTGTGCCCAAGTTGTATGTCTGCACTGCTCCCGGCGTAGTGTCCGAAGCTCCACGGATTAGCAGACATGGCGTGCCGCTAGTGGCATTAGGTGCCGCGCTGGAGTCAACTTCTACGGGCATGATCTGGGTAGACGTGGGAACATATGCTGTCGGCATCGTCCACATAGCAGTGCCATTTGTTAGTGTGCCTGCGACTACATGGAGATTGATCTCAACATCTCCGTCAGCCAATGCACGGTAAGCTGGGGGAGGATAGTTGCCGCCTCTGGCCGTCCACCCATTTGTGAATCCTACTCCACCTACTATGCGATGCCATGTTTCTAGTCCGGGATAAAGCTGGGTACCTGTAAGACTCTGACCAGAAATACCGCCTACGGGATTGCTTAGTGGTACCATAATGTTTCCAGCATTATCGGTAATGTTCTCTATGAACAATTCTAGCTGGTTACCGCCTAGCGTCGAATAGACTCCGCTAAGTATTCCACCTGGCCAGGTACCAGCAAGCGGGCCACTTGCCGAGAGAGTAAGAGTGAATAGACCCTGATCCCCTCCACCATTTGTCATTCCGCCAAGAACTAGAACACCTTCGGCAATATTGCCATCATTGAATGTTACTGAAAGGGTGCCAATAAGTGGCGGGGAAAGTTCGTGGGCGCCATTTGACGGCAAGAGAATAACGTTTTGCATCTGAGAGATTAGGAATACGTCAGATGGCCCACCATTTGGAGTTAGAAAGATGATCTGAAAGCTTAGCGCTTCATTGATAATTACTTGCGGTCCGCCAGCACTCCCGACAGTTACCGAACCGCGAAAAGAGGCATTATTAAATTCCGCACTACCATCTTTGTTAATGGTCCACCCAGACACGCCAGGGACATAGTCGGGTGAGTGGATAGAAGGATAGACGAGCGCCCCGCCTCCCCCAATGATTGGGTTACTAAAACCGCTCAATTTATATCCTTCATTCCTGTGACGTTTAGATAAGCTGTTGCTCCTACGTCTCCACCAGTCCATACAGCCCAGATATATCGTCCAAGAATTATCTCGTCAGAGCTGATATGGTCAGTAGAATCTCCAGTGCTTCCCGAAAGCGTGCCATCCCGAAAGTTGTTTTGTGTAGGGGCATCCCCACAATAGACTTTGCAAGAGGCTTCTAGCGTATTACTGCTAGCGTTTACATGAGCGATTTCTGGATGCCAAGTTTCCCCTCTCCCTTGCGGTCCGAGTTTGGCGGTTCCATTGCCGCTAACGTTAAGAGTAATGGGGATTGATTCCCTAAGCGTTACAGTTTGCATCAGAGTCTCGCCAACTCATACATATCATGATGATGCCTGAGCACATCTAGCCAGTATGTTTCCTGCTTTCCTGCGAGTTTCATCATGCGGACATGATACCTCATGCGGAGAGTTTTGGTATAGTCCGCATCCCCTCCAATGCGTTGTGATTGCGAAGCGAGATATCCGCTAATCACAGTAAAAGCAAGCATGACCGCGAGCGATCCCCACTTAATACCCTTCTCATCTCGAATAAGCTTCATCCAGATTGGGTTACTTTCGGTTCCCGCGGTTTCCATTGTTCTAATCCTTCGCGTAAAGAATCTCGACTACCCCGACCTTAATAGCACCCGAGGACGCGCCCAGAGGCGTAGCCGTGATCTGAGCATGATAGACAGCAGCGCCCGAAGCGGCCGCAATAGCAACCACCTGCAAGTTCTGTGCCCCATTCAGAACCACCGTGTAAGGTCCCGAACCAACTGCAGTAGCACCTACAGCGAGGCGAGTTCCAAGCGGGTTAAGCCGCATGTTATCGTCATCAGTTGCCGGAACTATTGTCCCATCTATGTAAGCGACGACGCTAACCGAATAGGTGCCAGCCGGAAGTGATGCGGCCGCCACTGTCACAATGTTACCGCCCGCACCTGGAGCCGAAGCTGAGCCTGCCCCAGCTACAGAACCTACCGACTGAGCAGTAGCGGCAAGTGCCGCAGAGTTCGCTGTGACGAACACCCTATCCGTTGTACGCACGGGAACAGGCATCATAAAACCCTTAGCGATGATTGCTCCCGCGACACCCTTGGAATAGTCGGGGTCACCACTCACGCGGTTAGCGTCAGCCTGAGAGTGGCAGATGACGATGTCCGCATCGCCATACTGGATTACGTAAGCTTCGCATCTATCGGCCTGTTGTGAGAGCAGGTCCTGAATAGGGTTAGTTAGGCTAAGCAGTACCGTATGGAATGTCGAAGCTTTCCGTCGGGCTGGTGGCACCACCGGGGTAAGGGAAACGTCCGACGACTTGACGTGAACAGGTACAGGGGTGATCTCTTCGATCATTTGACGGCCTTTGCGATTGTAGTTGCGATAGGAACAGCATGCGTCAGCTCTGCCACCCCAATAGCAATGAGGACAATTCCTAGTACCACTTCGCCAACTCGCATCCATATGTTACCCTGGAATAGACCAGCTATCGGATTGAGAGAAGTTAGTCCAGTGACAGCGCCAGACGCCGATGCCGCTGTAATCTGTCCTTGGACTGTAAATGTCTGCTTAAGCACGCTACCCAATCCAGAGGTTAGCGCATTTAGTTGCCAGACTAGAAACGCATTGGGCGCTGTCATCTTGAGATGAAGTGAACAGTACTCCGTATATGAAGCACCGTAATTTCTACCGGGATAGATCCCATCTAGTTTTCCCGCATAATATGCGATCTGTTGCGTTCTTGTGAGATTGGGCGCAGGTAGCGGAATATGGGTTGGAGTACCACCGGGCAATACTGGCATTTATCGACTCCAGCGGCTACGGGTCAACCACACAATAAGGCAGATAATCGCAATAACGATCAGGATAATAATTAGGGTATGCTCTGACATAGTAACTCCTAACAGCCGGGGGTGGCCCATGCGGACCAGTTAGACCCATTATTGGTGGCAAAAACAGTGATACGAGCATTGTTGAGAGCGTTCTGCAAGGCAGAAACACTGTAACCTGCTCCCTTGCCTTTCGTGTCAAGCTGCCATAGTCCGACGTTGGTTCCCCCGTCGGGATTGGAGGACGTTACCGTAGGCCGGCCGCCAGATTCTTGCATGGCATGGCAAGCCGCATTCTTGGCGCCCGACGCGCTACCCCCGGCCTGGACCCATAGCGCCTCTAGCTGAGCGGTGCTGTAGGTCCCTGACGACGGTAGGGCCCCGGACTGTACGCCTAGCACGCTCGTGCTGGCAGCCGTCCCGGGTACCCCTACGCCCGTTACTTGAACCTGGTTTGCTGGCGACTTGCCTTGAACGATGCTCTGAATAGTCTGAGGGATTGAGTACCCTTTCAGTCCAGAGTAGACAAAGACTAGGCCAACTGATATGACTCCTATCGCGGTACCGTTTACCTTAGCTGCCATCACTTGACAGCTTTCAAGCGACGGATAAATAGAATCTCTGGAATGAAGCCATCAATCTTTGAGACCTGAGTTCCGTTGGCGGGACTTTGCGCGGAGATCATTTGATTAGGTCCTAGACAGATTCCCATATGAGTCTGCCATACGGCCAAATCTCCAGCCTGCGCCATAGTGCCAGTATGGCCTATTGTAGTGCATCCCGTCCACGCGAGCCATGCAATAGTATTAGGTCCGTGTTCGGTTCCCTTATAGGCACCCGGGGCGAATCCTGGGATTGCTAGTCCCTCATCCATGCCTACAACTTCATTAGCCAGGCTAGAACAGTCATGTTGTCCGGGGCCATTGGCTGGCGCACCACCCCACATGTAACCAGAGCCTTTATAGCGCAATGCGTCTGACGCGATAGCTGCACCCGTGCCAGTTCCCAAGTTACCTGGTACCCCCGTTGTAGAAGCAACGGGGGTACCAATCGAGGCAACCTGCGCTTGATTCGCTGGCGTTTTTCCTTGGATGATGTTTTGGATGGTTTGGGGTATGGAGTATCCCTTTAGTCCAGCGTAGGTGAGTACGCTACCAGCGGCAATGATGCCAATAGCTACACCCTTGGGCTGCGGCATTTAGGATACTCATTCCAGATAAGGTCAGTGGCCTACGGCTGGGCCGACCACCGGGGGAACCGCTGGGCCGACCACCGGGGGAACCGCTGGGGTACCCAGAGCGTCAAACTGTGCTTGCAAAGGCTGCACCTGTGCAACGACGTTATCCAGCGCCGTAACGGTGGCAGCATCCACATTGGTTGCGCTAGCAAGAGCGGCCTGGAGCTTGGGCAGCAATGCCGCAAGATCAGACAGGAATGACTGAAAAGTGGTTACGGCCGTGGTTACGTCAGTCTCAGGATTAGACATGATTCTTTTTGCCTCTCGGATTACGTATGCTCGGATTGCATTGTCTAGGAGTTCGCTAGGTGTCATTGATTATCCGTACGAGACGTCGGCACCCTGCGAATTGATCGGAACAACGTTTTGTGCGGGCTGGTAAGCCTGAGGGGCTGGCGGCACAATCTGGCCAGTCTCAGGATTAGTCAGAATTGCGTGACGGTATGACAACTCCATCGCGATAATTGTCCCGCCCCCAAGAATGGCAATATTGACATCCTTGGAAACCAGACTGATTCCGGCCACCAGCACGAACGCCGAATACCCGGCCTTTTTCCTAGCAGCCTGGAGGTTTCCGTCATTTGCGGGAGTTGCGTGCGCGACAGATACGGAACCCGCCTGGATATTGTAGTCAGCAATTACTAGGCCAACCACGGTGAGTCCGCCTAGAATACTACCGTCAATCTTGAGACGGCTAGTAACTGCCATGTTCCCTCATCTCTTTGTCGAGATTGCGATATGGACGGTGCTTCCCTTAGAGACGAGGGTACCGGCCTTGGGGGATTGCGAGTGACACCAATATGCGGTGTGCGGCTTTTCGGCAGGCATCGACGGAACTAGACCGGCAACCTTGATTGCATTCTCTGCGTCAGTGCCGCGCTTACCAACCACGTTGGGGACCTTGACCTTAGTAGCTGGTGGCGGAGGAGGTCCGCCTCCATTCACATTGATTGACGGAGGACGGCCACCAGGCCCTTGCGTCGGAGGGTAACCGCCAATGGCGATTGCTTCATCAATTGACGTGACTTGTGCCGCGACGACCGGCCCGCCAGTGATATATTTGCCCAATGCAGCCGCGATAGCATCGGCCCCATTGCTGCCCATCGCTGACTCACAATACGATGACCATTCAGCATTGTTGGTGAAGCTACCGGGGCCCGGGGTGTCGCCAGTTCCACCAGGCAGTGAACCTGTTGACGAACTCGTGCCGGGGAGTCCGGCATTGGGATCAGTTGCGCTAGCATTCCCTAGCATGCTCGTTTGGTATGCCTGATCCTCAGTACTGCCAGGACAGTAACCAGAGTTTGGGTCAAGAGTGCTGCATACGTTTCCGGCAGGGTCGGTAACGCTCCCTGTCGCCGTGGTTGCGGTCGCTGATGCCGCTTTGTGACTCCGGTACCAGAGGACGGCTACCAGAGTTGTGCCGACTACGGCGATGCCCACATACTTCTTTTTGACTTTACCGACACCCGGGACTGTCATCTCGCTCTTTGCTGGTGCTACAGGGTCCGGCATATTGTCACCATGCCCAAGAGCTAGAAGGAGTCGCGGACGGTGCGACAGTCGGGGTAGCCGGTACGACATAGGCGCTCGCGTCGGACATGACGGCGGCCTGTTGAGTACCTAGATTCATGTGCTGAGTTTCGTCACCCGCCTCACCGTAAGGTGAGTCTGGGCCGTCAAACGTGTTTTTCACGCCAACACGCCGAACAGTAAAAGGCCTCTGTGCCGAATCCATCCATTGATAGTTGTAGGGGATTCCGTCGATCTGCTGACGATGCTGCATATGCGCGACACTAAAATGCGGGTTACCGCCATTGCCCAGAACTTCCCGGTCACGACCGCCACCCTCGCCCGAAAGGATTGATCTAGGGACGACGATACCATCCGTGATAGTGGTACCCTCACTCTCCCAATACTTCGCATTGAACGTCGCATTATCAAAGTCCAGCCCATTTGGGTTGTACTGCCTGATCTGGGCCGTACCGAAACTAGCAGCGTGGGCATCCATTCCCTCTTGCTGAGCCGCCCACTGTGCATCGCCATTACGTGATTCACCAAATGCCGCGCCCTGGGCGGGGAATGGTCCGCCGTGACCTATAGGGGATTGGTCAGGGTCATAAGATCCTTTCCCTAGACACCAATCACCAACGTAAGGGTCCTGCATATCGACAGGTCCATACGCTCCCTGCTTATCCCCGGGTGAGGGATAGGGACCTGTCTGGGTCGGATATCCGGGGCCAACGCGAAACGGGCCGCCATGCCTTGGGTCGGCACCTTGACCGCCTGAGCGTTCAAGAATGCCCGAAGTGTCAACAGGGTTGGTTGTCTGCTGATATAGACCCTGCAATCCCTGCAATCCTGGCATGGTTTACTTCTGTCCTGTCAACGCGGTGTGCTCAGTACCGGAGATGAATTTCTGTCCAGCCCCAAGCGCTTGCGCAATATGGCTAGTTGGTGCGACCACTAGATACAGCGCGCCAAGTCCGATCAGACCGGCGAGCCACTTCTGTACGATAGTCATTTATACCCCATTACTTTTAGTGCATTGTCGAGAGGGGTGGGCGCTTTGCCGAAAGGAACGATTAGGACAGTTGCGAGACTAAGCCAAGCAAGACCAACCGCAAACTTTGGCGCAACTTTTTCGAGTCCAGATAGAGCTAGAGCTAGACCCAGTGTGGCCGGAACAACACGCCAGACGTTTACCATTTGCCAGGTTGGTTTTCCTGATGCCAGGGGAGCAAACAGCACTTCATTGGCGATGGTAATTCCGCCGACGACGATTGATATTCCGGCCGCACTAGAATCTGCCATAGCTAGTAAGTCACTCCCTGAGATTCTACGGGAGCCTGGTAACTATCCGGAAGGGGAGCACCCTGCCTCTGATCCGCGACCGTAACAGGCTCAGAAACTCCGCCAGCCCTCTGGTCCGCTACTGAGACCGGCTGTGATGTCTCTTTGGCAGGCTTGTCATTGTGGCGAATTGCTTCGACCGCTTCGCGTGCCTTCTCAAGATCGCCCGCGAGCCATGAAGCATTCTCAACTAGGTGCGAGATGACGTCTGCAATATCCATGTCAGAAGCTCGGAAGCTTATTGAGACCAGGCAGGTTCCGGACCTTTGGTGCCAGCATCACGCCAGCAAGGAAGATCACGGCATACATAACGTAAGTCTTATTCATGAGTTTTCTTACCTTCCGCTCAGGAGTGCGTAATAGTCGTTGTTCGGGGGGATGACGTAGTTGGAGAGGACGTTAACGATATCGGAGTTACCGCCGATAACCGTACCCTTCCACTTGAGAACAGTACCCGTCTTAGTGACCAGGTAGCCGTTACGGAGTTCCATTCCGGGCTGCAGACCGAAGTCATCCGTGAACCACACCGGGAACACGCCGTTTTCACGGCCCCCCGCCGCATCGACGTTGTACGAGGTGACACCCGCAGCGACAGTAAACGCTGGAGTCATGTCACCGAACGCGCGCCCGATCTTGCTGATCCAAAGGTTCTTATACCTCTGGAATAGCTGTACCTTACCATAGGTAAGGGTCACGGGGTCCGGATAGTCCGAGTCGCCGTTAGCGCGAGTACCGGCAGAACGGGTAAGCTTATAAATCAGGTTACGAATCGGGTATCCGATTCCGTTGTCTAGGTTGTAGGAACCAGTACCGGAGATGACAGGCGATGATTCCTGCGTCCAATACTGCAGAGTTCCAACCTGCGGAGGGGTGTCAGAGAATGGGCGCCCGCCCCCGGAAGTGCTGGAGGGCTCAGTATAGGAGTCCTCAGTAACACGGATACGGACGGTTCCCAGAGTGGTCGGGGGAGTGGTGTAAGTAGCCGCAGAACCCTCAATCCAGATCTCCGCTTTCCACGCGGTGTTGTCGGACTTGTTTTCCACGGTGCCCAGAGCGTCACGTGAGACAAGCTCCAGCGGAAGATACAGGACGAAGGAACATGAGCCACCGGTGCCGACTGCGCCAACCACGGTCGTGAAGGTCAGGTCAGAACGGGGGTCACCAGCCTGGTAATACGAACCATACTTGTCAATCGTCATCCAGTCGTACCCGCCCAAAGGTCCAAAAACCTCACGGTTTCCAGTGTCCTTGAACGTGATTTTATTGATGAAGTTGAAAGGTCCGTCAGCATTGAATGCCACTGCGGCGGCATTGGCAGCCGTAACTACGTCTACCTGGAATTCCAGGCCCCGAAGCCAGCCAGTTGGCTCAAGAGTGTAGTTGGGCATCTGGACGGCGGTTGCGACCTGAGTCTTTGTCTGGTCATAGTCCGGGTTTTCAGCTTTGAGAACTCCGGTCGGGAATGGCCACGCGGGAACAGCGACGGCCTGCTTTGCCGGGGCGGCAGTAGCAACCATTAACCTCTCCTATTAAGTTGAGCCTGTAGGCGCCGCATTTGCTTTGCCTGGTGTTCATTGGTGAGACGTGGAATGATCACCTGGCGTTCTATCTGCGGATTGCCCAAGTCATACATCATGCGAGCTGACCTGAGCAATGTTGCCGCCTGACATACAGTCATGCTGGTACGACGGATAGGGACAAACATGCAATACTTTTCATTGTGGTGCTGTCCCCTAATTGCGTCCTCACGGCTTGCATAGGCTGTACCGTCTCCGGTGCCATCCGCGAGCTGGAATGCTAGGAACCTCCCTTGATTACCGTCTTTGTCTGCGAGCAAGTGCAGATTGTAGCTGTCAGAAACCCGCCTAGCGGCGTCCTCATGGTTGCCGTTACCATCCTGGGCAAATTTGCAGCCAGGGTCATGGCTATGCATGATTACGGTCATGATGCCCCCACTATGCAGAAATGGCCAGCGAACTTATTGAGATATGCGAATTCATATGCGCGAAGTGTTGGAACAACCTTTTTGACGAGTGGCCCGAATTCGCCAGAAATTTCTACGTACCGCTGGAGCATCCGAGTATCCCCACCCTTGGCAAAGAATAGGTGTTGAGCATTCTCAAATCCCCATAGGGAGGTCCGGCCGGAGTCCGTTGGCTTTTGAACAAAGATCCAGATTCCGATTCCCATTGCGCCAGCCATAGCAATAATGGTGACCATGCGACCGTCTAGGCCAAGCACCTTAGCCTTAACCATTGTGTCATCCATCACCAAAATTGCGTGCTTTTTCTTGACCCCACCCGCATAGGTGTGCGTGAGAAGGTCGCCGGTAACTTGTGCGGCCCTAGCTTCATCCAAATCAAGGTCGCCAAATGGGGGCCAGATCAGGTAACCTCGCGGCTTAGATCCCCCAAAAGCCTCTATCTCATTGAACTTTCGATCGGGTGGCCACGAACTTACGCGACGAAATCCAAGCCGCTTACCGGCCTGAGTGCTGACTTTGTCATCAGGTTTTGATACAGCGACATAGGCGGGAAGCTCTGGAGTAGCCACGTACTCAAGCAAGTCAAATGCAAGCGTGGTCTTGCCGGCCATTTGTGAAGGTCCGCCAAATACTACGTGCTGTCCTGCCCGATAATCGAACCGATTGCGACAGAACTCTTCTCGCCCGTATTGAGTCACCCCATCGGGCCGCTTATATCCTTCGCTCGCGAGTATGGTCATTCAGCGGTACCGTCTTGCATCATCGTCGCGGTGTGACGACCATTTGAATCCTGCAAGTGCTGGAGCTGATCCTCTGCCTCGTGCTGCGCAATTATCGCTGCGGCCTGCTTGCGAGCTAGTTCCGTCTTGACCTGAGCCTCTAGAACTTCGGGAGCAATGACACCAGCAGCTGACAGATCACCCTTAACAATCTTGTGATTAGCGAGAATTTGCAGCACTAGGGGCATGACAGCGATAACGAGGCCAGCATACGGGCCAGCCTCAGTAAGGGAGTCGATAAAGGCCGCAACCTTGGAATTTTTCTCTGACAGCGCAGCGAGTTCGTGCGAGATTGCGGGACCATGTTCGCCCAGTGCTCCAGCATCGGCGTGCTGGCCCGCTACGATCAGGCCGAATCCCGCTAGCTGGAATACGCCATTAACAGCCTCTTGTCTGGCGTTAAGCTTTCCGGTGGTTCTTGCAGTAGCCTTTTTGGCGTTAGCGCTTGGGGGCCGATTTAGGCTAGGGGGAGCAGTTGTATCAACTGGCATGACGGTAGGCTCCCAACGCGAACACTACGGCGACAACCGCAATGAACATTGCAGCAAGCGCTACCGTATTTGCTCGGGAGATGGGCTCTGTATAGGCTCTTTTTAGTTCTCGGATTTTTAGGGGCATTTTCGTGTTACCTTTCGTATGAGGAGAGGGCCGGAGAAGCAATGGCGGGAAATACCAAGGAAACGCCAGAAACCTTGGACGAAAGCCGCTCTGTCAATTCTCCGACCCATCTCGCGAGGTTCCCGCCTCTCGGTCGGACGGACGGGCTCACCCTGCCTCCATGATACCAGGTAGTTGCTTCGCACGTAACAACTACCCGAGATAGTTTGCATATGCAAAATAACGCTTGCAAAAGCTAGCAGTTGCTTTGCATGTAGCAACAGGTGCAACACGGTCACCAGGGTGTATCCTTCGATTAGGTCATCCTCCGGCCGGAGGATTCCTGACGAAAGGAACGCCAAATGAGCCCCACCAAAGCAGTCGCCACGACCGATCCCAATGCAATCGCACAGTTTGATGTATCAGGCCGAACTGTTGAGTTCGTCATTCCCGAACTTGGCGATCAGCTTAGCTTTGATACAATCGGAGTTTCACTGACGCTCCGCTATCTCGGAAAGCGCTATGCCAACGTTGATGACAGCGAAAAGCGTTTTCTTGTTCTCATGTTCGAGGACGCCAACGGGAAGCCTTACCAGATCAATGCAGGATGGAAGCTTGCATCAGCATTTGAGGACATTCTCCCGAACAGCATCGTTCGCATGACCTACGTCAAGGATGTCGAAACTGGCGCTGTTAGCCCCATGAAAGATTATCGCATCGAAGTCTACTAGGCTTCATGAAAATCACGCCAGCTAATGAGATTGCGGCCCAGTACTCTCCCGGGCCGCAATCTCGGCGTATCAGTGTAGAAGATAAATTGCCCGCCTCACGCTGGCAATTTGTGCAAATGGTTTGCGAGCATTATACAACACCAGAGGAAATTGAGCGGTACAGTCATTGGCAGCCTAAGCGGGGCCGCTATTTTTGCGATAAATGCGGGACTTGGAAAGATAGAAAGCCTCGCCCGAAGTTTGCTCCTATACCTGAAGAACCATTGTTCTAAGGCTGGCACATGTCCGCTTATACCGATCGTATCGAAAGGTACCTTCGCAATCATCCCGGTGCAGACCGGACCGAAGCTAGAGGACATAGCAAAACTCCAGAGCATCCCGACCGTGCCGAAAAGAATCGCGAGAAGTACAGTGATTATCTGGAGCGTCGGACGGGAATTGAGCGCCAGCTTATTGCCAAGAAAGATGAACTGTTTAGGGCTAGTGACAAATACCGCAACGACCGAAGCGCTAGAAACGTCCGTGAGAATCCCGAAACACATAAGCCGTATTCAATGGTAGCTTTGCAAAAAGCATTGAATTTCCTAAATAGCGGACAGCCCTATAGTGACGTATTTGACCTAGATGACAGGGAAGATTGGGAATCAATCCTTTGGTATCACTAGACGCCAGAATCAAATCCGAAGCTGCTCCAAAGAATCGCAAAAAGACCCATCATCCCTTGGGCGGCTTGCCGCTTAAATTTGCCGCTTTTGACGGGGAGGGATTTACTGATCCCGACGGAGTACACCGGTATAAGCTACTCGCTATAGGTCAAGATCAGATTACCAATCCTCACGGTCTTGAATTCACAGAGATCATGGAATTTCTCTATGATCATTTTGAGAAGGGTACGGCTTTTGTAGGATTCTTTCTTGGGTATGACTTTACGCAATGGTTCAAGACCCTACCTGAGGAGCGGGCCAGAATGCTTCTCACTCAAGAAGGGATAAAGGCGCGGCAAAGGCGGCTAACCAATAGTATAGAAGGCAAGAATAAGCATGCGATCGCGCCCCATCCTGTACAGTATCATGGTTGGCAGTTCGATTTGCTCGGCAGCAAGCGCCTGCGAATCCGTCCAAAATACTGCGATTGTCCTTTTCAGTCTTGCAAGTGCAATCATGCTCCTTGGATGTATCTCTGCGATGTTGGCGGATTCTTTCAAACATCGTTCCTAAACGTCATTGATCCCAAACGCTGGCCCGAACCAATCCTGACGGCCGAAGAGTTCGCCAAAATCTTGGAGGGGAAGCGCCAGAGATCCACAGCCGTCCTAGACAGCGCTACGATGGCCTACAACAGGCTAGAAAATGTTGTCCTACAGAGAGTCATGGGGGAGGTGGACAAAGGCCTTAGAGCGGTTGACGTAAAGCTGACACCCTCCAAATGGTTTGGCCCCGGTCAAGCGGCCCAAGCTTGGATGCGGGGAAAAGCTCCAACACGAGAAGATATAGAACGCCTAACGCCAGATCACATCTTGAGAGCCGCTATGGCATCGTATTATGGCGGTTGGTTTGAGATTATGATGCATGGCATGATCCCGGGAGTGACACATGAATACGATATCAATTCCGCATATCCTTACATCATTGCTCACTTGCCATGCCTGCTCCACGGCAAGTGGCAACAGGGCGTTGGTAGACCTAACGTTGGGGCCAGAGAATACTGTTTGGTGCGCGCATGGGTTTGGACTCAAGCTTACGCCGAGCGGAGAAAAAAGCATCACATTGGAGCCATGCTCCATAGAGACGCTAACGGCCGAATCTCCCGACCACTAATGACGAAAGGTTGGTACTGGTGGCATGAATTGCAAGCAGCACGGCGAGCCAAATGCGTTACCCGAATCACCGATGATCGTTATTATGAGTGGGTCAAATACACTCCTTGCGAATGTATGCCCCCATTGCGGCGCGTGGCTAACCTTTACTTGCAAAGGCTCGCCGTCGGAAAAGATACTCCAATGGGTAAGGGAGCCAAAACAGTCTATAACTCTAAGTACGGCAAGTTCGCGCAGAGCGTTGGCGACCCTCTATTCGGCAATCCTATCTATGCTTCACTAATCACGGCTGGTTGCCGTACAATGATCCTAAACGCCATAGCAAGTCATCCGAAGGGAAAGTCTAATGTCGCAATGGTCGCTACTGATGCGGTGTACTTTCGCAGTCCCCACCCAAGTCTCAGATGCTCCGAAAATCTTGGCGAGTGGTCCCATACGGAGCGATCTAATATTGCCCTATTCAAGCCGGGAGTTTATTGGGACGATAGGACAAGGAAACAAATTGCAGCGGGTGACGCTCCGGTATTCAAAGCTAGAGGTGTCAATGCCGCTGCGTTTGCACCTGAGTTGGCAAGAATCGACCGTGAATTCTCCGACTCAACAGGAATACTTGTTTCTAACAGCTGGCCAACCGTCTCTTTTCGTCCCTCATTTGCAATGACAACTGCACTCCAGGCCCTAGAGCAAGGGGACTGGAGTAAGGCCGGTCATGTTAGTACAGACAGTGAAGTGAAACAGTCCGCTGATCCTTGGGGCAAGCGGTGTGAGGCGTACCTAGATGACGATGGTATTATCCGGACCGAACCTCACTGGTTTGGTGATGGTAGTGGTTGGCGTTATGCAATGCGCGAAAAGCCGCCCCGCACATGGATAGAATGCGAGTCAGTAGGTTACACAAAGCGTTTCGGAATGGAGGACCCATTTAACGACCTAAACAAAGAACTCTACGGTGTAGACCCTGACGGATATATCACCAACCAATTCCGAGATGCGCTAGGAATGGAGTCAAAGTGATCAAGTGGTTGCTTCATTGGTGGTACTGGCCACCTCCAGGCCTCCACCGTGCCCCAAGAATCCCCCCAGACATGCGAGGATTCAATGACCTACTGCCACCCGTTGAATGGAGAATCTACGACCGTCTGAATGATCAGACGCATACTGATCGAGGCTTATTGCCAGGTGATCAGAGATGAAACACTTTTGGTGCTATAAGTGTGATAAGCGGGTATTCTTCGTCACACTGCACAATGTCCTTCATATGATCGACGCTGTTAAGTCAGACGAGACGCAATCATTCTGGCCACTAGAAAGATACGTCAAAAACTCCGAAAATGTATGGACTCCGGACGAACTTAGCATGACAAGTCCACATCTCTACGATAAAAACTGGGCGCCAAAGCTATTCTGTGATATACTAGAATGGTCGCAAGCACTTCGGACAGATATCGAGAGTTGGTCAACCCAATGAGCACAATGCGCCACGGCAGACTTCAAGTAAATACCTCTCTAGAACCAGTGCAAGCATGGATGAGAAAAGCCGAATGCGTCCTCAGAAAGATAGACCCCAAAGCATTCTTTGACACGCCAACGCCGGCAATAGTCTTTGACGCATGTAGTGCCTGCAAGGTGCAAGTAGAATGTCTGCTCTATTCTTTCGAGGCCGAAGCCGGTGCTACAAAGGATGGAATATGGGGAGGATATACGCCAAGACAACGTCAGGAGATGTCAAAGGGTAGGCCAACACATCGCATTAGGTCAGCCCGGGAACTAGAAAAAGACCGTTCCTATAAGCACACATCCTATAGAAGGGATAGACCATGAAAATCAAACGCAAAGAATGGGCTAAACTAAATGCCGAACTCATATATCTACGAAAGGTCATAAAAGGTCGGATCAAAATACTTGCAACCGATGATAGGCCACTAGTCGACGTCGACCTAGAAGAATGCTACCTAGCAGCAAAATATGGTAACAATCCCAGCGAGATAATGCAAGGACCAATTACATTCCAGATTACTGCACCCGATCAGGCAACAGGTTATGATCACTTCATGGTCAATAAATATCGAGACGATGCTCCCTGGAATATCATCAATAAACTCACACTAACCGACGATAGTGAAAGACCCAACACTTGCCATCATGGTGACCATACCCAATGCGTCACAGATTGTATGTGCTTCCCCTAACTAAATGGACGAAATGCCAATCCAGCCCTACTAGTAAATGGTGGGCGCGATTATCTTGTGCTTGCAGTTGCAAACTATGTGCTTGCAATTACAAACTTTTGCCCGTTAGTTGGGCAGAAAATGTCCAAGATCATCGCGCCCCCCCCCAGGCCCC
>OCTA010002034.1_pt1 | contig 18574 bp, 12 predicted proteins | sample 1538991 | NCBI WGS metagenome assembly OCTA01 (sample SAMEA3539302, study PRJEB22396) | soil metagenome | biome: tundra; feature: field; material: soil | place: USA | collected 2010-05 | depth 0.15 m | reverse complement strand
GAAGGGGCTGCGGTTCAGCAGTAACTCCAGGAGCGTAATTCCCAAGGCATAGACATCTACCCGCACGTCCCCGGCATCAACTTCTCCGAGTAGCATCTCCGGCGCCAGGTAGAGAACTGTTCCGAAGTTGCGGTTAGCAACGCCGAAGTCGCCGACCTTGAGCGTGCTGTCGGATGTGAAGAGTATATTGTCCGGTTTGATGTCGTGGTGGACGATGCCATGCTGGTGGACGAAATGAAGGGTGTCCGTCAGGTCCTTGCCCCATTCGATGACCGAGTGGGGCGGCGCAGGGTGCTGCCGCATCCTATTCCGGAGGCTTCCGCCGGCGCAGTATTCCATGACCAGGAACAGAAGCTGCTCATGGACGAAGTGGTGGTAAAAAGTGACAACAGATGGATGGTGCAGTTGGTCCAATGACTGCATCTCGTGAACGAGGTCCGCCTGACGCTCGGGATCGCGATCTCGCAAGAGTTTGATGGCGACCTCTCGCCCCAATAGATCGTCTTCGGCCAGGTAAACTTCACCGAAGCCGCCCCATCCAAGTCGTCGGACGACCCGGTACTTGGAGTCGAGTTGGTCGCCAATCGAAATGGTCCCGAGCATCGCGTCTTATTTTTCTCTTGTCAGCCCGAGATGAAATCAAAACAGATCAGGTTGAGGTCTTCGCGCTTCAACTTGGCTGTCCCGCTGGTCTCGGCCGACTCGTGCTCAAGAGTTTGGCTGCCGAACCTGTTCTCCATCTCGATGGCACCCTCCAGGAGTACGGCAACGTCGCCGTTGCCCTGGAACGCCCTGTATGCCTCACGCAGTGCCCGCACCTGGACCGAGAGCATCGGCTGGCTTAAGAACCTAATCGCGCGTATGGCCCGGCTGCGCTGTATAGACGGGTGATTGAGCGCGTTCTGGAGGACGGTAACAATCGTTTGTTGAATGGGGTCGACTGTCCGTGGAGCTGCTTCCAACGCCTTCTGTTCTTCAACGGAACGCAATATGTCGGTGATGACCTTCTCCTGGCAATCGAAAACGTTCTTGAACATGTCCGGATCGACAACTCGCGGCGTGTCCCTCTCGCACGCGACCATGCTGGCGATCAGAAACCGGTTGTCCTGCACGCGGCCAGTCTTCAAATCCAGGTATCGCCAGAAGTGCTGCTGGCCGCCAGCCGCAACCGCCTGGAAATAGAAGAACACGCCGCGCGCGCCCGGCCGAATAAGCCCGGAGTGAATGCCGTCAGGGAGATCGTCGAGCGGTTGCTTTCCCCCAGATTCCAGGAGAGACCGGATCTGCTGAAGCAGGAATTCATGGCTCGCGAGTTCGGTGAACTGCTCCTCTTCCTCAAGTACGCTCCCGTCTTCTTCCGCGATCCGGCGGAGCGTGTTGAAGTTCTGGGGGTGAACAACCTCGCCTAGAACGCTGGCGTCCAGAAACCCAGCGCGGTCTATCGCGTTGATCTTGCGATTGAGGCTTTCCACAAGCCGGAGTAACCGCTCCAGACCATCGTCCGGAAAGACGTTGTAGATCCACAGCGTGTCGAACTCGGTCCCGATTCGGTCAATGCGGCCAGCCCGCTGCACCATGCGTGTCGGATTCCAGTGCAGATCGTAGTTGACGACGCAGCCACAGTCCTGGAGATTTTGGCCTTCCGACAACACGTCCGTGGAAATTAAGATGCCGATTTCCTGAGGACTTCCTATCAGCTCCGGCGCATCGTTTGCCTTCGGGGCGAAGGCCTTGACGATCCGGCTACGGGTCTTCGCATCTTCACCGCTGTCCATGCGCCTGATGACTACGCCCCCAAGTTCCTCCCGGAACTTCTGGGCATCTGGGGAGTCCGGATGACCGAGATTCTGGTAGAGGTATCGCGCAGTGTCTTTGTAATAGGTGAAGACCAAAACCTTCTGGCCGCGAAGATCTCCGGCCAAGAACTCCTTCAATCGCTGGAGCTTGAGATCGGATTCCGGGCCGATTTCCCTAACCGTTCTCCAAAGCTCGCTGAGAACGTCCACATCATGCTGAACCGCCTGATGTAGTTTTCGTAGGTCATAAAGTGAGGGATCGACGGTGGCCATGCTGTCCAACGCCCGGCGCGCTTCGTCGTTCTCATCAATTGCGTCTGCGAGAGAAGCAGGAGTGGCATCATCCTCTTCGTCCTCGCGATTGAGGTATCGCAGCGCCTTTTGAAAGTCGCTGCTCTGCAACAGCCTGCCGTCGAGCACGTAGCTCTCAAAAGTCTTCAAGAAGGCGAGGGCGCGCCGAATACTTATGCGAAAAGCCTCTACGCTCGACTCAAACCGCTTCAGGTACCTACTTTTGAAGATGCCCACCAAGGCTTGCTCGCGGCCAGCCTCGAATTCGTCTACTTTGACGTCTTTCTTTTTGAACGCTTCGAGGTTGTATGGCGCAAGCTTGAGGCTTTCGATCCCCGTGACCACCTCATCGTAAATACCCTTGTATGTGGCTTCGAGATCGTACCGGACGGTTCGAAGCTTCCGTTCGGGAAAGCTGATTTTCTTGCCGCGGATCGTGGCGTCCGGATAGGCTTTGCGGCTGAACGGCCTGGTGCGCCGGATGACGATTTCTTCGAGCAAATTGAATAGCGCCACCCCGGCGCCACCGTTCCGTGCATCCCGCCGCGCCTGCAAAAAGTAACGATGCAGGTCGCCGATTCCGGCGCCGGCGAAGTAGCCGCGGTCTCCGCGCGTGATCAAGGACAACTGCTGGTACAGGTCGAGCAGATCATTGTTGATTGGAGTCGCCGTGAAGAGGATCACCTTCTTCCGGCTGCCATCCTTGCCGCGACCGCCATTCGTTCCCAGGATCAGTTCCAGGTTCGCGAAGCGCTGGGCGTTACGGTTCCGGAAGTTGTGGCTTTCGTCGACGAGAATGACGTCGGCATCGCCCCAGGGTGCGGCGTCGAAGTCCTCCCGCCCTAACTCCTCTTGTGACAACACGGTGGCCGCAATTGCCGACCCGCGAAGTTCCTTCTGCCACATTGAGCGAAGGCTGGCAGGACAAACAACCAGGGCTTTCTGGCGCAGGTGATAAGCGAAATCTTCCAGGATCTTCTTGCCGATCCAGGTTTTTCCCAATCCAACCGAGTCCGCAACCATCACCCCGTCGTAGCGGGAAAGAATCCTCCTGGCTTTCTTGACGGCATCCTCCTGAAACTCGGCAAGTTCGATTACGGACCTCGTCGCCGCCGGCTCGGCCTCGAACAGATCGTCTCTGAAGTACTCATAAAGCGCCTTCATGTAGACTTCGTAGGGCGTGTACTCCTTGCGGCCAAACTTCGATTCGTCCAGAAGAGTAATGAGTTCTTCCTTGAAGTCGCGGCTGACGTCCCACTGCCTCTGGTACCAGTCTTCGAGGTCGATGATGGCCCGCGCACCGACCTCGCTTTTCACAACCAGCTTCCGCCGCAGGCCGAGATCGCGAGTTTCCAGCATCTCCCCATCGGGGGCCATATGTTCCTCCAGCCAACTCACGGCCACGGACGCCTCATAGTCCTCCACTTCGTCGGGTGTGAGTAAGACCTTGTGAGCTAGATTCAGTTCGCGGTTTGAGGCCAAACCCGGCGCGGTGAAATTTGAGGAGCCGACGATGGCGATCAGTGGCCGGAATCTATCGAACAACCGATGGGAGTCAGGGCGGTCCAAGTACAACAACCAGCATTTCGCGTGCAGAAACCCTTTCTGGTATAACCGGACCTCGACGCTCTCCCGCCGCAAGAACGCGATGAGATCCTCGACCATGCGCAATGTTCTCTCTGAAAACGCTAGTACCTCCAGATCCTTTCGGATCTGGCCGGCTGCCGGCCTGAGCCCTATTTGCTCACCCGCGGTTGGTTCTGCTCCCATTAAGAAACGGAAACTGCCCAGCCCCTCCATTCCTTGTTGGAGGAGGCCGAAGCCTCCGACGGTGAAGTACGCGCTGGCGACATCCAGCGAGTGGCCTCGGTACTCATCCAGCAACGCGTTCAAAATGTCCATCATCTTGAAGCGGTCGTTGTCGATAACGTAAGGGGTTGTCATAGGGGGGTGAGCATGGCTTTTGCCAGACATCGATCAAGGCGCAACTAGAGCATCTCCTTCAGCCGTTCGTTGATATAGGTGGCGTCATCCTCAGTCAACCCAAAGCACCGGAATAGTGCGGCATCTATCAGATCCTGCAGGCCCTGGCCCTCGGCCGACAAAGTAGATCGCTCACTTCGGTTCGCCATTGGCCTCGCGGACTCCACTTCTTGTATCCTGGCGCACAAGCCCGCGATGGACGCGGCCACTTCTGGTGGTAACGTTCCTGGCTGATCGTGAGCGCTGTTCATAAAGTCAGCTGTGATAGCGAGGCCTGCAAAATCGGCTCCGTCGGCTGACTTTGCAGCATCAGTCTGGATCAGCGGGGTGGGCAACCGATAAATCTGGTAATGGCTTACCGCTGCATTTGTACTTGACAGTCTAAAGAACCAATCACTTAGCTTGCTGTTCAGAAGCGCCAAGAGAAAGTTCAAATGCAGCTTGGATGAACAGGCAGGGATGTAATTAATCTTGTGATTACAGAAGTGCCCCTCTGGAATACGCGCTGCGATGATTCGGCGAAAGTTGTTCTGCGCAGAACTCTCCTGCCAACCGATTCGGGCGTGGCGATGATGTCCAGCCTTCTCACTGTCTGGCTTTCCCGCAAGGTACTTGTCCTTCCGGAGGTAGATCAGCTTCCCTTGAGATTGTTCGCGAAGCACATAAAGACAGATACTCGAACCACGTAAGATCTGTGGTCCATCACTTGGCCTCGTAGAGACGAAGCCCTTTTTACCGTCAGTCGTCTCGTTCACTTCGCCTTGAAAAGCCTCACAGTAATCGGCTACTCTCTTCGTCTGTTTGCAGATCTGAACTGCGAGCTCCCAATCCCGTTGTGTACAGGACGGGATAGCGGCGTTGACCTGGTCGAAGGCAAACAAATCCTGGGCCGTAACCATCAGAGTAATCGCGTTCTCAGCGAAGACGGCGCCGGGTTGCGTCCTGACCCTGAATGCCGAGTCCGACTGAGTGTGGCACGTGACAAACACGCAGGTGGCGAGTTTTGCCTCAGAGAACACGCGCCGGCGCGGGTCGTCTTTTTGTGGGAACACTTCGATAGCGGAGACGGCCGTGCGCTTCAGGAGCAAAGTACGGACGCCCATCGACTGTTCGTCGCCCAAGAGAGACATGGGAACAATGAATGAAAAAGTGCCGCAGGACTTGGTACTAACAACCCCTCGGCAGATGAAGAACTTGAATAGGTTCTTTTTTCCGTGCATCGCCGGCGCATACAGGTCCGTCGCTGCAAAGAGACTCAATTCCTCCGAGTGGTCTGAACCAGTTTCCTTTTCGGACAGGATCTCATAGGGTGGGTTTCCGATCACGGCGTCAAACCCCGCCCCATCCAACCGTTCTATCGTCCGCCTTGTTCCAGGCCGGGGACCGTAAAAGACCTCTGGAAACTCCAATTCCCAGTGGAAGAAGTTCTTGTCTTTGGACACGGCCAGGCCCCGCTCCGCGATCTCCCCCAGTTCCGCGGGCAATCTACCAAGAGCGGCTTGGGACTGTTCTTCGTCGTCGGCCATCAGGAACTCTTGCGCCCGCTGGTCCTTCAGAAACACCACGGCGACTGGCTGAGGAACTGGCAGGCCCCGGCGCCGTCTGACCTCGACTCCATTGCCAAACCACTGGCTTGTATAGACGTCAAGCCATCGTTGAAGCGGAGCTAGCAGGCCCTCGGCCTTCCGATACTGTGCCCGGCTCTCCCCGATCTGGGAGTTCGTGATGTCCGACAACTCGCCAACTTGTCTCATGGCATCGACTGCCGTCAGAAGGCCCGGAAATCGGGTCTCGAACAAGCCGAACTGCGTGCCACTTTCTTCGGAGAGGGCATTCTCCACCTCGCGAACGGTGACGCCGATCAAAGAATTCCCGCAACGCAGATGATGGTCCAGGAACGACAACGGCGCGCCGAGGGTGAAACAGTCCAACCAAAGAGAAACCTTCGCAAGCTCTACCGCCATGGGATTCAAATCGACGCCGTAAATGCAGCGCTTGAGGACATGGCGCTTGAGAAGGTTCACGTCGGTCAACTTCTTTTGTCGATTGTGATCCCGCTCTGTTCCATCTCCTGAAGGATCGTCTTGCGCATGGTCCCGAGGTACGCAAAGACCGGATTCGTTGGAAACCCGCTTAGGAAGTCGAGGGTCTTGTCCGTGATGAAGTCCACTGCTTCGACGAGGAAGTGGCCCGAACCCATCGCCGGATCGAGAACCTTGCTATCGAAGAATTCATCGGCGAGATCCTGGCCGATTAGGTCCGCCTTACTGTCCGGTTGCGGTTTCAGCCCCTGCTTTTTCAGCGCTTCCTGCTTCTTGAAGAATGCGCGCCTGGCAGCCTGCATCTCGCGAACCTTCGGTCGAAGCGCATCGAACTTCTGACTCAGGACAGGCCCAACGGTGTTCTCGACGATGTACTTTACGATGTGATCGGGTGTGTAATAACTGCCACTGGCTTTGCGCTCATGCTTGTCGTTCTCGAGGTAGACCCGACCCTTCTTGACGACGCGCCCTTCCCTTTCAGCGCGAACCTGCTGGCGTTCGTCGAGATCGGCGAAAGGAGTGTAGACCTCGTTCCCGTCCTGCTTCGTGATGCCCAATTTACGACCGGCGATCCGGATCGTGAATTCCAGTAGCCCTTCGTAAATGGAACCCAAATGGCGGACTCCCAGGGTCTTGTAGTCGATCATGACGAGACTGTGTTTCTTTGGATCGACATCCCGTGCGAGCAGATCGAGTGCCATGGCCAAGTGCGTGTCTGGCACACGATGCTCAACCAGGAAGCGTGCGTTCACGGCGTCCGGAGTCCGGTCACTCGCCTTCGGTTCCGACAGAAACAGACCGCCGTTATAGACTGGTACGTTTACCGCCGGGTCACCATGATCAATAACGCGAAACAGGCGGTTGAGCCGTTCGTGCAAATCGCAGGAGTCGTCCCGATAGGAGTGCCTGAGTTTTTCCCAGCGCTCATCTTCGATCCTGCCGGCGCGTTCGGCAATTTCCTGCTTGAGCCGAGCGAGACTCCCCTCGAAGTATCCCCTGATTTCCCGGACCGGAAGCAGATTGCGCGATTCGACATACACCAGAAAAAGGAGACGGTAGAGCAGTGTCAGCGTGCCCTGGAAGATCGATGCCAGTTGAGCTTCGCCGAACTCGGCCTGCCCCCCTACTTGCGTCCGGATGTTTGTGATGAATCCTTGCGCAAGATGAGGGAAAATGTCCTCGAATACCCTGCGTTTCAAACTCTCCCCGAGTTCTTTCGCGTACTGCTGGCTCTGCCGCAGCAATAGATCCAGAAAGCTCAGTTTGAGGCGGCCCCCGTCCCAATCGGTTTCCTGCTCGGTGAAGGCCTCACGACGAAACAACAGCCAGAAAAAGGGGAAGGCGTCGCCAGGACTGGACGCCGCGGCGCCGGTTTCGGCAAGAATCTCTTGAAGATCGATTTCGTAGTAGTTTGTCGCCCGCGAGTGGGCCTCAGCGGAATAGAGCCGCCACAACTTGCCGTTAGTCACGACTGCCCAACGGCTCTCTCCTTTTTCAAGAAGACTCACCACGGTCGCACTTGGATTCTCGTCCGGCCGCTCCGGATCTTTGTCGTCTTTCCCGTCCAGGTTGCGGTTCCATCGGTACGCCTGGCACGTGGCTAGAGTTGGGCCGTCGCCTGGCGACTGAAGCAGGAAATGCGGCACCGTCGGCTGCTCTTCACTCTTTGGGGGGCGAGCCAGGGCGAAGCCGAGGTGGCCGAAAATGGGTTCGAATAGCTGCTGAACCAGCGATAGAAAGTCAGTTTGAGCGAACTGGCTCGGAGCTTTTCGGTAGAGGCTCTTCAGCGTTAGGTAGGCGGGCTTCGATTGTTCCCGCCACTGCGGTTCATCGGGCAGGCGCTCTTTCAGGAAGTAGTCGGAGAACAGCGCGTGATTGTTGAAGTACTCCTCGGACCAATCCGCAACAGAATACGCCGACACCAACTTGTCGTATTGGGCGAAAGGGTCGGGTTCGGTCCAGGTAAAGCGCCGGAGCACCCTGAGTTGAACAGGCGACGCGTTCCGCCGATTTACGGTGAGGACTCGTGGCCGGCGGCTCACCTGCTTCTGCGTCATTGGAGTCGCGCCGGACTCGTCGGCAGGCAAGTACTTCTCAAGCAGAACGAAATCCAGGGTTTCGTAGTCGCTAGTGAGCACCAGGAGTTGGTCGCCCACCCGGTTCTTGAAGGCGCGGGCCAGAGCACGGGTGTGCGTCACCGTAACGCTGGTCAATTCAAAAAGATAGACCTGGAGAAACCCTTCGTGGTCTGCAATCAACTCCACGTTCCGGATGGGCCGGCTGGTCCCCTCGGCGGCCATCCCGAGATTGGCCGGCGTCTGCTTCAGTCGGGCGTTTGTGTTGTAACCAAGGCGCGCGAAGAAAGCCGCAACGGCGTCAGCGCTGCTGATCGCCTGGATGTCGCGTGAAAGGATCTCCAGATCCAGGCCGGAAGGCAGAATGTCGTCGAGACTGGGCATGTTCCCTCGGTGAAAAGATCCCGCTTCGTCGCGGGATACGCGGCCGAAAGGCATCGACTACGGAAAGACCAGTCTAGTTCACTTCGATGCCGTCCAGAAGCAGCGGTCGGGCGCTTACGCGGGTCAGGGACGGCCAGGAGCAGGACCAACGTACCGCTGAAGGGTTTAACAGACATACAATAAGCAGAGTCAGGGATTTCGGGCGACGCGACTCGAATCTCTTCTTTCGCTTGCGCGTTCGAAGCAAATCTCAAGAGCTAATTAGACCTCGGGAGGCCGCAGAGATGGAACCAACCACCGCGAAGGTGACGGCTGCTTTTGAAGTGATCCGGAAGCGAATTCAGCAGGTCCGTGATCGGAAGGAACTCATCGGCGAGCAGAACACCAAAGCGGCGCTGATTGATCCCCTACTATCCGCCATGGGATGGGAACTCCAGGAGATTGATGAGGTTCGCCGGGAGTACCGGCGGAAGCCGCAGGACAACCCTGTGGACTATGCGCTCTTCCTGAACCGCACCGAGTGCCTGCTGATAGAAGCGAAGTCGCTGGAGAAGGACCTCGGCGACAGAAAATGGATTTCGCAGAACATCAGCTACGCTGCCGTTGTCGGGGTCAAGTGGTGCGTGCTTACAAATGGGGACGAGTATCGGATCTACAACTCGCACGCGGAGGTCGACGTCGATGAAAAGCTGTTCCGCAAAGTGCGCATTTCGGACACCGAGCCAAAGTTTATCATCGACACCCTCGTGTTGCTATCGAAGGACAAGATGCGCGGGAGCCTCCTAGATGAAATGTGGAAGGCCCACTTCATCGACCGCAGAGTCAGGCTTGCGTTCGAGAGCCTGCTGGGTGAGGACGACGCGCCACTGATTAGAGCCATCTGCAAGAAGGCGAATGGTGTGACGCCTTCGGAAGCGCGCGCTTCTCTCAAGCGCGCCAAAATTACCATTGATTTTCCGCTGCCGAAGGTCCTCGAACAGCCCGCCGCGCCGCCTGTCAAGCCGAAGCCAGAAGGTTCCGCCACACCCCGGAAACCTGGCAGGAGGGCGCGGGAGGCCGTCACCCCCTTGGCCAGGGCAACTCTTCCCGACCTCATCGCCTCCGGATTTGTGAAGGCGCCACTGGAGTTGGAGCGTACCTACAAGGGTGTTCGGCTTACCGCGTCAATTCAGCCGAGCGGAACCGTCTCCTTTGGTGGCGAGACCTGCATAACTCTATCAGCGGCGGGCGGCGTCGCCAGGAAGTCGGTGCTCGGCACATCACCACAGGAACCGCCGCCCGCAACCAACGGCTGGACCTTCTGGCAGTTCCGGGACCCCAAGGACGGCAACCTCCGTGACATGGACGGTCTCAGGCAAGAGTTTCTTGCCTCAAAGAAGTGAACGTGATGATTGGACACTGCCATCTCCTTGGGAACGCCGGAACCGTTCGTCGGACCACGGCTCTTCTGAATGGACTTGTTTTTAGGCCGATGATGGTTTGGAAAGGTGCAATCCTATGTCCGGAAACGATTATGCCGCCAGGGTGGGCACAGACTGGCGAGACTTTACGCCGCAGCACGCGCGGACGCGAGAGCAAGCCTTCGCGATAGCGCGGGGAGACCATGGTGTTCCAGCCGGCGCGGTGGTGGGTGTGTACGGCTCTGGAAAGAGCACGCTCTTATTCGCTGTGCTTGCCCGTATTTGGGAGGATGGCGTCTTGCCAGTTTGGGAGGAGGCGTCTTCATTCCTCGACCGCCTTGTCGCACCAGGTGAGCGCGTCAGCCCACAGCAGTTCGTGGAGCGCGTTCACTGCTGGGTCGAAGGCCTCCGGACCGACAGTGAAGTGCTCGCAAGGTTCAAAGGTGACCTCGATCGGCGTCAGCTTGGTGGAGTCGCGACAGCAATAGAAGGCGCGTTGCGGCGGCCAGCCAATTCGGCTGTCCTCGGTAAGCTACTGCACCCGCACGCGGCCGCACGAATGGAGCGTCTTATATGTTTTCATGCCGGAGAACTCCCCGACCTCAAGCCCGAAAGGCAACAACTGGAGGCATTGCAGGGCATTAATGCAGTGATGCAGCGCGCGAAGTTAGTGCATAAAGGAATCCAAGCACTGCTTGGGCATCAGAGACGATGTCGCTGGTCTGGCGATTGGGAAGCTCGTCAGCCAAGCCTTTGCTGCCCAAAAGTCCATTGTGGGCGTTCAACCGACTTGGTGTTCGATTCGACGCAATTGAAGAGCCCTGGGCGAAGGCCCTGGCGCTCTGGGTAGGGGCGGTATTTGCGGAGCGGATCTGGGACGGTGTGGGAACGTGACGAAGCAACGCTTAAGGTGTGGGAGACGCTCGCAGAACAGGGGAAGGCTCTCGCCCTGACGATTGATGATCGGCTTGATGAACTCCGCGAATTAGGTTTCATGAGCACGGCGGAATTCATTTCAACAGAGCGTTCCCGCCTCAGGGCTGGCATAGCTGATGCGGAGCAGATGCAGGGAAAGATGACCGAGCTTGAGACCACGATCGAGCAGATCGCCGGCTTAGCGGACATTTTGAAGGCCTTCAAGGAACTCGCGGCGGAACGGCGGACGGAGATCTCAGAGCTGCTTCAGAGCTACCGACCGGAGGCTGGACACATCTCGGAGGAACGTGAATCTGTGGAGCGTGTGGTCGATCTTCTCAGGCGCATCGAGGACGATTGGCCACCACCTGGCGCCGAAGACCTCCGAACTTACCTTCGACGTCTCCAAAAATTTGCCGAACAATCACACGCGGATCGGCTACGCATACGCCTAGCCCAGGTTGTCGGGCTGCCAGTGATCTCGAAGGACATCGTGCTCGATGTGGACGACGTTGCGGAAATCGAGGATAGTTGGGCGCAGCTGTCCGCGGGATTTGCTGAAGCGTATCGGGAGGGACTCGGGGAGGCACCTCCCGCTGGGTCGGACAAACTCGTCGTTTGGATTAAAGAGGCAATCCAGAAAGAGGCGTTACTCGCAAACTTGCCTTTGGATGAACGTGTCGTGGCGCTAGATGTTCGGACAGGTGCTTGGCCTTCGCAACGCAGTGCAACTAGCCGCGTTTGAAACGGCCAAGACAGCTCAACGCATCTACGAGCTTCAAAAGACACCGGTCGTCGGCAAGTTTGATACCACGCATTTGAAAACGATTCACCAACGGATGTTTCAGGATGTCTTCCCGTGGGCTGGGGAATTCCGCACGACGATGCTGGGAAAAGCAGAACGCGTGGGCCAACCACCCACCTGGTTTACACTGCCACACCTGTTGGAACACGAGGCGCAACGTGAGTTTTCGGCAATTAACCGGCTAATCGTAGTAGAGGGAGATGGGCCACAGTCGAAAGGCGTTATTCTTTTCCAGTCGGTATTTTACTCTGGAGATGAAGGTCTCGCCCTCGAGTTCGGATCTTGGGAAAGGCCAACGTGGCGAGCGGGGCCCCCACTGTCACGATACTGTTTATCTCACTTTCCGCCGCGCAGTACAACCTCGAATCGGATTGGGCCGATGCGGGCACGAAAGCCATTGTGCGCCACTGCCCGATTTGCGTGCAGGATTCCATCGTCGGTCACGGGCGCCGGCGCAAACAGGCTCATGATGAGCACCACGATTGGATCGGGATTCGCCGTGGACTTTGCAACCTATGCGGCAAGACGTTCACGTTCCTGCCACCGTTCTCACCGCCCTACGGCCACTACAGCCTGATCGCACGCAGCCAGGCGCTAGAGCGCTACTTCCTGGAAGGCCGTTGCTGGGAAGACGCCGCACCCACCGTCAAAGACCCGGATCGCGTGGCGGATCCCTCCACCCTGCGCCGATGGTTCCGCAATTTAGATTCTTCTCGGCCGCCGTTTTCTGCTCTGCGCCGGACGATGCTGGCCATAAGTGCTTGGTTGGGCAGGACTGAGCTGCTCGTTCATAATTCGCTGTCCCTGCGCCTGCCCACCGTGTACCCGTTTCTCGACCGCTTCTGGCCTCTGCGAATTTAGAGAAAACCGGCGCCGCCCACCATCCTTGCCTGGGAAGACGGCTGGCTTCCGCCTACTCTCGACTCAGGAGGCGAAACAGCCCCATGGCCGAGAATCTGGAGCGGCTCAAACAACACATCCCGCTGCTGGAGTACTTGCAGCGCCACAATTGGAAGCCTTGTCGTGCCGGCACCCGCCAGGAGTTCGTCGGTCTGTGCCCTTTACATCCGGAGACTCGTCCTTCCTTCTACGTCAACGCCGCTAAGAATCTGTTCTACTGCCACGGCTGCGGCCGCGGCGGCGACTTGATCCGCTTTGTCCAGCTCTTCTTCGATCTGCCGTTCCGCCAGACAGTGGCACTTCTCGAACAGGAACTGACGCCCGCTCCCGTTTCCCAGTTGCTGGAGCAGACCGCCGCCTTCTATCAGTTCCAACTCCACCACCATCCGGAAGCGATCCGCTATCTGGGGCAGCGCGGTTTGCACGATCCCGCCCTGATCGAGGAGATGGGCATCGGTTATGCTCCCGGCGGAAACCTGCGGCGGCATCTTGCCGCCTTGGGCTACTCTTTCGATCTGCTACTCGACAGCGGCCTGATCAGCAGCCAAGGCCGCGATGCCTTCTGCCAACGGGTGATTTTCCCCTGCCGCCAGCGCGGCCAGATCGTCAACCTGTACGGCCGCAGTATCGGCGCGGCGTTTCCTCACCGTTTGTTGCCGCGCTCCAAAGGCGGATTGTTTGCCTGGGAGATCGTCAGCAGTTTTTCCACTGTGATCCTGGTCGAAGGGCTGTTCGACTTGGCCGTGCTGTGGCAGGCCGGTTTTCGTAACACTACCTGCGCCCTCGGCACGCAGTTAACGCCCGCTCAGTTGTCTCAGCTTGCTGAGCAGCCGCGCCGTTCCGTCTACATCGCTTTCGATCAGGACGACAACCAGGCCGGGCAGAAGGGTTCGCGCCAACTCGCCCACCGCCTCCAGGGCGTCGGCATACGCGCCCACATCGTCCAGTTGCCACACGGGCACGATCCTAACAGCTACTTCGTCGCCGGCGCTACCGCCGTCGACTTCACCGAATGTCTGGAGCGGGCACAACAGTTATGAAACTGGCCTTGGTTCATTTGCCCGCCGCTGCCTGCCCTTATCGCCTGCTCGACGATGCCGACCACGAGATTGCGTGGGCTAACGATTTCCTCGATGCCCAGCATCTCCGCCAACTCTCGCCGCGCTCACTGCGCGCTTACGCCTATGACTTGCTGCACTTCACTCGTTGGTTTCAAAACCAGTCCCAGACTCTTTCCGAAATCACGGAGTCCACACTGCTGGACTATGTCCGCCATCAACTGAGCCAACAACCCCAGCCTACTCCGCAAACTGTAAATCATCGCTTGACGGTGATTCGTTGCTTGTATCGATTCCACCTCGGACAGGAGATCCCCAGCGGCCATTCCCATTTCCAACGCACCTATGCGACTCGCTGCCCGGTTGGTTACGGTCGTCCCCACCGCAATGTCGCCTTCGGTCTCCGCCTCAGGCAACCGCGGCGCGTTATCCAGCCTCTGTCGGCCGAGCAGGTCTCCCGGTTTTGGGCCAGTTTTCGCACCTTCCGCGATCTCGCCGTCGTGGGCCTCATGTTGCTCGACGGCCTACGTTCGTGCGAAATCCTGTCGCTGCAACTGGAGGATTTGAAATTGGCCGATGCCCAGCTACGCGTTCTGGGCAAAGGCAGGAAACAGCGCACTGTACCGCTGCCCGCCGAAATCATGGAGGTGCTGCAGAGCTATCTTCGTCTGGAACGCCCCCTCACCAACTCACCCCATCTGTTCATCTCGCTAAAAGGCCGCCGACGAGGGCAGCCGATGACGCCGGCTGGACTCCGTTCCCTATTTCGCCATCATCGATTGCGCAGCACGGTTCCTGCCGCCAATCCGCACCGATTTCGAGATACGTTCGGAGCGGACATGGTACGAGCGGGCATCTCGCTACCCGCTCTCCAGCACCTGATGGGGCATTCGCAGATTCAGACCACCATGCTTTATGTCGAACTCGCGCCCCACGATGTCTGGCGCGAATATGCGCGCGCTGTCGCCAAGCGCACGCACTCGCTCGTGACTCCTCCGAAAATGCCATGAAACGATCCAGACATACCCTGGAACAAATCTTTCAGACACAAGTCGACAATCTATCTCTGACTCTGCAGCCCTTCACGATAGTCAAGTATCAATATGTGGCTCGCTACTTTGTCGCCTATCTTCGTGCCGAATTCCCTGAGATCTGCCGACTCTCACAACTGCGGCGCGATCCACATATGTTGGGCTTCTTTCGTTGGCTTTGCGAGTTGCGTCCGCCCATTGGCAACCCGACACGCCGGCAACGTCTACTCTGCCTCCGCAGGTTGTTAAACGATCTGGCAGCTCAAGGCCACCAGCTCCAGCCCGGTCTCATTATTCCCGAAGATCTTCCCACGCTCCCGGAATACCTCCCCAGACCTCTGTCCCCGGAAGATGATCATCGCCTCCAAGACGAACTGCAACGCAAAGACGACCTATATTCCAATGCCCTCTTGCTGACACGCCTTACCGGAATCCGCATCGGAGAATGTATCCACTTGCCACTCGACTGTCTGCGTCAGATCGGACCCGAACAGTGGGCGCTGCATGTTCCTCTCGGAAAGCTTCACACCGAACGCCTGGTACCCCTCGACTCAGAGGGACTGCGGCTATTAAAGCGGATTCAGGAACTGCGTGCTATGGCTTCGCTTGGTCGTCTGGCGAAATCCAAAGACTTCCTCCTGCTTCGAGTGGGCGGCCGCTTTGCGTTGTTTCAAATGCTGCGCCTGGCGCTGGCGGATGCCGCCAAACGAGCCGGATGCACCGACAGCAAACCTATCTCGCCTCACCGCCTGCGACACACCTGGGCCACGGAACTGCTCAACTGTGGACTTGGGCTGCCAGCCCTCATGAAGTTGATGGGCCACAAGAGCATTCAAATGACCCTTCGGTATTTGAAGGTTGCCCAGCCAGACTTACAACGTGAATTCTACCGGGCACGCCAAAATTCAACCCAACCTTACAGCCTTCCCTCGCTCTCCGTCTCCACGGCAACCCCAGATCTGCCTGGCATCCGCCAAGCGCTCGCGGCGACACGCCATCTATTGGAGATGTATCGACGGCAATTCTCCGATGACAAGACCCGCCGCCGTCTACAGGGGCTCGATCACCGGCTTCTGGCCATCACTCAACAACTTCAGAACATCGCGGCCCCGGAAAAGTGAGGCAAGATTGGCCGGTCAATCGGCAAGCGTGCGTTATGTCGAGTAGCTTGGCCTGTTAAGGGTCCAATTCGGAGGTCTGCCAACGTATTTTGGCAGAAAGCGAGAACTGCAAGCTCAGATCCAAGGTTGATCCCGAAAGAAGCGGTCAAGTCAAATGACGTGCGCGACGCCGGGAACCCTGCGTAGGGCAGCGACGCTGGCCCAACTCAGCGCCAGCGCGCCGAGAAACACAATGCTTCCCTTTGCCAACCCGGCTAGAGGGGCTCGCAGCAGGGAGTACTGCAGCCAGATCACGAAGAGATAGTGGACTAAGTATATTCCGTAAGCGTTTTCGCAAAGACTATCCATAACCCTGACGCGCGTGCCACCAAACCGAAGGAACATCGCAAGCACCCAGAGCGTCGCTGCGGTGCATGACAGCACCCATGCCATGGCGGCAACGAGTTCCCACCAGGGCGGCGCCGTGGACCGAATCGCCGGATGGGTAACCACAACCAGTACCCCATACGCGGCCGATGCCCAACCCAGCCATCTCAGCCAGTTCTGCGCCAACGCTCCATCCGGCGCAATCACACCGCGATTAATCCCGTAAGCGCCGGTAAAGAGGCCGGCAAAGAACCAGACTGCGTAGTGCGGCAACCGGCTCGTCTGGAACATGAATGGCCCGCACGCCGTCCAGCGCACAGGACCGAAGGCGAGCACCATTGGGACATAGGCGATTCCGGAAAGGGCCGTCAGCGTCCAGAAAAACCTCGCCGGGCTGCTAAACAGGCGAGAATACCAGCGGCTGGGCCGGTCGCCCCACTTCGGCATCATGAGGAAGAAACCTGCAGCGAGGCAATCGAACGCCAGCAGAATCCAGATGAACCATGCGGGTCCAGACGGCCATTCGCCGAGCGAAAACCACTGTCGGAGGAAGGTCTTGAGAGGCGGCCCGCCAGCGGTGGCCAGATACGTCGGATAGTAAGCGGCAGGTGCCAGAAAAGCAACGGCAACCGCGAACGGTAAGCCCAGTCGTGTCGCCCGATCGCGTCCGAATCGCGCAATGCCTTTCCGCTGCAGACTGTTCCATACGAACAGCCCGGACAAGAAAAACATGAGTGGCATTCCGAAGGGGTCGGTAAACCCGACAATCGGATCGAAGCCAGCCCAGCGCCGGCTGTCTACTATGGGATATGCCCTCCAAAGGCCCGACCTCGTCCCAAACAGGATTTGCAGGGGCACGAAAGAGCAGTACGCCAAGATTGAGTGGACAGCGACCACGACGACGATGATGGCCGAGCGAAGATACCCGATGGCAATGCTGTAATTCGCGTTCCTGGCAGGTTCAGACCGGGTTATTGGTACCGGACCTTTCATGAATTGGCACCATCGCATTCCGCGTTTTGGAGGAAGTCCTGCGCACCAATGATATCGCGTGACTTGGTCGCCAGATCGATGTCATACGTTACGAAGCGAGAGAGGCCGCCTCGGCTGCGGACCTGGGTCGGCCGACGGCGGCGGCAGGCCCCTATTTCTTCATCATTCACGGATGCGATTACTGCAATTGGTCGTGCGTGGACACGCGGGCATAGAAGCCACCCCGAAACACCCTTGCCGGTTTTGGCTGCTGGCCAAAAACCCGATGCGATTCTGCTTTGCCAGAGGTCCGTTTTCCGGCCATTCTCTTGTGACGTTCTTACATGGCCGCAGTCGATCCTTTCCGGCCAGGCAGGATTCATCATATTATGCGGCGGCGGGCGTAGCGAGCCGCGCCAGTGTCTCGCGGTAATTCCAGGGCATCCACTCCGCTGGATTACCCTTCAACTCCTCGGCGTGCCGCTGCAACTCGGTCAGATAATCGAACGGATTGGCTCCGTTCAGCTCGCAGGTGTGGATCAGACTCATGAACAGATCGCCGACTGCGGCGCCATTCACCGTCTTGTAGAAGAGTGCGTTCTTGCGGTTCAGGATGGCTTTCTTCAGGGCACGCTCGACAATGTTATTGTCGAGTGGCGCGTCCGGTTGCTGCAGAAAGAGAGTCAGCTTCGGCCAGTGATTCAGCAGGTAAGAGATGGCTTTGCCCAGTCCGGAATTCGGTTCCGTCTTATGCTCTGCCAACTGCGCCTCCATCCACGCATGCAGCCCTTTCATCAACGGCCCGCTGTGCTCCTGATGGAAGCGCAGCCGGTCTTCCGGCGATAGTTCCTGCTCTCGCGCCAGCGCGTCGTGGCGATAAACGCCGCGCAGCGTCTCCAGCACATGACGGCATTCTTCAGGAAAATTATCGACCACTTCCACAAACTGCCGTCTGCCATGGGCGACGCAGTTCGCCAGTAGGGTTTTGACGCCTTCCAGCTTGGGCGTGTTGCGCGACAGCGCGTCGCACATCTGGATCGGCGCCGGCAGTTCGCGGGCGCGCTGTTTCAATACTTCGCCAAGGTTCTCGCCTGCGTGCTTCCATCCGGTAAAGAACAGCGCGATGGTCCATCCGCCAACCATCGATACGATGCCGCTGGTGAAGGTGCCGGTCCGCTTGTCGCCGGGCTCGCGCGTCAGGCGCAGAATGCGCATACCCGTGTCGTCGTTGTGCAGCACACCGCCTTGCGCCGCCTGCCGGATCAACTCCCCCAGCGCCGGGCGGATCCACTGCGCGGCGGCCTCCAGGAGTTCCCATTGCGTCGCGGCGGACAAGGGCATTCCCAGTTGTTGCTCCAGCCTTTCCAGCCGGTTGAAGGGCGGAATTTGTCAAGAACTTTGAGACGCCAGCCGGCATATTTTATTGAACTGTTTC
>OCTA010002033.1_pt1 | contig 18580 bp, 13 predicted proteins | sample 1538991 | NCBI WGS metagenome assembly OCTA01 (sample SAMEA3539302, study PRJEB22396) | soil metagenome | biome: tundra; feature: field; material: soil | place: USA | collected 2010-05 | depth 0.15 m | reverse complement strand
GTTGTGCCACAGCAGCGTGTGCCCTCGCACCAATTGCCCGTGCTGCTCCGCGAAGCGGACCAGGCGGTCAGCGCCCGACCAGTCGAACACTGCCCGGGTCGGTTCGACCACCCCCCACTTCATCTCATTGCCCGGAGTAACGGCCGAGAACTGCTCCGCGAGTATGGCCGTGTAGGCAGGAGTGTCCAAGTCGAACGGTATTACCGCCGTCCCGATGCGGAGGCCGATCTTCACGGCCAGCGCCCGCAGGGTGCCCGGCGGGCCAAAGTCGCGCGAGCCAGCGGCGGGCCGCGCTGCGCTGGTGGTGGTAGCGGTGGCAGTAGCGATGCGGGGCATCGCTACCACTACCCCGGCAGCGCCACCCATCGTGAGGAAACTACGGCGTCTCATGGGATTGCCTCCTAAGCGTCAAGCCGCCCCACTCGATCCGAAAGTTTCGGAGCCGCGGATGTAGAGTGAGGCAAAAGTAGACGCGTCAGTATCCTCTGTCAACAGCCACGGCGCCGCTCAGCACCGCCGCTTACCTGGTATCGAGGCTTACCGCAGGTGACGACAACTACGGGTTGAAGGCTTCGAAAGTTTTCGATCAGCCACTCTGCCCGGACGGTCCACAGTTCACCGGCTGCCGAGCCAGCTCGCCGCCAACACCTGATCAGCATCGGACTCCAGGTCGGCCAGATTCTCCCTGCGCCACATCGCCCAGGAGGACACCAGTCGGAAGCCGCCGACGCGAGTCGGCCATCCACTGATAGATCCGGCCTCCGAGCCAGCGGAAGTCGTCGAAATCGATGCCGTCCAAAAAACCGGCCAGCGTGTCAGGCGGGAGCGGGATGCCGCTGAGCTGGCGGGGTGCTCGCATCACACGGTGGGCCGCTATGTAGCGGCCCGGGAGGAGGGCCGCTTGCCGGGGGAAGCGCCGACCCGCCGGGCGCGGGTGATTGACCCGTCCCTGGCGAAGCTGGAGGAGCTGGTGGACCGGTCGCACGGGAAGGTCCGCGCTGACGTGGCTCACGAGAAGATCACCGCGATGGGGTATGCGGGGTCGAAGCGGACGACCCGGCGGGCGGTCGCGCAGATGAAGGCGGCCTATGCGGCGGGGCGGCGGCACACCTAATGGCCGCCACCGGGCAGATCTCATAGCCATCAGCGGGCACAACTCACTGCCGCCACCGGGCACTTCCCAATGTCCCTTTGATACTGCCGCCGCTGGACCAACTCATCAGGCACGGGATCGGGCAGCTGACCTGCGCTAGTCGGGCAGCTGTACGCAGGGACCAGGTGCTGGTCTGCTCGATCCGCGAGTTCGTGAACACGCTGGGCGCCCGCCTGTTCGTCGGGTACTACAACGACACCGAGGCGGACCCGAGCAAGATGCGCGACGGTATGTACGGGAGCGGCGACCTCGGATATGCGGACTCCCGCGGGTTCTGCTGGTTCGCGGGACGGGCGGGCGAGTGGCTGCGGGTCGACGGAGAGAACCTTGGTACCGCGCCTGTGGAGTGGGCCTTGCGGCGCCACCCTGCCATCTCGGAGGCGGCAGTGTACGGCCTGCCACACCCGGTGGCCGACGGCCAGATCATGGCCTGCATCGTGCTGCGCAGCGGAGCATCGCTGACACCCGCGGAGCTTGGCGCCTTCCTCACCGCACAAGGCGACATCGGGCACTAGCAGCATCCGCGTTTCGTCAGGATGACGAGCCAGATGCCGCGGACGGCCACGCTCAAGGTGCTCACCCGCGCACTTGCCGCCGACCGGTGGGACACGAGCGACCCGGTGCGGTGGCGCCCGGACGGGCGCTCCCCGGTTTACGTCCTGCTTGACCGAGAGCAGGCCGCCGCGCTTGACGCCGAGATCAGCCGTCCGCCGGTATCAGCTTTCCGTTCTGAAATATTTCGAACCACCCATCGACATGAACTTTGGTCTCTTTTGTCCAATAAATTCTCATTTAACAGGTCCCACTTGCCTGGTATTGACAACTACTGCAAGGGCGATTTAGCGTCGTGGCACGGCGTCGTTGCGAAACATTTCGGAATCTGTTTCGACCGGTGAGGGGCGACCGTGGTCTCGGCGAAAGGGCGAACCCTCATGCGTACTGACGTGGGCAAACGTCCGCTAGATCAGCGGCTGCTGGGCCCAGGAAAGAACTTGGCCCGGCACAGGACCTCGCTGCGGCTCACCGCGGCACTCGCAGTCCTCCTCCTCACCACCGCGGGCGCGGCTGCCTTGTCAGCCGCTAGGCCCGCTTCTGCCGCCACGAGCTTGAAGAGCCTGGCGGAGGCGAAGGGTCGTTACTTCGGTACCGCGATGACGCAGAACATGCTGTCCAACTCGACGGTGACGACCCTCGCGGGGCAGCAGTTCGACATGGTCACCCCGGGCAACGAGATGAAGTGGGACACCACCGAGCCGTCCAACGGCTCCTTCAACTTCGGCCCCGGTGACCAGATCGTGTCATTCGCCCAGTCACATGGCATGCGGGTGCGCGGGCACAACCTGGTCTGGCACAGCCAGCTGCCGTCGTGGGTGTCCAGCCTGCCGCTGAACCAGGTGCAATCGGTAATGGAGAACCACATCACCACCGAGGTCACCCACTACAAGGGCCAGGCCTACGCCTGGGACGTGGTGAACGAGCCATTCAACGACAACGGCAGCCTCCGGCAGGACGCCTTCTACAACGCGATGGGCAGCGGCTACATCGCCGACGCGATCAGGACCGCGCACGCCGCCGACCCGAACGCCAAGCTTTACCTCAACGACTACAACATCGAGGGCGAGAACGCGAAGAGCAACGCGATGTACAGCCTGGTCCAATCGCTGCTCGCACAGGGCGTCCCGATCAACGGCGTGGGCCTTGAAAGCCATTTCATCCTCGGCCAGGTCCCCTCGTCGCTGCTGGCGAACATGCAGCGCTTCGCCGCGCGGGGCGTGGACGTCGCCGTCACCGAGCTCGACGACCGCATCCAGCTCCCGGCCACCAGCGCCAATCTCGCCCAGCAGGCCACCGACTTCTCCACCGTAGTCAGCGACTGCCTGCAGGTGTCCCGTTGCGTGGGCGTGAGCCAGTGGGGCGTCGGCGATGCCGACTCGTGGATTCCCAGCGCCTTCTCCGGCTACGGGGCGGCCACCATGTTCGACCAGAACTACCAGCCCAAGCCGGCCTACAACGCAGTCGTCACCGCGCTGGGCGGCTCCAACGGAGGCGGCGGCGGAGGCGGAAGCTGCAGCGCCACCTACCAAGAGACCCAGCAGTGGAATGGCGTATTCAACGGCCAGGTCACCATCACAGCAGGCAGCAGCGCGATCAGCAGCTGGACTTCGACGGTGACGCTCGGTTCCGGCCAGGTGATCTCGGCGACCTGGAACGGCAACCCCACCTGGCCCCAGGCCAACGTCATGGTCATGAAACCGGCGAGCTCCAACAGCAACCTCGCAGCAGGCCAATCGACCTCGTTCGGGTTCACCGTCAAGACGTCGAACGGCAACTACTCCGCACCCGCGGTCACCTGCTCCACTCCGTAGTCACCTGAGCGCACCGCAACCACCGTCCCCTTGCGAAGGAGTCCACCGTGCTTCGCCTCATGGCAAGAGCTGGCACCAGAGCAGGCCGCAGCCGTCACCGGCGCGTGTTCGCCGTCGCTGCGCTGTGCGCTGCCGGGGTCGCGGCCGCGCCCCTCGCGGGTGCCGCCGCGTCGGCGACCCTGCCACCGCCAACCTCCACCCTGCAGGAGATCAGCAACTTCGGGCCCAACCCGACCGGCCTGCAGATGTATCTATACGTGCCCGAACAGGTGCGCCCGCATCCGGCCGTGGTGGTCGCACTGCACTATTGCACCGGCTCAGGCCCGGCGTTCTTCGCCTCGACCGAGTTCGCGTCCCTCGCCGACCGGTACGGCTTCATCGTGGTGTACCCGTCCGCACCACGAGCGGGCCACTGCTTCGATGTCTCGTCGCCCGGTGCGCTGGTCCACGACGGGAACAGCGACCCGGCCGGGATGGTGTCCATGGTGCGGTATGCCGAGCAGCACCTGCACGCCGACCCTGACCGGGTCTTCGTCACCGGCCTGTCCTCCGGTGCGATGATGACCAACGTCCTGCTCGGCGACTACCCCGACGTTTTCCGCGCCGGCTCGGCGATGTCGGGAGTGCCATTCGGCTGCTTCGCCACCACCGACGGCTCACTGTGGAACACCGCCTGCGCTAACGGCAACATCATCAAGACGCCGCAGCAGTGGGGGGACCTCGCCCGGGCGGCGGACCCGGGCTATCACGGGCCACGCCCGCGCATGCAGCTGTGGCACGGCACCGCGGACACCATCCTCTGCTACCCGAACTTCGGGGAAGAGATAAAGCAGTGGACCAACGTCTTGCATGCCCATCTGGCGTACACCGATCATCCGCAGCCCACCTGGACACACACCGTGTACGTCAACCGGGCCAGCCAGGTCAAGGTCGACGCGTATAGCGTCGCAGGCGAGACCCACAACCTGGGGTTCGACTATCCCGATTGGGCGCAGCTGGCGCTCCAGTTCTTCGGGCTGGCCGACGACCACGGTAACGGGTGAGGCGCCCGCGGCGCCCAGGCCGCCTGGGCGCCGCGGGGCAGGCTCAGCGCTGTAGAGGCATACCCAGGTGCCGCTGGCCCGCCGCTGTCGCCTAGGCGATGGCGCCCGGTGCCTATCTTGCACCCCGCTTCACCAGCGGAGATCACGATCGTGCCGACCGCCCCCCGGCTCATGCCCGCCGGTCCCGGTCCGCGCTAACGCTCTTGGCCTGCATTGATCTAGACCCGTCCGTACGCATGTTTGCTCGGATGTCGCGGTCTGGCCCTCTGGCTCCCGGGCAGCTGCGGCATGGATGGCAAATGATCAGCCGTCCGGCTTCCGCGACCCGGTTCCATGTCCTGTGCGTACCCGGGGTGACACTGGAGGCGTGACCAGGGGACTACGCAGGTGATGGCTCCCTTCGACCTCCCGCCGTCACCTGTGCAAGGGTCGCGAGGTCCATGCCAGGTCCACCCGAGGTACACAGCAGGTCAGTCAGAGGTCAGCGGAAGACGGGGTAGCGCCCCGCCCAGCGAGGGACCGGATTGTCCGTGGTCGGCCGCGACATCCGGCGGGTCGTGCGCGGCCCAGCCCGACGTCGCTTGCTGCCCGGCGCGGTGACGCGGTGAACAGGTGCCGGGCAGCATCGCCGTGCCACCGGATCCACCGCAGTGACCGGATACCAGGAGGGCTACCGCGTGGCGTTTGCGGCCGTTGACCTTTTTCGGCGTTGTCCCACCCCTTGGTCGCCTTGGGCACCATGGCGAACGCATCGCCTAGCCGCCTTTGGTCAACGGAAGCCGAAGCCCCACGGGAGCGGTGCTTGCCGGAACAGGCTGGCTGGGACGGCATCAGCGAGTGCCTGGTATCCCGCCGGGTTCAGATGCAGATGGTCGCCGTTGTCGAATGACGGCAGGATCTTCCGCGGGTTGGCCGAGTCGCGCACAGCCCGGTCGAAATCGAGGACAGCGTCGAACTTGTGACTGGTGCGGATCCACTGGTTGACGGTCTGCCGGGCCGCCTCGCGCAGTCCCTGCGGATCGTCGTACCCGGCATTGCCTCCGAACGGGGTTATCGTCGCGCCGAACACCCCGATGCCCAGCGCGTGGGCCCGGGTGATGATCTGCTGATAGGCCGCGATCAGATCGGCTGCGACCTGCTTTTGGGCGGCTTCTGCCGGGTCGGCCGTGCCAATGTCGTTCACCCCTTCGAAGACGATCAGCCACTTGACGCCGCTTTGGGAGAGCACGTCGCGGTCCATGCGGGCCAGGACATTGGGGCCCAGGCCGTCGTTCAGCACCCGGTTCCCGCCGAGACCCTGATTCAGCACTGCCACGCCAGAAGTGTCCGGGATGGACTGCAACCGGGTGAACAACTGGTCCGGCCAACGGTCGTTGCCATTGGTAGTGGAGCCCCTGCCATCGGTCAGCGAGTCGCCCACGATGGCGACCGCGGCGGTAGCAGGCCTGGACCACATCTCGGCGCCGCTCAGGAAATACCAATGAGCGACAGATGCAGCCCCGACCAGGTTTTCGTCACCGACGTGATTTCCCGTCACGATGTAGGAGGTGGTCCGGGAACCGGGATGCGAGGTGATGTCATCAGAGGCCTGGCCTGCGGCCAGGTACATGGTCACCGTGAGGTTGGACCCGGGGGCCAGGGTAAAGTCCAGCGGGTCAGTGACCACCTGAGCCCCGACTGGGATGTCCACGCCGGGCTGGCCGTCGAAGGTCACCGGCTGAGAGGTCCCTGGCTGGATCGCGCTGACCCCGGCCTGCCCACCGAGGGGGAGGGCCACGGAGACGGCGGTGATGGGGAGGTCCGCACCTCCGTAGGCGTTGGAAAAGCGCAGCCTTATCTGCTGGCCGCCGAGCGTCACGTGGATGGTCTGTCGAATCGTGCTGTCGGCGAAGACGAGGTTGTCCTGAGTGAACGGCGGGGGCGGCAGGTTGCTGGGCTCCGTCAACTGGGGCGCGGCCACCCAGGTGTCAATCCAGTGCCCGTTCATCTCTGGTGAGACTGCGCCGCCAGGCGGGTGGGACGGGCTGGGCATGCCCGCCGCCTGGACCCCGGCAGTGAACGAGCCCACCGCGACGGCAGCCGCGAGGGCCCCTGCCGTGGCCAGCCGGATGGCTAGTGATGTCCTTGCTAATCGCCGCCGTAACCTGCCCACCGCTGGCAGCGGCCATGCCTTTCCGTGCGTCCGCAGGCAGGCCTGTTCCCCGGGCAAGGCATGTTGCCGCGAAGGCCATCGGCCGGAACTCTTCATCGCATCTCCAGCATGGTCACCGGGATCACCACGCAGACAGCCGGAGCAGCGCTGACCTGCAGTACTAGCCAGGCCGCCACCGTTCGTGGTGACAGGCAAACGCCGAAACTTTCGGAGAAGACATCTAAGTTTCGGAGGCAACGTACGCCGGACTCCCGCAGCCGTCAAGGCGCTGCCCGAGACCCACGGGAAGGGCCTCGTCAGCAGGCCAGCCACTTGACTCGCGTCCACCTGCGCCTTTCGGGCCCGCTTGCGCAGCGTCTCCATGGTGCCGATGCCCAGCTTCTTGGCACCACGCAGATCTCCGGCCAGTCCGGCAGGCCGCGAGGCGGTCTAGATGAAGGCGGGGACGGATCGCAGGGGTTGAAGGTAGACGGCAGGAGCGTTATGGTGCGAATGTTTCGGAGACTCTTCGAAATGTTTTGACCATTGAAAATGGTCCCCCGCCGTCTACGCCCGCGGAGATCGTCATGGCCGGATTACCTTCCCTCCCGCCGACCAGACCGCTTGCATACGAGCTTGGCAGGAGGATGTTCCTCAAGATTGTGGCGACGCTGACAGCTGGAGCCTCGGTCGGGCTGGTCATGGGGGAGAAGGCGCTCGCGGCGCAGCGGGGACTCGGCGCTGATCCGGGGGTGTACCTCACCACGATGCCGGGACCAGGACATTTTCCGCTGGTGGCGGGCAGGAATCCCGCACCGCTCGTGGTCAGCAGCAGCGATTATCCCGGCGTGATCCGGGTGGTGAATGATCTGCAAGCGGATATCAAGGCGGTCACCGGGGCTGAGCCGGCCGTGTCGGCCGATCAGATACCCGCGCAGCCCGAGATCGTGCTGATCGGCACCATCGGCAAAAGCCCTCTTATCGACGATCTGGTTTCCGCCGGGAAGCTGGACGTCACCGGGATAGCGGGAAAGTGGGAGACGTCGCTGGAGCAGGTGGTGGAGAACCCGCTGCCTGGCGTCCGCAGCGCATTCGTGATCGCCGGCAGCGATCAGCGTGGGACGATCTACGCTGCCTACGATGTCTCGAAAGAGATTGGGGTGTCCCCCTGGTACTGGTGGGACGACATCCCGCCCGGTCATGCGGACGAGCTCTATGTCCTTCCCGGGCGCCACACCCAGGGCACACCGGCGGTGAAGTACCGCGGCTTCTTCATCAACGACGAGAATCCAAACCTCGGTACCTGGGCACCGGCCTTCTTCGGTTCTGGCCTGGCTGCCGGGTACCCAGGTGGGTTCAACAGCAAGTTCTACTCGAAGATCTTCGAGACCATGCTGCGGCTCAAGGCGAACTACCTGTGGCCGGCGGTCTGGGGAAGAGCATTCGCCGAGGACGATCCGCGGAACCATGCGACGGCCAAGGCCTACGGCATCGTGATGGGGACCTCGCATGAGGCGCCGATGATGCGCGGCATCGAGGAGTGGAACCGGCATGCCGTCCCGGCCGTCCGGGACAGCAACGGGAACATCATCACGCCAGGACACGACCCTTATGGCGGCACCGGGGAGTGGAGTTTCCTGCGCAACGCCGATGCGATCAAGGCGTACTGGACGGACGGCATCCACCGGATGGTGGACCAGGCTTTCGAGGGCGTCGTCACCCTCGGCATGCGAGGCAATGGCGATACCGGCCTCCCGGACGGCAACGGGATCGGCCTGATGGAGAACATCATCGCCAGCGAGCGGCAGATCCTGGCCAGCGTTACGGGTGCGGATCTGACCACGATTCCGCAGGTCTGGACGCTCTATAAGGAAGTCCAGCGCTACTGGGAGGAGGGCCTTCGGCCACCGGACGACGTGATGGTGGTGTTCACCGACGACAACTGGGGCAACATCCGCAAGCTGCCCGACCAGAGCCTGCCGCCGCGCAGCGGCGGCTACGGGCTGTATTACCACTTCGACTATGTCGGCGGCGGCAGGAACTACAAGTGGGTGGACAGCAGCCTTATCGCCAATACGTGGGAGCAATTAAACCAGGCTATCAGCCACGGCGTTTCCCGGCTTTGGGTAGCCAATGTCGGAGATATGAAAGGCAACGAGCTCCCGCTGCAGTTCTTCCTCGACTACGCATGGAACCCGGACCGCTGGCCGGCCGAGCTGCTTCCTGAGTGGGAGCAAAAGTACGCTGCGCAGAGCTTCGGCCCAGAGCAGGCGGTGGCCATAGCGAGCGTTCTGCATACGTACGGCAAGCTTCAGTCGCGCCGCAAGCCGGAGTTGCTGAACCGGCAGATCAATCTCGATCCCACCAAAAACCTCGCCACGGACCCGTCCGCGGTTATCTACAATGATCAGGCAAGCCCATTCAGCCTGACCGACTACCAGGAAATGGACAAGGTCACCGCCGAATGGCAACATCTGGCCGACCAGGCTGAGCGGATCGGCCGGTCACTCCCGACCGCCTACCAGGACGCCTACTACGAGATAGTGCTCTACGAGGTGAAGGCGACCGCCAACCTGTACGCGCTGCGCCACGCGGAGTTCACGAACATCCTCTATGCCACGCAAGGGCGCGCGGCAACCAATGATGTCGCTGCCACCGCCGAGGCCAGGTTCGCTGACGACCTGGCTATGATGAGCTATTTCAACACGTCACTCGCCGGTGGCAAATGGCACAATTTCGAACTCCAGCCGCACATCGACTACGGAGACGTGGCGAGGTACGGTCCGAACGCGCCATGGCAAGAACCCGAGCTGAATAATGTGGCCATCCCTGACGTCATCTTCCCCGCCCTGCAGCGGATTCAGCTGCCGGCCGAGGCGGAGCTCGGCGTCGCCATCGACGGATCCGCCAAGTGGTGGCCAGCCGAGCAAACCCTGGCAGTCCTGCCTGCTTTCAGCCCGTACCAGGGCCAGCCGGCGCAGTACATCGACGTCTTCAACCGCGGCCAGGCCCCCTTTGAGTATGCGGTTCGGCCAGGTGTCCCGTGGGTGCACGCCGCGCCAGCCCAGGGCCGCATCCAGGCGCAGGCGCGTGTCACCGTGCGCATCGACTGGTCCCGCGCGCCCAAGGGCAGCCGCCAGGTGCCTATCACGATCTCCGGACCTGGCGGCCGCAGCGTGGTGGTTCAGGCGCCCATCGATAACCCTGACGTGCCACGGCCGCGGTTGGCCGGCTTCGTCGAGGCCAATGGCTATGTCTCGATGGGGGCGGACCATTTCACCAAGGCTGTCAATTCCGGACCGGTGTCCTGGCGGCGGATAGCGGACATCGGCCGGACCGGCGCCGGCATGACGCCTTCCCCGGCCACAGCCGCCAGCCAGGTTCCCGGCGGCGCCAGTCCGCGCCTTGAGTACATGATGAGCCTGTTCACTACCGGCCAGGTGACCGCCTGGGCGTACCTCTCGCCGAGAAACAACGTCCTCCCGACCGATGGGCTGGAGTATGCCATCTCCATCGACGGCGAAACGCCACAGCTCGTGAATATCACGACCGCGACCGGCGCTGACGATACGGCGATGAACCGGCAGTGGGAAAGGAATACCTCCGATAACGTCAACCGCACCGCTACGACACATGTCATCGCAGCACCAGGGATACACGTCCTGAAGTTCTGGATGGTCGACCCGACCGTGGTGCTGCAGAAGCTGGTCGTCGACACCGGTGGCCTGAAGCCCTGCTATTTAGGGCCACCGGAAAGCATCCAAATCCAGCGCAGTTAACCCGCGAGCCTACCGGGTCATGATCAGCCCCGTCCACGGCTTAAACCCGTACCCGAACGTGTAGAGATCGCTGTCGAAGCGGATTCCGGAGTACCGGTGTGTGAGCCAGGTACCGCCGAAGCTCTCGAGCCCTTCGAGCACGAGGAAGTTTTTCTCCGGGCACCGCTGCTTGACGTGGTACGAGCCAGGCAGCACCGCGAATTCCTAGACTTCATATTGTTATAACGGCAATATGACCGTCAACAGGAGATAGCCTCGCCCAGCCGACCTTGGCATGACCACAGGGGGTCGGCAAAGTTCTTGATGTGTAGCCGAGGGCCGGGCGACATGCCGGTGATGGGCAGGTAAGAGCGCGGGCACGGCCCTTGTGGTGATCATGGCGGTTCCTACACCTGCCGGATCACCGCCGAGGGACCATGCCCGCTCCGTCATCATCACTGATTGACCCTGCCATCGGCCACCTGGCCACCCTCGTTCAAGGTGCTGCGGAAGACCCGCCGGGCTTGCTGGCGGTGCTGGCCACGGTCACCGACCCGCGGCACCGGCGGGGGGTGCGCCACCGGCTGGCGGTGATCTTGGGTCTTGCGGTGTGCGCGGTACTGGCCGGGGCGCGCTCGTTCACCGCGATCGCCGAATGGGCCGCTGATGCTGATGAGCAGACTCTGGCCAGGCTGGGCGTGACCGGCGCGGCGCCGTGTGAGTCCACCATCCGCCGGGTGCTGCAGCGCCTGGACGCGGACGTCTTCGATGACCTGGCTGGCGCCTGGGCGCAGCGGCGCACCACCCCGGGGCCGGGGGCGCGGCGGGCCATCGCGGTGGACGGCAAGACCTTACGCGGCTCCGGCGCAGACGGTGAAGACAGCCGTCACCTGCTCGCGGCCCTTGACCATGCTCACGGCGTGATCTTGGGCCAGGTGGACGTGGGCGCCAAGACGAATGAGATCCCCATGTTCTCCGTGCTGCTGGACCGGATCGGCATCACAGGCGCGGTCATCACGGCTGACGCAATGCACGCGCAGCGCTCCCACGCCACTTACCTGGCCGGGCGGGGCGCGCACTACCTGCTCACCGTCAAGCGCAACCAGCCCAGCCTGCACGCTCAGCTCGCGGCCCTGCCCTGGCGGCAGGTGCCCGTCGCCTGCGACACCCGTGAGCGCGGCCATGGCCGCGCCGAGCGCCGCACGCTGAAGGTCACCGCCGTCGCCCGCGGGCTGCTGTTTCCGCACGCCGCCCAGGCCATCCAGATCGTGCGCCGCCGACGGCTGAAGGGGAAGAGGAAGTGGTCTGCCGAGACCTGCTACGCAGTCACGTCCCTGACCGTCACCCAGGCCAGCCCCGCCCAGCTCGCGGCCATCATCCGCGGCCACTGGGCCATCGAAGACCGCCTCCACTGGGTACGCGACATGAACTGGGACGAAGACCGCTCCCAGGTCCGCACCGCCAGCGGCCCCCGCGTCATGGCGGCCCTGCGCAACCTCGTCATCACGATCCTGCGGCTAACCGGCGCCACCAGCATCGCCGCCGCCCTGCGCTACCACGCCCGCCGGCCCAGCCGGCCCCTCCGGACGATCATGAACTGCTAAACGACTTTGCCGGAGCCCTGCCCACCTCCCGCTCTGCTTGGCGCACTCCAGATCTTGTACAGATTATTCTTCAGATCCTTCTCGAAGTCCTCGATCGAGCAGCCGTCCACGCCCGGCGCTCCCTTATTTGCCTTAACCCTCTCCCACGCCTCCCATACTTCCCGCTTCGAGATATCGAACGGCTTGCCCGATGATTTCGGCTCGTCCACGCAACTCCTCCCGGATGATCTCCAGTTGATCGAGCGAACAAGCTACGAATGACCTGGCCCCTTCACTCCGCCCCCATTACAGGGACTTCATCGCTACTACGAGCCAGTCCGCCAGCGCACCCCGCGACGGTACTCAGTCCCTCGCGGTTTCAGCCGCCCGGGACACTCCCTGTCGCCATCCCGGAGGACAGCGGTATCGGGGCGCGCCTTCTCACGTTCCACGCGAAAGCAGCCTGATCAGGCTCGCGTCGCCTCCATGCCGGACACCACCTGGCCAGTAAACGGGCACCCGCCAGGCTTATCCCGGGATAGTTGATACATCCCGGTCGGGTGGCCCGGGGGAATCTCACCCCCGGGCTCCCACAGATCCCGGCGTGACAGTCTCCCGTCACCGGGCTCCTCTCACCCAGTCATCCAGAACTCGGTCGTCCATTCCCAGTGCGCGAACAATCCGGGGTCGCGTTGTACTACCCGCTTCCACCACGCAACGGCCCTCTTGAACGACCGCAACCGTTTATATTTCTTGCGAGCCCACCGCACAATATAGGCATTAATCCGGCGAAGAAGAGGCCTCAACCTGCTCGGGTAGAACCGGCCGTAATAGTTGAGCCACCCAGGCACGATCTTGTTGACCCATGCCGCGAGTTCGTCCATCGACATCGTGTTCCACCTGTGCAACCGCCAGCCGTGGACCACGCGGCTCATTTTCGCCATCGCGTCCTTGCTGACGGCCGGGAGGAAACTGTCGAACGGCTTCCCGTCCCGGCCCATCGCCGAGCGCCTGCGGAACGTGTATCCCAGGAAGGTGAACTCGGTGTGCTCACAGGAGTCACCCCGCCCGTCCTTCTGGCACCACACGACCCGCGATTTCCCGGGATGCAGCTGCAACCCGCACTCGCCCAGCCGGGCAGCGATCCGCTGACCCGCATAACGGGCCTGCTTCTCAGTGAAACAATGCACCACGACGTCATCGCAGAAGCGCTCGAACGGCAGGCCCGGGAATTCCCGCGCCATCCATGCGTCGAACGCGTAATGGAGAAAGAGGTTTGCGAGCAACGGCGAGATCGCCGACCCTTGCGGGGTGCCACGGTCCCGCTGCTCCAGGGCGCCACCGGGATGCTGCAGCGGCGCTTTCAGCCACCGCTTCACATACAGCACCACCCATTTCTGGTCAGTGTTCGCCTCCACCGCCTTAACGATAAGGTCATGCGGAACGTTGTCAAAGAACCCCTGGATGTCAAGCTCAAACACCCACGGGTGCGTGAAACACCGTTCCCGGCACGCCGCCACCGCATCCAGCGGAGAGCGACCCGGCCGGTAGCCGTAGGAGTCCGGATGGAACTTCGGCTCCACCAACTTTTCCAGCTCCATGGCGGCCACCGTCTGGGCGACCCGGTCCGCCACAGTGGGCACACCGAGCCTGCGCACCCCCTTGCCGTGTGGCTTCGGCACCTCAACCAGCTTCACCGGGGGCGGGAAATACGACCCCGAGGACATCCGGTTCCACGTCACATACAGCTTGTTCCGCAGATCGGCTTCAAAGTCCTCGATCGTGCAGCCGTCCACCCCAGGCCCGCCCTGGTTCGCTTTCACCTTCCTGAACGCTTCCACCACCGCCTGCTTCGGGATCGCAAACGGCTTGCCCTTCGACTTCGGCTCGTTCACTGCACTCCTTCCAGCCCATCGGCCGGTTGATTACAGACGAACTTCCAGGATGAGCCGCCCCCTTGGCTCCAGGCCCATTACAGGCCCTTCACAGCTACTACGAGGCGGTCCGCCAGCAAGCGCGGCATCAGTACTCAGCCCCTCACGGATCTGCCGCCCGGAGCGCTCCCTCTCGCCCGGCCTTTAACTGCCGGGACATATCCGCGCCTGCCTTCCAACGTTCCCTGCGGGAGCCGCAGGTCAGGTTCACGTCGCCTCTATGCCGGACACCGCCAGGCCAATACATGGGCACCCGCCTGACTCATCCCGGATTCCAAAACCAAACCCAGTTCTGGTGCCAGTTCACGACTCTCGACACGTCAGACGGCGATCGTCTCCCTAACCCCCACCTGACGCATCCTGTGCGCCTTTTCCTCATCGCTCACCACGACGGTCTTCAGCCAACGCAGCATGAGGTGGTTTGAGACCATCCCCCATAGAACGATCCCGGAGGGCCAGCAATCCCCCATCTCCCGCAGAGTTACTGCCTTGATCAGGTGCCTGCCTACCAATCACCCTCTCTCGGCATACGTTGCACACGTTTCGATGTCACCCGAATATTTTTCGACACTTCATCAGCGATTCGCTTGCGCTCGCCTTCCTGATCCCTACCTGACACATCAAGTGCGCCTTTTCCCACACCGCTCAAGACCACGGTCTTCAGCCAAGGCCCCGGTGGGCGGTTTGAAGCCTCCTCCCGCAAGGCGACTCCGAAGGGCCTACCTTCATCTCCCGCGCAGCACCGCGTCAAGGAACTCTGCCTACATGCAGCTCCTCTCCACGTTCGTGACACACATCAACGAATATCGCCCGGTCGAAAGATATGGATGAGGTTTTCAGTCCCGTGCCGGTGCAAGTAGCGCAGCCGGCCGTGGATCAGCCTGCTGGAGCGTTTCACGCCGTTGTGTCGATCGAGGAAACCGGTGCCGGTAACGGGGATGCCCGGGATTATCCCGAACGGGCTCCTTGGTCGAGGAAGTGCCCTACCTGCCCATCATAAAAACACCTCCAAAAACTGAGTGGAGGACCGTTTCTGGATCCCAGCAGTGCGGTCCAAATTTGTCTGGTAGATCACACAGGGCGACCGGCGCAGCCGGGGGGTAAGGCAGATGCCCTGGCCCTACGCTAGGTCCCGTCCTCACCTGGGATGACGCTCTTGCCCGCGTGATCCGGGCGATCAGGTTGACGCCCGGTCAGCCCCGAGGCCGTGACACTGCGCTTGCTTCACGATCACAGGGATGGGCCGCGCCTCAGGTTACCGCCAGGTAACTTAGAGGTATGGCACGAAGGGGAACCAGTGGCGTGACCCAGGTGCCGCAGCGGCACCCGCCAGCCCGAGGGCTGATCGGGCACGCCCGGCCGATGCCCGCCCGGTTTAACCGCCCTGCGGATGGTCTCCGTTCCCGCGCCTGCTTGGCCGGCAGCCGGGCGGTTCGCGGCGGCACCGCCGCGGCAGCCGCTTTGGTGGCACCTAGGCCCGTTTGCGCGGCGCGAGCCGCCATGAGAGGAGGAAAGGGAAGCCGTCATGAAGGCATCTGCAGGCGACCGCCTGGTCGTTGATGGCGACGGGGACCGTGTCGGCCTATTGACCGGTGTCCAGCATGACGATGGGACGCCGCCTTATGCCATTAAGTGGCTGAGCGGCATCCGCATCGGCCTGCTGTCCCTGGGCCATGCGCCCGGATAATCCCTGCGGGGTCGTCCGGCGGGTGGAAGAAAGCCCGCTGCGAATCGGCAAGCGTCCAAAGGATGTTCATGAAACTTCTGACCGGCGGGGCCGGTGTGTATGCGCTGCTGACAGATGGGACCACGATCGAGATCCGTCCCGCCCGGCCGCAGGACCGCGAGGCCGTGCGCCAGATGCACGCGGCCATGTCCCCGGACAACATCTACCTGCGGTTTTTCAACGTGAGCCCGCGTGCGGCCGGGGAGGAGGCCAGCCGCGTGTGCCGCGAGCCCGCCGACGATCACGCCGCGCTGCTCGCCTGGCTGGGCGGCCAGCTGATCGGGGTCGCCAGTTACGAGCCGGTCGGCCCGCCCGGAATCGCGCAGATCGCGTTTGCGGTCGCCGACCACATGCATGGCCGCGGCGTCGCGACGCTGCTGCTCGAGCATCTGGTGTCGATCGCCCGCCGCCGCAAGCTGCAGGCCTTCACCGCGAAGACGCTGGCGGCCAACGGCGCGATGCTGCGCGTGTTTGCGGACGCCGGCCTGCCGGCGAAGCGGGAGTTCGCCGATGGGCTGATCGATCTCACCTTCCCGCTGCCCTACGACGGCGGCAGCGGCCACGAGCTGAACGGCTACCTGGACATCGTGGCGTGCCGGGAACGGCTTGCCGACGCAGCGAGCCTGAGGCATATCTTCCAGCCGGGGTCCGTCGCGGTCGTGGGGGCCAGCCGCAGGCCAGGCACGGTCGGCCGGGCCATCCTGCACAACATCGTCACCGGCGGCTTTGCCGGGCAGGTGTACGCCGTCAACCCGCACGCCCGCCAAGTCGAAGGCGTGGACTGCGTGCCGTCCGTGGCCGACCTGCCGGGGCCGATGGACCTTGCGGTCGTGGCGGTCCCCGCGGCAGCTGTCCGGGATGTGGCTGAGCAGTGCGGCCGGCGCGGGGTCCGGGCGCTAGTCGTCATCACCGCTGGCCTCGGCACCGGGACCGGTGCCGACCTGCTGGCCATCTGCCGCCGCCACGGCATGCGGCTGGTCGGCCCGAACTGCTTCGGCATCGCGGTCCCGCACCTCCGCCTGAACGCCACCTTCGCCGCTACCCACCCCGCGCCCGGCGAGGCAGGCCTGGTCGTCCAGTCCGGCGGGGTCGGCGTGGCGCTGCTCGGTCATCTGTCCCGGCTCGGCATCGGGGTCTCCACGTTCGCGTCGGTGGGCGACAAGCACGACGTGTCGAGCAACGACATGCTGACGTGGTGGGAGCAGGATGGGCTAACCCGGCTTGCCGTGCTCTACGTGGAGTCGTTCGGCAGCCCGCGCAAGTTCGCCAGGACCGCACGCCACACCGGGGCGAAGATGCCGGTGCTGACCGTGCACGCCGGCCGGTCCGCGGCGGGGCAGCAGGCCGCCGCCTCACACACGGCGGCCGCCGCAACCCGATTGATCACCCGGCAGGCGCTGTTCGGGCAGGCGGGGATCATCGCCACGACCAGCCTCGGTGAACTGCTTGACGCGGCGGCGCTGCTCGCCAGCCAGCCACTCCCGGCCGGTGACCGGGTCGTGGTGGTGTCGAACGCGGGCGGCGCCGGCGTGCTTGCCGCCGACGCGTGTGCGGACTGCGGCCTGCAGGTGGCGGAGCTCGGCGGGCAGACACAAGCCCAGCTGCGCCACATGCTGCCACGGGGTGCCGCAGTCAAGGGCCCAGTGGACACCACCGCCGCCGTGCCCCCGGACACGTTCCGGTCCTGCCTGGAGACGGCCGCTGCCGACGACGGCGTGGACATGGTGCTTGCCGTCACGGTCCCGACCGCGGCAGCGGACCTTGTCCCGGCGATCACCACTGCGAACGTGCGCAAAACGCTCGCCGCGGCCTTGCTCACCCAGCCGGAAACGGTGCGGCTACTGCCACGTAACGGCACCGGTGACCGGAGCAACACCCACCCGGCCGGGCAGGAGGCCAGGGAGGCGGGCCGCCGGGCGGTGCCCTGCTACGGGTATCCGGAGGGCGCCGCGCGTGCGCTCGGGCACGCCGCGCGTTACCGCGCCTGGCGAACCCGCGACCGTGGCACCATCCCCTGCCTGAGTGGAGTGCAGGAGGCCGACGCCCGCGCGCTCGCCGCCTGCTTCCTTGCCCGGCACCGCGACGGCGGCTGGATGTCCGCGGAGGAAACGGCCGGCCTGCTGTCCTGCTACAGGATCCCCCTGGTCGCCACCCGGCCGGTCACCAGCGAGCAAGGCGCGATCCAGGCCGCCGCGGGGTTCGGCGGGCGGGTCGTGCTCAAGGCGGACGTGCCCGGGCTGGTGCACAAGAGCGACGCGGGCGGGGTCCAGCTCGGCCTCGGCAGCGAGCAGGACGTCCGCCGCGCGTACCGTACCCTGGCTGGCACCTTTGGGCCTGGCCTGCGCCAGGTTCTCGTCCAGCCGATGATCACCGGCGGCGTCGAAGTGCTGATCGGCGTCGCCCAGGAGCCGGTGTTCGGCCCGCTGGTCGTGTTCGGCCTCGGTGGCGTGGCCACCGATGTCCTGGGCGACCACACCGCACGGCTCGCCCCGCTCACCGACCTCGACGCCGACGAAATGATCCGGGAAGTGCGCGCCGCCCGGCTGCTGTTCGGGCACCGCGGCACACCCCCAGCCGACGTGACCGCGCTCGCCGACACGCTGCTGCGGGTCTCCCAGCTCGCCGACAACCTGCCTGAGATCGCCGAGCTCGATCTCAACCCGGTGATTGCCCGCCCCGGCGGTGACACCGCCGTGGACGCACGGGTACGGATCACCCCGGCAGAACCACAAGACCCCTTCCTGCGGCGGCTACGCTGACCCCGCCAGAACGCCGATAACCTGTCCTGCTCGAAAATAGGATTCGGTTGGAGACCTGTGGTTCTTCGAGTGTCAGGCGGCGTGCATGTATTCGTTGATCAGGCCGTTGAGGACGGTTTTTCGGCGG
>OCTA010002031.1_pt1 | contig 18592 bp, 22 predicted proteins | sample 1538991 | NCBI WGS metagenome assembly OCTA01 (sample SAMEA3539302, study PRJEB22396) | soil metagenome | biome: tundra; feature: field; material: soil | place: USA | collected 2010-05 | depth 0.15 m | reverse complement strand
TTGTATTCAGCCACGGATGGCCGCTCAATTCGGATAGTTGGGAGTCCCAGATGGTCTTTCTCGCGTCCCACGGCTATCGCTGTGTGGCGCATGACCGTCGCGGTCACGGCCGATCCAGTCAACCCTGGGATGGCAACGATATGGATACCTATGCCGATGACCTCGCAACTCTGATGGACACGTTGGACTTGAAGAATGCCGTGCTTGTCGGTTTTTCCGCGGGCGGAGGCGAAGTGGCTCGCTATGTTGGCCGCCACGGCAGCAAGCGTTTGGCCAAGGCCGCACTGGTGTCTGCCGTCCCGCCCCTTATGCTGAAGACGGCGGCCAATCCCGGCGGCCTTGCCACGGATGTGTTTGATGGTATCCGTGCCGGCTCGCTCGCCGACCGGTCGAAATTCTATCAAGAGCTCGCCAGCGGCCCATTCTTTGGCTTCAACCGGCCGGGCGCGAAGGTGTCACAGGGCATGATTGACTGGTTTTGGCTTCAGGGTATGCAAGCAGGTCACAAGAACACGCTCGATTGCATCAAGGCGTTTTCCGAGACGGACTTCACCGAAGATCTCAAAAAGTTCGACGTGCCGACGCTGATTCTCCACGGCGATGACGACCAGGTCGTGCCCATCGGGGCCAGTGCGCTCCGATCGAGCAAACTCGTCAAGAACGCCAAGCTGGTTGTCTACCCCGGCGCGCCGCACGGACTCACCGAAACCCACAAAGAGAAGCTCAACACAGACCTGCTGACCTTTCTCAAAGCTTGAGCGCAAGCCAAGCTGAAGCGAAGGGCACGTTCGGGAAGAGTTAAGGATCGAAAGGTACGGCGCCAAATGAAGAGATTTGCGTTATTGCTGATTCTTGTCGCGCTTGAACTGGGGGGTGTTACGTGGGGACGCGCGGCGGATGCGGCGCATGCGACCGACGAGGCGAGCACCACGGATACTCTGGGGGCAGGCGGGGCGGGTGTGGAATTTCGTGCGCGCCCTGATAGAAGTGGCAGAGAACAGGTCGAAAGACCCTGCGGCTTGATTGTGAAGTAGGCGCATGATGACCACGGTCCATTCGGACGCTCTGGTGCTCTTCGGTGTAACCGGTGATTTGGCGCACAAGAAGATCTTCCCGGCGCTCTATGCCATGGTGAAACGAGGCGGCCTCAAGTTTCCGGTCATCGGCGTTGCCTTCCCAAAGTGGAGTCTGGAGCGTTTGCACAAGCGTGTGACGGACAGCCTAGCGCGAACAGGTGGAATTGATAACAAACGCGCTCTGCAACATCTCCTGTCCCGGCTCAAGTATGTGAGCGGGGACTATAGAGACAAGAAGACATTCACGGCGATCAAAGAGGCGCTAGGTAAAGCGCGGCGGCCGGCTCACTATTTGGCTATCCCGCCCGCGCTCTTCGAGACCGTAATCGAGGGACTGGGGGCAGCGCAATTGGTCGACAATGCACGGGTGATTGTGGAAAAACCGTTTGGGCGTGACCTAGCCTCAGCACGCGCTCTGAACCAGGTCGCGCAGGCGGTGTTCCCATCGAATGCGATCTTCCGTATCGATCACTTCCTGGGGAAGGAGGCGATCATGAATATCCTCTACTTTCGCTTCGCCAATACGTTCCTGGAGCCAATTTGGAACCGCAATTACGTGGCCAGCGTCCAGATAACTATGTCCGAGAATTTCGGGGTTGAGAATCGTGGGGCGTTCTACGAAACCGCCGGCTGTTTGCGCGACGTGATTCAAAACCACCTCTTTCAGATCGTCGCACTGCTGGCCATGGAGCCCCCCGCAGGAAGGGACTTCGGAGCCGTACACAATGAGAAGGCTAAGGTCTTTAAGGCAATGCGTCCCCTAAAACCCGATGACCTCGTGCGGGGCCAGTACACTGGATACCGTAGGGAGAAGGATGTAGCGAATCGCTCCGATGTCGAGACATTCTGTGCTCTGCGGCTATTCATCGATTCGTGGCGTTGGGAGGGAGTGCCGTGGTATGTGCGCTCAGGGAAATACCTGCCATACACTGCGACCGAGATCCTAGTGGAGCTGAAGCCGCCGCCGCAGAGGCTTTTCGCGGACGCAGCGCCGCTAACCGGCCGGTCCAATTACCTGCGCTTCCGACTCTCGCCCAGCTCGGCAGTCGCACTCGCCGCTCGCGTCAAACTCGCGGGAGAAGACTTCGTCGGAGAGCAAAGAGAACTCTACTTATTAGAGGAACGGCCGGGTGAGACAACACCTTATGAAAGGCTCCTGGGCGATGCCATGGCCGGCGACGGGGCGCTCTTCTCGCGTGAAGACGCGGTGGAGGCTGCTTGGGCGGTGGTCGATCCAGTTCTCAGGACCCACCACCGGGCTCGCCCGTACGAACGCGGCAGTTGGGGGCCGAAGGAGGCTGACACGATAATCGCCGCAGACGGCGGTTGGCACAACCCCAGCCCCAAGGCTGCCTCAGGATGATGATCAAACCGTGGAAAGGCGGCACGATTCATACTATCTAAAACTAACACATGGCTCTGTCGCGGCATCCAAACCGAGGGCATGCTAGGAGAAGGTCGAATGCGTAACGATGCCGCTATCACCGGGCTGGGGGTGGCCAGTGCGGCCGGTTGCGATGTTACGGCCTTCTGGGGGCGCGTCAGTACGGGGACATCCGCCGTTCGGCACACGGTGGCGACGCCCGATCGCATGCCTGCCGCGCCTTACGAAGCGGCCGTGGACGACGGCGAGTTCGACCGCACCGCGAAGGCATTGGGCGTGCGCAGCCCCGACCGAGTGGTGCGACTCGCCTCGGTGGCTTGCCGGCAGGCGTGGCTCGACGCGGGTCTTCCCGTGCCCGCGGGATCGGAACTTGGCGCACGCGCCGGCGTGATCCTGGGCTCGGGAATCGGCGGCATTCAGTTTCAAGAGGAACAGATGTGGCGTGTGCTCCGCGCGCACGACAGCCGCATTCATCCCCATACGGTTCCCCGCGTGTCGACCACGGCAATCATCACGGAGGTTGCCCAGGCCCTCTCCTTGCGAGGTCCCGGGTTTGTCATTAGCAGTGCCTGCGCGTCTTCCGCGCACGCCCTTGGTCAGGCTCTGCGCACCATTCAATGTGGCGACGCCGATGTGATCGTGGCCGGTGGGGCCGAGGCACCCCTCACGCATTTTTCCATGACTGCGTTTTCATTGCTGGGCGTGCTTGCCAAGGCACCGGGCGCTCCCGGCGCGGCCTGCAAGCCCTTCGATGAAAAGCGCGATGGCTTTGTGCTCGGCGAAGGGGCGGGCGCCCTGGTTCTCGAATCTCTCGAACATGCCACGGCCCGGGGCGCTCGAATCTATGCGTACCTGCGCGGCTACGGACAGAGTCTCGGCGGGTATCATGCCGTGCACGCGCGGCCCGATGGCGAGGATGCGGCGGCTGCCATGCGGGCCGCTTTGCGCGACGCTGGGATGGCGCCCGGCAAGGTTGGCTATGTCAACGCGCACGGCACGGGCACGCGGGAGAACGACGTCGCGGAGGCTCGTGCCATGCACCTCGTGTTTACCGAAGACATCCAGGGTGTGCCCATCTCGTCGATCAAACCCATCACGGGACATACCATCGGAGCTGCCGGTGCGCTCGAAGCGGTGGCCTGCGTGAAGGCACTTGAAAGTGGCATGCTGCCCCCGAACGCCAATCTCTCATCACCCGATTCGGCCTGCGCTCTTGCCGTGGTCGGCCTGCCAACGGCATTCGGAGCCAAAGGCGACTCGCGGGTCGCGCTTTCGAATTCGTTCGGCTTCGGCAACGTCAATGTGTCGCTGCTTTTCGAAAGGAATGACCCATGACAGAGATCCCTACTGTTTTCTCGCGTGCGAGTATCCTCGAAAAGATCAACGCGGCCCTGGCCAAGGTGAGCGCGCGTGAACCCACACAGGTCTCGCTGGGGGAATCCACCAAGCTGCGCGAGGATCTGGGCCTGGATTCCTTCGCGGCGATCGAACTGATCTTCGAGCTTGAAGATCAAGTGGGCGTGAGCATTCCCCAGGAAGCGGCGATGTCGTTCAAGACGGTGGGTGACGTGGTGACGTACGTGCTCGGGCAGATGTCGGCCGCGCAAGCTTCGACGGCCGAATTCCAGAAAGGCGCAGGCCAGCCGTGAGTGACCCCGTGCTGGTGTTGGGTGGCGGCCCCGCGGGGTGCCTGGCGGCACTCACCCTCATACGCGGCGGCGTCCCCTGTCGATTGCTCGAACGCAACACGGAGGCTGTGGACAAGGTGTGCGGCGAGTTTCTGTCGCCGGAAGCGGTCGTGCGCCTGGACGCGCTCGCCTTTCCTTGGGCTCGCGCCCAAGCCGCCGCTATTCGTACGCTTCGCCTGGAAAATCGCGGACGGGCCGTATCCATTCGATTGCCCTTCGAGGGACGCAGCGTAGCCCGAAGTTTTCTCGACGGCTGGCTGTTGCAGGCGGCGCGGGATGCTGGTGTGGACGTCGAGCTGGGCGTGCACGTGCGCGACGTCGCGCGCGTGGGCGACCATTTCGAGCTAGCCGCGGCCGGGCGCACCCTCTTAGCGCACACCCTGGTTCTCGCTACCGGCAAGCATGGCCTCGGCGAATTCCACCCGCGCTTCCCCGCTTCTGGTCCCTCCGTACTCGGCTGGAAGATGAATTTCCACCATCTCGGGCCCGGGCTTCACCGCGCTCTCCATGAGACGCTGGGCTTGTTCCTCTTCGACGGAGGATATGGCGGAATATCGCGCGTGGCCGACGATGCCGCCACGGTCAGCCTGCTCGTGCAGCCCACCATCCTGCAACAGCACCGGGAAACACCGCTCGCGCTGCTTCATGCATTGAAAGATGGTGTGCCGTTGCTCGCCCAGGTGCTGGCCGAGGCCGATTTCGTATGGGACCGGCCGAAGACCATCGCGAACCTGCCCTACGGCCATTGCGAGGCCGGTGCCGAGCCCAATCTGTTTCCCGTCGGCGATCAGTTCGCCGTGTTGCCGTCTTTCACGGGAACCGGGATGTCGTTTGCCATGGCCACGGGTGAACTCGCGGCCCGGCACATCCTTGCCTCGCCGTCCGCGGCTTCGCCGTTTCTATACGCCGAGGAAGCGCGCGCCATGGCGCACAGGGTTCTGCGCTACGCAATGCCGATCCACCGACTCTTGCAGCGCCCCGCCTTCGCTCGCGTGGCCATGACCGCACTCGGCTGGGTGCCGCAACTTATGCCCATGATCGCCCGGCGCACACGCGTGCCTCAAGCCCTCCCGGCCAAAGTCGCCGCATGACGGTGCCCCCTGCCAGCCCACGTGTGCTCGCCATCGCCACGGTCTTGCCGCCGCAGGTTTGCACGCGCGAGCAATCCGTCGCGATCGCGGGTCAGGTGTATCACGACCAGCCCGAGGCTCTTGCATTTCTCGAACGGCTGCTCATGGCGTCCGGCATCGAGAAAAGGCACACGGTGATTGCCGACTACGGGCGGCCCATGGAAGAGCGCACCTTCTTTCCCCGTACGCGCGACTTTCGCCCCGAGCCGACCACCCAGGCACGCAACGATCTCTTCAATCGCGAGGCCAAGGCGCTCGCCTTGCAAGCCTGCGAGGCACTTGCGCCATCCCATTGGCGAGGTCGGGTCACCCATCTTTTGACCGCGAGTTGCACGGGCTTCGCGGCGCCCGGCTTTGACATCCACCTTGTGCGGGCGCTTGGCCTTTCACCGCGCGTGCACCGCACCCACGTCGGGTTCATGGGGTGTTACGCGGGCTTCTCGACGCTGAAGCTGGCCCACGCTATCTGCACGGCCGATCCCTCGGCCCTGGTGCTGGTCGTGCATGTGGAGTTTTGCAGTCTGCACGTGCACTTTGGCACCGACGCGGACACCTTGATCGCCAATTCGCTGTTCGCCGACGGCGTGGCCGCCGCTCTGATTGGCGGCGATGGGCATCAAGGGCTCGGGCAAGGCACGGCGCTGGAGATCCGGGGCTCGGCGGCCTTTCTGCTTCCAAACGGCGAGGAGGACATGACCTGGACCATTGGTGACCACGGCTTCCACATGACGCTCTCGCCGCGAGTACCCTATCTTCTGCGCAAGCACTTGCCGGACGCATTCGCGGCGCTGTTGCAGGAGCTGGGCGTCGAGCGAGAACGGATTAGGCACTGGGCCATTCACCCCGGTGGCCCTGCCATCCTGGACAAGGCCGTGAAGGCGCTGGGTATCGAAGAGTCGGACGTGGCCATTCCCCGGGACGTGCTTCGCACTTGCGGCAACATGAGTTCGGCCACCCTGTGGTTTTTGCTCGATCGCGTGCGCCGAGAGCCGCGGGCGGGCCTGGTCTACGCATGCGGCTTCGGACCCGGCCTGACCCTCGAGTCGGCATTGCTGGAGCATCCCGGGGCCACGTGATGTCGAGCAAGTGGCCATCGTTCGAGCAGCGCATCTATGTCGCCGAAAAAATAGACGACCCCGATTGCGATGCAGAGAAGATGAACCGCACCTACGCCCACCTCGCGGTCATCAACAAGATCCTCTCGCGCATGGGAGATCTACTTCGCCGTCACGTCATCGCGGACGCTGTTCGTATGGGTGGCTCTGCCACGGTGCTGGAGTTTGGTTGTGGCGGAGGCGATGTGCTGGCATCACTCGCGCGTGCCAGCGCTCGCGCTGGCGTCGACCTGCGCCTCGTGGGCCTGGACAGCGACGCGCGCGCCGTGGCCCGCGCCCGGCAGGCCCTGGCGCCCTATGCGAATGCCCGTATCCAGCAAGGCGGCATCGATGACCTCGCCACGCTTGCCGCCGACTATGTGTTCTGCAACCACGTGCTCCATCACATCCCACCCGACGACTTAATCCCAGTTTTACGCAAGCTTCGCCTCGCCGCGCGCCGCCGGCTGCTGGTCAACGACCTCGAACGTTCGGCCGTGGCCTATTGGCTTTACACCGCCTTCGCGGGCGTGGCCTTTCGCGAAAGCTTCGTCTACGCCGACGGGCGCCTGTCCATTCGCAAAGGCTTCCGCGTGTCCGAGCTGGAAGCAGCTTGCAAGCAAGCGGGCTTTCCCCCTGGCTTTCGCGTGCAGCGCGTGTCCCCCTGGCGCGTGGTCATTTCGGCCCCCGGTGGCTGACTTCGGACTTTCCCTGTGGGTGCGCAGACCCAGCGCTCGCTAACTCGGACTCCGAGACTCAATCACAGAGTTACCGCTTGCGTGCAACCAGGCAGAAAAGACCGATTAGTCCTGCGTCGTCGTTCGGCATCGCCCGCATGATCGGGTCCTCATTCTGCTCCGACGGGCGCTCTACCCAATAATTGCGCAATAACCGGTCGCTCTCAGGCAGAAACTGAGCGCACTGCACATCCACCAGCCCGGTCTTCTGCCAGTGCTGCTTCCACCATTCAACAGTGTGTATGGACGACCAATACTTCTCGTATTGAGGACGCAAGTATTCAGGCGCCTCCTCAATCGACCCGATCTCACGCCTGAAGCCAATATCCACCACGCCAATAAATCCGCCTGGCCTAATGAAGTGCACGAGGTAGGGCAAATAGCGCTCGTCCGTACCGAAATAGAGATAGGAGTCGATGGCGACCACCGCGTCGAAAAATTCTTTTGCGAACGGCAAGTTGTGCGCATCTACGCGTAGGGGAAACACGCGGGTTTCGCTCTCAAGGGCGATGGCCCGATGGAAATTCTCTGTAGCAGAGGTACCGCTGTCGGTGGCCCACACTTGGACCTCGAACTCGCGCGCCAGAAAGATCGAACTGGTCGCTTTGCCGCACCCGAGTTCCAGCACCCGCATGCCAGCGCTGAACGGAAGGTGGCGCGCCAGACACTCCGCTTGGAATAGCGCATTTTCTCCGAGAGCATTCTCGCGAATCCAGCGCTCGTCATACTTCGCCGTCCGCGGAAATGTCATTTCGTCAATCAAGGGATTTGCTCCAGACTGCTTTTCGAATAAGCGGGCCAACGGTTGGCTTATCGTGGGAGTCCAACATGATGAAGCACTGTTCCGAATTCCTCGTTAGCATCAAGGTAGGACTCTGGTGACTCCTCTTCCGCGTCCTTGGTGTATTGCCAATTGAAGCTGAGCGCTGCGGGTGTCTTCCATCCGAACCACTTGAAGTTCTGCTTCTGGGTCTTCAGAACCTGTTGGTCGTTCCAGTTGTGACCGAAAAGGACGATGCCGGCTTCGAGCTTTTTCAATTGGGGTATTGGGGCTTCTCCCAGCGTGCTGACTCTGTTCTCGATCCAGCTGAGGCGCTCGAAGAGGCGCTGATACAGGCTGTTGGTCTGTCCCCAGCGGACGGAGACGAAGAAGACCACGGCTTGCGATCTAAATAGTTCGCGGCTGACCTTGTAGAGTTGGTCGTCCTTGTTATTGATCGAGGCCCAGCATCGGTGCTGGCCCGTCGGGTTCTTGCCATGATCGAGTAGCTTCGCTTCGGGCACGCCGCAATGATTGCCGCGTTTTCCACTGATATTGCCCTCGCAAGTATATATCTTGAGCTTCGGGATATCGAGCAAGGTGACGCGCTTTCTTTCTTGTTTCAAGTAGTCCTGGATTCGAAGCGCGAGCTGTGTGGTCTTCGGGATATCCCAGGTGTGCTCCTCGTACCGATTGCTCGTGGTTAGCAGCAGGATATCATTCTTCGATTTGAGATACCTGATGAGCCGCGAGCACGGCTCGATCAACTGGATCTTTCGGGCGCCTGATCTGTGTGCATCTGCGAGCTGCTTCATCTGCCTATGTCCGTTCCGAGGACCTAGCTGTTTGATTCGCGCTTAGGCGGCCGCTACGCGACCCGGCGAGATAGCGGCTCAAGAATCGCCGAGTCAGCATTCCGGTGGCGGTCACTGCCACGGCGGCTGCGATCTTCTTGCCCACGCTTGGAGACGTCTTCGCCACATTCTCGGGAGCCTTGATCGCGCGACGCGCGGCCAAGCTCAACCGCTGCCCGCGACTCAACCAAGAATCTCGTTGACGGACATGAACCCTCCACTGCCAGATCCCCACATAGGCGCCAAGGCCCATAACGCCAAGGCCCACTAGCAGAAATGGAATGGGAAGACGTCGAAGAATGTGCGATGGCCGCCACTTCTCACGTCGCACGCCCAGCTCGCTCAGCAAATCCCCGAGATGATCACGGATGACTTCTATCTCGCACTCCTGACGGGCGGCTGGCTGGCCGTCGCTCGCGGTTGCGTCGGGGGCGGCGCCAGTGTCGGGCGTGGTGCCGTCGGGAACCGAATCGTCACTTGCCGTGCTCATGCGAGTTTCTCCTTTGACCACTGAACATCTTCCTTGATCGTTCGCCGTGTCCGCGCCAAGGGATCGACGACGCGCTTGTTCCACGCGGTCAGGCCAATCGCCAGGGCGATGACCAGGGTGAACCCGGCGACGATCAAGCCGGCGGCCCAGGCGGGTATCCAAGAAGCCAACGCCAAGGCAGCCGTGACGAAGAGTAGATTCAAGGTCACGAAGGCGAAGATCGTGGCGACACTCAGTCCAGCGGCGGCGGCGGCCTCTCTTTTCAAGTCAGCCTTCACTTCCGTCATCGCCAACTCGAGTTGCTTGTGAGCGAGGTGCGAGACCTCGGCGCCGATCTCCTTGACCAGCGCCGCCGTCGAAAGGTCCTGCGGACTGTGCGGATCGTGCTCCAGCTGCTCCTTCTTCTCGGTGTCGGACATGGTGACGGGCATGGCGATTCTCCTCAAACCGAATCGATGAAACTGTCGACGTGGCTTCCTGAGCACTTGCAAGATGTTGACCAACCACCCGAAGCGACGGTGCGGCGTTAGCGAAGTCGGGAAGACGGTGGCGGTCCCTTGTCCGCTGCGAAAAGAACGAACCAGGCGGACCGCCCCGCCGTCTGGTAAAGGACAGGTCGGCATACTGGCCAAGCCCGCCCACCCCGACCAGGAAGGGAACTGCGCGAAGAGGAAGTAATAGCTCTGAGCGGCCGAACTTTCGGCGACCCGTGATCTTCGTGCCGCTGGTACAGGCGTTTGATGAAGCCTCACCAGCTCAACAACGGGCGCCGTTGCTTTTTCCGATTCCCTTTCGATTCGTGCGCGCCCAGGCAAGCGTGAACCGTGTCACCATGGACGAGCAGTTATCGAGCCAACGCCTGCACGCCAGCGAGAGGCGCGCACCAGACGTAGGACCGCCTGGTGCAATCAAAATGGTGTACATGGTCGGTCACTTTGATCGATTGGCCGGACCACGAAGTCTCAGGCACGTGGTCGCCGCACTGGAACTTGCTTATCAATCCACGATGGCCCGAATGTTGCCTTAGCCATGGACCAGTACTGGGAAGCACGTCATGGGGCGATTTCCGAACGGCGAGGCGCCGACCAACATTTGAGAAAGGTATGAACATGCTTTGGACAATTGCTGTGATTCTGTTCGTTCTTTGGGCACTTGGAATTGCCACCTCCTACACCATGGGAGGCTTGGTCCACATTCTTCTCATTCTGGCGGTCGCGGCAGTTGTCGTCCGCCTGATCCAGGGGCGAAGAGCTCTACCGTGACTCCGACGGACATTTCTACTTGGCGTTGATATTTTGGGGCGGACTATTCTAGCCGCCCAGAGTCACGTCCTGCTTTGCGTACCACCGTAGGGCTTCATAGAACTGCTCGGCTTCGTAGTCGGGCCAGAGGTCTTCGACGACGTAAAAGTCTGAATAGACAGTCTGGACGGGCAGCATGCCGCTGAGACGACGCATCCCACCCCATCGAACCAAAAGATCGATTCTCGAGACATCAGCGCTGGCGAGGCGTTCGTGAAACCGTCGTTTCGGATCTCCCTGGGCAGCTGTGCGGAGATCCCATTCCCAGCCGTAGTTTACGAGGACGTTGACTCTCATCCCCGTGCCTATGCGGGCGTCGGCGTAAGGGCGCAGCTTTTGCGGGAACATCGAGGACATTGTGTCTCCAACCACACGAATGGCGACGTCGCGTTCCCGCGCGCTTTCGACGAACCCTACGCACGCGTTCGTAAATGCCTCGGATTGATCCGGCGGTCTCTTGGCGTTGTCAGTCGTGAAACCATAGACGCTGACCTCCTGGATGCCAATGTGGAGACATTCGTCGAGCATTCTCAGTCCACGCTCGAGTCCTGCCGCATATCCCAATTGAGGGAGAAGACCCCTCATTCGCGCCCAACGCCGGTTCCCGTCGGGAATAAGCCCAACGTGATTTGGAAGTCGGGAGAATTTCGGGGCGACCTTGGCTTTCAGGGGCGACGCAGCGCTGGGCCCGCTAGCTCGTGTCTCATATTCGTCAATGAGTGGCGGTTTGCCTTGAATTTCCATCGGCTATTCCTGGTCTGCAATGAGTCCTCTTGGGATTGCGTCGCTGGCTCGCACCGGTCGCTGGGCGTTGGGTGAGCTTCATTTCGGTCTCCAACTGTAATCAATGCGTCTGAGAACCCAACTTTGGCGCTATCGGTGCTGGACGTCAACTATTACATCGCCCCTTGTTGTCGGGGGTACTTGTCGTTGGTTGATCGGTAGTTGGCGTAGTTGTCGCCGGGGTGGTGATGCTTCTTCACTACGGTAGCTTGGGCCGGTCATCTCCAGGATGACCGCGTGGTGGACCAGTCGGTCGATGGCGGCAGCAGCGGTGGTCATGGGATCCTAGACGTCGCTGCACGCCTGGCTGCCGAGGCTGAATTCAAGAATGACCACCAGTCGAAGGCCGCGCGAAAGGGTTCTTGATCCAAACTTCCTGAACTCCCATGGGATTGAATCCCAACACTTGATTTGGCGTTGGCTGGCTCGCCTCGGAAAAGCGACACGATGAAGCGAGGGGCTCCCTTCGTTAAGGGAGCCCCTCGTAGAGTTGAGCTAAACCCTGGCGTGAGAATCCTTCGCCTTGGGAACACTCGCTTCGCCCGATGAGCAGATGTCATCGGCATGTGCCGTCTTGAAAATCTTCTCTGCTCGCTTCTGTTCGTCACTCTTTTCGGTGTGAACGGAGATTAGGATGTTCCCACTCTTAATCTTGCCCTCGTAGCGTTTTGCTTCGATTTCTGGAATGCCCAAGCCGATGAGCGCGCCGGTGATACCGCCTACCGTTGCTCCAGCTGCGGCACCGCTGAGAGCTGCCAGCAGTGGTCCGGCAGCAATGAATGGCCCAAGCCCAGGAATAGCAAGGGCACCGATACCAGCGAGGAGCCCAATAGTCCCCCCGAGAACTCCCCCAGCGCCGACTCCGGCGACCGCACCTTCGGGTGCTTTTGTATTGTGCTCATGAGCAAAATCCTTCGATCCTTGCCTGTCCGGGAAAAGAACGGAGATGTCGTTGCTCGAAAAGCCCGCATCCTGAAGATTGCTTACGATAGAATTGGCCTGAGTCTGATTCTGAACGATACACATCACTGCTTTTTTCATAATGTCCTCTTCTTCTTGACGATGGTTAACTCAATTCAGTTGACTATTTCTAGCTGATTATCGACGTCGCTCACCCCTGCGGTGCGTTTCGCAATGCCCTCAATCGCAGTCCTTTCCTTGCTGCTCTGTACGGGGCCCCGGAGCGTCACTCTGGTGCCAACGGTAATGATCTTTACGTTCTTGCCATTAAATGAGACGGTCTTGTCCCCCATGATCCCCTTGCGGATGTTGGCAGTGATCGCTATCTGCGCTGCACTGTTCGATTGGTCCATGGGGGTGAGGGAATCTTTGCGATCTCGAGTGTTAACCTTGGTGTTGTCCGCGTTCACCGTCTCGTCGGCGACGCCTGGATTCGCGCCGGCCGCCTTCTGCGTACGTTTGGCGTGCATCTTGTGCGTCTTGGCGGACTCCTGCATCTTCTCGCCCTTGACCTCTTCCGCAGCCCCTGCACGCTCCAATCGTGCCCCCTCAGCTGCGGTGCTGTCGTTTTTCTCGAGCGACTTGGCCTCCTTCTGCATTTCTTCACCCTTTCTCTGCTTGGCCTCGCCCGCGGCCGAGGTCCTCTCGGCGGCTTCCTTCTCGCGAACGGCATTCTTCTCTCGGACATTGCCCTTGGCTTCCAGGGCATTGCCCTCTCTTTGCACAGTAGTCTCAGCGGCGTTTCCGGTCGCGTTCACTGCCAGCAGAGCTGACAACGAAGCTCCCAGAAAAAGATTGTGAATTTGCATATGGGTCTCCTTGTGACTGTTGTGCCGCCGGTCGACTCGATGAGCCTCGGCGGAGATGCCAACCAGAGTTAGCAAAGCAGGAGCCAACCGGAGACAGGCTGAGAAAGCCCCTCGTTCCCAAAGGTTTACGGCACTTAGGCGTTGTCAGTCAGGCTGGGCCCAGCCAAGATGACTGGACTAGGCTATCAACATGATGGGGCCATGCGACGTACAATTCCTGCCAAGTCTTCACAGGCGCCGCCTGCGTCGTCGCACTCGTCGACCGCTTTGCCCAGCACTGTCACGTCATCGACATCGACGCCGATTCCTGGCGCCAGAAATTTCAGGCGCCCTGATGCAACAGGCTGATGTCGGTGTCGTGCTGCGGACTCGTCATAATGATTGGATGGATCCATCAAACCGGATCGGATGACGATTCAGATCGGAGTGGGTGGTGAAGGAGCCTGCCTTGGCGCGAAAGTTGCTGAGGTCACAACTCGATGGAAGGTGCCCCATGCACGAGAACGAGTACGACTAGGGCGGCCCAATCCGGTGGCGTTGCACTCGACGTGGTTGACCGTATTCGTGCCAGAGCTTTCTTGGAACCGCACTCGGATCGACCACGCAGTCTGCCGTTGCCTGGCGATTATTGTGCACTTTGCGACGGCTCATGATCTGGCACGCAAATTGAAAGTCCGAAGTGCCTGGCGCTCAGTCGTACGCTCTTTGAGAGGAATGTTGGCGAAATGAACCAAATCAGGCATGTCAGGAGAAGCCCAAGTACTCTGGGGTTGCTGCTCGTGCTGGCGAGCGCAGTTGGGTGCGCGCCCTCCCTGATCGTCGGGCCGCTCACGCACCAGCAAGAGGAGCGCGATCACCTTCTGAACCGGGCAAGACAAGCCGGGATGTCGACGGATCTCCTCGATAGGGTCCTTCCGCCGCTGACGCCTGAAGAGAAGAGCCTGGCGGACGAACAGGATCACTCCTGCCGGTCGTCTTACTTGCGGAAGGACGGATTCACCTGGACCGGAAGCGGCCTGGTCGCCGCGGCCGCTGGCCTCACGATCGGCGGCGCGTACGCCACCAGTAACAACGACGGGACCGGCAAGCTCATTTTCGGTGTGAGCGCCGGTACCATGGCGGCTCTCGGCAGCGGGCTCGTGGCCATCGGCGGCATCATTCAGCAGCGCTTCACCGACCGCGGCTGTATGACGAAGGCCTACGCGAAATGATGCAAATTCACGAAGGTGATCGCCAGTGAGCGTGCTTGACCATCTCCGTCATCCCGGGTGGCCTCGCCGCGCGCTGTTTGGCCTCGGACTGCTGCTTGCCCTGACGATCGTCATCCGTCTCGTGCTCGATCCGGTCGCCGCCCACTTCACCCACAAGCAATTGAACGCATCGGAGGCAGTGAGCGGCGACTTCGAGAGTGTGCACGTGACCCTATTGCCACCCGGTTACGGGATCCGTCGTCTCAAGATTATAGAAGCGCAAGGCGGCGATTGGCGCCACCCACTCTTCTACGCCGAGCACGCGCGGGTCACCCTCGACTGGCGGCGGCTCTTGCATGCCGAGTTAGTGGCGCGCCTTCGCCTGGATGGCCCCAAGATGGTCATGACCGCGACGGGTGGAAAGCTGAAGATTCCGGACATCGGTGCTGCTCTCGAGAAAGTGATTCCGGCGCGTGTGGATCGGGTCGAGGTTCGTGAAGGCGAGTTTCTCTACCGCGATGTGACCGCCCCGCGCCACCCAGAGTTCTGGCTTCATGATATCGAGCTCGCCGCGGAGAACGTAACGACCCGCAAAAGGCTTGCTGGCGGGCGCCCGGCGACGGTGAGCGCGCGCGCTACCCTTGGCAAGAGCGGGACTGTCACCTTCTTCGCTTCCGCAGATCTTTTCGCCGCGAAACCTGAGTTTGCCGGCCAGCTGGCGCTTCGCGGCTGGAGGGTAGCTGAGCTTTACGATCTGGAAGAGCCGGCGACGAAGCTTCAAACACCGAAGGGGACTTTGGACCTCTTCGCCGAGTTCAAGGCTCGGGACGGCGCGATCTCTGGCGGGGTCAAGCCGGTGCTCAAGAACGTCGAAGTGCGGCCAACCGAGGATGGCTTCGGCAACAAACTCAAGGCGTGGATCGCCGACAAGGGCCTTCGCCTATTCTCGGACCGCGTCCCGGAGCGCAACGCGGCCGCGACCGTGATCCCCATCCAAGGTCGCCTCGATCAGCCCGACGTCCAGATCTGGCCGACCATCTTGGGTGTCGTACGCAACGCTTTCGTCGAAGGGATCTCTGCGGGGTTCGCTCATCTTCCGCCCCCGGCGTCCCCAGAGAAAGAGAGCGTGCTGACCCAGGCCACGCACGCCCTGCAAAAGGACAAGGGGCCGCCGAAAGCACAGCCGCCAAAAATCGAAACCGGGAGCGATAAGAAATGAGAGTCGCCGAACCCCTGAGCATCGCGTTCTTCGCGCTCGCCCTTGTCGGCTGTGCCCACGCCAAGACGACTGAGACGACTGAGCCGGCCAAGCCCGAAGCCGCGGAGAAGTCATCCTCTACTGAGAAAGCCCCGCGCACGGGCAAGCTGCGAGTAGCACCAACCGGCGAACAGTCAAAGGGAACGCCGCTTGCCCAGGCGCCCGAGGGTCTTCTCACGCCAGGGGCCGAGCAGAAGATTCGCGACAAGCTGTCGGCGGGGGGCTTTATGAAAGAGGATGCGAACGCCTCGACCGGGGCGGCGCTCCGTCGTTTTCAGGCCGCGCACGATCTTCCGTCGACCGGCGTCCCCGATCACGAGACCGTTCGAAGGCTGGGACTTAACCCGGATGACTTGTTTCGAAAGGCGACCCCGTGATGAAGTCGCTTAAGGCCACTTGGCAATTGATCAAGGAGACATTGAGCAGTTGGAGCGACGACAAGGGGCCGCGCATGGGAGCTGCCCTATCGTATTACACGGCGTTTTCCCTCGCGCCAATTTTGGTCTTGGCAATTTCAATCGCTGGTCTGGCGTTCGGAAGGGATGCCGTGCAGGGCCGCATCGTGGGGCAGCTCGAAGGCTTGCTGGGACACGATTCGGCAGCCGTCGTACAAACCATGCTCGCCAAGGCTAGTCAACGGGGCTCGGGCGTAATTGCCATGGTGGTGGGACTCGTAACGCTATTGATCGGCGCGACAGGTGTCGTCATCGAGCTTCAGGACGCGATCAATACCGTGTGGAAAGTCATTCCGAAACCCGGACGAGGCATTCGGGGACTCATTCGGGATCGACTCCTGTCCGTCGGCCTGATCTTGAGCTTCGGGTTTCTACTCCTGGTCTCCCTGGTCATGAGCGCCGGGTTGGAGTTCATCGGAAGTGTGCTTGGCGGCATCATTCCTGGATGGGTGATCTTGGGCTACATCCTGAACTACGGTGTGTCGCTGATAGCGATCGCGGCATTGGTCGCGATGATCTTCAAGATTCTTCCCGACGCGCACGTAGCTTGGAAGGACGTCTGGATCGGGGCCTTTGTGACCTCGGTGTTGTTTCACATGGGCAAATACCTGATCGGGTTGTACGTGGGGCGCGCCAGCGTCGGCTCTGCCTTCGGCGCCGCTGGGTCTTTGGCCGTCCTGCTAGTGTGGATCTACTACTCTGCTCTGCTCATCCTGCTGGGCGCGGAATTCACCAGATGCTACGCGACCCGATTCGGCCATCACGTCGTGGCAACGAAAGGGGCTATCGCAGCACCTGAGACGCCTCTGGCGCGCCTGGCTGCCGAGAAGCAATTGAAGAATGACCACGAGGCGAAGACCGTGGGGAAGGGCACGACGGGGCCGACTTGAGACGCGTTACCGCGTCTGATCTCTTCCAATAGTCTGGTTTCGAAAGCCGGACAGACGGCTATGTCTTGGCTGAAGGATTGGTTCTGCGCGAAATGAAGAACACGAAAGCTGCCGCGGAGATGATTGCGGCGAAACCAAAGGCGTAACTCGGGCCGATCTTCCATAGCGCACCGGCAATGAGCGACGCCGGAAGGTAGACGAGACCCGTAAAGAAGCTGTAGGCGCCAATGGCTGTGCCCCTCTTCGTCTTTTCCATATCGGTGATGTAAGCCTTACTTTGGCTTTCATCAATGGCGTAGAAGACGCCGAAGACCAGGAACAGAACCACGACTTGCCACTTGGCAGAGGCGAAGATGAAGCCCACACACATCAAGAGATACAGGATGTATTCGAGAGCGATGATCTTGCGGCGGCCAACGTGGTCGCCCAACTTTCCCAACAGTGGCGCTGCGAGCACAAAAGACACGTTGTATAGCGCGTAGAGCAGGGTGACGTGCCGAATGGCAAAGCCGACGCTGTATGCCTTGAGCAGCAGAAAGCCGAAACTGAAATAGGCGAAGGAGAAGAGTCCAGCGGTGAAAATGTAATGCTTGAAGTCGGGGCCGAGTGTTCTGTAGGCATTGACGATGCTCTCCCTTTGGGTCGGCGGGGCGGGTTCATCAATGATGAAGAAGAGAAGCAGCACGGCCAGTGCAGCAGGTACCAGGGCCACCAGAAACAGGATCTTGAATGTTGAAGCGGTCTCGCCCAGACGCACCAAGATGAAGTAAGCGCCGATCGGGCCGAGGATCGCACCTGATTTGTCCATGGCCTTGTGGACCCCAAAAGAGAAGCCGGCGTCCTTCTGTGGCGCCATGGACGAGATCCAGGCATCCCGGGGGGCGCCACGAAAAGATTTCCCAAGGCGCTCGATGACGCGAAACGAGGCGGCCGCGAACAAAGTGGTCTGAAGCGCGATGATTGTCTTGGCCAGAGTCGAGAAGGCGTAGCCAAGGATAGTGAGAGTCTTCCGCTTGCCGGTCCTATCGGAGACAAAGCCGGCCACGTAGTCGAGGGACGAGGCCGCGAGGTCCGCCATTCCCTCGATAAGTCCAAGCAGCGCCGCTGAGGCGCCTAGAATTACGGTGAGGAAGATGGAAAAGACGGAGAAGATCATCTCCGAACTGAGGTCGGTCAGGAAGCTGACCAGACCCAGCATGAAGATGCCTCGATGTACGCCGAGAACGGTCTTTTCCGCGACGGGTGCGTTGTTGTTGTTCATGGGCAATTGCGCACGACTGGTCGGAGCACCTCATCGCTTGGTTTTGCTCTTGGCCTTCGCCCTACGCTGAATCGCGTAGCCAATTGCCACGGCTTGTTTGGGTGGCTTGCCCGCTGCGATCTCGGTCTTGATGTTTTGGTTGCGCGCCGTCTTGGATGGTGACTTGATGAGTGGCATGGTTTCCCCTGGAAAAGCATTGTAGGGTTTGTTCTCGATCAACGAGCTGAGCCGCGGTGCTTGATGAACGTGTTTCTTTCGAGCTCCTCGAAGGCGGTCCGCAGCTCATCCTGGGTATTCATCACGATGGGACCAGACCAGGCGATTGGCTCACCGATCGGTTTACCGGAGATCAGCAGGAAACGTACGGGCTCCCTTTCGGCGGTTACCGACACGCGGTCACCGTCACCGAAGAGCACGAGGTGCCGGTCGCCGAGCAGCCGGCTGCGCTTCATGTCGAAGTAGTTCTCACCCT
>OCTA010002029.1_pt1 | contig 18604 bp, 16 predicted proteins | sample 1538991 | NCBI WGS metagenome assembly OCTA01 (sample SAMEA3539302, study PRJEB22396) | soil metagenome | biome: tundra; feature: field; material: soil | place: USA | collected 2010-05 | depth 0.15 m | reverse complement strand
CGGCAGTAGTTCACTATACCTTCGAGGTGTTTGAGCAGCATGTCGGCCAGATCCTGAGGGTTTAAGCCTTTTCAGAGCGAGCCGCTTGTCCACACACGTTGCGGAGAACCGGCTGTTCGCGCTTTGCCTCCCACTCTGTCGGCCCATACCGGTGTGCCCCTGGTGAGGTTCTCTTATGGTAGCTGGCCAACACCGCCATCAAAACGGCTCATAAAAACTCAAAGCATTATCCCCCTGCCGCAACACCCGCACCCGCCGCAAACCCCCATGCACATCGCCCGGATCGAACCGCACCGAATGCTGCACAATCGCCATTCTGACTCCTGACTCCTGACTCCTGACTTCTATCGCCGCAATCGCCGTCGCATACTCCCCCTCCATCTCATACGGCGGATCCATAAATACAATGTCCGCCTGCAGCCACCCCAGCGCCGCAGCCACCTTCCCCGCCACCACGCTGGCCCGCCCCTCAATCCCCAGCGCATGCAGATTCTCCCGGATCGCCTCCACCGCCCGCCGTCCGCTCTCCACAAACACGCACCGTGCCGCCCCCCGGCTGAGCGCCTCGATCCCCACCGCGCCCGTCCCCGCATACGCATCCACGAACACTGCGCCTTCAATCCGCCCCGCCAGCACGTCGAACAGCGTCTCCCGCAGCCGGTCCGGCGTCGGCCGCGTGGCCCGCCCCTCAACCGCCTTCAGCCGCCGCGACCGGAACTCGCCCCCAATCACCCGCATCAGCCCACCGTCACCAGCCCATAGCGCCGCTGCCAATGATCGCGAATGTACGCCACCGCCCGCCGCAGTTCCTCCTCCGACGGCGGATGGCTCACGAAGTCCACCGCCTCGCGCCGCGCCGCTTCCAGAATCTCTTTGTCGCGCAGGATGTTCGCCACGCGCAGCGACGGCAGCCCCGACTGCTTCGTGCCGAAGAACTCGCCCGGCCCGCGCAGCTTCAGGTCCATCTCCGCGATCAGGAATCCATCGTTGGAATCCACCAGCGTGCGGATGCGTTCCTTCGCCGTATCGCTCATGCGCTCCGTGATCAGGATGCAATAGCTCTGCGCCGCGCCGCGTCCCACGCGCCCGCGAAGCTGGTGAAGCTGCGCCAGGCCAAAGCGCTCCGCCTGCTCGACCGCCATCACCGTCGCGTTGGGCACATCCACCCCCACCTCGATCACCGTGGTCGAAACCAGAATCTTGATCTCGCCCTTCTTGAAGCGCTCCATGGTGGATTCTTTCTCGTCCGCCGGTAGCCGCCCGTGCATCAAGCCCACCGCGATCCCCGGAAACACTTCCTGCGACAAATGTTCGTGCATCTTCTCGGCCGCCTTCATGGCGTTGGTCTCCGATTCCTCGATCACCGGATACACCACGTACGCCTGCCGCCCCTCGTCGATCTGCTTCTTCACGAAGCTGTAGACCCGCTCCGCGTGATCGGCCGTCACGTGCTTCGTCACGATCGGCTTGCGCCCCGGCGGCATCTCGTCGATCGTCGAAACATCCAGGTCGCCGTACAGCGTCAGCGCCAGCGTGCGCGGAATCGGCGTCGCGGTCATCACCAGCACGTCCGGATGCACCCCCTTCCGCAACAGCTCGAACCGCTGCATCACGCCGAAGCGATGCTGCTCGTCCACAATCGCCAGGCCCAGTTTCGCGAACTCCACGTCCTTTTCGAGCAGCGCGTGCGTCCCGATCGCCACGTGCGCCAGGCCCCCCGCGATCAGCTTCTTAAGCTGCCCCTTCTCCCGGCTGGTGAACGATCCGGTAAGCTGCACCACCACGTAATCCAACCGCGCCAGCAGTTGCTTGAAATAGTAGTAATGCTGCGCTGCCAGGATCTCTGTGGGCGCCAGCACCGCCACCTGGTACCCGTTCTCGATCGCGATCACCGCCGCCTCCGCCGCCACGATCGTCTTGCCGCTCCCCACATCGCCTTGCAGCAGCCGGTTCATCGGGCGCGGCGCTTTCATGTCCTGCGCGATCTCGCCGAGCACGCGCTTCTGCGCGCCCGTCGGCTTGAACGGCAGCATCGCCTTCACCTTCTCGCGCACGCCGTCGGTCAGTTCGAACGAAATGCCCGGCATCGTCCGCGCCTTGCTGCGCTTCAATGCCACGCCGCACTCCAGCCAGAAGAACTCTTCGAAGATCAGCCGGAACTGCGCCTGCGAGCGGAACGCGTTCACGAGACGCATGTCCGTATCCTGCGGCGGGAAGTGCGTCTCACGGATGGCGGTCCAGCGGTCCGGCAGTTTCAATCGCCGCCGCACCTCCTCGGGAAGCTGATCCTCCACGGGCGTCAGCGATTCCAACACGCGATGCACCATCGCCCGCAGCACGCGCGTGCTGATCTTCGACACGGCTTCATACACCGGCACCACGCGCCCCAGATGCAGCGCCGCTTCCGCCGCGTCGTCCTCTTCGGAGAGGATCTCGTATTCCGGATGCAACATGGTGATCTGGCCGGCATAGCTGTCGAACTCCACCTTGCCGTAGAGCGCCACCTTCTGGCCCGGCGCCAGCACGTTGGCGAGGTATCCGCCATGAAACCACTTGCCCACCAGAATGCCGCGCGAGCGGTCTGTGAACGAGGCTTCGAACAGTCCCAGGTTGCGCCGCTTGAACCCCGAGAGGCTCGCCGAGCGCACCTCCGCAATCACCGTGGCCATCTCGCCCGGCGCCAACTCGTTCACCGCCTTCACATTGCTGCGGTCCTCATAGCGAAACGGCACGTAGGCGAGCAAGTCCTCGACCGTGCTCAGGCCCTTGGCCTCCAGCATGGCCGCGCGCGCCGGCCCGACGCCTTTGATGTAAGTGAGCGGAGTAGCGAGATCCATACGTGTGGGGCAGGCACCCTGCCTGCGGCGGCCTCCCAGGCCGCCCGGCTGCGCTTTCAGTGTACAATGCCGGAAGTGAAGCTCACCGCCGTCTTACTTTTCTGTGCGATCCCCGCCGCAGCCGCTACACTGCGTCTGGGCATTATCGGCACCGACACTTCGCACGTCACCGCCTTCGCCGAAATCCTGAACGATGAAACCTCGCCCGATCATGTGCCCGGCGGCCAGGTAGTGGCCGCGTACAAAGGCGGCAGCCCGGACATCGAGTCCAGCGCCACCCGCGTGGACAAATTCGCCGACGAATTGCGCACCAAGTGGAAGGTGCGCTTCTTCACGAGCATTCCGGAGATGTGCCAACATGTGGACGCCGTCCTGCTCGAAAGCGTGGATGGCCGCGTGCATCTGGCGCAAGCCCGCGCCGTGATCGCCGCGCACAAGCCGCTGTTCATCGATAAGCCGCTGGCGTCCACCCTGGAGGACGCCCGCGAGATCGCCCGCCTGGCCACTGCAGCCGGCGTGCCGTGGTTCAGCGCCTCCAGCCTCCGCTTCGGCGAAATCGCCGAGACCATGAAGTTCGCCGACTCGACCGGCGTGGATACTTGGGGCCCCGGACCCCTGGAGCCGCACCACCAGCTCGATCTCGCCTGGTACGCCATCCATCCCATCGAGTTGCTCTATTCGCTCATGGGTCCGGGCTGCGAAGAAGTCAGCCGCACCTTTTCGCCGGATGCCGACGTCATCGTCGGCCGCTGGAAGGATGGCCGCATCGGCACTGTGCGCGCGCTCCGCCCATATAGCGACTACGGCGCGGTGGTCTTTCGCCCGAAGCAAATCGTCGAAAGCCCGTCCCGCCCCGCCGATAGTTACCGCCCGCTGCTGGTGGAGGTGATGAAGTTCTTCGAAACCGGACAGCCGCCCGTGCCCAACCGGGAAACGCTCGAGATCTTTGCCTTCATGGATGCCGCCCAGCGCAGCAAGGATGAAGGCGGAAGGCCGATGCGGTTACGATAGAAGCTTACGCTCATGTCCAATCTGCTCGAGGGCAAACTGGCCCTCATCCTCGGCATCGCGAACAAATGGAGCCTGGCGTACGCCATCGCGCAAGCCTTCTGGCGCGAAGGTGCAACTCTGGCCCTCACCTATTTGGGCGACCGCCAGAAGGTCGCCATTGAAGAATTGTCGCAAGGCCTGCCTGTAGCGGGCCTGTGGCCGTGCGACGTCACCAAGGAAGAAGACCTGCTCGCTCTCACCGAGTCGCTGCGCGCTCTGGGCCGCCCGCTGGATGCCGTAGTCCACAGCCTGGCCTTCGCCAATCGCGACGACCTGTCGCGCCCCTTCGTCGAGACCGGGCGCGCCGGCTTCCTGCTGGCGCAGGAGGTCAGTTCCTACTCGCTGGTGGCTGTGGCTCGCGCCACCACTCCCATCATGACGGCCGGCGGCGCGTTGATGACCCTCACCTACCTCGGCTCCACGCGCGTGGTGCCCAACTACAACGTGATGGGCGTAGCCAAGGCGTCGCTCGAAGCCTCCGTCCGCTACCTCGCCAGCGATCTTGGACCTCAGCGCATCCGCGTCAACGCCATCTCCGCGGGCCCCGTCAAAACCGCCTCCGCGCGCGCCGTCAAAGACTTCACCTCCATCCTGGACTACGTGGCGCAGCGCTCGCCGCTCCGCCGCAACACCGATCCCGCCGAGGTCGCCGACACCGCCGTGTTCCTGGCCAGCGACCTGGGCCGTGGCGTCACCGGCAATACCATCTTCGTCGACGCCGGGATTCAGATCATGGGTTTATAGTTAAGTAGACCCATGAAGATTGAAGTCGTCCTGACCGAAGCCGAAATCGTCCAAGAGCTCACCGAGGCCGTGGAGGCGCGCGACCTCCCCGAGAAATTCTTCTATTGGAGCCCGCTCGCGGTGCGCGCCTGGCTGGCGCGCGCAGCCAATCCCGCATTGGGCGGCCTGCGCCGTGCGTGGCAGCAGCTCGCCGCGAAAGCCGCCTGGCTGCTCGAACCCTTCGGACCGCCCATTCACGTGATCAGTTTCGGCGCGGGCGACGGCTCCACCGACCGCCTGCTGCTCGACGCCATCCACCAGTCCGGCCGCGAACAGAAGTATTATCCCGTGGATGCCAGCCAGGCGCTGCTCGAAATGGCATGCGCCGGCGCCGAGGATCTGGACATCGAAACCGCCGGCATCAAGGCGGATATCTCGAGCCCCATGCACCTGGTCTTCGCCAGCGACGCCGCCGAATCGCCCAAGCTGCTGCTAATGTCCGGAAACACGCTGGGCGGATTCGATCCGCTCGATCACGTCAAGCACATGGCCCAATGCCTGCATGGCGACGACCGCCTGATCCTGGACGCCGAGATCTATCAGACCAACGGATCCGTGCCGCACGGAGACTCGCTGCGGCAGTTTGCTTTCGCCCCGCTGGCCGCGCTGGGTGTCTCCGCCGATGACGGAGAAGTGCGCTTCGAACACAAGCGCGACAAAAGCATTGCCGGCCTGCATGTGACGGCCTCGCACTTCCGCCCGGACCGCGACCTGCGTATCGCCACCCCGGGCCACGAGGTGCTGGTCCAGCGCGGCGAGCACATCAACCTGAACTTCAGCTACAGGTTCACCTCGGAAGCTCTCCACGAGTTGCTGGTGGAGCGCGGCGGCCTTCACATACTGGACGAGATCCCCAGCCCGGATGGGCGGTATTTACTGGTGGTCTGTTCGCGGTAAAATGGTTTAGGTGCGCGCCCGTAGCTCAGTTGGATAGAGCGGCTGGCTTCGAACCAGTAGGCCGGGGGTTCGAGTCCCTCCGGGCGCACCACATTCTAGATAGTTGACGCGTGCCTGCCTCTGTCCATCGGGTCATCTGACATCCATTTTGGCAGCCACGTCGTGAGAACCACGCAGTTAGGAGCAGCAATGGACTCAACCGTAGTTCGGTCCGCCCTTGGCGAGATCGAACGTGAAATGGACAAGGCGCGAGATGTGAAAAGCCAACTGGAGGCCGAGACATTCGGCTATGGGCATTCTGGTGGTTGGGAAGAACCAGAGGCGGTGTTGCCACATCTTCTGAACCGCGTCTACGACATGTTGCTGGTGGTTCTAGAAGCTGCCGCCTTACCCGAAACTAGACGACGTCTTCTAGAAAAGTGGCAGGAGTTTGAGAGCGTTGGCGGAATCGGTAAACTGGAACCTCAACCGCAGTGGGACCACTTGGACAGCAAACCGCTCAGCCACCTTGAGACTCTGATTGCGGGTCTTCGATCATCGGTCGGCATCCCGATGGATTCAAGCGACACATCCGAGTTGTCCCGCCTCGACACGCTTTTGCGCAACACGGCGGTGCTGGTTCACAGACGCCAGATGACGCCTCTAAGGAGAGATGGACGTACAAAATGTCATGCACGACTACTTAGAGGCCTGCTTCCCGCATTACAGGCATCCCATAGAGATCGCGGGTATCATTCGAAATTTTAAGCCCGATGGCGGTGTACGAAACTTGACGGCGATTGAATTTAAGTTTGCGACCACGCACGCTGAGGTCGCGACTGCTTTGAGCGGCATCTTCGAGGATGTTAGTGGATATTCAGGCTCCTTAGATTGGACTCGATTTTTCAGTGTCGTATACCAAACAGAGCCCTTCGAGTCGGAGGATAGGTTCAAAGCCGAAAAGGCGCGAGTCGCTGGCGCATTGAGTTGGACCCCAATTTTGGTCACTGGCGGAGGCGCGCGGAGACCTAAGGCCGCCGGAAGATCGGAACCAGCAGTTCTGTAGGCTATCCGGCTGTTCAGTTTACCTTACCGCCTTCGACCTTCGAACCAGTAGGCCGGGGGTTCGAGTCCCTCCGGGCGCGCCGGCAAGAAACGGTGGATCAGCTAGCCTTCCGCAGCACGTCCTCGACCGCTTCTGGATGCTTCGCGATCACAGCCAGCAGCACACGCGTGGGCGCGTCGGGGTGCGACCTGCCCTGTTCCCAGTTCCTCAGCGTAGCCGGCGGAAAGCCAAATTTGGTCGCGAATTGCGCCTGGCTGAGTCCCATCTTCAGCCGAACCTTTCGCACATCCACCTCCGGCACGTGCACCAGCGTCACGCGCACGTTGTCGTTCTCGCCCCTGGTCCACGCGATCGCCTCCTTCAATCCTTGGATAACGCTCTCGCCAACAGTCTGGGGTTTCCGCGCGCGCGCCGTCTTCTTCGCGGCGGGTCTGGCTGTCGTTTTCGTAGTCATATAGGACTTGCTATGCCTTTCTCTGGTACCCGGCCACCAGTGCCGGGACCAAGCGCTTCATGGCGTTCCGCTCGGCCTTGCTCAGGTTCGCTTTTCGGTTCTTCGCGTATGCGGATAGTAGGAACACGGGCAGGCGCTCGTTGCGGTAGTAGTAGATGACTCGCGCGCCGCCCCGCTTGCCCGTTCCCTGAAGCGCCCACCGGATCTTCCGCACGCCGCCGCTCTCCGGGATGACCTCACCCGCCTCCGGATTTGCACCCACGAATGCCACCAGTTCCGCCCTCTCCCAATCCGACATTAGCGGCTTCGCGTGCTTCAAAAATTCTCCGGTCTCGACAACCGTCATCGGAGCGGATGCCATGTACTCCCACTATACGCACATTGCGTATGGTAAACAAGTGACGCGCAGAATCCATGAATCTTGCGGCCGCGCCTGTGAGCTTCGAACACAAGCGCGATAAGATCATCGCCGGGCTGCATGTGATGGCCTCGCATTTGCGCCCGGACCGCGCCCTCCGCATCGCCGCCCCGGATCGCGAAGTGCTGGTCGAGCGCGGCGAACACATCAATGTAAACTGCAGCTATAGGTTTCACCGCGGAAGCTCTCCAAGCGCTGCTGACAGAGCGCGTCGGCCTCCGCATCCTCGACCAGATCCCCAGCCCCGATGTGCGCAGCTATCTGTTGGTGGTCTGTTCGCGGTAAAATCGAACAGGTGCGCGCCCGTAGCTCAGTTGGATAGAGCGGCTGGCTTCGAACCAGTAGGCCGGGGGTTCGAGTCCCTCCGGGCGCACCACTTCTCCTTGAGCCGTCTGGCCAGCCCGCCATTCGCCAGCGCGATTTAATAGCTCTTTGCGATCTCAGTATAGGATAATCGGGCCTGTTATGCTATGATTGCATGCATGGGAACCATGCAGGCCGCGACGGCACTGGCGCGCGGGAGCAGCGGCGAGGAAAGCCGTATTCAGCTATACGGCTGGGATTCGCGGACCGAAACCTGGAGCGGTCCGACCGGACTGAGCTTCTCCCGCCGTACGTCCCGGCGCCTTCTGCGAGCGTTGCAAGCCACGCCGGGCCGGTCGTGGTACGGCCCTGTGAGCTGCACTGCCCCGGGAGAAGCGCCGGCCCGGTTCTTCAGCCTCATCCACGCCCTGTGCGATGGCGCGGTCGCCACCATCTACTGCAACGAATCGCGGACCGGTCCGGTCGAAATCGTGGTGGTCGTCCCGCCGGAATTGCGCGCGCGCTTGAGGCCCGATTTCGCCTTCGAGTTCGTGGCGTTCGCGCGGTTCCTGGGCGCCCTTAGCGAGGGCGGCGCTTTGAGTGTTCACGATCTGATCGCGGCCGCCATTCGGGCGACTCAACCTTCTGAAGCGCTGGTGTTCTCCATCAGTACCGGCTTGTGGACGAGCGATCTGGACCACATCCTGTCGTCCTGTGTCGAAAAGATCGCATTGAGCATGCTGGAATGGGTAGCGAAACGATAAGACCGGCGCTGGCCGCGTTCATCCCCCATCACGGCCGCCACCGGCCTTTCCGGTGCCCCCGCATGTCGGGCACTGAACGCGCCCCTTGCGTTTGCAGCACTCGCAGTTCTTCCTTTGACGCCCAACTTCGCGGGATGCCAGTGCGCGGCATCGCGTGCAGGGCACTTCCTTGCGTCCGCCACACTCGGCGCACTTCGGCATGCCGGTCCCTTCTCCTGCCCCGCGAGAGCTTCGCGCCGGGCAGACATTAGATTGTACTCCCGCAACGCCGGACGGGCGGTGCTTATTGAATGTCCGCCTTGCGCCGGGACGCCGTCTGACCGGGAAGCCGGCTCGAATCCACTCGCCCCGGCCACTTCACGCGACGTTTCTGGCGCTTGTGCGCGAGTCCGCGCGCCTACGAAGTGCGAACCAAAGCCGGGGGAACGAGTCCCTCCGGGCGCGCCGGCAAAACCACAAGATTCTGAGTTCCCGCGGTACCGCAACAGCCGTTGGGGCAATGCTGCGACTGTCAACGCGGACGACCCGGATTTGGACGCTCTCCGGATGTCGAGGGTTGACGAGAACGTTCCAGGTTGACGGCAATGATCGGCGGATCTTCCGGTTGAGATTATGAAGGTTTGGTTTTCCACTAGCGTAGCTTAGCTAAGCTAGGATTGGCTGCGCGGCAACAGGGGCGCCGAGCCCGGCCGCCAGCAGTGCAAAGCAGGCCAGCAGATTCCCGATTCGGACGTTCGCTTGTCAATCCCGACCCAGTTTAGGTTTGTCAGGCTGGGGACAAACCAGACGCCTGGGAATCGCGCTCGGGCGCGTGTGCGGGCTACTTCTTCTTGTCTACTTCCAAACCTTCCGGTATGCCAAACTGCCCGCCAAGCTCGCTCAAGCTATCCAGGTCGATGGCACCGACGATGTTGACCAAAGTCAGTTCCTTGGGCTCGGTGGCTATGATGGCTAAGCCGCCTATACCCTTGCCATCGCTCTTGATATAAACTTCCACGTTTTCGCCATCTTCGCTGCTGTGGACGCCCACGATGCGCTGCCAATCCGGAGGGCGCAAAGGCACCCGAAAAGATTCCACGTCGGCCGCTGAATACTCTCCCGGCTTCTTGAACTCGAAAGTCTTGACGTAGATGCCCTTTAATCCGCCGACCAGCTTTTTGACCTTGGCTTGGTCCTTGTCGCTGTCGGAGAGGAATTTCGTGGCAAATTGCAGCACTGAGCCACTCAGCGAGACGTCCACGGTATCACTGGCGCGCGCAGCCAGTTTGTCGAAATTCCACTTCACCTGCTGGGCCGGGAGGGCGCCCGCAAGCAACAGCGATGCGATCAGCAATCCCGCCGCTTTCATGAAATACTCCGATGCGTCAGCATTTGCACTTTCTTCTGCGCCTTGTTGAGTTTGCTGCCGGCAATCCGCACGGCCAGTAAGACTTGGTCTTTGGCGCGCTCACCCTGATAATGGCGATATTCCAGGCCTCCCACGGCCAGTAACAACGTAGCGGCCATGGCGGCCACCCAGCGAACCCACGGCTGGGACACGCGGCGTGCACGGCGCACGGGCGCGCCGGCAACCCGCGCCAGCACCCGCTCCGTGAAATCTGGCGAGGGCTCGCGGCGCCTCAATGCCGATCTGAGTTCGTCTTCCAAAGGTGCCATAGATTCCTATTCCTTCCCAGGGGACAGGCCGGATGCCAATCCGGCTACGCGGGACAGTTTCTCGCGCAACAGCGCCAGCGCCCGCTGCAGTTGACTCTTCACCGTGCCTACCGGGATGCCCAGGACCCTGGCGATTTCCGCCGGGTCCAAATCCTCCTGGTAGCGCAAAACGACAATGGCGCGCGCCTTTTCTGGCAACGCGGCTACCAGTTTCCTGAGCGCCGTGCCCAGCAGCGGATCGCCCGTGGACGACACCGCCACCGGCTCAGGTGCGTTCTCCAGGCTAACCATGGGCCGGCGCTGGCGGCGGCGCGCTACATCCAGCGCGCGATTGCTGGTTACTCTGCGCAGCCAGAATTGCACGTGCTCTGGCGATTCCAGCTCCGCCAGGTGCTGGTACAGCGACAGAAACACATCCTGCGCCAGTTCTTCGGCAACCGCCCGGTCGCGCAGCAAGTGCCAGGCGATACTGAAGACCATGGCCTGATGTTGCCGCACCAGGCTTCCGAAATCCAATCCGGACGCCGCCGCGGGCGCCCGCCGGGGCATTTCGATTGCAGTCACTTCTCACTCATATCGTACGCGATCTTGCTCGAGACTTTCGCGCGCGTGAAGCCGCTGTTGACCATGGAGATCGACATGTTCCGCGCATAAAAGAACACGGCCCGGATATGAAACTCGCCGCCGTAGCTGACCGGGAACCATAAGCCGTCATCGAACTTCTGGTAGGTCACTGTGAACCCCAGGCCCTTGATATCGGTACCCAACAGCACCTTTACGGCCATCGGGATGCGGGTAGCGAACTTGGAGCTGACCATGAGCGGCTGGCATTCCGCCGCGTCGATCAGCGCTTCGCCTTTCCAATCGGCGTCCTCCTCGTGCGGCTTGGGACGGAAGCTGACGCGGTAGATCGGCCGCCCGCGATAAGCGTCTTTGCCTTCCAGGGTGAAGATGTACTTCGCCTGCTCCGCGGCGGTCAGAGGGAACAGGTCGTGGCCGATGCCGTCCTTGGACTCCTTGTCGGCGGTCATATCGTTGACCATGTCCCGCATCAGATCGCCGTCGATATCCAGGTCCTTGATTTCCTTGCCGGGCTCGTCATAGGAGACGAACCGGCCGTTACGCGCGACCTTGCCCTCGAAATGCGTCAGTTTCTTCTCGACGCCGGCGGGCGTGGGAGTGACCAGGTATTCCAACTTCTCCTCGCGCGCCAGCTTGCCGTTGGTGCGATGGAAGCGCGCCAGGACCTTCTGATTGTAAACGTACGCGCGGCGCATGTCCTGGGCGCGGGCCTGGTTTTCGGCCACCCGCGCCATGATCTGATCGACCGTCGGCTCTTCGGCCAGCGCGGGCAGAATTGCAAACGAAAGGAGAATAACCGGCAGAACGCGCATAAAAATGTCCACTCACATAATAGTACGCGCGGGAGGGCGGGGAGAACGCACAGATTTCGCCGGCTGGAGATGGATGGCCGGATCATAATGAAAGCAGGATGACCGTGCGGGTGGTATGCTATGCGGGCCGGAAAGCGGATGAGCGTCCCATCCGCTTCTATCTCGACGGTCGCGAGTACCTGGTCGAGGACGTCGTGGACCAGTGGTACGGCCCGGCCGACACCTTCTTCAAAGTACGCGCAAGCGACGGGAACCTGTACATCCTGCGGTGCCGGGGGAACGAACAAGAATGGAGCTTGGAGTCGTTCCGCAGAGCGTGAGTGCGCGTCCCGGCACGCGCCGGCCTTGGTGCCAGCCGCCGAATCCGGGTTAGGGTGGGTTAGGGTAGCCACCGCAGGCCAAGGTTTCCCTCTAGAGGAACCAACACCCGGCAACACCGGCCGGGCTTTACGTACTGCCGTGAATGTCACTTCGCTTGAAGAGATCGTCGGGCCACTCTATTCGGATCGTCGGGAATCCAAACTGCGGACAGGGCCACCCCTCACCCGCAGCCGTTTACACCCTCCTGATTCCTTCCTTACGCCTTCTTGACCGCAAATCTGCCATACTAGCGCGTGGAGTATCTTCTGCCGCTATACGGCAGCGTGTGCCACTCTTGACCTGGACCAGTCTTTGCCAGCTCTTGGTCTTCCTAGGCTTGCTGCTGGCGATCACCAAGCCGCTGGGCTCGTACATGGCGAGCGTCTTCGAGGGAAAGCGGACTTTCCTTTCGAAACCCCTGCTGCCACTCGAGCGCTTCATTTATCGGCTCGGCGGCGTGCACCCGGAAAAAGAGCAGACCTGGAGAACGTACGCCGGATGCTTCCTGGCGTTCGGACTCGTGAATTTCCTGCTCTTCTACGTCCTGCTGCGATGCGAGCGCTACCTGCCCGGGCACCCCGCCGGCGGCACGCCCCTTACCCCGGACCTGGCCTTCAACACCGCGGTCAGCTTCCTCTCGAACACAAGCTGGCAAGCATACTCCGGCGAGAAGACGCTCAGCTACTTGTCGCAAATGGTGGGAGTCGCCGTCCAAAGCTTCACTTCGGCAGCCGCGGGGATGGCCGTGGCCATGGCGCTCATCCGCGCCTTCGTCCGCGAGCGGTCCGTCCGGCTCGGCAATTTCTGGGTGGACCTGACGCGCGGGGTCCTCTACGTCCTGCTGCCGCTCTCGCTTCCCGCCGCGCTGATTCTCTGCTCGCAAGGCGTCCTGCAAACGTTCCATCCCTACAGGCAGATCGTTACCCTGGAAGGCGCCAGGCAGACGATTGCGCTCGGACCGGTGGCTTCGCAGGAGCCCATCAAGCTACTCAGCTCGGATGGCGGCGGCTTCTTCAACGCCAACTCGGCGCACCCGTTTGAGAATCCTTCGCCTGTCGCGAACCTGCTGGAGATGCTCCTGGTCCTGGCCATTCCGGCGGCCTTCACTTCCACGTTCGGGCAAGTGGTGAACGATCGCCGGCAAGGCTGGACGCTCTTTGCCGTCATGTTCCTGCTCTTCGCCGGCGGCAGCCTGATCTCGACGGCCAGTGAGCAGCAGGGCAATCCCGCGCTGCATCGCCTCGGGGTGGACGGCGGCAACATGGAGGGCAAGGAAGTCCGTTTCGGAGTCGCGGGCTCCGCGCTGTTTTCGGTGGTCGGCACGGCCTCCAGCGACGGCGCGGTAAACAGCGCCCACGATAGTTTCACCCCGCTGGCCGAACTGATTCAGATGCTGAACCTCAAAACCGGCGAGGTGATTTTTGGCGGCACGGGCTCGGGCATTCTGTCGATGATCTTGATGGTGCTGGTGGCCGTCTTCATTGCGGGACTGATGGTCGGCCGGTCGCCGGAATACCTGGGTAAGCGCATCGAAGCCAAAGATATCAAGATGGTGATGCTGGCGCTGGTGGTGGCGGCCGCGGCCAACTTGATCATTTCGTGCGGCACTTTTCTCGTTCACTTTCCGACGCACTCCTATTGGAACCCTCCCGGCGCGCCGGTGGCCAACCTGGGCAACGCCGGTCCCCACGGACTGAGCGAGATTCTTTACGCCAACGCGAGCGCCGTAGGGACGAATGGGAGCGCCCTGGCCGGCCTGAACGCCAACACGCCATGGTTCAACCTGACGCTGGGACTCGAAATGTTGATCGGACGCTTTCTGGTGATTGTTCCGGCGTTGGCCCTGGCCGGGAACCTGGCCCGCAAGAGGCGCGTGCCAGTGACCGTCGGGACCATGCCAACGCATGGCGTTCTATTTGTGGTTCTGCTCACCGGGACCATCCTCATCGTCACGGCACTGACCTTCTTTCCGGCGCTGTCGCTGGGGCCTATCGCGGAGCACTTCCTGATGCATTCCGGCGCGCTGTTCCGGTAACATGCGGTGCGGGCATGCTAGGTCGAAACGCACGCCAGCGCACATCTGGCGCGATGCGTCGGAGTCTCCGGTGCGGTGGTTGGAACGCGAACCGCAATCCAAGGCGTACCATGCGGTAGCCACCGCCGTTGGTGACGCCGTTGGCGGATACCGCGAGCGAAGTGATTTCGCCAAAAGTACCGCTTCCGAGAGTGCTATTTGGGTCTGCAAAGATGGGCGTATTGGTGATCGCAAACGGACTCGGCGCGGAACTGAATTGTATACTTTGAACTTAAAGTCGCGGAAGATACTTGCATTGCATCCCGCTCAAAGAAGCCCGGGCCGCGCAGGCTATTCCTTCCTGAGTTGCCTTAGGTTCCTAGCCGCGCAAGTCTGAGAATCCATCTCTCAGATTTTGAGGCGCAAGCGAGCCAATGTAACATTGTTACAAGGCTTCTGCCCGGGCGGCTTCGTCGGAACCATCCCGGTTTTCACGCCGGATCCAAGAATGTGGAAAATATTGTCAAACAGCTAATTTTGGACGCGAGTGTCGGCAGATAACAAAGAATTGGACGCCGAGTAAATGATGTTTGCCGGCAACAATGGGAAGATTCTGGCAGGCTTCCAGATTGAGGATCCACGGATCATCCCTGAGAAGAAGATGCGCGAGTATCAGGGGTCTACACCAGGGTTAGGGTGCATCTGGGATGCATCTGGGGTGTGCCTGGGGTACATCGCGCGACGCCACCTGATACAACCTGCGCTCCCTCGGTCCCCCATCGCCGGGTCTTCGTCCCGGTGTTGCCGCAGGCCTCGGCGGACTCCCGCTACCAAAAACACGGCGTCCCGCGATGGGTGATCGCGGGACGCCGTTTAGTTTAGTTAACGAACTGCTGTAACCGGCGGACGCTGCTCAGAACCGCAGATACCCGCCCACCTCCAGATAACGAGGGGTGGACTGAGTGCCGGTGACCACCGCAAAGTTGTTGTAGTTGACGGCGCCACTCGAGTTGGTCAGCCAGCAGCAACTGCCGCCGGGGTTGGCAAACACCACCGTATTCGTCAGGTTGTATGCCTCGCCCCTCAACTCGAACTTGAGCTTCTCCTTGATTGGGAAAGTGCGGGCAACGCTCGCGTTCAACTGGAAGAGGCCGGGCCCGATCAGTATGTCCCTTCCGGTGTTGCCCAGAACGCCAGTCGGCGGATTGACAAATGCCGCGCCGTTGTAATAGGGATGATAGGGATCATGGCCGCCCAGAATCTGCACGCCCGGATCGATCTGGCTGGCGCTGGTCCCCTGGCCGCCGGCGTCGATGGCGGAAGCGGTCCCGACGGAGAACGGCAGGCCGCTGAACCGGCTGAGAATGCCGGAAATCTCCCAACCGCCCACGATCCAGGCTGCCGGTCCGTCGTTCAACATGGTGTGTCCCTTGCCGAAGGGCAACTGGTACACGTAGTAGATGGTTAGTGTCTGGGCGCGGTTGATGCCGGAGAGTTGCTTGTCCTGCGCGAAAGATACCGGGTACGCGCGCCACAAAGTGCCGTCGTTGTTGTCGCCATTGATATCGTCGATGGCCTTGGAGAACGCGTAGCTGGCGCCGAACAACGAAGCGCCGATGCGCTTCTTCAGCGTGGCCTGCAAGCCGTTGTATGTCATAAACCCGAACGGCTCAACTGAGTTCATGTCGCTGGTGACGTACGGATACAACTGGCGCCCGGCATTGCCCGTGCCGGGAAGAGACCCGTTGATGTTGACGTTCATGTCGATATGGACGCCGTGTGTGCCCACGTACCCGACCTGCGCCGTCAGGGTCGGGGAGAACTCGCGCTGAATGAAGAAATTCCAGGTCTGGTAATATCCACGGTCGAAATTCTGCGGGAAAGTCACCGTGCTGACACTCGGCAGATATGTAGTCGGGGAAGCCTGCGCCGACGGCTTGATAATGCCCCCGGAGATATTCGGGAAGGTGGGCAATGGAACGCCGTCCGCCAGCGACACCTGCGCGGACCCATCCGAGTTGGGAACGCCGGCGTAGCTGATGAATTGGTACGAATGTGGCGGTTGGTAGACCTGGTTGACAATGGACGGGTACTGGTTCCGCTGGTTACGCATGTTGTCGGGATCGGTGCTGATGCCGTAACCGCTGCGGATCACGGTTTTCTCGTTGAGGCGGTAGGCCACGCCGAGGCGCGGATCAAAGTTCTTTTTGCTGGCCGTTGCACCGGTATCCCACGGTGTGCTGCCTTCGCCGCCGACTAAAATGTAGTCCGTCGTAGGATCGAAGCGGACCGCGCCGTAAAAGTCGTGCGAGTAGATCGGGTAGTATTCCCAACGCAGGCCGTAATCGATCGTAAGGCTCTTGCTGACCTGCCACTGATCGCGCGCGTACAACGCCCAGTCGGAGAAGCGCAGCGCGTTGGGATCGTTGACTTGCGTGACCTTGCCGGTCTCCGACGGAAAACCGAGGAGGAACTGCGCCCACGAGTTGGATGGGCTGCCGGCGTTAATCGCCGCTCCGCCCTTCAGAGCCGTCAGTGAGCCGTCAAAGCCGAAGGTGCCGCGGGCCGTGCCGAACGTTCCACCCTGCGGCTGGAATTGATTCAGCGCGTACTTGTCGTATTCGAAACCGAAACGCATGTTATGCGCGCCCTTGATTTTGGTCAGGTTGATGACGCTGGTGTATTGGTTGTCCCGGAACTCGAACGGGCTGCCTGTATTGGTGTTCCCAATGTTGGCGATGCCCGCGGTCTGGAAACCCGGAATGCCTTCGTAGTTGGGACCGACGCCGTTCGTGCCCGGAATATGCAGCGTGTTCAATCCGTAATAGCCATCCTGCGGGTCGCCATTAGCGCCGATGTGCTGCCGCGTGTAACCTACGTTGCCGTCCAACAGAACCGTGGGCGAGAAGGTGTACGTAAAGCCCGCTCCCGGCACCTGCACGCGGCCGCCCGCGTGACCCGGATTGCCGCCGTTGAAAGCGTCGCCGCCCGCCGGTCCGAGCACGAGCGGGGCTACGATATCCATGGGAGAAATGCTGTATCGGCCCCAGATCATGGCCTTTGAACTGGGATTGTAGTTGACCTTCCAATCCCAGCGATTTACGGTATACGTGGTGGTACCGTAGGCGTCGTAATTGTTGAAGAATGCGCTGGGCCTGGTCAGCGACGGCAGGAGAGCCGTGAGTGTGGCCGCCGCCGAAGAGATACGGCCGGTGGGAATCATGTTTTGCGGGAACGGTGTCCGGCCGGTGCCGTCGGCGTTGCCGGTCAGCGGATCGTAGATGGTCGTGGGAGTGCCGCTGAAATCGCCCGTGCGCATGGCCGAGGTGGGCAGCGTCAGATTCGTGTCGGACGCATATTGGACCTGCTTGGTACCCTCATAATCCATGAACCAGAACAGCTTGTTCTTGCCATGCACGATCTTGGGAATCCAGATCGGACCGCCAATCGCGAATCCATACTGGTTCTGGATGTTTTTCGCCAGGCGGCCGGGGTGGCTGAAATAATTGTTGATCGCGTCAAAATCGTTGTTCGTATTGCGTTCGAACGCAACTCCGTGCAGATCGTTCGTTCCCGATTTGATAGTGACGTTGATCGCCGCGCCGCCCGCCGCGCCCTGCTCGGCGTCGAACACGTTGGTGCTCACGCTGACGGTCTCGATGGCTTCCGGCGACGGCACGTACGCCACGTTGACCGGCAGCCATGGATAGGCATCGGTCGCGCCATCCAGCCTGGTGTTGTTGGCTTGGGACGAAATGCCGTTCTCGGATACCGTGATGGCGCGCTGCGGGTTGCCGGCCGCCGAATTGGCTTCGCCCGTGCCCGCCGTGGTGTTAGCGCCCGGTTGCAGGAGCAGCAGCGCCTGGAAGTTCTTGCCTTCCGTACCGTTGTATGGCAAATTTTCCACTTCCTGCGACGTAATCTCCGTATGGATATCGGCCTTATCGGTTTGCAGCACCACCGCATCCGCCGCGACCTGTATCGACGCGGTGGTTGTGGCGACCTGGAGTTGCACGTCCACGCGCCGCACCCCGCTTACCTGCACCTCAATGTCGGTTTCGATGAAAGTTTGGAACGATTTAGCCGCGACGGCGATTTTATAGAGACCTTCTTGCAGGTTGGTGAAACGGTAGATCCCATGTGCGTCGGTGTCGGATTCGCTCTTGACGTTGGTGCCCTGGTGAGTTGCTTCCACATGCACGCCGGGCAAGACGGCCCCGCTCGCATCGGTCACGTTCCCGGTTAACGATCCGTACAGGACCTGGGCGGTTGCGGGCGGCGTAACCACAAGCAGGGCCGAAAGACAGACAAGGACTATCGGCACAGCTAGCAAGGGGTGCGGACATGGACAAAAGAGCCTCATGGCTCGGGACGTAGACATCGCAGATCTCCTTTCGCCTAACGGCGCACTGGGATTCCAGGCGCCGTGGCGTTTCAAACCTCGTGCTCCCTGAAGCGAACATTTCGTTCGCGTCTCAAACTATATGCCTAGGATTTTATATACATCGGATTTGGTTTCGTGTCAAGCGGTCTGCAAGGCAGGGGTGTGCGACACAAAAGCGGGGTGCCCGCGTGCGGGACCAAGCGGGGAGGAACTTGGCAAGGAGTCGGTGGTTGGGGCATGCTAAA
>OCTA010002027.1_pt1 | contig 18617 bp, 16 predicted proteins | sample 1538991 | NCBI WGS metagenome assembly OCTA01 (sample SAMEA3539302, study PRJEB22396) | soil metagenome | biome: tundra; feature: field; material: soil | place: USA | collected 2010-05 | depth 0.15 m | reverse complement strand
GTCGTTACGGTGGCGCGCTCGGAGGGACTCGAACCCCCAACCTTCTGATCCGTAGTCAGATGCTCTATCCGTTGAGCTACGAGCGCAGACGCTGCCCAGTAAGTGTACGCCCACTCGGCCAGTGGACGTTCAGGTCGCGATCGGGGACAACCTGTCGGATTTTAGCGGACCGCGCCGATCAGCGCGGCACCTGGCGGTACGCCGCCGACGCCACTGCAGGGCTCTCGCGTAGATCAACAACGCGCATGCGGTTGAACAATCGGACATACGTTCGCCAAGGACCCTGGTTCTCAGGCGAACGGTTCATGGCCCTGCGGCCTCTTCCTCGGAGCCGCCACCATGGCCGTCCTGCCTCCTGTGCCCAACGTGTTTGGCGCAATCGCCGTCTTCCAGCGGCGACCGAGTGCTCAGTTCCCCACAGCAACCGCCCGCTCACACCGGAGCCATGTCGACGAAGCGGCTGTAATGCCCCTGGAACGCTACTGTGACGGTCGCAGTCGGGCCATTGCGGTGCTTGGCCACGATGAAGTCCGCTTCGCCTGCTCGCGGTGACTCCCGCTCGTAAGCGTCCTCGCGGTGCAGCAAGATCACAACGTCGCTATCCTGCTCGATGGATCCGGATTCGCGCAGGTCAGCCAGGAGCGGGCGCTTGTCGGTTCGCTGCTCAGGACCGCGGTTCAGCTGAGCAACCGCGACGACAGGTACCTCCAGCTCCTTGGCCAGCAACTTGAGCGACCGGGACATATCGGAGACTTCCTGCTGCCTGTTCTCAACGCGCCTCGGCGAGCTCATGAGCTGCAGGTAGTCGATGATCACCAGCCGCAGGTCGTGCCGCTGCTTCAGCCGGCGGCATTTGGCCCTGATCTCCATCATCGACATGTTCGGCGAGTCGTCGATGAACAGCGGCGCGTCGACGACCTCGCTCATCCGCCTGGCCAGCCTCGTCCAGTCCTCATCGCCCAGCTGGCCGGTGCGCATCGAGTGCAACGGGACCCTGGCCTCCGCGGATAGCAGCCGCATGGTGATCTCGTTTCGGCTCATCTCCAGGCTGAAGATCGCCGCGGTGAGGCCGTGCCGGATCGACGCGGCCCGGGCCAGGTCCAGCGCGAGCGTCGAATTGTGCGTCGGGATCATGTCCCGGCCGGCCAGGTAGAGATGACCAGGCCCGTCAACCTGGACGCAGCGCACTGGGCGGCTCGGCACCGGCCGGACATCCACGATGTGGCGCCAGCGATCCGGCTCCGGGTCACCGCGGAGCCTCTCCTTGTGCAGTCGCTGCTGGCCGCTCACCCAGAAGACCTGGTCGTCGGTGCGGAAGCGGACCAGGTACGCGCTCGATCGCAGCCCGCTGCCGCCGGCCAGCGACGCTGTCGTTACTGAGCACTGGTAGCCGAGGCTGAGCACAAGCTCCCTGACGTCCGCCGCCAGCCGCGGGCTCGTCATTGTCAGCTGGATACTGCCGGAGCCGAGCACCGCTCCCCGGCCGTCGATGAGCCCGGCGAGCAGGGCCCGGCGCTGCGCCTGCGACCCCCGCAGGTACTGGCGAGGAATGCGCGCTTCGCCGCAGACGCCCAGGCTCTGCAGCTCCGCCCGGACATGGTCATCGCCGTCGCCGGTGAAGCCGGTCGCCTCCACCCGCATCGCGATCTCTGGATCTGCCGCGGCGAGGCCGCCTTTGGGCGGTAGCCGGTCTCCGAGCCATGCCCCCAGCGCATAGGGCGGGACGGGCAGCTTCGCCTCGGGCAGCTCCAGGCAGCCAGCGACGGGCACAGCGTGGTGCGCGACGGGCACAGCGCGCGGCCCTCCGCCCTCGCCATCCGCCCGTCCGGCACTGCCACCGGCAGCACCGGCAGCACCGGAATTGCCGGTGCGCCGCAGCGCCGCAGCGATCTCCGCTGTCGTCACAACCCCCGGGCGCCCAGGCTGTGCGCCATCCGGCTGGCCGCCGCCAGCCAGGCGCTCAGTGCCTGCGCCGGCCGGCCTGGTCCAGGTGAGCCATTGATGCTGGCCGTCGGCGACGATGATCTCACCGCCGGAAAACTCCACTTCATAACACGGCCGTCCGTGCATCACCTCGGTGGCAGCCAGCACCCGCACCGGCTTCCCGTCGGCGCCGAGCAGCTGGTCACCGACGCTGACCTCGCTCATCGTCGTCCAGCCGCCCGGCGTCGGCAGCGGCGTGCCCAGCGCCAGCGCCTTCCCGAGGGCCGGGCGGGCCGCGATGACAATCATCTGGCCCGGATGTAGCCCATTGGTCAGGGCGTCGAGATCCGCGAAACCGGTCGGCACCCCGGTCAGCGCGCCGCCGCGACTGCCGATCGCCTCGATTTCGTCCAGCGCCCCCGGCATGATCTCCGACAGGGGCCGGTAGTCGTCGCTGACCCGGTGCTCGGTGACCCCGTAGACCTCCGCCTCAGCCCTGTCCACGAGCTCATCGGCGTCGCCGTCGCCCGAATAGCCGAGCTGCACGATCCTCGTGCCGACCTCGACGAGCCGACGGAGAATCGCCCGCTCCCGCACGATGCGGGCGTAGTAGCCGGCGTTGGCCGCAGTCGGTACCGAGGCGATCAGCGTGTGCAGGTACGGCGCGCCGCCGACCCGCGCGATATCGCCACGCTTGGTCAGCTCGGCCGCCACGGTCACGGCATCCGCCGGCTCCCCGCGGCCGTACAGGTCCAGAATGACCTCATGCACCAGCTGGTGGGCAGGCCGGTAATGGTCGGCCGGCCGGATCACCTCCAGGACATCCGAGATGGCGTCCTTGGACAGCAGCATCCCGCCGAGGACGCACTGCTCGGCGGCGAGATCGTGGGGCGGGGTCCGTTCGAATTCCCCGCCGCGCGGCGCTATCTCCGTGACGCTCACCAGATGGCCCCCCCTCTGCCGGCGCGCAATCCCGCGGCTGCCCGTGCGGGTGATCACGTCCGTTCTATCGAACGGCTCCGACAGTCTCGCGGCAGTGCCTCCCGGCGTCCAGCCGTGCTGTGCACAGGGCTGTGGACATCCTGTGCAGACACGCCGCATCCGCTGTGCGCAGCCTGGGGATCCGGTTGTGGATACCTGCCGTGAGTCACCGGAGGGGCACGCTCTGCCTGCGGCTATTCAATCCACCGGCTGTGCGCGAGAAAAAGTCGCGCTAAGAATGCCCGTCCACAATGGCCGGAAGTTATCCACATTGGGAATTTGACGTCGAACGTAATATACGACGGCCTGCCCGCTAGTCCTGCCGCGGTCAGCGGTCCAGCGGCGGATGAGCCGGTTTGCCGGGCGGGCGCGGCGGTATTCACCTATGGTTCGAGTATGTGTTCGACGGCAGCGGAACGGCTCGCCCGGCTGGGCCAGGCCATCGATGACCTGGCAGCCGACTCGCAGACATCAGTGCGCGCGACCGGGCACGATCACGTAACCGACCGCGTCGCCGGGATCTGGGCCATGCTCGCCGAACTCGACCCGGGACTGGCCAGCCGGCTGGCCGGGTATTACGCGCCTCCCGAGTGAGCGGCACCACATGCTGAGGGCGCCCGTGCGCACCGGTGCGGCAGGACCGCACCGGTGCGACAGGACGCCAGTCAGACTCCGGCGACCTCGACGTCGAGGGTGGCGCTCACCTCGGGGTGCAGCCGCACCTTGACCTGGTGCGCGCCCACCGTCTTGATGGGGTTGGCGATCTCGATCCTGCGCTTGTCGAGCTCAGGCCCGCCAGCGGCGATGACCGCAGCGGCGATGTCAGCAGGCGAAACAGAGCCGAATAGCCTGCCGCCGCCGCCCGCCCGCGTCTGCAGCCGTACCGTCAGCGCCGCCAGCTTGCCCGCGGCAGCCCTGGCGTCATCGACGCCCCTGATGTCGCGGGCTGAGCGCGCCCGCTTGATGAGGTCGATCTGCTTCTCCGCCCCGCGTGTCCAGCGCATCGCCAGGCCGCGCGGGACCAGGTAGTTGCGGCCGTAGCCGCCCGCTACCTCGACCACGTCGCCGGGGGCCCCCAGGCCGGTGACCTCCTGGGTGAGGATGAGCTTCATCGGTGTACCGCTCATCGGTGCGTAACCTCCCTCGGCCCTAACGTGCCGTGCTCGTGTACGGCAGCAGCGCCATCTCCCGCGCGTTCTTGATCGCCGTGGCGACGTCGCGCTGGTGCTGCGTGCAGTTTCCGGAAACCCGCCGCGCCCGGATCTTGCCGCGGTCGGAGATGAACTTCCGCAGCAGCCCGGTGTCCTTGTAGTCCACGCGGGCGATCTTCTCCTGGCAGAACAGGCAGACCTTCTTCTTAGGCTTGCGAATGGGTGGCTTGGCCATCGTGGTGCTCCTCAGCAGAGCCCCGCCTGCGGCGGGGATGGTCGGTTTCTTGCGGGATCGTGCTTAGCGGATGCGGCTCAGAAGGGCGGCTCGTCGGTGAAATCGCTTCCGCCGGACGCGTCGGATGCCCACGGGTCGTCGGCAGGGCGGCTGCCGCCGCCTCCACCATACCCGCCCTGGCCGCCCGAGCCGGACTGGCCGCCGCCGGACTGGCCGCCGCCGGACTGACCGCCCGAGCCGGACTGACCGCCGCCGGACTGACCGCCGCCAAAGCCGCTGCCACCTGACCGGCTGGACCTGGTGACCTTGGCCGAGGCGTTCCGCAGCGAGGGGCCGACCTCGTCGACCTCCACCTCGTAGACCGTGCGCTTCTCGCCTTCCTTGGTCTCATAGGACCGCTGCCGCAGCCGGCCGGAGACGATGACGCGCATGCCCCGCTGGAGCGACTCGGCCACGTTCTCCGCGGCCTGGCGCCACACGTTGCAGGACAGGAAGAGGCTGTCGCCGTCCTTCCATTCGCCGGTGGAGTTGTCGCGGAACCTCGGCGTGGAGGCGACGCGGAACTTTGCTACCGCCTGCCCGGTCGGGGTGTAGCGGAGCTCTGGATCGTCGACAAGGTTGCCGACGATGGTGATCTGGGTGTCGCCTGCTGCCATCGGGGTTACTCCCGGTCGTTCGGATGCTGTCGGGTCAGGCTGGGGCAGCCGTCTCGGTCAGTGCGGGTCCGGTCGGAGGATCTTGGTCCGCAGGACAGCCTCGTTCAGGTTCAGCTGGCGGTCCAGTTCCTTGACGGTGTCCGGCTCCGCCATCAGGTCGACGACGGTGTAGATGCCCTCGGACTTCTTGTCGATCTCATAGGACAGCCGTCGCCGGCCCCAGACGTCGACCTTGTCCACGCTGCCGCCCGCTGTCGTGACGACCTTCAGGAACTGGTCGAGCGACGGCTGGACGGTGCGCTCCTCAAGCGAGGAATCGAGGATGATCATCATCTCGTAGCGGCGCATACGCTTACCCTGCCTCCTTCGGACTGATGCGGTCACGGTCTCTCCGTGACAGGAGGAGCCGCAGGCCGCAGTCAGCGGCCATCACGGCCGGGCCAGCATACCAGCCAGTTAGCGCCGGTCTGCCCAGCGCTGATGGAGAAGTATGCCTGACGGGGACCGTCGCCCCCTCCCGGCTCTCCGGCTTGCCGCTCCGGTCCTGATGCGAGGGCAGGATTCCGCCCGGCCGGGCGCGGGCAGAACGTCAGTGCAGAAGGAAGAGCAAGGCACCCGTCCAGGGGGTCGCAGCGATGCCCGACACCATCAGGGCCCAGGCCCAAACCCACTCTCATCTGCCGCATGTCACGCTGAACAGCGACGGCCGCCGGCACCCGATGCTGAACAGCATGACCGCCATCACCTTCATCGCGGGCGCGGCGGCCTTGGTGACCGGCTCGATCGTTTCCCTCCACCTCCCAGCCACCGTGCTCGGTCTGGCGGGCTTCGCGGTCGGCCTGTACGCCCAGATGATCTCCGCCACCCGTGAGGAACGGATCCTTATCGTGGCCGGCCTCATCGCCGCGTTCGTCGGCATGGGGCTAGGCATCGCGCACGGCGGCTTCGGCTGAGCGCGCCCATCCGCTGCTGACCCCGGTCCTCGACGCGGCTCGCCGGCCGTCCCCCAGCCACGACCGGCCAGCCAGGGGCCGGCGCCGGATCAGGGCGCCGTGCCGGTGCTTCTCGTCATCGAGCCGGGTGGCGTCACGCTGCTGCTGAAGAAGTAGGAATCCTCGATCGAGACGACCAGCACGTGCAGGTGGGCGGTGAACGAACGCCGGGCGACCTCGGCCAGGTTAGGCCTGGTGACCAGGAGGTAACTGACCCGGTCCGCGGAGATCTGCGATTGCGCCGCGCCCATGGCCGCGGCGGCCAGCTCCCGTTTGGCGGCGACCCAGATGACATTAAGCGCGACCTTGCCGCCCTGCGGCGGAGCCGGGCCGGCCGGGCCGACCCACGCAGCGGTGGTCATCGGCAGCACCGGCGGGGACGCTGACCCACTCGGGACGGCCGCGAACCGGCCCCATCCATCGACCTTCGCCAAGGCTCGCTCCAGGCGGCTCACGTCCGCACTCGCACTGCTGGCGGTTGCGAAGAACCAGGTGTCTGTGCGCTCACAGGACACGCTGGCCCCGATGCCACCGCCGAATAGCCTGCCGCCCCCGCCGGCCCCTGCGCACTCGTCGACCTGAGCGTGGCCGGCGACGGCTAGCCACTTGGCCCGGTTACCGAGCCTGGATGCCTCCTGCGCCAGCCAGCCAGCGGCGGCCCTGTCGTCGGCCCGCACCACGCTGGAACCGGCGAACGCCGCCAGGTCCGGTGCCGCGCTCGTGCGGACCGCCTGCCCGAGCCACCAGATTCCGCCGAAAGCCAGCACGATAATGACAATCCCTGCCAATAACCAAGCAGCCCACCTGCCCGCCGCGCCCAGCCTGGACTGCGGCTTAGTGCCGTGCGCGCTCCCCCCCGCCCGATGCGTCACGGGCCTAGCATGGCATCAGCCGAGCGGGCAGCGCGGCCAGGCGCATCAGGTCAGCAGTTAGCCATTAGGCTCGGGGAATGGTCCGCATCGGAGCCCATCTTCATGACGGTGATCCGCTGGCGCAGGCTCTCGCGCTAGGCGCCGACGCCGTCCAGTTCTTCCTCGGCGACCCGCAAGGCTGGAAGGGCCCGGTCTTTCCCGGCGAGCCGGCCGGGGTACGCGCCGCGTTCGCTGACGCCGATGTCGAGGCATTCATCCACGCGCCCTACGTGATCAACGTCGCGTCGCCTAACAACAGGATCAGGATCCCCAGCCGCAAGCTCCTCGCCCAGCAACTGGAGGCGGCGGCGGCGATCGGCGCCACCGGCCTGATCGTGCACGGCGGCCATGTCACCGCCGGGGTGGACCCCGAAGAGGGGTATGACAGCTGGCGCAAGGCGGTGGAACGCATCGACCGGCCGGTACCAATGCTCATCGAGAACACAGCGGGCGGCGATGGCGCGATGGCCCGCAGCTTCGACGCGATCGCCCGGCTCTGGGAGGTGGTGACCGAGGCTGCAGAGGGCGGCGGTGAGGTCGGGTTCTGCCTGGACACGTGCCACGCGTTCGCGGCCGGCGCGGACCTCGCAGCGGTCGTCGACCGGATCAAGGCGATCACCGGCCGGATCGACCTGGTGCACTGCAACAACTCGCGCGATGAGTTCGGCTCAGGCCGGGACCGGCACGCTGGCCTCACCTCGGGCACCATCGACCCGGCCCTCATCATCGACGTGGTGCGCGCCGCCGGTGCGCCGGCCGTGTGTGAGACCCCGGACCCGGGCACCGACATCCGCTGGCTGCGTGCCCAGCTTGCGGGGTAACGGCGCCGGATTAGCCGCCGCCCAGACTGGTGACCGCCGGTTCCTCGGCGGCCTGCGCGAGTTGCATGGCCGCGGCGGTGCGGCCCGGCAACGGTAGTCCTGGCGGGCCGGGTGACGAGCATGGATGTCCAGGCCCCGGCACGCACGATGACGTCGGGGTTGGAATCGGGTTAGGCGAGGGCTGCCCGCCCTGTCCCGGCGATGGGCAGGGCCCCCCGAAGCGGTGCCGCAGCCCGCATGACGGTCCCGGGTTCGGGTGCTGCTTCACGGGTTTGGGCTGCGGGATCACCTGGACCCACCTGGTGAAGCCGGTGTAGTCAGGTAGCGGCAGCTGCGCTATCGGCAGGCTGGAGAACTGGCTCTGCATGAAGGTCCGCCACATGTTGGTCGGCCACGCACCGCCATATCCGCCGGCCTGCCCGTTGACGGAGGCAAGGATGTTCAGTGTCTGGCCGCCGGGCAGTTCGTTCTGGCTGTTGGTGAACATCCCGACGGCCAGCGAGTACTGCGGGACCGCACCGATGAAGAACGCCGACTGGGCCTGGTCCGTCGTCCCCGTCTTGCCGATGGTCGGCCGCTGCGGGCTCAGTACTCCGTTCGGGTACGCCGTCCCGTTGATGGTGTCGAATGACAGCGCGTAGTCGACGTCGGCCGCCTGGGCGGGGGTCAGCACTTCATGGTGCACGACGCGGAGCGCCACGGGGGCGCCCCCAGCCGCGGTGAGCTGGGCAATAACGTGCGGCGTGGCGTACATACCATCCGCGGCGAGCGTCGCGAAGGTGGTCGCCTGCTCCTCGACTGTGAGTGAGGCGGTACCAAGGGCGATGCCCACCTCGCCCGTCTTGGCCTGAAGGCCGGATTGGATCGTGTCCACGCCAAAAGCCTTGGCCATGTTGATCGTGTTCTGGGTGCCCGTGCGGTGAATGAGGTCCTCGAATGCCGGGTCGGACGACTGCGCCGCGGCCTGGGCGACGTCGACGGGGCCCATGTTCTCGCCCGGGATGTTCACCCCGAACCAGTCCGGCGGACAGCTGGTGCTCAGCGTGGAGAGCGTCGCCGACATCGTGTCCGGCGGCACGCAGATGGGCTCCTGGCCGTCCAGGACGCTATTCTGGACGTTCATGCCCTGGTGGACTGCCGTGGCAAGAACGTAGGGCTTGAACGATGAGCCGACCTGATTCCTGCTCTGCATCGCCATGTTGTACTGGCACTTGACTTCTGTGCAGTGCTTCGCGTCGAAGCTCGGGCCGCCATACATGGCCAGGATCGCCCCAGTACCGGGCTGCTCAAGCACGGCGCCGACATGCGCGTAGGAAGGCAGCGGCGTGCCGTCGGCCTTCATCTGCTGCCTGTTCTCGTTCACCGCCTTGTACAAGGCATTCATCATCGACTCGCTGAAGGTCGTGACGACCCTCAGCCCCCGGGTGTCGATCTCCTGCTGGGTGTAGCCGTAGGTGTTCTCGAGCTCGTTCTGGACGGCCTGCATGATGTAGCCGCGGTAACCGGTCCAGCCGTTGTTAATCTGGCCGGGGATGATCTTCGGGAACTTCTCCGCGTCAGCCTGCTGCTGGGTGATCACGCCATCCCTGACCATGTTGCCGAGCACGTAGTGCCAGCGTGCGACAAGCTGCGTGTAGGCCGGGCCGGCATGCGGGTCGGGGCTGAAGAACCCTGGCTGGTTGATCATCGCCGCCAGCATCGCGGACTGGGCGATATTGAGCTTAAGAGCAGGCTCGTTGAAGTAGGTCTCGGCGGCGGCGCCAACGCCGTATGCGTCGTCCCCGAGGAAGACCGTGTTCAGGTAGTTGGTCAGGATCCAGTCCTTGGACTTCTCGTGCGAGAGCTTGATCGCCACAAAGATCTCCTTCATCTTGCGGCTGACCGTCTGCTGGGTTCCGATGGTCGCGTAGTACTGCCTGACGAACTGCTGGGTAATGGTGGACCCGCCCTGGAACGTACCGCCGCTGAGGTCCTCGTAAGCGGCACGCAGGATGCCGGTCGGGGACACACCGCCTTCGGTATAGAAAGACCTGTCTTCCGCTGCGACGACGGCGTTCTTCAGCACGGCCGGGATCTGCTGCGACGTCAGCAGTTCGCGGTTGGTACCGGTGCTGAAGCTGCCCACAACGGCCTTGCCGTTGCCGAAGTAGACCGTCGATGACTGGGCCAGCGCGGCCTCAGATACATCGGTGGGGATCTGAGTCTGCCCGTAGGCGTACATGGCAGCAACGATGACGAGCAGCAGCATCGTTGCGCACAGGCCCCCGGCAACGGCCAGCGCCTTCTTCCACGTCCAGTGGCGCCACCAGCTGCCCTTCCGGCGCGCGGGCGGGCCGGCGTCCCGGCCACCGCCGGACCCGCCGCCACGACGCGGGTAGCCGCCGGGCTCGCCGCCACCAGGCAGCCGGGACGGTCCGGCCGGCCCGGCGGCATCGACGCGATCCCGCAGGGCCGTACTCCGTGACCTGGTGCCCGTGGTCCGGTACCCGGCTATGTCGTCAAAGCTGTCGTCGGCGGGGGGTGCGTCAAGGACGTTCCGGTACTCCTGGCCGTGGCCGAGGCCAGCGCGCCCCCTGATGGGCGGCCCTGCCGCCGGGGGCGTCCCGGTGATCGCTCCCAGCCTGGCTTTGATGTCCATGCGGCCGGCGGCGTCACCCGGACCTGGGTTCCTCCCCCGTGAGTTCCAGCGGTCACGCAGTCCGGTGGGAGCCTGCCCGTCGTCCTGACCGCCGCCGTACTGCTGGCCGTCCCGACGATCGCATTCAGCGCCGTTGGCGCGGTCGCTACGGCCGCGGCGGCCGTAGCTGTTCCCCGGGCCGTTCGGGCCGTCGTAGTTGCCCGCAGGACCGTAGCCGTTGCCCGGGTGGCTGTAGCCATTACCGGCTCCGTTCGAGCTGCCGGCAGCGTCATGGGTGCGATCGCGAGGCACGCCAAAACTGCCTGCTCCCGCCGCGTCCTGCCAGTATGACCCGGACAAATCTGGATTACTCACGCATCCTCGCTGGTCGGGGGTAAAGCGGCCGCAAGGGAGCAGCGGTCCCGCCGAAAGTCACACGGTACCCGGCGCGGCAAATCCTCCCGATATGTATCGTGAGTCACGCCTGCGTCAGCTGACGCAGCCGCGGGCCTCGGGCCTCGCGGCATCGCCCGCTGGTTCCCTCAGTCACCGGCACGGGCGCGCCGGCCGCGCCGGGTAGCTGGTTCGCCTGTGCCGAGGACGTAGGACGATGCGAGGTGATTCCAGGCACAACTCTGGCAGACCTCGACCACGTAGACCTGGAACTCTGCGTATTCGGCAGCCATCTCGTCCAACTCAGGAGACTGCTTCACCCGGCCCTCATAGCGCCCGAGCTCGTCTCCGTAGACGTAGGTGACATGCGTGAGCTTGACCTTCCTGCAGATGGGGCAGGCGGTGTCGGTCGGCTCGCCGTGGAACTTCGCGGCCCGCAGCAGGTAGGGGTGAGCGTCGCAGACGTCGGTGACGTTGGTGCGGCCGGCGAGCACGGACGCGAGCGTAGCCCGCCGCGCGAGCCCGTAGTCAACGACCGATCGCCTCATGCCCGACAGGTTACGACGGAACTGAGCCGACGCCGAGTCCCGGCCTGGCTGCGGGCGTCCCGGGAAACGCACGGTAGCCGTTGACTTGCGCGCAGGTGACCGAGCACATATCTTTGCGATGTATCGGTTCGATACATCGAATTGAGATAGCAGCGCCACGGTCCGCCGGAGCGTGGATGGTAGCCAGGCGGATGGCAGGAGGTACCGGCAGCGTGAGCAGCCAGCGATCAGGCGTGCTTGAGCTCGCGGTGCTCGGGCTCCTGCGCGAGACCCCGATGCACGGTTATGAGCTGCGTAAGCGGCTTAATTCCGTGCTCGGCGCGTTCCGCGCGTTCGGGTACGGGTCCCTCTATCCGTGCTTGAAGGAACTGCTGCGTCTTGGCTTGATCGAGGAAACCATGCCCGGTGCGGTAAGGCCGCTCGCCGGACGCCGGTCGAAGATCGTGTACCGGCTGACCGCGGACGGCAAGGAGCGTCTTGAGGATCTTCTCGCGCAGGCAGGCCCCGCGGCATGGGAGGACGACGGATTCGGCGTCCACTTTGCTTTCTTCGGCCTCACCCGGGCGGACGTCAGGCTGCGGATCCTCGAGGGCAGGCGCAACCGGCTTGAGGAGCGGCGGGAGAGCTTCCGGGCAGCGGTGTCCAGGACGCGGGAGCGGGTCGACAGTTACACGCTGGAGCTGCAGCGTCATGGGCTGGAGTCGGTTGAGCGGGAAGTCCGCTGGCTGAACGAGCTGATCGAATCGGAACGGCAGTCGGACACCGATTCCGGGCAGCGCCCCGGGACTCACACATAAGGCGGCGCAGCGAGCCCCGCCGGCTGATGGGCGGTATCGCTGGCGGCAGGAAACAGTTAGAAGGAGCAATGCTCATGGGTGCGGTACGGGTAGCCATCGTTGGCGTCGGGAACTGCGCTAGTTCCCTTGTCCAGGGCGTGGAGTATTACAAGAATGCCGACCCGGACAGCCGGGTGCCGGGCCTCATGCACGTCCAGTTTGGCCCGTATCACGTGCGTGACGTGGAGTTCGTTGCGGCGTTCGACGTGGACGCGAAGAAGGTGGGGCGCGATATCGCGGAGGCGATCGTCGCGAGCGAGAACAACACCATCAAGATCTGCGACGTTGCCCCGACCGGTGTCACCGTGCAGCGCGGGCCGACCATGGACGGCCTCGGCGAATATTACCTGCAGATCATCACCGAATCGGACGAGCAGCCGGTTGACGTGGCGGCGGCGCTCCGGGAGAGCGGTGCTGATGTGCTCGTTTCTTATCTTCCCGTGGGCTCGGAGCAGGCCGACCGCTATTACGCGCAATGCGCGCTTGACGCTGGCGTGGCGTTCGTCAACGCGCTGCCCGTGTTCATTGCGTCTGACCCGCAGTGGGCGCGCAAGTTCACCGAGGCCGGCGTCCCGATCATCGGCGATGACATCAAGTCCCAGGTGGGAGCGACCATCACGCACCGGGTCCTGGCCAAGCTGTTCGAGGATCGCGGGGTCGAGCTGCTTCGCACCTATCAGCTGAACTTCGGCGGCAACATGGACTTCATGAACATGCTGGAGCGCAAGCGGCTGCAGTCGAAGAAGGTGTCCAAGACGCAGTCGGTGACGTCGCAGATTCCGCACGAGATGGAGAAGGCGGCGGTGCACATCGGTCCCTCCGATCACGTGCCCTGGCTGGACGACAGGAAGTGGGCCTACGTGCGGCTCGAGGGCCGTGCCTTCGGTGATGTCCCGCTGAGCCTGGAGTACAAGCTGGAGGTCTGGGACTCGCCGAACTCGGCAGGCGTCATCATCGACGCGGTCCGGGCGGCCAAGATCGCTAAGGATCGCGGCATCGGTGGCCCGATCCTGTCGGCCGCTTCGTATTTCATGAAGTCACCCCCGGTGCAATACAGCGACGATGCCGCGCGTGACGCGGTGGACAAGTTCATCCGCGGTGAGGTCGAGCGCTGACCGCGGATGATCAGCAGGAGGTTTTCCGCCGGCTGCCGCACACGAATGCGGCGGCGGCCTAGCGGCCAGTGCACTTGAGGCACAGCCACGCGGCAGCTGGCGGACAGCAGCCATCGCCCGGCACGCCGTAGGCTGATCGCGTGTCCTCGCAGGCGGGTCGCGGCACCGGGCAGGCCGCCACAGCGCTGGGGCGGCCATGGGCGGGCTGACCCGCTGGACGAGACGGTCGTCGTTCGTCTGCGATCTGCGCGTCGTGCTGGCCGAGCGGAATTTCCGCCGGCTGTTCGCGACCAGGCTGATCTCGCAAACTGGCGATGGCGTCTTCACCGCGGGCCTGGGCAGTTATGTCTTCTTCAACGCTACGAGGTTTCCGAACCCAGCGTCCGCCGCAGGCGCCTTCGCGGTGCTCTATCTTCCGTACTCGCTGATCGGCCCGTTCGCCGGCGTGTTCATCGACCGCTGGTCACGCCGTCAGATACTGGTCTGGTCGGCCGTGATCCGCGCGGTGTTCGTGCTGCTGACCGCCTCCCTGGTGGCATCGGGCAACCTGGGCGTCCCGCTGTACGCCAGCGTGCTCGCGGTCCTGGGCGTCGACAGGTTCTTCCTGTCCTCGCTATCGGCCGCCCTGCCGCACGTGGTCGCGGACGACAAGCTCGTGATGGCGAATTCCGTAGCGCCCACCGCAGGCGGGATCATAGCCTCCGTCGGGGGCATCGCCGCCCTCGGCGTACACGTGCTGACCGGCAGCGGCCGGGGCGGGTCAGCCGTCACCTTGCTGGTCGCCGGGTGCTGCTACGCCGTGGCGGGACTTGTCGCCGCTACCATGCGCCGTGACCTGCTCGGCCCCCGCCGCGACCAAGGCGCGCCGCCGCCCGGCCGGGTGCTCGCGGAGCTCGCCGCCGTGTCGGCCGGGCTGGCCGCGGGAGCGCGTTACCTCTGGCACCGCCGAGGCCCGGCGGCCGCGCTCGGCGCCACTGGGGCCAACCGGCTCCTTTACGGAATCCTGTTCCTGATGTCAATCCTGTTGTACCGGAACTACTTCTACCGGCTGTCCGGAGCAAACGCCGCCCTCGGTAGCTACTCGCTGCTGGTGGGCGCATCTGCGGTCGGTTACGCGTCCGCTGCGCTGATCACCCCGGCGGCCACCAGGCGGCTGGCCAAGCCGGCCTGGATAGCGGCGCTGCTCGCCGCGGGCGCGGTGGTGGCCGGCCCGCTGGGCGCGACGTTCAATCCGCTCCCGTTCCTGTTCGTCGGGTTCGGCTTGAATCTGGTCTCCCAGGGAGTGGCCATCTGCGCGACGACCATCATCCAGGAGGATGTGGACGATGCCTTCCGGGGCCGGGTCTTCGCCTTCTACGACATGATGTTCAACGTCACCTTCGTGGCCGGTGCCGCCGTCAGCGCGGCATTTATGCCGGTGACCGGGAAGTCGTACCCGATGCTGGCCGTGGTTGCCGCCGGGTACCTGCTCGCCGCCGCCGGCTACCGGCTAGTCAGCCGTCAGCGGCCGGGCGGCGGCTCCGAAGGGGCCACCGGTCCGCCGAGCCCTTCGGCCGCGGCCCAGGCCAGCAGCTCCTGAGCGGTCCGCTCCGCACCGAGCGGGCCGTGCTCAAGGCGAAGCTCCAGCAGGTAATTGTAGGCCTTGCCGACCAGCGGGCCTGGGCTGATACCCAGGATGCGCATGATCTCGTTACCGTCCAGGTCCGGCCTGATCCGGGCCAGTTCCTCGCTTTCGGCCAGGCTCGCGATCCGCTCCTCGAGGCTGTCGTAGGAACGAGCCAGCCGCCGGGCCTTGGCCTGGTTCCTGGTGGTGCAATCGGCCCGGGTGAGGGCGTGCAGCCGGGGCAGCAGCGGTCCGGCGTCCCTGACGTAGCGCCGGACGGCCGAGTCGGTCCATTCTCCGGTGCCGTAGCCATGGAACCTCAGATGCAGCCCGACCAGGCGGGACACGTCGGCCACCACATCCCCGGGAAAGCGCAGCGCGGCCAGCCGCTTCGCGGCCAGCTTGGCGCCGGCCACCTCGTGATGATGGAACGCCACTTTGCCGCCGGGCAGCAGGGACCGCGTCTGTGGCTTGCCGATATCGTGCAGCAGCGCGGCGAGCCGCAACACCAGATCGGGCCGCAGGCCGTACCGCGGCTCCAGGCTGATGGCCTGCTCCAGCACGGTGACGGAATGCTGATAGACATCCTTGTGCCGGTAGTGCTCATCCCGCTCCAGCCGGAGCCTGGGCACCTCGGGCAGGATCTGGTCGGCGACGCCGGTGTCCACGAGCACGGTGACGCCCCGGGACGGCCCCCTAGGGGCCGGTGCCAGCATGAGCTTGGCCAGCTCCGCGCAGACCCGCTCAGCCGATACGATTTTCGCCTGGGCGGCGAGCTTCGGGGCGAGCTTGGTCATAGCGGAGCTCAGCTCGGGCGTGATCGCGAAGCCAAGCTGCGCGGCGAATCTTGCGGCGCGCAGGATCCGCAGCGGATCATCGTTCAGCGAATCCTCGGGCCTGCCGGGCGTGCGAAGGATCTTGTCTTTCAGATCACGCAGGCCGCCGAACGGATCCGCCAGCTCGTATCCGGGCAGCCGCGCGGCCATGGCATTGACTGTGAAGTCGCGGCGGGACAGGTCGTCTTCGAGCGACTGCCCGTAGGTGACCTCGGGCTTGCGGGACTTGGGCGCGTAATGCTCGCTCCGGTACGTCGTGATCTCGAAGATGGTGCTGCCCTTGCGCATCCCGACGGTGCCGAACTCGATGCCGATCGTCCAGACCTGATCCGGCCAGCCGCCGGTGATCTCGATGATCCGCTGCGGCGGCGCGTCCGTCGTGAGGTCGAGGTCGCCGGACGGGCGGCGAAGGAAGGCGTCCCTGACGGAGCCGCCGACCAGAGCAAGCTCGTGACCGTGGCTAGCGAAAATCTCGCCGAGCTCATCGGCGAGCGGTGAAGCCACGGCGAGCAAAGTAGCCGCGGCCGTCTGCTGTCGCCGGCCCAGCGGCGTTGAATCCGGCACGGGCACTGAGGGTAGGTGCTACGCGTAAACTTGGGAAACCCGGGGAGCCCGGAGGGAGCCCGATGCTGGATATCCGCCGACCACGCCACGTCCCGCTGCCAGGCCCCCGCGCCAGGCAGCTAGTGCTGCCCGGGCCCCCCACCTGGGTCACCTTGCTCAGCCAGCAGCAATAGCATTTCGGAATGCCGCCACCGCATCGCACCGAGCGCCGCCGGGGAGCAGCGCCGGCCGGGCTGGCCCGCGCCGCCCTGGCTGCGTGCGCAGCATCCGGCCTCGCGGCGGCAATCCCGCTGGCCGCCCCGGCTGCGGCTAGCACGGTGACAGCGCGGCCGACGGTCGGAACGCCGCCGGTCTCAGTTGTGATCAACTCCGTGAGCCCCGGTTACGCATCCCCCGGCCGCACCGTGACAGTGTCCGGATCGGTGACCAACGCGTCGACTGCGCCGATCCCCGGCCTGTCTATCCAGCTCAGCCTGGACAGTCAGCCGTTCAGCAGCCGGGACGCGCTGCAGAGCTATGCGAGCGGCGGGTCCGCCAGCACGCTGTCGGCCGTGCCGGGCGCGACCGCGCCCATCCATGGCGCGCTTGCGCCCAGGGCAACCGCCATCTGGTCGGTCAAGCTGCGGCCGGACCGGCTCCAGGTGACTGCCTTTGGCGTCTACGCGGTGTCCGCCGAAGCCGAGAACTCGATCGGGGCGACGCTGGACACCAGCCGCACGTTCCTGCCCTACTGGCCGGGTAAGCGCGGCCTGGATCCGGCACGCCAGGAAATCGCCTGGATCTGGCCGCTCATCGACCAGCCGCGCCAGGCTGCCTGCCCTGGGCTCGTGAACGACGGCCTGGCGGCCGGCCTGGCCGCGGGCGGCAGGCTCGGCGTCCTGCTGGCCGCGGGCCAGCCGTATGCCGATGCGGCACATCTGACCTGGGCGATCGACCCGGCCCTGCTGGCGGATGCGCGCACCATGAGCAGTCCCTATCCGGTCGGCGGCAAGGGGGACTGCACCGGCGCGGCCCGGCCGGCCAGCCGGGCGGCGAGCAGCTGGCTCAGCAGGCTCAAGTCCGCGACACGCGGGCAGCAGGTATTCGTGACCCCGTACGCTGACGTCGATGCTGTCGGGCTGGTCCACGGGGCCCTGAACAGCGACCTGAACAGGGCATTCACCGAGGGCCGGTCGGTCGCAGGCACTATCCTCGGCCGCGATTTCGAACCAGGGCGGACGGTAGCGGCCCGCGGTGACGCGAAAGCGCTGAACGGCCTGGCGTGGCCGCCGAACGGCATCGCTGACTACACGACTCTGCAGAGCCTGGCGGGCGTCGACGGGATCAGCGCGGTCGTGCTCGATAGCACGACGATGCCGCCGCTGACCTCGTGGCCCCCCACCCCGAGCGCGCAGACGACCACCCCGGACGGGGAAGGGCCTGACCTGCATGTGCTGCTGAGCGATCACGCGATCACCACCATCCTCGGATCGGCCAGCGCAGCCTCGCCCACTCCGGGCACCGGCTTCGCCGCGCAGCAGTATTACCTTGCCCAGACCGCGATGATCGCGGCCGAGGCGCCCCAGGTCGCCCGGTCCATCGTGGTCGCCCCGCCCGGCCGGTGGGATCCGCCCGCAGGGCTGGCGCGCAACCTGCTAGCGGAGACGGTCAGCGCGCCATGGCTGCGCCCGGTGAGCCTCGCCCAGCTGGCGGCCGCCAAGTCAGCGCCTGGGCAGGTGAGCCGCAGGCTTGCCGTGCCGGCCGGGGCGACCAAGGGCGGCCTCAGCCGGTCCCTGCTGCGTCAGGTCCGCGAGCTTGACCAGCGCGTCCAGCTACTGCAGAGCATTCAGGCCACGCCGGATGCCACCCTCTACAACGCAGTGGCCGCCGTGGAGTCAGCAGCATGGGGCGGCGGCGGCGCGGCGGAGCAGCCTGGAAAGGAGCTGCTCAGCGAGGTTTCCGACTACGTCGCTGATCAGGAGAGCGGGCTGACGCTGGTCGGGCCGCCCCGGGTCACGCTGGGCGGCCTCAAGGGGACCGTACCGGTGTCGGTGGCCAATCACCTGCGCTATCCGGTCCTGGTAAAGCTGCAGGTGGGGGTGCCACGGAACGGGATTATTTCGGTCCGGAGCCAGTCAGGATATTTGAAGGTCGCCGCCCGGACCGTGATAACAATCAAGCTAGCGGTGAGCACGGCGGCTGTCGGCTCGACGACCCTCCGGCTGAGCCTGGTCACCAAGGACGGCGCGGCCCTGCCGGTGACGCCAGTGATCATGACCGTCCAGGCCACGCACTACGGCACGCTAGCGCTGGTGATCATTGCCGCCGCGCTCGGCGTGTTCATGCTCACCTCTGCGGCCCGGGGCTTGCGGCGCGGTCGGGCTGCCCAGCGGGCTGCCGCGCAGGCCGGCGACGCTGCGGCAGGCGAGGCCAGCGCGAGCGGCGGCAGCGCGAGC
>OCTA010002026.1_pt1 | contig 18619 bp, 12 predicted proteins | sample 1538991 | NCBI WGS metagenome assembly OCTA01 (sample SAMEA3539302, study PRJEB22396) | soil metagenome | biome: tundra; feature: field; material: soil | place: USA | collected 2010-05 | depth 0.15 m | reverse complement strand
GGCAGCCAGATCACCAACATCCGCCAGATCAAGGCCGCGGTGAACGAGGCCGTGCGCGTGTACGTGGACCTGGCGCGCGCCGGCGCCGGGCTGCGCTACCTGGATGTCGGCGGCGGTTTGGGCATCGACTACGACGGCTCGCAGACCGACTTCGAATCCAGCGTGAACTACACGCTGCAGGAGTATGCCAACGATATCGTCTATCACATCCAGAGCGTGTGCGATGAGGTCGGCGTGCCGCATCCCACCATCGTCACCGAGAGCGGGCGCGCCATCGCCGCCTATCACAGCGTGCTGGTATTCAACGTGTTGGGCGTGTCGGGCATGGGGGAATCCGACGTGCCGGCGGAAGTTTCGGCCGACGCCGAACAGCCGCTCATCGACCTGCAGGAAACCAATCGCTCGCTGACTAGCAAGAATCTGCTGGAGAGCTATCACGACGCGCAGCAGGCGCTCGACCAGGCGCTGAACCTGTTCAGCCTCGGCTACCTGTCGCTCGAACAGCGCTGCCAGTGCGAGAACCTGTATTGGGCGATCAGCCGCCGCATACAGGCCCTGGCGCAGTCGCTCGACTATTTCCCGGAAGAGTTGGAGGGCCTGGAAGCCATGCTCTCGGACACCTATTTCTGCAATTTTTCGCTGTTTCAAAGCATGCCGGATAGCTGGGCCATCAAGCAGTTGTTCCCGGTGATGCCGATTCACCGCTTGGACGAAGAGCCCAAGCGGCACGCCATTCTGGGCGACATCACCTGCGATTCCGACGGCAAGGTGGACCAGTTCATCGACCGCCGCGATGTGAAGCGCACGCTGGCGCTGCACCCCTTCGATGGCGGCGACTACTATCTGGGCGCGTTCCTGTTGGGCGCTTACCAGGAGATCCTGGGCGACCTGCACAACCTGTTCGGCGACACGAATACGGTGCATGTGCGGCTGGGGGAGACGGGCGAGATCATCCTGGATTCGGTGATCAAGGGCGATACGGTGCGCGAGGTGCTGAACTACGTGCAGTTTTCGGCCGAAGCGCTGGTGAGCCGCCTGCGCCGCGACGTGGAGACGGCGTTGCGGGAAGGACGGCTGGGGTACGAGGAATCGGGGCGGCTGCTGAAGTTTTACGAAGAGGGGTTGCACGGGTACACGTATTTGGAGGATGTGCACGAGCAGTAGGATGGGTGGGCGCTCGCGTCGCAGGTCAGTTTTTTGACCGGTCGGGGTAGGGATAGCGGTCTTCTTAGTCTGCTGAAGATGAGCGAAGCGGAAGCATAGGTCGGCGAAACCAATGCCTTTGCCAATCCGACCGGGCGAATAACCGGGCCCCCAGTCTGGACACGTTTCGAACTTTCGCGGCCTAAAACGCAGTCCGTTCGAACTAGCCTAATTGCTTTCAGACCAATGGTGCCCGTGCAAAATCGGCATGCTTATCCAGACTGGGCACCCAGCCGAAACGGCTCTCGAACGACTGAGAACGGGACAAAATTCCAATCGCACTTCTGGATCGCGCGTTGGCCAGTTCACAACAACCCCGTCTTGCCGAAAACTGAAACGCTACGCGCCCACGGAAACATACAGGTGTCTGCTGACGAGCTCAGCTGTTCGGAAGGCTTGCCGATGGGATCGATGACGAGCGTCCGTGAGGGTCCTATAGCGATTCGGGTCCGGGGCCAAGCGAGCAAAGAATCTCTAGAAAGAAAACCCGACAAGCGCCTCCGTTTGATTTGGATTCGTGCTGCACGGCAGGCAGTTTGGGTAGTCAAGCGCCCAATGGGTGAAACGAACCGCCGGTGCAACTCTAAGGACGCCCAGATGGGCCTCAACGCCCACTCCGGCCGTGATCCCGTGGCTCGAAACATTGCCGCCTAGCCGGAAGGACGGCCCGGCTTCCACAAACGGCTGGAGGGTGCGCGTCGGGAACCGGTATTTCGCCAGAACAGGAAGTTCCCAGGTTAAACCGGTTCCCTCATAACCGGAATTGGAGCCCGACGAAACTCCGGTTACTCCGGTTTCACCCCCGATGTTGGCGCCAGGCCCCTCCGCGAAGAGTGGATGATAGAGTGCATCCACTTCCAGCGCAAAGCCCTTGGGCAAGGCGAACTCGACCATCGGACCGACGATCTGGGTCGTGGCGCCCGTCAGACCGGCGCCCGCGACTACTCCGATCGAAACCTGGCGGCCCAGCGGGTGCAGGTAGGACTCGGTGGCAACTCGGAACCCCAACAGTAATTCGAGCTGGTTCGGATTGGAGTTGTATCCGATCACAGCATTGTCTGGGGCCCAGCGCGTGTAGCGAAGCTCCGGGGCGATGTTTATCTTTCCGGCATGAATTTCGACACCGAGACCGGCAGTGAGCCCGGCGTGTGAGGGATTCGTGCCGTTGAGATTGCCCGCGGTGCGAAAGGATGGTCCCAATTCCGCGAACTGCCCCAGGTTGAGCCAACGAAAATGGTACTTGGCGAGTACCGGAAACTCCCAGGTCACGACGGGTGAAGGGGAGACGCTGTTGAGAGATCCACCGGGCTCGACCGCGGCCGTGGTGAAGTGCAGCGTCCGATAGAGTCCATCGACTTCGAGGGACCAATTGGGGCGCAACCGGAGTTCGATTGCCGCGCCGATAATATAGTCCTTTTCCCGGGAATAATAACGCAACCCCAAAGGTTCATTTGCGCCGGGTAAATCCAACGGAACGGTGACCGTTGGAAAACTGTCGGTCAAGCTGCCGCCGCCGAGAACGCCGATGGATAATCGCTGGGCGAACACAGGCGCGATTCCGGAAAGTGGGATTCCAGATATGAGGAGGATAATAAACCTGTAGCGAAGCATGTGTACACGCTTCGAGCACCTGAGTCGCCACGCTACACTCGCTTTCGAATGAACGACTCGCATTTGGGTGTTGTGAAGCACGAGCACAGCCGGGCGATAAAGGTGACTTCTGAGCTCGCTCACGGGACGATCCTGAAATTTTCAAATGCGCTGGTGTCGTTAGGTAGCCGCGTTGACGCCAGGCGGGGCAATCGGAAACCGACCGCATTAGCGCTGGCAACGCTCGATCGGTACCGGCTCGTCGCCTAGTGTTGAGCGATGCGAAATGAATCTCCGGCAACACGAAGAGGCCGAAACTGTGCTGAGTAGGACTCCTTTGCGATACAGCAGGTTCGAGTGTTCAATTGGGGTCGCCCGTAAGTACAGAATTGAAGCGTCGATTTTTGGTGGCTCCCTGCCATGGATTCGAACCACGAATGAACGGCGTCCTCCAAGATCAGGAAGTTGCTGGTTGTAGGAGGTTTGACTTCTCAGAAATCGCTGAAAAAACAGTCGACAAAGGTCTGCGGAAAATCGCGGCATCTTTGGGGCCGGTCGGTCTGCATGGTAACAACGAGGGCGGCCCGAGCGGTCCAAAATGGCCGTCCACGCGCAGCGTCGAGGGAACGCCAGAGACAGACCTTTGCCTTTACGAACGTTGCGAGTCCGGGTCAAACGCGCGCTGAATGGCCAGACTGACCTGACGCATGCGCATCGCCGAGAGCGGGCGCGGCAAACGCTCTCCGAGGAGCGACTTCTTGAGTGTCGTAATGAAGTGACCCTTCATCCAGGACGGCCCTGGCAGCCCCGTCTCGCCGGGGTCAAATCGCAGGGTGGTTGGACCGTCCGCACGTTGAGTTAGATTACGGGAGTCGAGCGACACTATCAAGACCCAATGACACACTGGCGGGCTTCCCAGCATCGCGGTCCAGATCTCGCCGCGCCGGGGAGAAGCGTTATGGCCGATCAAAGTCCATCTCTTGAGATACAGCGCTCAGGGCGTCTTCGAGATCGGTCTCTTCCGCGGCGGCTTTGGAGGTCAGGCCTTTGAAGTAAGCGGCAGTCTGGCGCTCCAACGTCGCGCGGTTGTCCAGCCTGCGGGCCATTTCCACTGCCTTGTCCACCGCCTCTCCGACGCTTTCGGCCCTGCCCGCCTTCACCATCTTGAGGAGGTAAGCATAGTTGTTCGAGCAAGGATTACTGCTCGAACCGCAGGCACGCCCTTCCCACGTAAATCTCGTCGCCCGCACACAGGCGTTCGCCGCGACGGTTGCCGGCCGGCACTTCGATGGAGCGGCCCTCGCGAAAGATGCGCGTGCCGTATTCGCTTTCGTCGTCGCAGATGCGATATTGGCCCGACGGGCGATCGAAGCGAATGTGCGCGTGCGCGCGGGAGACGGTGGCATTCGCGTCGTCGCCACCTTCTTCAAAGACTATGTCGTTGCGGCGCACGATGCGCTGCTGGCTATCGGTGAGTTCCTGCATGCGTCCGATGTTGGTGCGCGTTTTCTCGATCATGTAGCTCTCGTGCGCGGCCTTTCCGCGCACGACGATGAGCCGGCCCGGGACAAGCGCGGGCGCGGGCGCTGGTTCCGGTGCCGGCGCGGGCGCGGACGCCGAAACGGATGGGACCTCGCGGATGCTATACACGATCTCGAAGCCCTTGGGGCCTTCCTCCGCGGTCTCCACATCCACCGCGAAGCCGGCGGGCAACGTACATGCCGCGCCCTGCAGGCTCTCGCGGATATCGTTTTCCAACCGGCGGCCCTGGGCGAACGCGGCTTGAAATAACGCGCGCCGCTCCGGCTCCGGGGACGCCAGCCGCACGCGCAGATAGTTGTAAGGGAACAGCCGTTGGCCGCGCTGAATGGTCTGGATCTTACCCTCGATTTCTTCGAGGATGGCGCGATGCACCAACAGCAGCTCGTCCGATTGTGCGGCACCGAAGGCGCGCTCAGTCCACTTGCGGAAGGCGCGCTCGATGGTCTTCTCCACTTCCGAAAAGAAACTCATGGCTGTTTCCCCGCTCCCGGCTGTTTTCCCGCCCCGATTAGTCCCAGGCTCTGCGCCGCGGTCACCAGCGCGGCGGCCGCCGGAGCCGCGTATGTGCCGCCATACTTGCCGTTCTCGATCAGCACCGCGAAGGCGATGCGCTTGCCGGCCGGATACGGCGCGAACCCGATGAACCAGGCATGCGAAGGCGCGTCCGCAAGTTCCGCCGTGCCGGTCTTGCCCGCGATTTGGACGGGCGCATCGGCCGCGCGCCGGCCCGTGCCTTGCGTCACCACTTCGCGCATGAAGCGGGACAACGTCGCAGCCACATCCGGGCCGATCACCGCCTGCGGCGCTTGCGTGCGATCGTTGCTTTCGTCGGCGATCCAGCGCCCTTGCGGCAGTTGGCCGCCGTTGGCGATGGCCGCCGCCACACGCGCCAGTTGGAATGGGGACGCGACTACCTGACCTTGCCCGTAAGACGATTGCGGCAGCGACTTGCGCAGTTGCTGCGCGGTGGCGGGCGCAGCCATGGAAATGCCCAGCAGGCTGCCGGTATCGAATAAGTGCTGCGCGCCCACGTTGTAAGTGCCTAACTGCGCGAAGTAAGCATTGCAGGAGACAATCACGGCGCGCTCCATGTCGATGGTTCCGTGCGGCGACTTGTCTTCTACATCGTCGCGGATGGGGCGGCTCGATCCATGCAGGTAGTTACCCACGCGGCCGTCCGGCAGGCGAATGCAGGAGTAAGTCTGCTTGGACAACTGCGGGTCGCTACGCAGCGCCGCCATCGCGGTGACTACCTTGAATGTGGAGCCGGGCGGATAGAGGCCGTAGCGCGCGCGATCCAGATACGGATTGGCCGCGGCGTCTTCAGTCTCGGTGCGGCCGGTTTCCACCGGCATAGCATCGCCCGGCCCGATGGGCGGCAGCGGATAGCTGACCGCCGCCAGCAGATCCCCGGTTGCCGGATCGAGCACCACGACGGATCCTTTGTCCTGGCCGGCCTGGCGCAGCGCGTTCTTCAGAATCTCGCCGGCGCGCACCTGTAGGCGCGCATCGAGCGACATGCGGACGTCGCGCTTCCGGTCCAGCACGCGCCGGACGGCCGGACTGTTGGGATCGTAGCGGTGGCGCAGCAGCGGGACTAGCTCGCGCAGATCGTAACGCACGACGCGCTCCATCTTGCCCGTCTTGGGATTTTCGACATCCACCAGGGTGGGGCGGTCATCATAGCCGCGCAGGCGCGTGGCCGAGTCGCGCTCCACGAACGAAGTGTTGCCGGCGCCCCAGCGGATGCGCGTGCGCAGGTCGCCCAACAGGTGGAAAGTCAGGCCTTCGAACGGATAGTGCCGGCTCTCGGTGCGCGAACAGGCTTGATCGATATTGATGCCGAGCTGCTGGTATTGCGCGCGGTGCTTCTCCAACTCGTCCCAATTGCTGGTGGCCAGCGGAAGACCGTTGCGGTCGTAGATGCTGCCCTTGGGAATGTCGCGCGCGATCTCCTGGAAGCGCGGATTGTATTGGTAGCGGCGCGCGCCATCGGCCTGTACGACCAGGGTGCCTTCGCCCATGATGGCGCCGCTGTGCAGCACCTGGACGTAGGCGGCTTTGCCGGCGATGATCAGGGCCAGCGCTCCGAGCGCCAGACCCGCGGCTTCGACTGGCGCACGGAACGGCGCGTTGCGCTGCGGATCCGCAGCGGGCCGGCTGGAGATCGAGAGCAACATGGCGAAGACAATGAAATTCGACAGCATGGATGATCGGCCATAACTCAGGAAGGGCGTCACGACTCCGGAAAGCGGCAGCACGCCCAGCGATCCGCCCGCAATCAACAGGATCTGCAGTGCCATGGCCACGCCCAGGCCCGTTGCCAGGAAGAATTCATAATCGCTGCGCGCGCGCAAGGCGATGCGCGCCGCGCGGTACAGGATGAAAGCGTAGACCGCGAACACCGCTGCCACGCCCAGGAAGCCCCATTCCTCGCCAAGGGCCGAAAGGATCAAGTCCGTATGCGATGCCGGGACCAGCGCCGGATCGCCCAAGCCAGGCCCCGTGCCCCAGAAGCCGCCCGTGGCGTAAGCCCATAACGATTGCGCCAATTGATCGCCGCCGTGGATGACGTTGTTCCAGGGCGACGCCCACATGGAGACGCGCTCGTAAACGGTGTGCGGGACGCGCACGAGATACCCGCCCACGAATCCGGCCAGCAGAAACAGGAGACCGGCCGCCGCGATCAGCGCGTCTTTGCGCGCGATCGAGTACAGTGCCAGGAACAGACAGGTGAACACCATCGCCGGTCCCATATCTTTCTGCAAAAAGAAAAACATCAGCGAAAGCGCCACGCACGCGAATGCTGGAATGGTGTATTCGAGAGGCGGAATGCCGCCCAGGCGGTTGAAACGCGCCAGCCGCGGGCGCTGCTCGCGGACGTGCCGCAGGATGTCCCAACGTTGCGCGAAGTAGCCGGCCAAAAACAGGATCAGCAGAATGCGGATCAGCTCGACGGGCTGAAATCCGAACAGGTTGACTTTGGCGTCGCTCGTGCCGGGGCCGTATCCGAACACGATCAGCAGCGCCGAAAGCGCGAAGCTGGCGAGCAGCGGCACGAAGCTCAGCTTGCCCAGCAGGCGCTCATAGTCGAGGGCGCTGGCGATGGCCAGCAGGACGCATCCGCCGGCGACGCCTTGCGCGAAATCGACGAAGAGCAGGCTGTCGCGCACGGGATCGCGCAGGCTGATCATCAAGTTGAGGCCGAGGCCGGTGAGCAGCAGAATGGCGGGCAGCAACGTGCGATCGCCTGGGAACGCGCGCACGCTCCACCAAAGGTGCGCGGCCCAGAATGCGGCGAAGAATGCGGCCACCCAGATGAAGAATGCGCGCCGGAACTGTGCAGGACGCCGCACCGCGAACGACGGCTTCAACTGGCGGAACTGTTCGCCCGTCAGGAAGGCGTGGCGTCCGCGGAAGGATTTCAGGCCGCGCACCGCCTCGACTTCCGCGCCGGATACCCGCAGCCGGGCGATTGCGCCAACGTTTGGCAGACTGCCCGAGGCGTCGTAGATGCGGCGCGCCACGAATTGCCGCTCGGCCGGTTCGGTGAAGATGGCCAGGTAAGGCAGCAGGTCTTCGCGCGCGGTGAGATCGTTCAGGTTCAGCAGTTGCTTGCCGGCGAGGCCGGCTTCGATTGCGACGAATGAGCGCGTTTTGGCACGGTAGACCAGGAAGAAGCCGAGCAGCAGCATGAGCGAGGCGGCCAGCATCCAGATGGCTTCGCGGCGCCGCCCGACGATGCCGCGCCAGATGGTCGCGCGCCGCCCGCCGTGCGACGGCTGCTCTCTTTCCGCCGCTCTGCTACGTGTTACCGCCATATCGAGTCCAACTTAGATTCTAAGCTGTGGCGCGAGACGTGGCATGGCAAGCGTTCTTTTCCCCTTGCACTTCGACAAGGGAGATGATAAAATCCTTGCTGTAGAAGCACAAGGGGAAGCCATGGACGAACGCATCGAACTTCCGCAAGGCACGCTGGACCTCCTGATCCTGAGGACTGTCGCACTCGGGCCGCAGCACGGATGGGCCATTTCGGAGCGCATTCAACAAGTTTCCAGCAATGCCCTGCAGGTCCAACAAGGGTCGTTGTATCCGGCGCTGCATCGGCTGGAGCGCCAGGGCTGGATCAAAGCGCAATGGGGCGTCTCGGAGAACAACCGCAAGGCCAAGTTCTACGAGCTCACGCGCAGTGGCCGCAAGCAACTCGAGAGCGATACGGAAGCCTGGCGAAAGCTGAGTGCGGCTGTCGGCCAGGTGCTCGATATGGCTTAAGGGTGCTTCGGTGGGGCAGACGATCGGTTTATGTCGTCTGCCGCGCTCCAGAAGCGGCAGACCACGAAAACCGATGGTCTGCCCCACCAAAGTGAACAGTATGGGGCTTAGGAGGACAGGCATGCTGAGCGATTTGCGATATCGGGTGCGCGCGCTTTTCCGGCGGAGCGCGGTAGAAGGCGAACTGGACGACGAGTTGAAATTCCATTTCGAGCAGCAGGTGGAGAAATACGTGCGCGCGGGCCTGACGCGTTTCGAGGCGGTCCGGCAAACGCGGCTGGCGTTCGGCGGGATGGAACAGGTGAAAGAAGAGTGCCGCGAGGCGCGCGGCCTGGCCGCCGCTGAGAACCTGTGGCAAGACTTCCGCCTCGCGTTGCGTTTGTGGGCGAAGAATCCGGGATTCGCGCTAGCGGCGGTCACGGCGATTGGGCTGGGCATCGGTGTCAACGCAGCCGTTTTCACGATAGCCAATGCGGCCCTGTTCAAGACGCTGGCATACGAGCGAAGCGGCCACATTGTATATATACTGGGCCAGCAACCCGGCTGTGAACTGCCCTGCGATACGGGCCGCTCCTATCCGGATTTCCGCCAGTTCCAGGCGCAGGCGAAGTCCTTCGAGGCGATCGTGGCGTATCACTTCTTGCCCGTCAATCTCAGCGACGCAAGTAGCCCGGAGCGATATCGTGCCATGCAAATATCGGCCAACGGCTTCTCCACGTTCGGGCAGAAGCCGGTAGCCGGGCGCGACTTCATTCCGGCGGACGAGCGCCCAAGCGCGGCGCCCGTCGCGATGCTGGCCTATGCTCTGTGGGAGAGGCGCTACGGCAAGGACCCATCCATTATCGGGAAAGAGATGCGGGTGAACGAAGTGCCCACCATGGTGATCGGCGTGATGCCGCCCAAGATGCAGTTCCGCACAAGCGCCGACTTGTGGATGCCGCTGGTGCCTACCGGCGACTGGCAGAAGCGCGATTATCGGGGTGTCATGATGCTGGGGCGGTTGGCGAAGGGCGTCCGCTTGCAGTCGGCCCGCGCCGAACTGGAAACGATTTCGCGGCGTCTGCAGAGCGCATACCCAGCCGCGGATAAGGACATCGGAATCCTGGTGATGGAGGGCAAAGACTATCTCAACCCGCACATTCGGCTGGTCCTCACGGGGCTTTGGATCGTGGTTGGGCTGGTGCTATTGGTGGCATGCGCGAATGTGGCCAATCTGCTGCTGGGGCGAGCCGTGGAGCGCTCGCGCGAGATCTCGATCCGCGTGGCGCTGGGCGCCGGCCGATGGCGCGTGATCCGCCAGTTATTGGCGGAGAGCGTCACCCTTTCGGTGGCGGGCGGCGTGGTGGGTTGGCTGCTGGCGGTCTGGGGTGTACGCGCGTTCGATCGAGCGATCGCGGCGGGGAAGCCGCCGTGGCTGGATTTCTCGATGGATTACACCGTCTTCGCTTATCTCGCCGCAATTTCGATTAGCGCGGGGCTTTTGTTTGGCCTCGCCCCGGCGCTGCGGCTATCAAGGGTGGATGTCAACGCCGCGCTGAAAGACGGCGGCCGCGGAGCGAGCGGCGGTTCGCGCGCACGTTACCTCTCCAGTTTACTGGTGACCGGCGAAATGGCAACGGCGGTGGTGTTGCTGGTGGGCACCGTTCTCGTCGTCAGGACTCTGGTGAGGTCTTACCAGTCACCGGTTGGAGTGAATACGGCCAATGTCCTCACGATGCGCGTGGATTTGCCCGAGAAGAAGTATCCGCGTCCAAACGACACCATGTCCTTCTATGAACGATTACAGGCGCGCCTGCTGGCTTTGCCGGGAGTCGAAGCGGCATCCATCGCGTCGAGTCTGCCGGGTCAGGACGGAATGGATTTCGCCTACGAATTGGAGGGCGCCGGGCCGGTTGACAAGCGCCGGCGGCCGCAGATCCGCGGGTTGGTTGTGGGCGCAGGTTATTTTCATGCAATGGATGTACGCCCGCTCGTGGGCCGCGAATTTACGGACACCGACGGTGTGGCCGGGCCGCCGGCGGCGATTGTGAACCATAGCTTCGCCGCTAAGTTTTGGCCGGAAGGGAACCTGGCCGGCAGACGCCTGCGACTCGTCGAAGACCGAGCGCCGCAAGCGTGGCTCACGGTCGTCGGAGTGGTTCCCGACATCTGGCAGAATGACCAGAGGCGGGAATTCGAGCCGTTGATTTACCTGCCGTCTTGCCAGCGACCTTTGGCGGGCATGTCCGTGGTGGCCCGCACCCGGGTGCCGCCGGCGATGTTGGGCCAGTCGTTCCGGCGCGAAGTTCAGGCGATGGATGACGATCTGCCCGTGTTTGCCTTGCGCACGCTGGATGAAGAAATCAAGTTGCACGACTCGGACGCGTGGGCACTCGGCACCATGTTTGGCATTTTCACCGCGATCGCGATGCTACTGGCGGCGGTGGGATTGTACGCGGTGGTGGCCCACTCGGTGAATCGGCGCACGCAAGAGATCGGAGTGCGAATAGCATTGGGAGCTACGCCCAGGAACATTGTGGCGTCGGTGTTTGCGCAGGGGATGCGCCAGGTTGCGCTCGGGCTGGTGGTGGGGCTGGTGGCGGCGTTCGGCTTAACCCGCGTGCTACGCGCGATCCTCGCTGGCTTAGTCCGGCCCGATTGGGCGACATTTGCGATCGTGGCGCTGGTGCTGGTGGCGGCGGGGGTGCTGGCCTGCGCGATCCCGGCGCGCCGTGCGACGCGAGTGGATCCGGTGGTTGCGCTGCGCTTCGAGTAGCGGCATGGTGTTTCATGGCTGACCTGAAATTATTACCGGATATCGATCCCGGCAAACCAATTGGCGATTGGGCGGTGCGCGGCGGAGTGGCGGTGTTTTTCGTCGTTTTCGGAATGGAGAAATTCTCGTCGGATGCCGGATCGCACTGGGTGAAGCTGTTTGAACAGATTGGGGCCGGCGTATGGTTCCGGTATTTCACTGGCGTGGTGGAAGTGCTGGGCGGCCTCCTGGTGTTGATTCCGCGCACGGTCTTAATCGGCTTGGCGGTGCTCGCGTGTACCATGGCGGGCGCGGTTCTTATCCTCATGTTCGTCGTCGGCGAGCCCGGCGCCAGCGTCTTCCCTGGCATCTTCCTCATAGCTCTCACGGCTATCGGGTTGATCCGGTGGGGGCGATGAGGGCGTAGGATGGCGTAATCAAGCCACGTGCGCCCGAGTCTTGTGATAATCTTGGCAATCGCCGTCAACATGCGATTTGCCGCCATCGCCGCCCTTTTTGTGTGTTCTCTAGGCGCCGAGCCGTGGTCGTTGGAGCGGCTGTTCAGCCGGCCGTTCGCGTGGGGTACGACACCGGCGAAGGTGACCTGGTCGAAACAAGGGCACGTGCTTTTGTTTTTGTGGAACGCCGATGGGCGGCGCTTCATGGACCTGTACGCGTATCATCCAGGTGAACAGCGCCTCGCGCGGCTCACGAATCTGGAGCCCATCGACGACCCGATCAACCGTCCGGCGGCCGAGAAGGACGAGCGGCAGAAGCAGTATTTGGAGCCGCCCGAAGGTATCGGCGATTTCGACATCTCGCGCGATGGCTCGCGCGCCGCGTTTTCGTATCATGGCGATCTGTATCTGGTGAACACGCCGGGCACATCGGGCCAAGACCCGCCTTTCCGGCTGACACGCACCAAGACCGCCGAAACGAATCCGGCCTTCGCACCCGATGGGAACAAGCTGGCATTCGCGCGCGAGGGCCAACTCTTCGTACAGGACTGCGCGGCCCAGAATGCGGCGAAGAATGCGGCCACCCAGATGAAGAATGCGCGCCGGAACTGTGCAGGACGCCGCACCGCGAACGACGGCTTCAACTGGCGGAACTGTTCGCCCGTCAGGAAGGCGTGGCGTCCGCGGAAGGATTTCAGGCCGCGCACCGCCTCGACTTCCGCGCCGGATACCCGCAGCCGGGCGATTGCGCCAACGTTTGGCAGACTGCCCGAGGCGTCGTAGATGCGGCGCGCCACGAATTGCCGCTCGGCCGGTTCGGTGAAGATGGCCAGGTAAGGCAGCAGGTCTTCGCGCGCGGTGAGATCGTTCAGGTTCAGCAGTTGCTTGCCGGCGAGGCCGGCTTCGATTGCGACGAATGAGCGCGTTTTGGCACGGTAGACCAGGAAGAAGCCGAGCAGCAGCATGAGCGAGGCGGCCAGCATCCAGATGGCTTCGCGGCGCCGCCCGACGATGCCGCGCCAGATGGTCGCGCGCCGCCCGCCGTGCGACGGCTGCTCTCTTTCCGCCGCTCTGCTACGTGTTACCGCCATATCGAGTCCAACTTAGATTCTAAGCTGTGGCGCGCGACGTGGCATGGCGGCTTGGCGCGCAATGCACCGTTCGTTGTGGGGAATAGGCGGATGTTGCAGTGCGCGCTCACCCGCGAGGGGGGAGCGTGTCCTGCCTTGGCGCAACGGTTGAATCGCTGGCACCCCCGGCACGGTCCTGAAGCTGGCCACGGCCTGTCAACGGAGGCCGCTCGTTATGGGGGCTGCCTTTTACCCAGTCGGGCATCTTGCCGACATGGCGGGTTGCGCGATCCATCCGGTTCCAAAACATCGCGTGCGTCAACTGGTGGCTAGCCATGTGATGATCGTATCCTTTGTAGGGTCCCGTATGCAAGCAATTCTCGTTGGAGGTAAGTACGGGGCTTCACCTGCAATCGGACTGCCGCGGTTGCAGCAGACCATGGCGCCAATTTTCCGCCCCTCTTTCGATCTATCGGATAACCAGTGCTCAGCGTTAGGGAGAAGAGGTCGAAATACCTGCGCGGCCCGACGCCGACGAACGGCAGGAATGGGACCTTACCTGTCTCCTCGCGGTCCACCGAAATCTCATCGGGGGTGGAGATCCGACGCCCTACTTTTTGCATACGGTTCGATGTAGATCACCTTACTTATGCCGCCGGCGATGATGTGGCGGGTGCAGTTGTGGCAGGGGAACGTGGTTGTGTACAGAATCGCATTCCGTGCACTCCGTCCCGACCGCGCGCAAGCAAGTAACGCCTCCATTTCGGCGTGGACGGAGCGTCCGAATTCGGTAATATCGAAAAAGCCAGCCGCTTTCAAACTTGATCGCACCGCGTCAGGGTCGCTGGCACCTTCCAACCCTTTCACTATCCGGTCAGCGATGGCTTCCTTTTCCAGCTCGTTTGAATCGCTGCCCAGTTCGATGTCCCGATGGCTTGGTTTGCCGGCGGTTGGCGGGTCATATAACCCGCCCCCAGATTTCGGGGCCTCGTTGCAGCCGACGGAAATCAAGTCACCATAAGAGTCGATAAGGGCTGCTCCTACTTGCCGTGACAGGTCCCCTGACCTCAAGGATGCTGCATAAGCCATAAACATTGCCTGTTCCTGAGGAGTAGGGGTCAGCGTTGGGCAGCCAAAGAGCAGACTCAGAAACCGGCTCACCTGATCTGCAGAATCGCTGGACAGAAAAACGTCTGCCATTTGGAACGCATCCCGGGTCGCTTGGCCGTAATCCACCTTCTCCTTGGCGTCAGTCTCCATGAGGTTCGCGGCGTTCCCTCCTAAGATCCCTTTTTCGGACAAATAATGTTCGCGCTCTTCTGGCGAGGCATTGACGCCGATCAGGAAGAACCCGCTCCCATAAATGCGCCGAAGCGTATTGGCCTCTTCCGGCCGTCTGACAGTCGAGATGATGTAGGCCGTGTTGGTAAGCGGGAGGCTCCGTTTCGGTTTTCGACCAGCGGCTTTGTTTCCCTCGCTCCGCCAATCGAAAATCACTCCCGCCGCCACAATGGCCATAATATCGTTTTTGTTGGAGAGTTGACGGATCTTGTTGCCGGCGGCGATCTTGTGAGATGCTATGGCCGCCGGGTCGTTGCCTTCAGCAGATAGATCGGACCCGAGTCTCACGAGCAGGTCATCGAAGTAGTCACTTAGGTGGACCAGTTTCGTCGTGTAGCCGAAGTGGCCCAAATAATTAGACAGCGCTTCGACAACTCGATTGTAAGGCGTACCGAGCGGGCAGACGATCGCAAAGACCAACTCGGCGCCTGGATAATACCCTAGGTATTCTGGACGTTCTTCTGCAACAGTCGGCACTACCACACATTCGAACACATTTCGGGTGCCCTTAATTGGCCCTTTGCGGCGCTGCCCGCCCGCCGCCCGAGTCTTGTGATAATCTTGGCAATCGCCGTCAACATGCGATTTGCCGCCATCGCCGCCCTTTTTGTGTGTTCTCTAGGCGCCGAGCCGTGGTCGTTGGAGCGGCTGTTCAGCCGGCCGTTCGCGTGGGGTACGACACCGGCGAAGGTGACCTGGTCGAAACAAGGGCACGTGCTTTTGTTTTTGTGGAACGCCGATGGGCGGCGCTTCATGGACCTGTACGCGTATCATCCAGGTGAACAGCGCCTCGCGCGGCTCACGAATCTGGAGCCCATCGACGACCCGATCAACCGTCCGGCGGCCGAGAAGGACGAGCGGCAGAAGCAGTATTTGGAGCCGCCCGAAGGTATCGGCGATTTCGACATCTCGCGCGATGGCTCGCGCGCCGCGTTTTCGTATCATGGCGATCTGTATCTGGTGAACACGCCGGGCACATCGGGCCAAGACCCGCCTTTCCGGCTGACACGCACCAAGACCGCCGAAACGAATCCGGCATTCGCACCCGATGGGAACAAGCTGGCATTCGCGCGCGACGGGCAACTCTACGTGCAGGACCTGCACACGGGAGCGCTTTGGCAGGTGACCGAGATCGAGGGCGAGGGCGCATCGCTCGGCGGATGGCACTGGTCGCCGGACGGTAAGCGGTTCATCTACAGCGTGCGGGCGGGCGCGGGGAGGAAGCTGCTGCTGCCAAATTATGCGGGGCGTCTGGTGACCGCGAACGGCTTTCCGCGTACGCTGCCGGGCGATCCGGCGACTGAGGTGAAGACCTACGTCATACCGGCCGAGGGCGGCACGCCGGTGGCGCTGGAGCCGGGACCGTGGGGCGACAAGGTCTTCTCGTTCGGCACACCACGGTGGTCGCCCGATTCGCGCTGGCTGCTGCGCACCGCGGTGCATTTGAATTTGAAGCAGGCCGCCGTTCTGGTGAACGACGCGATCAGCGGCAAAGCGCGCGTGGTGGCGGAGGACAAGGACGCTGTATGGGCGGAGCCGTTCTTCGCGGCATGGTCGCCCGACTCGAGCCGGATTCTGTTTTCGAGCGAGCGGGACGGTTGGTCGCACTTGTATATTGTTTCGAAAGACGGAGGCGAGGCGCGGCAGCTTACGCGCGGCGGCTGGCAGGTGGATAACGACCGCACCTTCGGGCACGAGCCACAGTGGGCGGGCGACTCCATCTATTTCGCTTCGACTGAAGCCGGCACCGCGGAGCGCCAGTTCTATCGTATCCATCCGGACGGCTCGGGCAAGGAGAAGCTGTCATCGCGCGAGGGGCTGAACATCGGTATCGTCTCCGAGGACGGGCGCGATGTCGCCATGATGATGGCGGACGTGAAGAATCCGTTCGACCTGTACGTGGGCGGCCACCGGGTCACGACATCGCCGCGCGAGGAGTTCGCCAACTATGCGTGGCCGGAGTCGCGCCTGGTGCGCTTCCCTTCGCGCGGCGACGGCAAGCCGGTGTCGGCGCGCTTGTTCCTGCCGCAGGGTTATCGCCCCGAAGACCGCAGCCAGAAGCCGCGCCCGGCGGTGTTTTTCATCCATGGGTCGGGCTACGCGACCAGCGTCTTGAAGCAGTGGGGCGCTTACGCCGAACTGCGCTATGTCTTCAACTGCTCGCTGGTGAACAAGGGATACGTGGTGCTCGACCTGGATTACCGCGGCAGCTCCGGGTATGGCCGCGACTGGCGCACGGGCGTCTATCTGCACATGGGCGGCGCGGATCTGGACGATGTCCTGGGCGGCGTGGATTATCTGCGCGGCCTGGGCAACGTGGACATGCAGCGCATCGGCATCTGGGGATCCAGTTACGGCGGGTTCATGACGGCCATGGCCATGTTCCTTGCGCCGGACACGTTCCGCGCGGGCGCGTCGTTTTCGTCGGTGAACGACTGGGAGAACTACAACGCTTTCTATACCGAGCAACGGCTGGGCAAGCCGCAGGAGTACCCCGAAGCTTACCGGCGCAGCTCACCGATCCACTTTTCCAGCATGCTGAAGAACCCGTTCCTGATGGTGCATGGAATCGTGGACAATAACGTAATGTTCCAGGACACGGTGCAGCTTAGCGAGAAGCTGATCCACGAGGGGAAGGATTTCTCGGAAATCTACTATCCGGAGGAGAGCCACATCTTCGTGCGGGACGAGACGCTGATCGACGCGTTCCGGCGTGCGACGGAGTTCTTCGACCGGAACCTGGGCCGCGAATGAAGCTGCCGCGGGTATATCCGATTTTGGATACCGGTTCGCTGGAGGCACGGGGATTTTCGCCGGCGCGGGCGGCGGCGGCGTTGTTGGAAGGAGGCGCGGGGATACTGCAATTACGGCACAAGCAGCATTGGGGGCGAGTGGTGTTCGACGAGGCGCGGGAGATTGCGCGGATGTGCCGGGAGGCGGGCGCGTTGTTCATCGTGGACGATCGAGCCGATATCGCGATGCTGCTGGACGCGGGCCTGCACGTGGGGCAGGACGATCTGCCGCCACGGGATGCACGGCGGCTGCTGGGTCTGGACGCCATCATCGGATTCTCCAGCCATAACGTGCAGCAGGTTTGCGCGGCGGGCGGCGAGCCGGTCGACTACGTGGCGTTCGGTCCGGTGTTTCCGACCGCATCCAAACGAAACCCGGATCCGGTTACGGGGATCGAAGCCTTAAAGGAATGCCGCGCGCTGGTGGAGAAACCGCTGGCGGCGATCGGCGGTATCACGCGGGAGACGGCGCCGGCTTTGTGGGCGGCTGGTGCGGATGCGGTGGCAGTGATCGGCGACCTGCTGCCCGCCGAGCTGACCAGCGTATCCTTGCGCCAGCGGATGGAAGAATGGCAACGACTAGCAACGACGTAAAGACAGGCCTGGGCCTCATTAAAGGTCTCGGGCTGATAGACTCGACCACACTGGTGGTGGGTTCGATGATCGGCTCGGGCATTTTTATTGTTTCCGCCGATATTGCGCGGCAGGTGAATTCGCCCGGGTTGCTGCTGATGACATGGGTGGCCACCGCGGCGCTCACGCTGATCGCGGCGCTCAGCTACGGCGAACTGGCGGCGGCCATGCCACAGGCTGGCGGGCAGTATGTCTACCTGCGCGAGTCGTTCGGACCGCTGAGCGGTTTTCTGTATGGCTGGACGCTGTTTCTGGTGATCCAGACCGGCACGATCGCGGCGGTGGCGGTGGCTTTCGCCAAGTTTGCGGGCGTGTTTGTGCCATGGATCTCGGCGCAGAACCATTTGATCGGCAGCGGCAAGGCCGGGCTGACCACGCAGCAGCTTGTAGGCATCGTGATCGTGGGGCTGCTGACGGCGGTGAATATGCGCGGCATTCGCACAGGCGCGGTGGTGCAGAACGTCTTCACGTTCGCCAAGACCGCCGCGCTGCTGGGCTTGGTGGCGATCGGATTTCTGCTGGGCCGCAATCCGGCGGCTCTGGCGCGCAACTTTGGCCATAACTGGGGCCACTTCTGGGACGGCGCGGGCTGGACGATGCACGTGGTGCGGCTGGTGGGTGTGGCCATGGTCGGCTCGTTGTTTTCGGCCGATGCTTGGAACAACGTCACGTTCACGGCGGGCGAGGTGCGCAACCCGCGGCGCAATCTGCCGATTTCGCTGGCACTGGGCGTGGCCATCGTGATGGCGCTATACATCTCGGCCAATTGCGTGTACCTGAACGTGCTGCCGCTCGAAGCTATCCAGCATGCACCGGAAGATCGCGTGGCGACAGCGGCGATGAAGCAGATCCTGGGCCCGGCAGGGGTGGGGATCATGGCGGCGGCCATCATGGTTTCGTGCTTCGGCTGCGTCAACGGCCTGATACTCGCGGGCGCCCGCGTGTATTATGCGATGTCGCTCGACGGGCTGTTCTTCCGCAAGG
>OCTA010002025.1_pt1 | contig 18623 bp, 14 predicted proteins | sample 1538991 | NCBI WGS metagenome assembly OCTA01 (sample SAMEA3539302, study PRJEB22396) | soil metagenome | biome: tundra; feature: field; material: soil | place: USA | collected 2010-05 | depth 0.15 m | reverse complement strand
CGACGTGACCGATCGTCCCGATGTTCAGGTGCGGCTTGTTCCGGACGAATTTTTCTTTGGCCATCTCCGTATTCCTCCAAGGTCCTGGGCAGATTTCCCGCTCGGTCCCGCGCTAGGCTCCCCGCATCCGCTCGACGATCGATTCGGTTACATGCGTGGGAACCGGCGCGTAGCGCGCGAATTGCATGGTGTAAGTAGCACGTCCCTGCGTCATGGAGCGGACATCTGTCGAATATCCGAACATGCTGGCCAGCGGGACCTCGGCGCTGATCGCCTGTGCCGAGCCGCGCGGCTCCATGCCGGAGACCCGGCCGCGCCGCGCAGACAGGTTGCCGGTCACCTCGCCCATGAACTCGTCGGGGGTCAGCACCTCGACCTCCATGAGCGGCTCGAGCAGCACCGGCCCGGCCTCGCGCGCCGCCGCCGTCGCCCCCATCGAGCCCGCGATCTGAAACGCCATCTCGCTCGAGTCGAGCTCGTGGTAGCTGCCACCGGTCAAGCGGACCGCCACGTCGATCACCGGGTAGCCCGCCATCACGCCCCGCGCCAGCGATTCGCGCACGCCCCGCTCCACCGCGGGGACGAACTCGCGCGGGACGATGCCGGCCACCGTCGCATCTTCGAAAATGATCCCCTTGCCCAGCGCCGGCTCGACGTGGAGCTGCACGTGCCCGTACTGGCCACGGCCACCGGTCTGGCGGACGTATTTACCCTCGGCGTCGGCCTGGCGCGCGATCGTCTCGCGGTAGGCGACCTGCGGGCGGCCGACGTAGGCCTCGATCTTGAACTCGCGCACCAGGCGGTCGACGATGATCTCCAGGTGGAGCTCGCCCATCCCCGAGATGATGGTCTGCCCCGTCTCGGGGTCGGTCTTGACGCTGAACGAGGGGTCCTCGACCGCCAGCTTCTGGAGCGCCTGGCCCAGCTTGTCCTGGTTGGCCTGGGTCTTGGGCTCGATCGCGATCGAAATGACCGGCGCCGGAAAGTCCATCAGCTCGAGCACGACCGGGTTCTTCTCGTCGCAGAGGGTGTCGCCGGTGACCGTCGCCCGGAGCCCGGCGGCCGCCGCGATGTTGCCGCAGGTGACCTCCTTGACGTCCTCGCGCTTGTTGGCGTGCATGTGCAGCAGCCGACCGATCCGCTCGCGCTTCCCCTTGCTCGTGTTGTAGACGCTGGCGCCGGTCGTCACCTTGCCCGAGTAGACCCGGAAGTAGGTGAGCGATCCGACGAACGGGTCGTTCATGATCTTGAAGGCCAGCGCCGAAAACGGCTCCGCGTCGTCCGCGCGGCGCTCGGTGTCGTGACCAGCGGGGTCCTTCCCGACCACGGCCGGCACGTCGATCGGGGACGGCAGATAGTCGACGATCGCGTCGAGCAGCGGCTGCACCCCCTTGTTCTTGAATGCCGCCCCAACCAGCACGGGAACCGCTTGACCGGCCACGGTGGCGCGGCGGAGAGCGGCGCGCAGCAGCCCCGGCGACAGCGGCATCTCTTCCAGGTACGCCCGCATGGTCTGGTCGTCGGTCTCGGCGATCGCCTCGACCATCGCGGCGCGTGCCGCGGTCGCCGCGGCCTGCAACTCCTCGGGGATCTCCTTGACGACCGGCTCGGCGCCCACGACGTCGTCTTCCCACTCGACGAGCTTCATCTCCAGCAGATCGACGAAGCCCGAGAACGCGCCCTCGAGGCCGTTCGGAATCTGGATGACCACCGGCGTCCCCTTGAGGCGCTCGCGAATCTCCTGCACGCAGCGGTCGGGATCGGCGCCGACGCGATCGCACTTATTGATGAAGGCAATGCGGGGCACCCGATACTTGTCGGCCTGCCGCCACACGGTCTCTGACTGCGGCTCGACGCCACCGACGGCGCAGAATACCGCCACGGCGCCGTCGAGAACCCGCAGGCTCCGCTCGACCTCGATCGTGAAGTCGACGTGCCCCGGCGTATCGATGATGTTGATCCGGACGTCCCGCCAGAAGCAAGTGGTGGAGGCGGCCGTGATGGTGATGCCGCGCTCCTGCTCCTGCTCCATCCAGTCCATCTGGGTGGTCCCCTCGTGCACCTCGCCCATCTTCCGAGAGGCGCCGGTGTAAAAGAGGATCCGCTCGGTGGTCGTGGTCTTCCCCGCGTCGATGTGCGCCATGATTCCGATGTTCCGGATCTGCGCTATGGGAAATGTCCGAGCCACGACTACCGAGGTGCCTTTCCGACGCTCAGCCGATCCACATCCGCCCGCTCGCCTGTCGAGGGGGGGACGGAACCGTCAGGTCCGTCGTTTGGTTAGAACGTTTGGTTGAAAAATCGCCGCGAAATCTATGTGAAACCTAAAAAATTACCAGCGGTAATGCGCGAAGGCCTTGTTGGCATCCGCCATCTTGTGGGTGTCTTCCCGCTTCTTGACCGCATTTCCCTTGTTGGCCGAGGCGTCGAGCAGCTCGCCGGCCAGCTTCTCCTGCATGGTTCGACCGTCGGAGCGATCGCGGGCCGCCGAGATGATCCAGCGCATCCCGAGCGCCAGCGCCCGCTCCGGCCGGACATCGACCGGAACCTGGTAGGTGGCTCCGCCGACCCGTCGCGACTTCACCTCGACCTTGGGCTGCACGTTGGCGAGCGCCCGATCCCATACCTTCACTGGATCGTCCTTGGCCTTCTCCGCCATGATGTCGAACGCGCGGTAGACGATGCGCTCGGCAACCGCTTTCTTCCCGGACGCCATGACGGTGTTGACGAACTTCGTCACCTTCCGCCGCATGTCGATCGGCTGATCGGTAAACTTCGGATCCGGGAGCGGCTTGCGCTTCGGAACTTCACCCTTGCGTGGCATTTTCTAGTGGTCCCTCGAGTGGTCTTTCAAATGGCTTGCAAATGGCTTGCGGCTGGCTCGAACTACTTGGGCCGCTTGGCGCCGTACTTCGAGCGCCCCTGGCGGCGATTGGTGACGCCCGAGGTGTCGAGCGTGCCGCGGATGATGTGATAGCGAACGCCCGGGAGGTCCTTGACGCGGCCGCCGCGGATCAGCACCACCGAGTGCTCCTGCAGGTTGTGGCCCTCGCCGGGGATGTAGGTCGTCACTTCGATCCCGTTGGTCAGCCGCACGCGCGCGACCTTGCGCAGCGCCGAGTTCGGCTTCTTCGGGGTGGTCGTGTAGACGCGCACGCAGACACCGCGCCGCTGCGGGCAGGCCATCAGCGCAGGCGACGCGGTCTTGCGTCGCTGTGCCTTGCGGCCAAATTTAACCAGCTGGTTGATGGTGGGCATGGGGAGCGAAAACCTCGTAATTTCTGCGAAAACCAAAGGCGCCCGCGGCGAGAACAAAAGCCATTCGCGGAAGAGTCCGGGCGCCAGGAGGCAGGGATTATAGGGATCGCGGCGTGGTTGTCAACGCCGACGTGCGGAGGGCGCCGGTCGGGCGTCCAAGGGGTCGCCTAAGGGGTTCGGGGGACGCCTGGGCTGACCCCCTGAGTGGCCGCTTCGGCCGCCGCGCCGACGGGACCCAGGAAGCGCCGCACCAGGGCCCGCGCGGTGTCGCTGCGCCGCAGGACATCGGCCGCGGCGGGCCCCGAACGGTAATAGAGATCGGTCGCGGTGGCGAACACGACGCTGGCCGGCCGCAGCCGGTCGCGCACCCGCCGCAGCGCCGTCACCTCGGGCCCGAGCGCCGATCCCCAGGCCGCCGTGGCCACGAAGCAGCCGGAAAGCTGGGTGAACTGCATCGCCGGCGTCTGGAAGGTCGCCTCGACGATGGCCGAGGTCTGGCCGCAGCCGTCGACGGCGCGTACGCCGACCACGTATTCGGTGTTGGCCCGCAGACCGGGAATGCTGAACGACGCGGGGGATCCCGGGCTTCCCGGCAGCACCTGCTGCACGCTGATCGCGGCGGCGAAGTCGCCGTCGGTCATCGAGATCCCGGCCATGTAGCGAATCTGGTAGCTCCAGACCGGCCCGCCGTTCGATTGTGCATTCGAGAATGAGAAGGTCGCCGCCGTCGCGGTGAGGCCCCCGACCGCCGGAGTTAGATCGGCCACGGCGCTGGGCACGGGCGGCGGCGGGGTGCAGCCGAGGCAGGGGCTGAGACCGACGTGGACCCGACCCGTGCCCCCCGGCCCATCGATCTGCAACAGTCGGCCCTCTCCGGATCCGAGATCGGTGGTCGAGATGGTGCCGTCGGGCGGGTTGATCGTCCCGGTGGCGCCGCTCCAATCTCCGTAGCCGGCGATCTGCGAAACCGCGGCCTGCGCCGGCGTCCCGCTCGTGAGATCGATGTGGATGGGGATCTGGTAGATCACCGACGGCTGGCCGAAGTTGCCCTCGATCCCGTAGGCGGCCAGATTCGGATCGACGTAGTCCGGGTGCAGGTTCGACGCGTTGGAGTCGAACTCCTTGTTGACCTCCACCACGACCGCGTAGTCGCCGGGCGCCAGGTCGCTGGGGACGGTCCAGGTCCCACTGTAGGGACCACCGTAGAGCGGCGTCGCGGCCGCCACGGCGTCGAGGTCGTTGATCGCCGCATAGGTCGGTGGATCGGTGCCGTCGACGGCGGTGAAGGTCGTGAGATCGCCGCGGGGCGGGTAGTACGACTTGGTCGTCGGATCGAGCTTCCCCTTCTCGCTGTGGAACGGCGACGCGCAGCTGATCGCGTCGACGTTGATTTCGCCCGCCTGGAGCGGGCGGCAGAAGTAGGGCTCGTTCGAGGAGTAGGGCTCGTGCCAGCCGAGGCAGCTCTCGCCCGGGAACCCGGTGCCACCGACCGCGCAGACCGCCTCGGTCATCATGACCGTGTCGTAGAGGACCCCGCGCGCGTGCGCCCAGATCGGCAACGCCATCTGCCGCTTGCCGTAGGGGAACAGTGGGGCGGACAAGAAATCCCAGCGCCCGGGGCGATTGCCGATGCCGCGCACGGCGGTGAGGTTGGTGACCATCAACGTGTCGACGAACTGGGTGCCGTCCGCGCTCTGGATCCAGACCGCGATCTGAGGACCGAGATCGAGATGGGTGACGGTCTGCACGCAGGCGGAGCTCGGATCCGGCCGGTAGCAGTCCGGCTGGAAGGTGTAGCTGAGCGTCATGCAGGTCTGGGCCAGCGCGCGCGCCGGGGCCAGCAGCGTCGCGGCGAGCATGGACAGTCCGCACCCGACAACTAAGCGAAATAACCGCAAGAGGAAGCTATTTTGGCCTCGACGCACCGGGATGTGCAAGCGCCTCGCGCGTTCATTTGCAAGCGTCGGGTGGCGGTGCGATCTTGACGCCGTGCGAATTGGCATCGACGTCGGCGGCACAAAGATCGAAGGGCTCCTGCTGGGAGACGACGGGCGAGAGATCGCCCGCCACCGGGTCGCCACCCCGTCGGCGTACGAGGAGGTCCTGCAGGCGATCGCCGCCCTGGTGACCAACCTGGAGCAGGGAGCGGCCGCACCGGACCGGGCGACCGTGGGGGTCGGGACACCGGGGTTCCTGCAACCTGGGCGCGGCGTCATCTGGAACGCCAACCTGCGCTCCCTCAATGACCGGCCGCTGGATCGGGATCTGGTGGCGTCGCTGGGACGCCCGGTCCGGCTGGCCAACGACGCCAAGTGCTTCGTGCTCTCCGAAGCGATCGACGGCGCGGCGGCGCCACCCGCCGGCCTCGACCGGAGCCGGCCGGACGTCGTGTTCGGAGCAACGCTCGGCACCGGCGTGGGGGGGGGGATCGTCATCGACGGGCGCGTGCTGACCGGTGAAAACGGCGCCGCCACCGAGTGGAGCCACACCACGCTGCCCTTCTTGAACCCCGGCGAGGTCTCACCCTACGGGTGCGTCTGCCACCATCCCGGCTGCATCGAGTCGTTCATCTCGGGCCGCGGGCTCGAGGGGACCTACCGCGCGCTGGGCGGCGACGGATCGCTGGGTGCGGAGATCGCGCGGCGGGAAGCGGCCGGGGAGGCGCGGGCGCAGAAGGCTTTCGGGCTCTATGAGGATCGCCTCGCGCGCGCGCTGGCGTCGGTCATCAACCTCGTCGATCCGCGGGTCATCGTCCTGGGCGGCGGCGTGTCGAACAACCCACGCATCTTCGCGGGCGTCCCCAAACTGCTCGAGAAATACACCGTCGCCCGGGATCTGAGGACCACGATCGTGCGGGCCGCCCACGGCGACGCGAGCGGCGTCCGCGGGGCAGCGTTTCTATTCTCTGTTGAACCCTGAGAGGGTTCCACACCTCCCGCGATGAGCTTCGGTGGGCAGAGCCCACCTACGCTCGACGCGATCACTCTGGAGCGCGGGCCCCCCGTAGGGGCCCGCTTCCTGCTTCCCTTCCGGGTTCTACTCTTCGAGGAGGGCGGCGGTCGCGGCGGCGGCCTGGGCGGCGGCGGCCATGGTGGGCGGGGGCGAGATCTCGTCGGAGCCGGCGTCCTCGACCTGGATCGAGAGGCGCTTGTAAGCGCCGAGACCGGTGCCGGCCGGGATGAGCCGACCCATGATGACGTTCTCCTTGAGACCGCGCAGGTAGTCGACCTTGCCGCAGACCGCGGCTTCGGTGAGCACCTTGGTGGTCTCCTGGAACGACGAGGCCGAGATGAAGCTCTCCGTCGAGAGCGACGCCTTGGTGATTCCGAGCAGCAACGGCTCGCCGTTACCCGGCTTGCCGCCCTTGGAGATCACGCGCTCGTTCTCCTCTTCGAACACGTACTTCTCCACGTGCTCGTCGATGAGGAAGCCGGTGTCGCCCACGTCGTTGACCCGGATCCGGCGCAGCATCTGCCGGACGATGGTCTCGATGTGCTTGTCGTTGATCTTGACGCCCTGGAGCCGGTAGACCTCCTGGACCTCGTCGACCAGGTACTTCGCCAGCGCCTTCTCGCCGAGCACCTTGAGGATGTCGTGCGGGTTGGCCGCCCCGTCCATGAGCGGCTCGCCGGCGCGGATCTTGTCGCCCTCGCGGACGGCCAGGTGCTTGCCCTTGGAGATGAGGTACTCCTTGGCGTCGCCCCGCTCCGGGGTGATGAGCACCTTGCGCTTGCCCTTGGTGTCCTTGCCGAAGCTGACCACGCCGTCGATCTCGGCGATGACCGCGTGCTCCTTGGGCTTGCGCGACTCGAACAGCTCCGCCACGCGCGGCAGCCCGCCCGTGATGTCCTTGGTCTTGGTCGTCTCGCGCGGAATACGCGCGATGATGTCGCCCGCGATGATGCGGTCCCCTTCCAGCACGGCCATGGTCGAGCCGACCGGCAGGAAGTAACGCGCGTCGTTCTCGCCGCTCGGGATCTTGAGCGTCTTGCCGTGGTCGTCCTTGAGCGAGATGCGCGGGCGCAGCTCGGCGTCTTTCGACTCCGTGATGCTCTTGCGTGACAGGCCGGTCACCTCGTCGAGCTGCTCGGTCATGGTGACGCCTTCGATGACGTCGCCGAACTTCACGATGCCCGAGACCTCGGTGAGGATGGGGACCGAGAACGGATCCCACTCCGACAGCAGCGAGCCCGCCTTGACGTGCTCGCCTTCGCCGAAGTGGAGGCGGGCGCCGTAGGTGAGGCCGTATCGCTCGCGCTCGCGGCCGGTCTCGTCCTGGATCACGATCTCGCCGTGCCGGTTCATCACGATCCACTGCTTGTCGCGCTTGACCGTGTCGACGTTCTCCAGCTTGACGGTGCCGTCGTAGCGCGCCTCGAGCTGTGACTGCTCGGTGCGGACCTGACCGACGCCGCCGATGTGGAAGGTCCGCATCGTGAGCTGGGTGCCCGGCTCGCCGATCGACTGCGCCGCGATGACGCCGACCGCCTCGCCGATGTTGACCATGTGTCCGCGGGCCAGATCGCGGCCGTAGCAGAGCACGCAGATCCCGCGCCGGGTCTCGCAGGTGAGCACCGAGCGGATCTTGACGTGATCGATCCCGGCGTCCTCGATGATCCGGACCTTGTCCTCGGTGATCTCGTCGCCCGAGGCCACCAGCACTTCGCCGGTGTAAGGGTCGAAGATGTCTTCCACCGCGACGCGGCCGAGGATGCGATCCCCGAGCTTCTCGATGATCTCGCCGCCTTCGACGAGAGCCCCCAGCTCGATGCCGTCGACGGTGTTGCAGTCGTACTCGGCGATGATGCAGTCCTGCGCCACGTCGACGAGCCGGCGGGTGAGATACCCCGAGTTGGCGGTCTTGAGCGCGGTGTCGGCCAGACCCTTGCGGGCGCCGTGCGTCGAGATGAAGTACTGCAGCACCGACAACCCCTCACGGAAGTTGGTGGTGATCGGCGTCTCGATGATCTCGCCCGAGGGCTTGGCCATGAGGCCGCGCATGCCGGCCAGCTGCCGGATCTGCTGCGCGGATCCACGGGCCCCCGAGTCGGCCATGATGAAGATCGGGTTGAACGACGGGCTACGCCGCTTCTCGCCGGTCTCCTCGTTGTGCAAGACCTCGGTGCTGATCTCCCCCATCATTTCTTCGGCGATGAGCTCCGAGACCTGCGCCCAGATGTCGACCACCTTGTTGTAGCGCTCGCCGTCGGTGATGAGACCTTCGGTGTACTGCTCCTCGATCTCCTGCACGTCCTTCTGCGCCGTCTCGAGCAGCTCGACCTTGCGGGCCGGGATCTGGAGATCGTCGACGCAGATCGAGATGCCGGCCTTGGTGGCGTAGGTGTAGCCGAGCGAACGGAGCTTGTCGGCCAGGAGCACGGTCTCCTTCTGGCCGCAGGCGCGGTAGCAGCTGTCGATCAGATCGCCGAGCTGCTTCTTGCCCATCACGCGGTTGACGGTCTTGAAGGGCAGCTGCTTGGGAACGATCTCGTAGAGCAGCACGCGGCCAGCCGTCGAAGGCACCAGCTCGCCGTCGATGCGCACGCGCACCGACGCCTGCAGGTCGAGCTCGCCGTGATCGTAGGCGAGGCGAACCTCTTCCGCCGACGAGTAGACGCCGTGCATCTTGTTTGCGGGGATCTTCTCCGCCTTGGCGCCTTCGACCTTCTTCTCGTCGTGCTTGCCGTGCGGGTATTCGCCTTTGGCGAAGGTCCGCTCGCGGGTCATGTAGTACAGGCCGAGCACGATGTCCTGCGAGGGCAGGATGATCGGGCGGCCGTTGGCGGGCGAGAGGATGTTGTTCGTGCTCATCATGAGCACGCGCGCCTCCATTTGCGCCTCGAGCGACAGCGGCACGTGGACCGCCATCTGATCGCCGTCGAAGTCGGCGTTGAAGGCCGCGCAGACCAGCGGGTGAAGCTGGATCGCCTTGCCTTCGATCAAGAGGGGCTCGAAGGCCTGGATGCCGAGCCGGTGCAGCGTCGGCGCGCGGTTGAGAAGGATCGGGTGCTCCTTGATGACCTCTTCGAGGATGTCCCAAACCTCGGGACGCTCCTTCTCGACCAGCTTCTTGGCGCTCTTGATGGTGGTGACGAGACCACGCTCTTCGAGCTTGTTGTAGATGAACGGCTTGAACAGCTCGAGTGCCATCTTCTTGGGCAGACCGCACTGGTGCAGCTTGAGCTCGGGCCCGACCACGATGACCGAACGGCCCGAGTAGTCGACCCGCTTGCCGAGGAGGTTCTGGCGGAACCGCCCCTGCTTACCCTTGAGCATGTCGGAGAGCGACTTGAGCGGACGCTTGTTGGGTCCGGTGATGGTCTTGCCGCGGCGGCCGTTGTCGAACAGGGCGTCGACCGCCTCCTGCAGCATCCGCTTCTCGTTGCGAATGATGATCTCCGGGGCGTTGAGCTCCTGGAGCCGCTTGAGGCGGTTGTTCCGGTTGATGACGCGCCGGTAGAGATCGTTCAGATCGGAGGTCGCGAAGCGGCCACCGTCCAGGGGGACGAGCGGACGCAGGTCCGGCGGGATCACCGGGATCACGTCGAGCATCATCCACTCGGGCTTGTTGCCCGACTCTCGAAAAGCGTCGACGACCTTGAGGCGCTTGGAGAGCTTCTTCTTCTTCGCCTCGCTGGTCGCTTCCTTCATCTCGGCGCGCAGCTGCTCCGAGAGCGAGTGGATGTCGATGTACTTGAGCAGGTCGCGGATCGATTCGGCGCCCATTCCGGCGGAAAAGGCGTCCTCGCCGAACTCCTCGACCGCCTTCATGTAGCGCTCTTCGGTCAGGAGCTCGCCACGCTGCAGGCCGGTCTCCTTCGGCTCGACGACCACGTACGACTCGCAGTAGAGGATCTTCTCCAGATCCTTGAGCGAGATGTCGAGCAGGTTGCCGATGCGCGAGGGCAGCGACTTGAGGAACCAGATGTGCGCGACCGGCGTCGCCAGGTTGATGTGCCCGAGGCGCTCACGGCGGACCTTGCTCTGGATGACCTCGACGCCGCACTTCTCGCACACGATCCCGCGGTGCTTCATGCGCTTGTACTTGCCGCAGTTGCACTCGTAGTCCTTCACTGGGCCAAAGATCTTGGCGCAGAACAGGCCGTCGCGCTCCGGTTTGAAGGTCCGGTAGTTGATGGTCTCCGGCTTCTTCACCTCGCCGTGCGACCACTCCCGAATCTTCTCGGGCGACGCCAGCGAAATGCGGATCGCCGAGAACGACAGCGGATCCTTGGGCTTCTCGAAGAAGTTGAAAATGTCTTTCATCTTGTCCCTGTGTTGTTCCGGATCGTTTGGGTGATAGAGCTTCGAATTTTCACTATTCGCCGCCCAGCTCGCTGGCCGTCGCGGCCGGCGCGCTGGCCGCAGCTGCGGCGCTCGCCTTGGCGGCGACCTCGCGCGCCATCAGCTCGAGCGTCGACTCCTGCTTGCGTGGCGCGTTGGGATCCTCGATCAGCTCCACGTTGAGGCAGAGCGACTGGAGCTCCTTGAGGAGCACGTTGAACGACTCCGGCAATCCGGACTCGAGGACGTGCTCGCCCTTGACGATGGCCTCGTACATGCGCGTTCGGCCGATGACGTCGTCGGACTTGACCGTCAGGAACTCCTGCAGGCCGTACGCCGCGCCGTAGGCCTCCATGGCCCAGACTTCCATCTCCCCCAGGCGCTGGCCGCCGAACTGCGCCTTGCCGCCCAGCGGCTGCTGGGTGACCAGCGAGTAGGGCCCGATCGACCGAGCGTGGATCTTGTCGTCGACCAGGTGGTGGAGCTTGAGCATGTACATGACCCCGACGGTGACGTCGTGGTCGAAGGCGTCGCCGCTCTTGCCGTCGAACAGGGTCGCCTGTCCGTTGGTCGCCAGGTTCGCCATCGTGAGCAGGCTCTTGATGTCGACCTCCTTGGCGCCGTCGAAGACCGGCGTCGCCAGGTGGACGCCCTCGCGCACCGTCTGCGCGAAGCGGAGCAGGCCCTTGTCGTCCAGGCTGTCGAGCATCTCGACGTGGTGCGGATCGGTGAAGATCTTCTTCAGCCGGCTCCGGAGCCCGTCGCCCGAGTACTCTCGCTGGACCATCTCGTCGATCTGCTTGCCGAGATAGAGCGCGGCACCGCCCAGGTGGGTCTCCAGGATCTGTCCCACGTTCATGCGGGAGGGAACGCCCAGCGGATTGAGCACCAGGTCGACCGGCGTCCCGTCGGCGAGGAACGGCATGTCCTCTTCCGGCAAGACCCGCGAGACGACGCCCTTGTTGCCGTGACGGCCGGCCATCTTGTCCCCGACCGACAGCTTGCGCTTGATGGCCACGTAGACCTTGACCATCTTGATGACGCCCGGCGGAAGCTCGTCGCCCTTGGTGAGCTTGGAGATCTTGTCGCGGTAGAGCGCCTCGATGGCGGCCACGTCCTCGCCGAGGCGAGCGGCCAGCTGCTCCAGCTTCTCCTCGGTCTTGCCGCCCTCCTCGACCTGCAGCTCCGACCAGTACCGCGCCGGAATCTCGTCGAGGTTCGCGCTCTCGATCTTCTGCCCCTTGGCGCAGAGGACCTTGCCCTTGTCGTCGACCAGGCGGACCGCCGTGATCTTGCCGACCAGGAGCTTGCGCATCTTGGCGTGGTACGACTCACTGACGATCTTGACCTCGTCGCGCTGGTCAGCAAGAAGCTTCTCCTTCTCCTGATCCTCGATGTCCTTGGCGCGCTCGTCCTTCTCAGTTCCCTTGCGCGAGAACACCTTGGCGCTGATGACGATGCCCTGCACGCCCGGCGGCACCCGCAGCGAGCTGTCGCGCACGTCGCCGGCTTTTTCACCGAAGATCGCGCGGAGCAGCTTCTCTTCCGGCGACAGCTGGGTCTCGCCCTTGGGCGTGATCTTGCCGACCAGGATGTCCTGGGGCTTGACCTCGGCGCCGATGCGCACGATGCCCGACTCGTCGAGGTCCTTGAGGGCCTCCTCGCCGACGTTCGGGATGTCGCAGGTGATCTCTTCCTTGCCCAGCTTGGTGTCGCGCGCGACGCACTCGAACTCCTCGATGTGGATCGAGGTGAAGTGATCGTTGCGGACCAGGCGCTCCGACACGAGGATCGAATCCTCGAAGTTGTAACCACCCCAGGGCATGAAGGCGACCAGGATGTTCTCGCCCAGCGCCAGCTCGCCCCGTTCGGTGGCCGGACCATCGGCGATGACGTCGCCCATCCGAACGTGATCGCCGCGCTCGATGATCGGGCGCTGGTTGATGCAGGTGTTCTGGTTCGACCGCTGGAACTTGGTCAGGTTGTAGATGTCGGGTTTGGCCGACAGCGGATCGGTCTCGCTCTCCTGGGTCGGGCGCACCACGATGCGGGTGGCGTCCACCGAGTCGACCACGCCGTCGCGGCGGGCCACCATGGTGACGCCCGAGTCGCGCGCCACGATCCCCTCGATCCCGGTGCCGATGAGGGGCGAACGGGTACGGATGAGCGGCACCGCCTGGCGCTGCATGTTCGAGCCCATGAGCGCGCGGTTGGCGTCGTCGTTCTCGAGGAAGGGGATCAGCGAGGCGGCCACCGAGACCAGCTGGTTCGGCGACACGTCCATGAGCGTGACCTCTTCGGCCTTGGCCATCACGAACTCGGTGTTGTGACGGCAGGAGATGAGCTCGTCGGTGAACTTCCCCTTCTTGTCGACGCCGGTGTTGGACTGGGCGATGTAGTGCCCCTCCTCCTGCAGCGCCGAGTAGAACTCGACCTTCTCGGTGCCGTGGCCGTCCTGGACCTTGCGGTAGGGCGTCTCGATGAAGCCGAACTCGTTGACCCGCGCATAGGTCGAGAGCGACGCGATGAGGCCGATGTTCGGACCTTCTGGCGTCTCGATCGGGCAGATCCGGCCGTAGTGGGTCCCGTGGACGTCGCGCACCTCGAACCCGGCCCGCTCGCGGGTCAGGCCGCCCGGCCCGAGGGCCGAGAGGCGGCGCTTGTGCGTCACCTCGGACAATGGATTGGTTTGGTCCATGAACTGGGACAATTGCGAGGACCCGAAGTACTCCTTCACCACCGCCGAGACCGGCTTGGCGTTGATGAGGTCGTGCGGCATGAGCGTCTCGATCTCCTGAGACATGCTCATGCGCTCTTTGATGGCGCGCTCCATGCGGACCAGACCGATGCGGTACTGGTTCTCCATGAGCTCACCGACCGCGCGCACGCGGCGGTTACCGAGGTGATCGATGTCGTCGATCGAGCCTTTGCCGTTCTTGAGATCGATGAGGTAGCGGATCGTCTCCAGGATGTCGCGCTTGGTGAGGACCGTGTTGTCGAGGGTCTCGTCCAGCTTGAACTTGTAGTTCAGCTTGAGGCGCCCGACCTTGGAGAGGTCGTAGCGCTCTGGATTGAAAAATAGGTTGTTGAACAAATTCATCGCCGTCTCGAGCGTGGGTGGATCGCCCGGGCGGAGGCGGCGGTAGATCTCCATGATCGCCTCGTCGGAGGTCTGCAGCTTGTCGGCGATCAGGGTGTCGCGCAGGTACGACCCGACGTTCAGGTTGTCGATGAAGAGAACCTTGAAATCGTTGATGCCGTGCTCGCGCAGCTCGTCCAGCTTCGACTCGGTCACTTCCTCGCTGCACTGCAGGATGACCTCGCCGGTCGCCTCGTCGATGATGTCGCTGGCGGCCACCTTGCCGGCCAGGTCCGTGACCTCGACCGACAGGCGCTCGACGTTCGAGTCCTTCAGCTTCTTGATGGCCAGCTTGGTGAACTTGCGGTTCTTCTTGACCAGGACTTCGCGGCTGTCCGGGTGGCGGATGTCGCGGCTGGCGCGCTGGCCGGGGAGCAGATCGTACTCGACCGACTTGGCGTACTTCTTGTTCGGCTCGAGGTAGATCGTCTCGGTGTCGTAGTAGTAGTTCAGCAGCTCCTCGGTGGAGTAGCCGAGCGCCCGCAGCAATACCGTGGCGTGCAGCTTCCGGCGCCGATCGATGCGGACGTAGAGGAGATCCTTGGCGTCGAACTCGAAGTCGAGCCAGGAGCCCCGGTAGGGAATGATGCGGGCGCTGTAGAGCAGCTTGCCAGACGAGTGGGTCTTCCCCTTGTCGTGGTCGTAGAAGACGCCCGGGCTGCGGTGGAGCTGGCTGACGACCACCCGCTCGGTGCCGTTGATGATGAAGGTCCCGTTGTCGGTCATGAGGGGGATCTCTCCGAAGAAGACCTCCTGCTCCTTGACGTCGCGGATCGACTGCGACCCGGTCTCCTCGTTGGTGTCCCAGACGACCAGGCGGACGATCACCTTGATGGGCGCCGCGAAAGTCATGCCGCGCTGGCGGCACTCGTCGACGTCGTACTTGGGCTTGTCGAGCGTGTAGGAAACGAACTCCAGCGACGAGGTCTCCGAGAAGTCCTTGATCGGGAAGACGCTCTTGAACACCCCCTGAAGACCGACGTCCTCGCGCTTGTCGAGCGGGATATCCTTCTGCAGAAACTTCTCGTAGCTCTGCTTCTGGATGTCGATCAGGTTCGGGATATCGATGATCTTCGCGATCTTTGCGAAGGTCTTGCGCGCCCTGAAGTTGTTCTGGATCACCGGAGACGCCATCTAGACTCCTTCTTGCTCACCCGCGGCCAATGGCCGATGGCCGCACGTTCCCCGCGCCGTCTGCGACGGGGAGCGTCCGACCCAAAAATTTCGTCTGCTGTCCGTTTTACTGTCCGTTACTCAGCTGATTCGCTTCGCTGCCCAATCGCTGCCCGTTCAATACCCGATTCCCGCCGCACTGCCAGCTCCACCTACAACATCCAGGAGCTGATCGCGTCGAGCGCAGGCGGGCTTCGCCCGCCGGAGCTCATCGCGGGAGGTTCGGAACCCTCCCAGGGTTCCGAGCTCGAATGACTCCCTATTTCACCTCGACCTTGGCGCCCGCCTCGGTCAGCTTCTTCTTGATCGATTCCGCGTCGGCCTTGTTGACGCCCTCTTTGACGACCTTGGGTGCGCCGTCGACCAGATCCTTCGCCTCTTTGAGGCCAAGGTTGGTGACTTCCCGGACCGCCTTGATGACGCCGATCTTGTTGGCGCCGGCTTCCAGGAGCGTGACCGTGAACTCGGTCTGCTCCGCCGCCGGAGCCGCCGCGCCGCCGCCCGCCGCGGGAGCCGCTGCCACCGCAACCGGAGCCGCCTTGACGCCCCATTTGTCTTCCAGCTCCTTGGTCAGCGCCGCGAGATCAAGCACGGACATCCCGGAAAGAAAGCTGACAACTTGCTCTTTCGTCACATCGGCCATTTCCATCACTCCTTGGGTTCGTTAGTTCCGTCGTTTTTCAAATTTCGTTCATTCAAAATGCCAGCCAGACGCCGCTACTCTTTCGCGCCGCTTTCCGACAGGGCACGCTCGCGCGCGGCCAGCAAGAGAGCGAAGTTCTGCTGGGCGGCCGTGGTGAGGCGCAGGAAGTTCTGAGGGACGGCCAGCAAAGTTGCAAGGAACGTCGCGCGCAGCTCATCCTTTCCGGGCAGGCTGGAGAGCGCCTGGACGCCTTTGACATCCAGCGCCTTGCCGTCGACGTAGCCGCCCTTGATGACGAACTTCTCCTCGCCCTTGGCGACCTTGGTGGCCACTTTGGCGGGGGCCGCCGGATCCTCGAAGGAATACGCGATGGCGGTGGGCCCCACGAAGAGCTTCTCCAGCCCCTCCATGGGCGTCCCCTTGACGGCGATCCCGAGCAGGGTGTTCTTGACGACCTGATAGTGGCAACCGACGCCGCGAAACTCGCGGCGCAAGGTGGTGTCGGCTTTCACGGTGATCCCGCGGAAGTCGGCCAGCACCAGGCTGGTCGCCTTGGCCAGATCGGCCTTGAGCGCCTTGATGTTCTCTTCTTTTACGGCCCGTTCCATTACATCCTCACTTGGTCTCGAACTCGGTAACCAGCGGCACGTGATCGATCTTGATGCCCGGCCCCATCGTGGTGGAGAGCGTGACCGATCGCATGTAGGTCCCCTTGGCCGACGGCGGCTTGAGGCGCAGCAACGTCTCCAGCATGGTGCGGGCGTTATCGTGGAGCTTGTCCCCCCCGAACGACACCTTGCCGATGCGGGCCTGGACCACGCCCGCCTTCTCGACCCGGAACTCGACGCGACCGGCCTTGAGCTCGCGAACCGCCTTGGCGACGTCGTTGGTGACGGTCCCGACCTTGGGGTTGGGCATCAGGCCCTTGGGTCCGAGAACGCGCCCGAGCCGTCCCACCAGTCCCATCATGTCGGGGGTGGCGACCATCGAGTCGAAGTCGGTCCAGCTCTCCTTCTGAATCTTCTCGACCAGCTCCTCGGCGCCCACCGTATCGGCGCCGGCTGCCCGAGCCTCGTTGGCCTTGTCGCCCTTGGCGACCACCACCACCCGCTGGCTCTTGCCGGTCCCGTGGGGAAGCACGACGGCGCCGCGGACCATCTGGTCGGCGTGCTTGGGATCGACGCCCAGGCGCACGGCGATGTCGACGCTCTCGTCGAACTTCGCCACCTTGGTCTCGGGGATCAGCTTGCAAGCCTCCTGAATCGAATAGCGCTTGCCGCTCTCGACCTTGGCCGACGCGTTCCTGAACTTTTTTCCGTGGTGGGGCATGGTTGGTTTCCTATCCGATCCTTTTGCTACCCTTCGACGTCGATACCCATCGAACGTGCGGTTCCGGCGATGGTGCGCATCGCAGACTCGATGTCGGTGGTGTTGAGATCGGGCATCTTGGTGGTCGCGATGTCCCGCAGCTGCTTGGCGGAGATCTTGCCGACCTTGACCTTGTTGGGCTCCTTCGAGCCCGAGCCCGGCTTCTTCTGGGTCGCGAGGCCGGCGGCCTTCTTGATCAGGATCGGCGCGGGCGGCGTCTTGGTGATGAAGGTGAACGAGCGGTCGGAGTAGACGGTGATCTCGACCGGGATCGTGACGTCGTCCTTCGCCTGCGCCTGGGTGCGGGCGTTGAACTGCTTGCAGAACTCCATGATGTTCACGCCGTGCTGACCGAGCGCCGGCCCGATGGGCGGCGACGGGTTGGCTTTCCCGGCGGGAACCTGGAGCTTGATGAATCCGCTGACCTTCTTCATTTTTCGCTTCTTCTCTTCCCTTACGCTTGCCTTACGCTTGCCTCACGCTTGCCTTACGACTTTTCTACTTGCGCGAAGTCCAGCTCGACCGGCGTGGCGCGGCCGAAGATCGAAACGTTGACCCGAAGCTTTTGTTTCTCGGCCTTGACCTCGACGACCACGCCCGTGAAGTTGGCGAACGGTCCGTCGATCACGCGCACGGTATCGTTCACCTCGAACGAGATGCGCGGCTTGGGGCGGGTGGCCCCCTCCGTCATGGCGACGTTGATGTTCTGAATCTCCGTCTCCTTGACCGGCTGTGGGTTCGTTCCCCCGAGAAATCCGGTGATCTTCGGGGTGTTCTTCACCAGGTGGAAGGTCCCTTGGTCGAGATCCATCTGGACGAACATGTAGCCGGGGAAGAATTTTCGCGTCGTCGACCGCTTCTGACCCTTGACCAGCTCCACCACGGTGTCCGTCGGGATCAGGATGTCGCCGAATTTCTCGGTCAGACCCGCCTGGCGGACCCGATCGAAGAGCGAGAGTTTGGCCTTGTTCTCGTGGCCCGAATAGGTGTGTACCACGTACCACTTCATGGGCATGAGGAAGTCCCCGTCTCGCTTAGCTGAGGAACCAGGTTGTGAGTTTTGACCAGAGGGCATCGAAGGTGCTCAGTATGGCGGCGGCGATCAGCACCGTCACAATGACGACGATGGTCGCGGCCGACGTTTCTTTTCGGGTGGGCCAAGTGACCTTTTCGAGCTCGCGGGTGACGTCCACGACCGAGGCATAGATCCGCTCGTTGCGGTAGGTGAGGAAGGCCGCCGTCCCCGTAATGAGGATGGCGAAGGCGTTGATGGCCAGATCGTTCGGCTTGGCGAAGTAGCTCCAGACCCAGTCGCTGGCGCGCGCCACGACAAACGCCGCCAGCAACGCGGCGAGCGCGAACGTCAAATGCACGAATTTGTTCGGACCCATGGGTGTCTGTCTTTTGTCTGTCTATTTATCTTCTATTTATCTTCGTCGACGGGCAGGGCAGGAGGGACTCGAACCCACAACCCGCGGATTTGGAGTCCGCTGCTCTACCATTAGAGCTACTGCCCTAGAAAACATGTTTCGTTACTTAGTTTCTTTGTGTTTGCTGTGTTTGCGGCAGCGCCAACAGAACTTCGACAATTCGAGCTTCTCGGCGTTGGCGCGCTTGTTCTTAGTGGTCGTGTAGTTGCGCTCCCGACAATCGGTGCATTCGAGGGTGATGATGACGCGTTGGGCGGCCATGACTACTCCAGAATCTTGGTGACGACGCCGGCGCCGACGGTCTTGCCGCCTTCGCGGATCGCGAAGC
>OCTA010002024.1_pt1 | contig 18630 bp, 17 predicted proteins | sample 1538991 | NCBI WGS metagenome assembly OCTA01 (sample SAMEA3539302, study PRJEB22396) | soil metagenome | biome: tundra; feature: field; material: soil | place: USA | collected 2010-05 | depth 0.15 m | reverse complement strand
TCGCGTGTTGACCACCCGGACCGCCCGACGTCGTGACCCGTAGGACGACCTCGTCACTCGGAATCGTGAGGCGGCCACGGATGAACAGCGAACCGTCGTCGAGGACGCGAGGTGCACTCATCGTTCGGCCCGGGTCGGAAACCGGACCATGGCCATCTGACTCGAGGTCGCGACCAACTGATCTCGGGCGTCGAACAACTCACAGCGCTCTTCCACTATTCCGTCGGTGATCACCACGCACCATTGTCGCGCCCGCAACCACTCGCCCACCGGTTGCTGGTGGACGTAGGAGGTCAACTGCAGCGTCGGCACCCACCCCGACGAGCCCAAAGGGAACGTGCCCGGCGGCAAACCGTCACTCGCGAAGAGCAACGACCATTCGTCCCAGACCCCGACCCCATCATTGAGCCGGAGCCATCCCTTCACTTCGCCGACGTCACTGCGACCTCCGTCCAACCACGTGGCCGCCACCGGATCCAAACGGAAGTCCACGACGTGCATGAGTTTGATCTCTTCGACGACGGTGCGCGCGACACACTGCTCGAGCGGCGCCAGTTCCGGTACTCGTGAGTCGAGGTAGCGCACCGAGGCGTCGTCGGCCAGCGTGCCGAGCGTGATGAGTGACTCCGTCGTCACTGAAGAGTCCTGGACGAGCTCGACGTGGACGAACGAGACGCTTCGGCCGACCCGTCGCACGGACGTGCGAAGTTCGACCGGTCCGACGTTCGGGGCGGTGACGTAATTCGTCGTGACGGCCGTGGCGTGCGCGTGCGCCGAACCCTCCTCACTCGCAGCCGCGAGCGCCGCGTTGGCCAACAGACACTGCAGGTAGCCACCGTTGGGGTGACCGGCCACGGTGTAATCGTCGGATATCACCGCGGCGAATCGTCCCGGGCCGAGCGGGTCAACGGCCGCGGCGTCGCGCAGCGACCGACTCTCACGCGCGGCGCTCATGGGGAAACCTTAACGGCGGTTTTCACGCCAACCGTTAGATTGGCGGGTGAGAAAGAGGTATCGATGAAGACCATTCCCTATTTCATAAACGATGAGCGAGTCGAAGGCGCTGGGGACCTTCTCGTCTTCAACCCGGCCACCGGCGACGTCAACGCTCACGTTCCCGTCGCCGACGCGAAGCTCGTCGACGAGGTCGTCTCCATTGCGCGCACCGCCGCCGATGGCTGGCGCGACTCGACGCTCTCCCAACGCACCAACGTCCTCTTCACCCTTCGCCAGTTGCTCGTCGAGCACGCCGATGAGATGGCGGCGTTGATCACGCAAGAGCACGGCAAGACCCTCGCGGACGCGAAGGGCGAACTGGCTCGGGGACTCGAGAACGTCGAGTACGCCTGCGGCCTCACGGAGCACATGAAGGGCGAGTTCTCCAGTCAGGTCGCCGACGGCGTCGACGTGCACTCGGTGCGTGAGCCGGTCGGCGTCGTGGCGGCGATCACGCCGTTCAACTTCCCGATCATGGTTCCGCTCTGGATGACCGCCAACGCGATCGCTACGGGTAACGCAGTGATTCTGAAGCCCTCAGAACGCGACCCGTCGGTCTCGGTGCGCTTGGGTGAGCTCTTGCGAGACGCCGGCCTCCCGAGCGGCGTCTTCAACGTGATCCACGGCAACGCCGACACAGTGAACCAACTGCTCGAGCACCCGGGCATCGACGCCGTGAGCTTCGTCGGTTCCACGCCGGTCGCTCGCCACGTGTACCTCACGGGCACCGCTCACGGAAAGCGCGTGCAAGCGCTCGGCGGTGCGAAGAATCACATGGTCGTGCTGACCGACGCCGATCTCGACATCGCGGCGGACGCCGCGATCAACGCCGGCTTCGGCTCGGCGGGCGAACGTTGCATGGCGATCAGCGTCGTCGTCGCGGTCGGCGATATCGCCGACGACTTGATCGGCCGCATCACGGAGCGACTCGACCGACTCACCGTCGGGCCGGGCGACGACCCGAAGAGTGACTTTGGTCCGCTCATCACCAAAGAGCACCGTGACCGCGTCGTGAACTACGTGACCTCGGCTCCGAGCGACGGCATCACCGTGGTGCGCGACGGAACGTCGTGGGCCGACAAGCCGGGCTTCTTCGTGGGGCCCTGCCTGCTCGACGGCGTCGAGCCGGGAATGAGGGCTTACGACGACGAGATCTTCGGTCCCGTGCTCGGCGTGTCGCGCGTCGCCACCTACTCCGACGCCGTCGCGATGGTGAACGCCAACCAGTACGGCAACGGCGTGGCGATCTTCACGCGCGACGGCAACGCGGCGCGGCTCTTCTCACGTGAGGTGAGTGTGGGGATGATCGGCGTCAACGTGCCGATTCCGGTCCCGATCGCGGCCTATTCGTTCGGCGGTTGGAAGAACTCGCTCTTCGGCCACTCCCACATCTACGGCCCTGAGGGCTTCGCCTTCTACACGCGCGCCAAGGTCGTGACGACTCGTTGGCCCCAGCCCTCGGAGTCGCAGATCGACCTCGGCTTCCCCACGACGCGATAGGTCGTGGTCGCTTCGCTGCACACCTTCTTCCACGGACTCGGTGACGGGCTGAAAGAGGCCCTGGCGATGCTCTGGATCACCTGGTGGCCATTGATCCTCGGTTTCACGTTGTCCGGCTTCGTCCAGAGTCTCTTGCCGCGTGACGCGTTGCGCGCGCAACTCGGCGCGACCAACGCCCGAAGCGTCGCGAAGTCTTCGTTGCTGGGCGTCATCTCGTCGTCGTGCAGCTACGCCGCCAGTGCGATGGCCCGAGCGCTCTTCGCGCGCGGAGCGTCGTGGACGAATTCGATCATCTTCATGGTCGCGTCGACCAATCTCGTGATCGAGCTCGGCATCGTCTTATACCTGTTGTTGGGATGGCAGTTCGTCGTGGCGCAGTTCGTCGGCGGCGCGCTCATGATTGCGCTGCTCGCCTTCGTCACGCACTACGTCTTCTCGCGTCGCTATCAAGCCCAACTGCGCGATCGCGTCGAGAGAGATTCACCCCCGTCGACGAGGACGTCTACGCAGCGTTGGAGTGAACGCGCCCGCGACAAGGAGAACTATCGACTCGCCGCGCGATTCACCATCGGCGATCTCACGATGTTGCGAAAGGAGCTCCTCGCCGGATTCGTCGTGGCCGGCTTCATCATGGTCGACGTGCCGAACCGATGGTGGTCGCACTTCTTCTTGAACGGCCACGGCGGATGGACCGTCCTCGAGAACGTCGCGGTCGCTCCCCTCCTCGCCGTGATCTCCTTCGTCTGCTCGGTCGGCAACATCCCCCTCGCAGCCGCCCTCTGGGCCCACGGCGTCTCCTTCGGCGGCGTGATCAGCTTCATCTTCGCCGACCTCGTGACGCTGCCGTTGCTCTTCATCTACCGACGCTTTTACGGCACGCGTGCCGCCCTTCGACTCTTCGCGCTGCTGTGGTTCGTGATGAGCGCGGGCGGACTCGTCGTCGACCGACTCTTTCATCTCGCCTCGTTGGTGCCCGGTTCGCACCTCACCAGGTTCGCCCACGCGAACTTCGCGTTGGGTTGGACCCTGGCGCTCAACATCGTCGCCACGGTCGCGCTCGTGTCGCTGTGGCTCCTCGCGCGTTCCGGTCGCGCCTCGTCGGCGGTCGCCACCGATCCGATCTGCGGCATGTCGGTCGACACCTCGGCACCGAGCGCGACGCGTCACGTCGACGGCGTCGACTACTTCTTCTGTTCGCCCCGCTGCGCCGAACGATTCGACGTGCGAGCGAACAATCCGGCGATCGAGGACCCCGCGGGCGACTCGATGGATTCCGCGTGATGACTTGAGGTCACGACTCGGCACACTCGAGGCAGGGATCAAGAAGTCGGCGTCGCCTACTATCTCTGCAGCGAAGGCTGTCGCATCACGTTCCTCGGGACCGAGTCCTGCGGCGCCGGAATCACCAAGTTAGGGCGTTAGTAATTTCATGAGCAAGCAGCACACCAGTGTCCGTTCCTACGGAGTCCTCATCGACGCCGGGCGCGTCGCGCTCGTTCGGTCATCGAATCCTCGCCACGACCCGCCGCTCTGGTGGCTGCCCGGTGGAGGCATCGACTTCGGTGAGGCGCCGGAGGACACCCTGGTGCGCGAGTTTCGCGAAGAGACGGGCCTCCTCGTCCACCATCCGGTCCTGCTCGGTGTGACGAGCGACGTGCGGCGCCGCGACAACGGCGACAAGATCCATACGGTGCGAATCCTCTTCACGGTCGAACTGGCGGGCGGCGAACTGCACCACGAAGTGCACGGCACGACCGACCACGCGGCCTGGTTCGAACTTCGCGACCTCGAAAACATGAACATCGCCGAATACGCGCAAGCCGCGATCGCGTCGGCTCAGGAGAAGTAGCGCCCCGGCATCTCGCGCTTCAAGAATTTGCCGGCGGCGTTGCGAGGCAGCGAATCGCCACTTATCGCGACTCGCGTCGGAATCTTGAAGTTCGCCAGTCGCTTCTGAAGATGGGCGCGCAGTTCGTCTTCGCTCAAGTGCTGACCCGCCTTCAGCACGACCGCGCACGCGACCACCTCGCCGAGTCGTTCGTCCGGCAGTCCGAAGACCGCGGCCTCGTACACCGCGGGGTGTTCGTAGATCGCGGCCTCGACCTCGGCCGAGTACACGTTCTCACCGGCGCGGATGATCATGTCCTTCACGCGATCTTCCACGTAGAGGTAACCGTCCTCGTCAATGCGACCGAGGTCACCTGATCGCAGCCACCCGTTGACGAGCATGCTCAACGTGACCTCGGGTTGACGCCAGAAGCCCCGAATGAGCGTCGGCGATTTCATCCATATTTCTCCACTCTCATTCGGGCCCAGGGTGCGCGACTGATCGTCGCGGATTTCGACGTCCATCACCAGCGTTGGGACCGATCCCGTCGAATTGGGATGAGTGATGGAGTCATCGCCCTCGATCCGCGGACCGTAGGCGTTGGTCTCGGTCATGCCGTAGCCGAGGCCCGGACGTCCGTTCTTGAAGGAGCCGTTGATGCGATTGATGAGGGCCGGCGGCGCCGGGGCGCCGCCGCCGCCCACGGAGGCCAACGACGAGGTGTCGTAGTCCAAGAAGTGCGGTGACTCGATGAGGTCCCACGACTGCGTGGGCACGCCCACAAAGGTCGTCACCTTGTGACGCTCGATGAGCTGTAACGCTCGTTCCGGCTCCCAGCGATACATCATCACCAGCTTCATGTGAAAGCTAAAGCACGTCATCATGACCGGTATGCATCCCGTCACGTGAAAGAGCGGGACGATCAAAATGAAACTTGGAGCGAGCGCACTGCCCGGTCCGTCGGGACCGCGACGCGCCGCCGACACGGCGGCCCCCGACGCGAACGCGAAGACGGTCTGAGTGATGGTCCCGTGCGTCGAGACCGCGCCCTTGGGAGACCCCGTCGTGCCCGACGTGTAGAGGATCGTCGCGTCCATGTCCGCGCTCAGGGTCACCGCGGGCATCGCAGCACCACGGATGACGACGTCGTGCCAGTGCTCGACGTGGGGAGCGAGTGGCGCGAGTTCATCGAGACGCACACCCAGCATTCGGACGTTCGCGCGCTGGCACGCCTCGGCGCCCCGCTCGATTCGCTCGGTGTCAGCGATCATGATCGACAGCTCTGCGTCGTTGATGGCGTATTCCAACTCTTTCGCGGTCCACCAGGCATTCATCGAAACCGAAATCGCCCCGATCGAGAGGATCGCCGCGAACGAGATGATCCATTCTGGGTAGTTCCGCATGGCAATGCCGACGCGCTCACCCGGTGTCACGCCGTAGTGGTGTACGAGGGCGTAGCTCAGCGCGTCGACCTCTTCCATCACTTCGGCGAACGTCCAGTTCTCGTCTTCGTAGACAATGAACGTCTCGTCGATCCCGCGCGCGGTGTCGAAGATCTGGCGAAGGTCGGAAGGGGCATTCTTGAATGTCCGATTGGTGACACCGTCACGTTCGACGTCGATCACCTCAAACGGACTTCCCGGTGCGCCGATTTCGGCGTTCGCCTCTTGAAAACTCAATCCCACCAGACTCTCCTTATCGTTGCCAAATACTAGGCAAAGGGTGGTGACGTGAAGGCGTTCATCGGGTCTCGGGATTCAGCGATGCGCCGAGAAAGAGGCGCGATCGTTAGGTCAGCGCGGCGGCGCTCGACGCGGCCTTTTGGGCCATTCGCTCTACGCCTTCACCCAACTTCGCGACGAATTCACTCAGGTCCTGGCGGGCCTTTTCCGCTTCGGCACTGAGGCCGACCAGGTGCTCAACGTCCCAGAGACCGAGAACCGGATCGAGCACGTCGCGCAGGAACTGCTTGAGGCCGTAGATGCCCTCGCGCGCGATGCGCACCGCGTGACGAGTGAAATTCGGGATGCCGGTGCCGGGCATGGCGAAACTGCGCACCTGCTTGGCGACTGCGATCATCATGGTCGAGGGATCGATCGCGAAGGCCGCGAGCGTGAGGTCGCGATAGAAGAGGTAGTGCTTCGTCTCGTCACCCGCGATGAGACCTAGAACATTGCGACCGATCTTGTCGTCCTTCGGGAGTTTCGCTCCCGTGTTGCGATGAGCGATTTGCGTGGCGCGCTCTTGGAAGGACACGTAGGAGATCAATTCGGCCATGTCGTTCGGCCTCGGCACCTCGCCCTTGCCCATCTGAACGCGACGACCGTCTTCGAGCAACGTCGGGTCGATGCAGCGACTCACGTGAACCCAGTCGCGCATGACCATCGCGTGCCGGTTCTCCTCCATCGTCCACTGGTGGTTCCAGTCGACGATCGGGTGGCCCTCGGGGGCGTGGCTGAGCAAGGTGTGCGTGTAGTACGGCAGGTTGTCCTCGGTGAGCAGGTTCACGTAGATCGAACTGCGCACACCTTCATTGAGCGGATACTGCGACGGCTCCCAGGGCACGTCGGCGAAGTTCTCGCCCTCGCCCCAGTCGATCTGCTCGTGCGGATACCAGAGGCGCGGAGCCTCGAGGTGTCGGTTGTAAAGGCGCTCGACGTCGGGCGCAATTTCACTGAGGAGATCGGTTCGGCTCTTCGGGGAACTCTTAAGGACCATCGACTGCCTTCCACTCACCCAGGAGGTGATTTTCTCACTCCAGCGTAATACTCCACGAGATATGACAATCTATTAACTTGTGATTCGGTGCACAAGACGTCGAAGTATTCTGTCGTACTTGTGAAACTGATCGAAACACTCGTTCCCGCTGATTTTCGCAGCGGTATCACCGGACCCCTGCGCCGGTATTACCTCGGCACGTTCGTGTCGTGCACGGGTAGTGGTCTCACGTACTCGCTGTTCGTGATTTACCTCCACAACGTGCGCGGTTTCTCCACTGACTTCGCCACGCTCTTGTTGTCGGTCGCGGCGCTGGTGGGAATCGGCAGCAGTCCGATATGGGGCACGTTCACCGACTGGTTCGGCCCGGTTCGCGTCATCATGGTCGCAGTCGTCGCCGACGCCGCAACGCTGATCCTCTGGGCCCACGCGCATTCCAAGACTCAAGCGACGGTGGCCGCCCTTTTGCTCGCACTCTTCGGGGGCGCCGGATGGGGACCGAGTAGCACTCTGCTCTCTCGCATCGTCGCGTCCGAACACCGTCAGCGGGCCTTCGGTTTCAACTTCATGCTCGTGAATCTCGGTATTGGATTCGGCCTGCTCGTGTCGGCGAGCATCGTCGACCTGCATCACCCGGAGTCCTTCGTCATCCTCTACACGTTCAACGCGGGGGTGACCATGTTGGGTGGGTTGATCATCCTCACGCTGCGCCGCTACGGAGGAGCGATCAAGGAGCATCGCGAGGACTTGAAGTTGAGAGAGGAAGGCTGGCGCGAGGTTGTGCGCGATCGTCGACTGCGGCACTACGTGCTGGCGGCGGTCGTCTTGATGATCGGAGGTTACGGCTCCCAGGAGGCGGGCTACAGCCTATTCGTCGTGAACAACTTGAAACTGCCGGTTCACGTCATCGGCGTCATCTTCTTCTTCAACACCACCACCATCGTGTGCGCGCAACTATGGATCCTCAACCGGATCGAAGGCAAGAGTCGCACCAAAGTGATGGCGACGGTCGCCGTGATCTGGTTCGTCTTCTGGGTGATCCTCGACACGGCGCTGGCGCTGCCCAGGGTGCTGGCGATCGTGTCGCTCTGCGTCGCGATGATCATCTTCGCCCTCGGCGAGACGATGCTCTCCCCCGTTGGTCCGGCGCTGGTGAACGAGATCGCTCCGGAGCATCTACGCGGCCGTTACAACGCCGCGGCCGGTCTCGCCTGGGGCTTGTCGGGCACGCTCGCGCCGGCCATCACGGCGTTCTACTTCAACGAACACCTGGGCAACTGGTGGCCGCTCGGCACGGGGCTCACCGCGCTCGTGGGTGGAGCACTCATGTTGCGACTGCGCCACCTCCTCAGCGCCAGCGAAGACGGTCGAGTACCGCACGCAGCCACCTCCGCGATCGAGTAGTCGCGATGATCTTTGGTCGCATCGACGCCACTGACGACGTCCAGTTCGACGCCTGGTTCGGCGTACTGCAGCGATCCGAATTCGCCCGAGACGGCGAACGTGGACAGGGCTGGCACCCCGATGAGTGGCGCGCGCGCTCGGTCGACGAGAGCGCACCCAGGGTCTTTCGCCTGTACTCCTACGGTCCGTCGCCGGACCGACCCGTCGCGGTCGGTGCGCTCGAGGTGACCCGCGACGACAATCTCGCCTTCATCGAAGGAAACCTCTTCGTCGATCCGACCGAGCGGCGTCGGGGCTACGGTTCGGCCGCTCTCGCGGAACTCGAAAGGTGTGCGCGCGAACTGCGTCGCCCGACCCTCGTCATCTTCGTCATCGAAGGTTCACGAGAGATCGGCAGCGGACCCAACCGCGGCTTCGCCGTTCACCACGGCTACCGCGTCGCCGAAGAGAACGTCCGCCGCGATCTGGAGTGGCCCCGTCCGCCTGGCGAACTCGATCGACTCTGGGAGGAGTGGACTGGCTTCGCGACGGACTACGACATCATCTCGTGGACCAACGGCACGCCCGAGGAGCTCGTGGCTGCGCGAGCCCACCTCTCGGCGATCATGCCCGCCGAGACGCCGCACGTGGACATCGACGTCGAGGCCGAGCACTGGGACGCGGCTCGCGTGCGTCTCCACGAGGCGACGACGAACCGAATGGGTCGCGACCTCCTCGTCGCGGCGGCGCGTCACCGCGCGACCGGTGAACTCGTCGGCTACAGCGAACTCACGGTGTCACGCGATCAGCCCCAGACCGCCTATCAGTGGGACACGCTCGTCGTTCGCCGACACCGCGGTCATCGACTGGGAGGACTCTTGAAGGTGACTACCATGCGCCTGCTCGACGCCGGTCGCTACGAGACGAAGAAGATCACCACGTTCAACTCGAAGTTGAACGGGCCGATGATCGCCGTGAACGAAGCGCTCGGCGCACGCGTCGCCGGCGCCATGGTCGCGTGGCGCAAGGACCTCTAGGGCTGAACCACTCTCGGACCTTCGACGATCATCTCGTGTACCTCGTCGAAGTCCATGTGATACGGACCGATCCAACTCAAGAACCAGTCGACGCCGGCCTTCGCCCACGGCGAAGGGTCGTCGCCGATGAATCCACTGACCACGATGTCGAAATGTTCGAGATCGGCGCCCTCGTCGACCAGTCGCTGTCGCAACGTGGCGACGTCGTGAGGTTCCTTCATCTGAATCACGAAGACACCGCCGAAGTGCGCCGCGCGGCGAATCGGAACCGGGTTCGGCCACCGCGCCGCGAGCCAGATCGGTATGCCACCCTCGCGAGCGGCCGTGGGCTGGAACGTCACGCCGTCCGCTCGGTAGTGCTCGCCGTGGTGGTGCACGTCCTCGCCGGACAAAAGTCCGGTGAGGACGTCCAGTCCCTCGTTGAGCGCGTGACCGCGTTCCTTCGCGTCGATGATCTCGCCGAACTTCGAGAGTTCACCGGCCTCCCCCTCGTCGCCGATGCCGAATCCCAGGATGAGACGGCCCCGTGAGAGGAGATCGAGCGTGACGGCTTGACGCGCGACGATTTGGGGACGTCGACGGACGAGGGGTGTCACCATGGCACCGAGCTGAATCGTGGACGTCCCCGACGCGATCGCCGCGAGTGAGATGTACGGATCGAGGATCTTGGTCACTCCCCCGCTATAGAGCAGGTGGTCCCAGAGGAAGATACCGTCCCAGCCAGCCGCCTCAGCGCTTCGCGCGAGTGCAACGAGTCGATGGGGATCGGCCACGCCGTCAAACGGTGGGAAGAAGAGACCCTGGCGCACGTCGAATCACGTCTCCGATCCATAGCGTTGAATTCGTTGTAAGTGACCTAATAAATATCACAAAGGACCGGTCGCGTAACGGAATTCCACGACTCACTCCTCGCGGTCTTGACGCGTGTTCACGTTGTGATTGGTGAACGTATAGACGCAACTTCACCATTGCGATGTGATTCCGGTCGTTAGTTACACTCAACGAGGTGACAGCGGGCTACTCGAAGACGCCAATGGCCGCAAAAATTGGCGTCAAAGAAGGTCATCGGGTGACGCTCATCGGCGCGCCCCGAGACTGGTCGATCGAAGACCTTCCCTCGAACGCGCGCGTACTGCGTCGACGAAGCAGTGCCAAGTCCGACGTCGTCATCGCGTTCTACTACGACGCCGCGTCACTGCATCGAGAGATCGCTTCGCTTTCGCAATCGATTACCCCCAACGGGTCGCTGTGGGTCGCGTGGCCCCGTCGTGCGAGCGGACACGACTCGGATATCACCGACAACGTCGTGCGGAACATGGTCTTGCCCCTCGAGCTCGTGGACGTGAAGGTGGCGGCGCTCGATGACGACTGGTCCGCGCTCAAGCTGATGTGGCGCAAGGAGTTACGGAAGGATCTCCAGTAGGGATGCGGGCGTCGTCGAGGACCGCTCGTCCCTAGTTGCAGGCCGGATAGTTCTTCAGTCCCCACAGGTGGGCGACGATCGACGGTACGTCCTTTGCGCACAACGGGAAACCCGGTGAACCGGTCATGAACCATTTGCCGCCGGCGACCCTGTTGAAGATTCCCATGTTGCCGCCGTCCTGAAAGGAGACCTCCGACTTGTAGCTGGCCGGAAGCACGAGGTTGAACGAGGCGATCGCCCACTCGCGGCGATCGACGGCGTCGTAGGCGACGAGCGGCTCTTTCGGCCCGGACGGCTGGATCACCTGGCCCCACGTGATCCGGTCGGTCGCGACCATCTCCTTGTTATGGAGCTTGAACTTTAAAAACGCTGATTTCAATGTCGCCATCGTGGATGGCGTTGCCCTGATCGTGTGGGAGACCAGCGGTTGCGTGGTTTTCGGTGACGAGTTGCTACTCGTCGCGTACACGACGGCGACGACGATCGCCGCCAAGACCACGAGGCCGAGGAACGATCGCTTCATATGAAAGGCAATGTAGTCCACGACGAGCGCCGGCGACGCTCACGTCATTGATGACCGGTCCCCTACGGACCCTCGGTTCCGTTGGGTCCGCACGAACGCGGGTCCCACGGTTGCAGCGCCTGGGTCACGTCGGTCGGAGCGGAGAGCGACGTGTCGTGCTTGACGGCCGACGGGTCGAGCACCGTGATCTGCGTGACCGGCTTCGTCGTCGTGGTCGCTGGAGGATGGTGGTGCTTGCCCTTGGCGGTAGTGGTCGTCGTCGGCGTCCTCGGCGGAGGGATCACGCTCACGTCCGAACCGGTCAAGACGGTAACCGTCGCGCCGGCCGTCGTGCGCCCGAGCGCCATGACGGCCGGTCCCTCGATGGTATGGAGCACCGCCTGCGCGGCACCGAGCGAGGCGGCGGAGTTGTTCGAGTGAAAGACCACGGTCTCTTCGCGCACCCCGTACGGCGTGGCGGCACCGATGCCGTGGATGACGAAGCTGCGACGACGAAAGCCGGCCGCGACGACGTGCGCCTGATTGGGTGTGCCTGATCCGTCGAGCACCGAGACGGTGAACGATGAACTCTTTGGCAGGGGCTTGCCGTCCATCGTGTTGATATTCGATCCGACGTCCAAGAACCGGTCGATGGTTTGGGTGACGCCGGGATCGATGGGGAACTCGACGTCGCCGTAGTAGTACCCCTGGTAGAGATAACCCCCGGGCGTCTCAACGAGCACGACCGGTACCGTCAATTCGGGCACCGACGAGACCGAGACGCCGTGGAAGTGTTCAGCGAGACTGAGGAGCGCCGTCGTGGTAAGTCCCTGATCAACGGTAAGATAGCGTGCGACGGCGGTCGCCAGACGCTGGTCGGTCAGGGGATTGGCGATTCCCTTCGCCTTGACGGCGTCGGCCAAGACCTTCAAGAACTCGTGGTCGCGCCGGATGCGAGCCAAGTCCGACAGCGCCTCTTGGGGCCACGTGCGATAGTTCGTGCCGTCACCGGGAAACCGAATCTGCAGGTGTCTGGCCCGCACGACTTCGAGGGCGCGTGTGCCGTCGAGTTGAATGCATCCGGGATTGCGGACGTACAACTGGGAATACGCGTCGAACACTGACATCGGGAAGTACATCTTGATGCCACCCAGCACGTTGACCACTTCCGCAAACGTGTCGAAGTTCAACTCGACGTAATGATTGATCGGAATGCCGAAGTCCTCTTGGATCGCCTTCACGAGTTGGTTCGGTCCGTTGTAAAGGGCGGCGTCGATCTTGTTCGCGCCGTCGACACGGGCGTTCGGAACGAACAGGTCACGCGGGAGAGAAAGGATCGACACTTGATTGGTGGTCAGATTGAGGTGAAGGATCATGACCACGTCGCTGTTGACGCCGGTCACGCCTTGGGAGCACAGTCCGTACGCCGCATTCTGATGCTTCAATCCGCAACGCGTCGTCGAACCGACCAACAAGATGTTCTCAGTGTTGTTGTACTGCTGAGATTCGGACGTGATCGTGACGTGTTTGATCAGGTGGTTGATGTACCAGTAGTCTCCGGCGACCGCGGCGACGATCACGACGACGACCGTGGCGAGCGTCACCAGGGCGATCTTCGCGCGCGAACGCTTCACGCGCTGACGATGACGAGGTTCACCGTGGCGTGCGTCCACGGCGTGACCGAGCGCTTCGAGCCGGGCTCGATTCGGTACGCGCGGGGTTGGTGTACCGGAATCCGACATGAATCGATTTTACTGATGCGCCCTCGTTGTTCGCGGAGCCCGGAGGATTATTCACATTGCGAGAATGTCCGCGACGTTTAGATCGAGCGACCAGCCTTTTCCCAATAGGGCTGGCGCAGTTTGCGCTTGAACATCTTGCCCGAATCCTCTCGCGGCAACGATTCGTGGAAGGTGACGACCTTGGGAACTTTGAAACCGGCCAAGTGCTCACGAACGTGCCGACGAATGTCTTCGGCGCTCAGTGTCGATCCTTCATCGAGCTTCATGGCGGCGGCAATCGATTCCCCGTACTCGTCGTCCGGGATACCAAAGACCGCACAGTCGGCGACGCCTTCCAGCTTCAACAGGCAGGCCTCGATCTCGATCGGATAGATATTGACGCCGCCCGAGATGATCATGTCACGCGCGCGGTCACAGAGGTACAAGAATCCGTCGGCGTCGAGGAATCCAATGTCGCCGCAGGTGATGAGTCCGTCGATCTCGACCTCGGCGCGTGCATCGGACTTGCCGAAGTACGTGAAATCGGAGTTGGCGCGCGCGCGTACGAAGACCTCACCCGATTCACCGATCGGCACCGGTCCGTCGACTCCGATGATCCGAACGTCGCTCGACGGCAGAGGCCGACCGACCGTGCCCGGATGCGCGAGCCACTCTTCGCTGGTGCAGCCGGTGATGAATCCCACTTCCGTACTGCCGTAGAACTCATCCACGATCGGTCCCCACCATTCGATCATCGCGCGCTTCACGTCCGGCGGACACGGCGCGGCGGTGTGCGAGACGTGGCGAAGCGATGACAGGTCGTAGCGGCTTCGAACGTCCGGCGGGAGGCGCAAGAGTCGCACGAACATGGTCGGCACCATGTACAGCGACGTGATGCGATGTTGCTCGATCAGGGAGAGGAACTCCTCGGGGTCGAAGCGATCCTCGAGCACCACGTAGGCGTTGTAGGCGCGCGCGGCAACCAACGCGTACGCGTAGGGCGCCGAGTGGTACATCGGCCCGGCGACGATCGTGCGCATGCCGGGCCACGCACCGAAGAGTTGGGTGACAACGGTCATGTAATCCAGTGCCTGGGACCCGTCATTCGTTCCCGGAATTCGGAGCACGCCCTTGGGGAATCCAGTCGTCCCGGAGGTGTAGATCATCGACAAGGGATCGCCGATGTGCGCGTCGGTAAGTTCATCGAAGCCGTCTCGCCACGTGGACCACTCGACGACGTCGTCCGGAACCGTGGTGACAGACGGGTCGAGGTCGAATCGGTCCGCGATACTCGACGGCGTCGCCACACCCAAGATGTTGATCGTCGGTGGCAAGGCGTCGCGCACGTGATGCAACAGGTCGGCGTGCGCCACGATGACGGCCGCCTTGGAATCGGTCGCGACGTAGGCCACTTCTTCGGCACTGCCGTGCCAGTTGATCGGCACCGTGGCCGCGCCGAGCGCGGCTGCCGCGAAAGCCGCTTCGAAGAACTCGTGGTCGTTTCGCAGTAGCAGTGCCACGGCGCCACCCTGTTCGACGCCGAGTGACCGCAGCCCGGTTGCCGCGCGGCGCGCGCGTACCGTTAACTCCTCCAAAGAAACGAACACGCCGCCGCGCAAGACGCCAGCCACCGTTGCTTCGTCGCCCGCGTTGTCGACCGATCCCTCCGCTTGAACCATCGCGACCCCCCACTGACGCCAATTGCTTACAGGGACCATAACGCACGTCGACGAATCGACAACCGTGAATCGAAGTGACCGAAGTTGCTGAAGCGGTCGCTGGCGTGACGCTGCTTCGACCGAACGGTACATTGAGTCCATGGTCGAGAACTACCGAGAAAAGGGAATCGTCTGCGGTAGCGACACCCTGGAGATCCGCCACTACTACGTATGGGGATCCAAAAAAGTGGCCTATCGGTCAATCGTCGGCGTGCAGCGAGTGACCCTCGCGGCGATGAAAGGCCGAGGGAGGATTTGGGGCACGGCCAACATGGGCTACTGGACGAATCTCGACTCGCAGCGACCGACGAAGAAGGAAGGCCTGATCCTCGATCTCGGAAAGCACGTCAAGCCGTTCATAACTCCCGACGATCCCGATCAAGTCGAAACGATCATTCGCGAACGCGCGGGACTTGGTCCGCCGGGACCGACAATCTCAGCACCAATCATCTGACCGCGATCCTGCGGTGTCGACTGCAGTGACCTCGCGAAGTTCTGGCCGAGTCGGTTGCGAAACAATCGAAGCGACGCAGCGGACCGAAATCACTTGTCGGCCTTCACATCGCGCAACTAAGTTGGCCGTCGTGGCGAAATTGGTGTATTCCGCAATCACCTCTCTGGATGGCTACATCGAGGATGAGCGTGGCAACTTCGACTGGGGCATGCCCGACTCCGAGGTGTTCACCTTCATCAACGACATCGAACGAAGTTTCGGTACGGTGCTTTATGGTCGCCGAATGTACGAGACGATGGTCTATTGGGAGACGTTCGACGCATCTGGCGATCAGCCGCCCTTCATCCGGGACTTCACGATGGTGTGGCGAGCCGCTACCAAGGTCGTGTATTCGACGTCACTGGAAGCTGTATCCAGCGCCCGTACGCGAATCGAGAGAACATTCGACGTGGAGGCAGTCAGGCGGATGAAACAGGCATCAGAGCACGACCTGTCAATCGGCGGGGCCAACCTCGCGAGTCAAGCGATCAAGGCCGGTCTGGTCGATGAGATGCACCTGTTCGTCACTCCCGTCACGGTTGGCGGTGGGAAGCCAGCTCATCCTGAGCACTTTCTCTCCAACCTCGAACTGCTCTGCGTCGACCGATTCGCGAGCGGTGTCGTCCACCTCCACTACCGCGCAAACGACTGACTCCGCTATCTGGTGACAATTGACGTCCACGACGCAGTCTCAGTGACACCGAGTTTTTGTCGTTTCATCATTCGACGTCACGCCTCATTGCCCTTGGAGCGCATCTTCGTCAACTAGAGAAACTGCTCCCTTCGACGGTGTCGATCAAGAACCCAGCGTGCGGGTTCACGTACGTGGGCGACGTGGACAATCTCTGACTAGCGCGTTGAGGCGTGGACGTGCTTCAGCTGACTCCGAGATGGGTACGAAACGAAGGTGCGACACAGGTAGTAAGAACTGCAATGTGGAGAGAACGACAATTGGGTTTCGGTGAATCGATTGCGCGCGCTGTGCGTCGATAAGCGGTTCACATGACGACCAACGCTAGGCCCACTTCAAAGAAAGGCCCCGCTCGCTTTTTCACGTGGCGAGTCAATGTCTACAGACTCGCACTCGGATGCATCGTCCTTGCGGTCGTTCTGCCACTGTGGGCGACCGGGTACCAACCAATCTGGCCGATCGCCTTGCTCATGTTGGCGTGCGCACTTGTCATCGGAGTGTCGCTATCTCGGCTCCCGAGAGTGCGGGACTGGTTGAGTCGGTAGTTGTCACGAGGCAGCCTGTGGTGGCGTTGATATCTGACATCAGTCGTTTCGATTTGATGTCTGGGAATCCATTTCACAATGGGCGTCTGGAATGAAAATGGGGACCGAAATCGTTTTTCATCTACAGCCACTTGTCAACTGAGAAGACACTCCAGTCCGACCGGTGACGCAAGGCCGACCTCAACAATTCCCAACGGGCCATGAAAACTCAGTTGAGCTCACCGGGGCCGTTCGTCGAGAAGAACCATTCGCCTTACCAGCCGCACTTTCTTCGCTGGTGGTTGTTTACGTTGCGTCGTTACTTGCGACGAGCCCGGAGAGCGGGCATCCCCAGAGGAAGCGCGGCGATGACTGCCGCAATGAGGCCAACGAATGCTCCAAAGCCCCATCCGATGCCGCTGAATCCAACGCCACCCGGCTTGTCAATGAATGCCAATACGGTCAGCACCAGATTCGCCACCGAAGCTACCAACAACAACTGTTCGCCCGCGATCGGGAGCTTGAAGGGCATTTCACTGAATCCCGCGCGCGAAACTAAGTACACAAGAATCACCAAACACAAGAGGAAGACGAGGTACATCCATCCGTGCCACAAACCGTTCACGGATACTGAACCGAGGCCGAAGCTGTACGTGTACCACGGAAGGTACAGCGAAATGAACAAGACCAGCGTCGCTATTGCCGTGGTCCGCTCTGCCGGAGACCAACGTTTCATATCAAACGAGAAAGACGATTTACCCGATTCGGCATTCACAGCGGCCCCTTAGGTTTCACTCTGACCCGAGATTTTGGGGCCAGATTTTTCTCAGCATACTGAAATAGGGTTCGCCTCGTCGGGACTACCGATTGAATTCCTTGACCGGCGAATGACCCTTCGAAGGTGAACAGGCAGGAAGAGTTGAGACCCACGAGTTGACGCCACGGCAGAATCAGGTTGAAATTCGCCATATTTCGAGCCGTGGAAGCTACCTCCATCAGAGCGAGGCGAGCGGATAGTGCTGGCTAATCGAAGCTACGACAGGCGATTCATCCAGAAACTACGTCGCGCTCATCACACCCGCTTCGAGTAGGAGCGAACGGCGAGTGGAATGAAGATCGCGGCCACGGTGCAGCATCCGAGGAGCGCCCACCCGACTTGGGCGGTGAAGTTTCCGTTGTTCATTAGGTCACGCAGGGCCGAGACGACGTGTGAGATGGGATTGACCCGCGTTACGGCCTGGAGCCATCCCGGAAGGGTGTCGACAGGGACGAAGGCATTGGACAGGAAGGCCAGAGGGAACATGAGCATCATCGACATCCCCTGGACCGCGCCAGCGCTTCTGGCTTTGGTGCCGATCCAGAGGAAGATCCAGGCGATGGACCAGCCGGTGATGACGGCGAGCACCACGGCGGCGAGTACGCCAGGAATACCGCCGCCGGGGCGATAACCCATGATGACGCCTACGGTCAAAGAGACGCTGGCCGCAATGGCATATCGAGCGAGGTCGGCGAGCATCGGTCCGGCGAGCGGGGCGATCCTGGCGATGGGCAGGGAGCGAAAGCGGTCGAAGACGCCCTTGTCCATGTCCTCGCGAAGTTGGATGCCGGCGCCGACGCACGCGGTGATGGTGGTCATGGCGATGATGCCCGGAATGAGGGTCGGCAGGTAGTCCGCGGTGCTGCCGGAGACCGCTCCGCCGAACATGAGCCCGAACATCACGGTGAACAGCACCGGCATCGCGGTGACGTCAACGAGCTGCTCGGGATTGCGGCGCATCTTTATAAGGGCACGCCACGCCAGTGTCGTGATCTGGCTTAGGGTCTCGCGTACGGTTACTGATTCCTTGATAGTGCGCGCGTTCGGTCGAGATGTGGTGGTTGGGATAGTGATGGCAGTCCTCACGATGTGCCCGCCTCGGTTTCAGGGATAACGGTTTCACTGCTGTGGCCTGTCAGGGCGAAGAACACGTCGTCGAGGCTCGGTTGCTCGACGGTGGCGTTGGCGATATCGAGCCGGTGGTTTCGCAGCGCCACGAGGATGTCGGCGGCTTGATTGGCATCGCTCAGTTGGACGCTGAACCCTGAGCCGGCTGAGG
>OCTA010002022.1_pt1 | contig 18639 bp, 19 predicted proteins | sample 1538991 | NCBI WGS metagenome assembly OCTA01 (sample SAMEA3539302, study PRJEB22396) | soil metagenome | biome: tundra; feature: field; material: soil | place: USA | collected 2010-05 | depth 0.15 m | reverse complement strand
GGCATGTACTCACCCGGCGGTCTCATCGGCGCTGTCCGCCCGGCCGGCTGAGGTCAACGCTGACCACGTGGGCGGATCGTCCAGCATGCCGCGTCAGCTCAGGCGGCCAGATGAGGGCAGCGCTCAGTAGCCGCCGGGCGTCTCGAGCTGGCTGAGCACCCGGCCGTAGGCCAGCGAGAGGAGCTTGACCACGTTGCCGTGCGCGCCAAGCGGCGCGCAGCACTTGGCGCCTATCGCGACCGCGGCATCGCTGATGGCGGCCGGATCGGCTTCGGGGCCCACCAGGCAGGGCGCCAGGGCGATCCGGTTCACGCCCATGGCTTCCAGCTGAGCCGCCGCTTCCCCGATCGTGGGCTTGCCGTCCAGGGATGCGGCCAGGACCGGCAGCGCCAACCGGGCCGCGAGCAGGAAAGCGGTGACGCTGGCGGTGCCGACGGCTTCCTCTCCGCCGACGGTCGCCAGGATGATGCCGTCGGCCGAGGTGGTGATGCTGAACATGCGGACCCGGTCGGCCCGGGCCAGCCCGGCATCCGCGAGCCGGTGGTGCAGTGCCTCAGCCAGCAGCGCGTTGGTGTTGTAGACCTCGCCGATGCTCGCGTTGGCTCCGCTGGCCCCGATGGCCTCCCGCAGCGCGCGGAACGTCGCCGGGTGCGGTGTGACCAGCTGCGGCACCACCACGGCCGAGGGCGCGCCCGCGGGCCGCCGGGCCGCCGCGTCGGCCAGCACCGCCCGGATTCCGGTCGGGTCGCCGCGGCCGCCGTGGTCGATCCGCGCGATGCGCACGTCCAGGGCCGGATTGTCGACCCGAAGCACCGCCGCGATGTCCGCGGTGGGACCGGTCAGGCTGTCATCGCTGAGGTTGGGGACGGCCAGTACGAACGCCGGCGCTCCCTCTGGCAGGCTGGCAGGCATCGGGCGCCGATGACGGCCGCCGGGCGCGATCAGGCGGGCTTGGGGCTGGCGGCTGGGTGCTCCGCTCGGTAGCCGGGTCAGCGGCCCGGTCCCGGGCTGCCGGCGCGCGAGTTGCTCGGCGTCCGGCGGGCCGTAGCCGGAGAAGTCGGCCTCCGGCCGACCGGGTCCCCGCGCGGGCTCTGGCTGGGCCGGGTCCTGCGGAACCCCGGCTGACCGCATCGGTCCCTGCGGCCATCGGAGTCCCTGGGCTGCCGAAACGTCCGCGCCGTGCCGTCGCGCGGGAAGGCCCGTGGAGGAGTCGCGAACGTCTGTCACACATACGAAGCGTAGTCGCAGGTAATCAACAATTTGTGAAAACGGATAAAAATACGGATAACCAGCCAGCTTTGGGGGGCCCGGTCAGTTGTGTCTCATCGCCGGCCGGACGGCGGGGCCGGCTTGCCGTCTTGTTACTAGCGGGTAGCATAGAATCTGGCCTGGGTGAGTGCGAACGTGCGGAGCAGCAGATGAGTCACTACAAGAGCAACCTGCGAGACATCGAGTTCAACCTCTTCGAGGTACTGCGGCGTCAGGACCTGCTGGCCCAGCCGCCCTATCCCGACCTGGACGAAGAGACGGTCCGCGGGATCCTCGGCGAGATGGAGCGGATGGCGGCCGGACCGCTGGCTGAGTCCTTCGCCGATGCCGACCGGAACCCGCCGGTCTTCGACGCGGCCACCAACTCGGTGCGGATCCCCGAGTCGCTGCGCAAGTCCTTCCGCTCCTTCATGGACGCCGAGTGGTACCGGCTATCGCTGCCCGCGGAGCTGGGCGGGACCGAGGCGCCCAGGTCCTTGAACTGGGCCATGGCGGAGCTGATCCTCGGCTCCAACCCGTCGATCTGGTTGTACGCCACCGGGCACACGATCGGCCGGGTGCTGTGGGATCTCGGCACGCCCGAGCAGAAGCGGTTCGCCGAGCAGGCCATCGAGCGCGAGTGGGGCGCCACCATGGTGCTGACCGAGCCTGACGCGGGCTCCGACGTCGGCGCGGGGCGGACCCGGGCCATCGAGCAGCCGGACGGAACCTGGCACCTCGAAGGCGTCAAGCGCTTCATCACCAGCGCCGAGCACGACCTAGCTGGCAACATCTTCCACCTCGTGCTGGCCCGGCCCGAAGGCCATGGCCCGGGCACCAAGGGCCTGTCGATGTTCCTGGTGTCCAAGTACCTGGTCGCCGAGGACGGAACGCTGGGCGAGCGCAATGGCGTCTTCGTCACCACGGTCGAGCACAAGATGGGCCTGAAGGCCTCGACCACCTGTGAGCTGACGTTCGGCGCGGACCGTCCGGCGGTCGGCACCCTGGTCGGCGGCGTGCATGACGGCATCAGGCAGATGTTCAAGGTCATCGAGGACGCCCGGATGATGGTCGGCACCAAGGCCATCGCCACCTTGTCCACCGGCTACCTGAACGCGCTCGACTTCGCCAGGAACCGGGTGCAGGGAGCCGACCTCACCGTGATGACGGACAAGACCGCGCCGCGGGTGACGATAATCCACCACCCCGATGTCCGGCGCATGCTGATGCTGCAGAAGGCCTACGCCGAGGGCATGCGGGCGCTCGTCCTGTACACGGCCTCGATCCAGGACACAATCCAGGTCGCGGCGGACGCCGGAGACACCGACGAAACCGCCGTCCGGCTCAACGACCTGCTGCTGCCGGTGGTCAAGGGGGTCGGGTCCGAGCGTTCGTCCGAGATGCTCAACTTGTCCTTGCAGACCCTCGGCGGGTCCGGATTCCTGCAGGACTACCCGATCGAGCAGTACATCAGGGACGCGAAGATCGACAGCCTGTACGAGGGGACGACCGGGATCCAGGGCCTGGACCTGTTCTTCCGCAAGATCGTCAGGGACAACGGCCAGGCGTTCGGCGCTCTGCTGGCCATGATCAAGGACTTCGCCGCCGCGGACGGCGGCAACGGCAGGCTCAAGGCCGAGCGGGCCGCGCTGGCCGACGGCGCCGGGCACGTCGAGGCCATGGTGGGCGCCATGGCCGGCTTCCTGATGGCGTCGGCCGAGCAGCCCGCCGAGATTTACAAGGTCGGGCTGAACACCACCCGGCTGCTGATGGCGCTCGGCGACCTGGTGATCGGGTGGCTGCTCGTGACCCACGCGGAAATCGCGCAGCGCAAACTCGACGAGATCCCGGCCGACGCCGCCGACCGTGACTTCTACACGGGCAAGCTGGCCGCGGCGCGGTTCTTCGCCGCCACTGTGCTGCCCAGGCTGGCCGCGGAGCGCAAGTCCGCCGAGGAAACCACCCTGGACCTGATGGACCTGCCCGAGGGCGCGTTCTAGGCTGCCGCGCGCTATCAACCCCAGGCTCACTTAGGTCCAGGCGAGTATCCGGATCGGGTCCTCCAGCATGGAGCCGATGTCGCGCAGCACGGCGGAGCCGAGTTCTCCGTCGACGATGCGGTGGTCGAAGGACAGCGACAAGGTACAGGCCTGCCGTACCGCGAGCTGCCCCTCTACCACCCATGGTGTGTCCTTGACCTGCCCGAACGCAAGAATGGCGGTCTCGCCGGGGGAAAGGATCGGCGTTCCGGCGTCCACCCCGAACACGCCCACGTTGGTGATCGTGATCGTGCCGCCGGCCAGGTCGGCCGGGGTGGCCTGGCCCGCCTGGCCCGTCTCGGCCAGCGCCTGCAGGCGGCGGGCCAGCTCGGGCAGCGGCAGGGCGCCCGCGTCCTTGACGTTCGGCACGATGAGCCCGCGCTCGGCGGCGACCGCGATGCCGAGGTTCACGTAGTGCTTGATCACGATCTCCTCGGCGGCGCCATCCCACCAGGAGTTGATGAGCGGGTGCCTGGCCACCGCGGCGAGCAGCGCCCGGGCCACGAAAAGCAGCGGCGACACCCGCACGCCCGCGTACTCAGGAAGGTCACGCACGCGCCGCACCGCGGCCATCGTCTCGGTCACGTCGACCTGCAGGAACTCGGTGACGTGCGGGGCGGTGAACGCGCTCGACACCATGGCCGCGGCCATGTGCTTGCGCACCCCCCGGACCGCAATGCGCTCCTCCCGCTCCGGGCTGGGGCCCGTAGCCAGGCTGGGCGTCCGCGTCCCGTTCCCGGAAACAACCTGATCCGAACGAGCCGTGGCATCATGGCCCGCGGCCCGCTGCACGTCGTCCCGGGTGATCGAGCCATCGGGCCCGGTGCCCGCCAGCTCGGACAAGCTGATGCCGAGGTCCTTGGCCAGCCTGCGCACCGGCGGCTTGGCCAGGGCCCGGGCGGCAGGTACCTCGGCGGTCGGCGCGATGATGGCCGGTACGGTCTTGCGCGCGCGCCGCTTGGTGGACGACTCCTTGACCCCGTATCCGACCAGGACCGCCTGGCGCTGCGGCTTATCGGGCGGGGGCGCAGGAACCACCGTCCGTTCGGCCGGATTGGTCTTTTCCTGAACCGAAGCGGTGACGGCGGGTGCGGCGGCGGAGACGGTCACGTCCACCGCGATGATGGGCACGCCCACGTCGACGGTCTGGCCTTCTTCGACCAGCAGCCGGGCCACCGTCCCGTCCCAGGGCGACGGCAGCTCGACCACCGCTTTCGCAGTCTCGATCTCCACGATGATCTGGTTGACCTCGACCTGATCGCCCGGCTTCACGTGCCAGGCCACGATGTCCGCCTCGGTCAGGCCCTCGCCTACGTCAGGAAGCTTGAACTCCTTGAGCTCGGTCATGATCGCCTCTCACCTAAAAAGTCCTCAGTAACCGAACGTGCGGTCCACGGCATCCAGGATCCGGTCCAGGTCGGGCAGGTAGTGATCCTCGAGCCTGGACGGCGGGTACGGGGTGGCGAAGCCGCCGACGCGCAGCACCGGGGCCTCGAGGTGATAGAAGCACCGTTCGGTCACCCGCGCCGCGATCTCGGCCCCGATGCCCGCGTAGACCGGCGCCTCGTGCGCGACCACGCAGCGGCCGGTCTTGCGCACCGAGGCGCAGATCGTGTCGACGTCCAGCGGGGAGAGCGAGCGCAGGTCGATCACCTCGATGCTGCGGCCGTCCTGCCGGGCCGCCAGCGCGGACTCCAGTGCGGTCCGGACCAGCGGACCGTACGTGAGCAAGCTCACATCGGTGCCCTCGAGCACGGTCTTCGCCCGGTCCAGGGGCAGCGCCTGGGTCACGCCGGCCACCGTGTCGACCTCGCCCTTATCCCAGTACCGCCGCTTCGGCTCGAAGAAGATCACCGGGTCATCGGAACTGATCGACTGCTGGATCATGGCGAATGCGTCGGCCGCGTCCGCGCAGGCGACCACCTTCAGGCCGGCCGTGTGCGCGAACAGCACCTCGGGGGACTCGCTGTGATGCTCGACCGCGCCGATGCCGCCGCCGAACGGGATGCGGATCACGATCGGCAGGCTGACGTGGCCGCGGGACCGGTACCGCATCTTGGCCAGCTGGCTGATGATCTGGTCGGCCGCCGGGTAGACGAAGCCGTCGAACTGGATCTCGCAGACCGGCCGGTAGCCGCGCAGCGCCAGGCCGATCGCGGTGCCGACGATGCCCGACTCGGCCAGCGGCGTGTCGATCACCCGGGCTTCGCCGAAGTCCTTCTGCAGGCCGTCGGTCACCCGGAAGACGCCGCCGAGCTTGCCGACGTCCTCGCCCATGATCAGGACCTTAGGGTCGTTCTCGAGCGCCTTGCGCAGTCCCTCGTTGAGGGCTCTGGACAGGGTGAGCTTTGTCATCGCCCGGCCTCCCCGGTGCCGTCGCCGGCGAAGGAATCCAGGTAAGCCGCGTACTGCTCGCGCTCCTGGAGCAAGATCGAGGTGGGCTCGCTGTACACGTCGTCGAAGATGGTCAGCGGCGGCGGGTCCGGCATGGTCCGGCACGCCTCGCGCACCCGGGCGCCGACCTCCTTGGCCTCCGCGTCGATCTCCGCGAAGAAGTCAGGGCCGGCCAGCCCGGTGCGGACCAGGTACGCCCTGACCCGCTCGATGGGGTCCCTGAGCTTCCACATCTCAAGCTCGCTGGCGAGCCGGTACCTGGTCGGGTCGTCCGTGGTGGTGTGCGCGCCCATCCGGTAGGTGAACGCCTCGATCAGCGTCGGCCCCTGGCCTTCCCTGGCCGCCTGCATGGCCTTCTTCGTCACCGCGTAGCAGGCCAGCACGTCGTTGCCGTCCACGCGCAGCCCCGGGAAGCCGAAGCCGCGGGCCCGCTGGTAGAGCGGGATGCGGCTCTGCTTCTCCAGCGGTTCGGAGATCGCCCACTGGTTGTTCTGGCAGAAGAACACGATAGGCGCGTTGAAGACCGACGCCCAGACAAAGGCCTCGTTCACGTCGCCCTGGCTGGTGGCGCCGTCGCCGAAATAGACGATGACCGCCTCACCTGGCCGCTCAGCGGCCTCCGGGTGGTCCAGATCGCCGGGGGCCTCCGGGTTCTCCCGCGTCTTCGGGTTCCCGCCGACGGCGCCGTCGCGCTGTATGCCCATCGCGTATCCGGTCGCGTGCAGGGTCTGGCTGCCGATCACGATCGTGTACAGGTGAAACTTGTGCTCCTCGGGGGCCCAGCCGCCGTGGTTGACCCCGCGGTAAAGCTCGAGCAGCTTGACCGGGTCGATGCCGCGGCACCAGGCCACGCCGTGCTCGCGGTAGGTGGGGAAGACCATGTCCTGCGGCCCGAGCGAGCGGGCGGAGCCGATCTGGGCGGCCTCCTGGCCGAGCAGCGAGGCCCAGATGCCGAGCTCACCCTGGCGCTGCAGAGCGATCGCCTCGGTGTCGATCCTGCGGACCAGGACCAGATCCCGGTACATGTCCCTGATATCGGCGGCGGAGAGCTCGACTGGGTAGTCGGGATGCTCGATCCGCTCGCCCTCCGGGGTGAGCAGCTGGACAAATCCCTCTTGGTCGGGGACCTCCGGTGCGGGCTGGGTTTGGTGGGGCTGAGTTTGGTGGTGCAGCGCGGCTGTGGTCGCGGCGCCGGATTCGACGGTCACGTGCCACTCCTTTCCGGGCCGGGAACTGGGATCACCAGTGCCGGCCAGACGGCCTGAGGTTCCCGGACGCATCTGTCGCGGAGCTGTCGCGTACGCTGCGTGCCCGGTGGGGCGCACGCGTCCGCGGTCCCGTTGGGACGCTCTTCACCAGAAGATATATGCCCCGATGGCCCTGGAGGATACGTGGCCCGAATGATCGTGGAAGTAATGCTCAAGCCGGAGATCCATGACCCGCAGGGGGATGCCATCGCCAGCGCGTGCCACCGTCTGGGGTTCGGCCAGGTGCGCGGAGTCAGACAGGGAAAGAGGTTCGAGGTCGACTTCGAGGGCCCCGTGGACGACGATGCTGTGACAGCTATCACAAACCTGGCCAGGGATCTGCTATCCAACCCGGTCATAGAGGAATTTACGGTCCATGAGGTGTAGGCATCCTGCTTGAATTGAGGCCTAACGATCGGGTAACCGGGTTTCGGTGGTGTTAACGGGGAATCACTTGAACTGTGAGTACCGGTTCCAAGATGCGCGTGAAGTCAGTTCCTGATGTGAAGTTCTGCCTGGTCTTCCAGTCCGAGTCGCTCAGTGTGCCGGTGATGCGACGGGTCCTCGGTGACACTCTGCGCAGCCTCGGCGTGGACGAGGAATCCGTGTACGACATCTTGCTCGCGGCCACCGAAGCCTGCACCAACGTCCTCACCCACGGCGGCCACCAGGTCAAGAGCTATCAGGTGGTGACCAGCCTGGGCGCGGTCGGGTGCCAGGTCGAGGTGGCGGACGAGGGCATCGGCGGGCCGGCCGACGCGCGCGGGCCGGCGGCCCAGACCGGGCCTGAGCCGTCCGCACCGGGATCCGAGCCGCAGACCCCGATCGCCCAGCTGCCCGAGTCAGGCCGCGGCCTGACGGTCATGCGCGCTTTCGTCGACACCGTCACGCTCGACAGCCAGCCGGGGCGCGGGACGGTGGTGACCATGCGTAAGAACATAAGCTGGTCCTCCGACGCCCCGCTGCGCCAGTTCCAGACGGCTAGCTAGCCCGCAGCCCGTGCCTGCCCAGCCAGTACGCCCAGCCAGTACGCCCAGCCAGTACGCCCAGCCCGATAGGCTGCCTGCGTGCGGATAGGGGTCATCACCTTTCCAGGGTCGCTCGATGACCGTGACGCAGCGCGAGCCGTCAAGCTGGCCGGGGCGGAACCGGTCATGCTCTGGCACGGCGATCGCGATCTGCGTGGCGTGGATGCGGCGATCCTGCCTGGCGGGTTTTCCTACGGTGACTACCTGCGCTGCGGTGCGATCGCCAGGTTCGCGCCGGTCATGCGCGAGCTGGTGCCGGCCGCCCGGGCGGGCCTGCCGGTGCTCGGCATCTGCAACGGCTTCCAGATCCTGTGCGAGGCACATCTGCTGCCCGGCGCGCTGACCCGCAACGCCGGGCTCCGGTTTATCACCCGCGACCTGCGACTGCGGGTCGAGCACGCGCAGACGGCGTGGACGCGTGCCTACTCCGGCGGCGAGCAGATCGTCGTCCCGCTGAAGAGCGGGGAGGGGGCCTATGCCGCCGACCCGGGCACGCTCGCGGACCTCGAGGCCTCCGGCCAGGTCGTCATCAGGTACGCCAGCGGCAACCCGAACGGCTCCGCCGACAGCATCGCAGGGGTGTGCAACGCCGCGGGCAACGTGGTCGGCCTGATGCCGCATCCCGAGCACGCGGTCGATGCCCTCACCGGCCCGTCCGCCGACGGCCTCGGTTTCTTCACCTCGGTAGTAGCGGGGGTGGCGGCTTGAGCGCTGATACGGTGACGCGGGCGCGGGAGACGCCGGATCAGCCACAGCCGTTCGCCGAGCTCGGCCTGACCGAGGCGGAATACGCCAGGATCGTGTCCACCCTGGGCCGCCGCCCGACCAGCGCCGAGCTGGCCCTTTACTCCGTCATGTGGAGCGAGCACTGCTCGTACAAATCCTCCAAGGTGCACCTGCGGCAGTTCGCGGACAAGGCGCCGGCGTCCGGCGCGCTGCTCGCGGGTATCGGCGCCAACGCCGGCGTGGTGGACATCGGCCAGGGCTACGCGGTCACCTTCAAGATCGAATCGCATAATCATCCGTCCTATGTGGAGCCGCACCAGGGTGCGGCCACCGGCGTCGGCGGCATCGTCCGTGACATCCTCGCCATGGGCGCGCGCCCGGTGGCGGTGATGGACGCGCTCAGGTTCGGGCCTGCCGCGGCGCCCGACACTGGCCGGGTGCTGCCCGGAGTCGTCAGCGGCATCTCCTTCTACGGGAACTGCCTGGGCCTGCCCAACATCGGCGGCGAGCTGGACTTCGACCCGAGCTACGCCGGAAATCCTCTGGTCAACGCGCTCTGCGCCGGAATCATGCGGCACGACGATCTGCAGGTCGCGGCGGCCACCGGCCCGGGGAACCAGGTGATCCTGTTCGGTTCGACCACCGGTCCCGACGGGGTCGGCGGTGCTTCGGTGCTGGCCAGCGCGGCGTTCGGCTCGGCAGCGGGCGAACAGAGCGCGAAGCGGCCCAGCGTGCAGGTGGGAGATCCCTTCCTGGAGAAGCTGCTGGTCGAGTGCTGCCTTGAGCTCTACGCCGCCGGCCTGGTCGTCGGCATCCAGGATCTCGGCGCGGCGGGCGTGGCGTGCGCGACCACGGAGCTCGCGGCGGGGGGCACGGGTGGCATGGCGGTGCGGCTGGACGCGGTGCCGCTGCGCGATGCGTCCCTGGGGCCGCCCGAGATCTTGATGAGCGAGTCGCAGGAACGCATGATGGCGGTCGTCGAGCCGGCCCGGGTGGATGAGTTCCTCGCGGTATGCGCCAAGTGGGACGTCCGCGCCGCGGTCATCGGCGAGGTGACCGACACCGGCAGGCTGGTCATGACCTGGCACGGCGACACGGTGGTGGACATCCCGCCTTCCTCCGCGGCCGACGGGCCCGTCTACCAGCGGCCGGCCGAGCGCGGGGCGGATCAGGACGCGCTGGCCGCCCGCGACCCGGCCGCGTTGCCGCGCCCGGCGGACGGCGCGGCCCTGCGCGAGGCCCTGCTAGGGCTGCTCGGCTCGCCCGGGCTGGCCGACAAGGGCTGGGTCACCGATCAGTACGACCGTTACGTCCGCGGTGACACCGTGCTGGCCATGCCGGAAGACGGCGGCCTGGTCCGGGTGGACGAGGCGACCGGACTCGGCATCGCGCTGGCCACCGACGGCAACGGCCGTTACTGCCGGCTCGATCCCTACCTGGGCACCCAGCTTGTGCTGGCCGAGGCTTACCGGAATGTGGCGGTGACCGGCGCCCGCCCGCTGGCCGTGACGAACTGCCTGAACTTCGGCTCGCCGGAAGATCCCGCGGTGATGTGGCAGTTCGCCGAGGCCGTGCGCGGGCTCGCGGACGGCTGCGCCGCCCTCGGCGTGCCCGTCACCGGCGGGAACGTGAGCTTCTACAACCAGACTGGTACGGCGGCCATTCACCCCACTCCGGTCATCGGGGTCCTCGGCGTCCATGATGACGTCCGGCAGCGGCTCGCGATCGGATTTATCCGCGAAACCGGCGACCTGCACGAGGCCAGCATCGTCCTGCTCGGCCAGACTGAGGCCGAGTTCGGCGGCTCGGCCTGGGCGTATGTGCTGCACGGCCACCTCGGCGGTCGCCCGCCGATGCCCGACCTTGGCGCCGAGCGACGGCTGGCCCGCCTGCTTGCCGCGGCGGCCGCGGCCGGCCTGCTGTCCGCCGCGCATGACCTGTCCGACGGCGGGCTGGCGGTCGCGCTCGCCGAATCCTGCCTGCGCGGCGGCACCGGTTGCGCCGTGCGGCTGCCCGGTGACCCGTTCACCTGGCTGTTCAGCGAATCGGCCGGCCGCGCGATCGTATCCGTCCGGCCGGGCGCGGAAGCCGCTTTCGACCAGCTGCGCGCCGCCCACGACGTGCCTGGCGCCACTATCGGCACCGTCGGCGGCGGCGACCTGACGGTCGAGGGACTGTTCAGCATCCCGCTCGACGAGCTCGCCGCGGTGCATACCCGGACCTTGCCTGCGCTGTTCGGCTGAGCCGGGGTCACCGGGCGCCGAGCCGTCCTGGCGGGGCTTAGCCGGCCTGATAGTTGCGGTACGGTCGCCGGTATGCCCGCCCGACGTCTCGATCCGCGGGGGCCGGAAAGCGTGGTCGCGGTGCTGCGTGCGCTCGATGCGGGCGACGTACCCGGCGCGCAGGATCAGCGCACCGCGGCCCGGTACCTGCTGTACCTGCTGGCCGTCCGGCATCCGGGCCGGGTCCTGGAGGTGCGGGTCCCGCCGGTGGCTGCCGTGCAGTGCCTGCCGGGACCGGTGCATACCCGGGGCACGCCGCCGAACGTGGTGGAGACCGACCCCCTCACCTGGATCCGGCTGGCGGCCGGCCGGCTGGGCTGGGCCGACGCGGTCGCCTCTGGCGCCGTCCACGCGAGCGGTCCGCGCGCTGATCTGGCCGAACATCTGCCGCTGTGTGACTAAACTGAATAAGTGGCACCCCCCGACGGTCGTCTGACGGATGAACTTCTACCCGAGGACCGGCCGCCACGAGACGCTTGCGGCGTATTTGGTGTATGGGCGCCGAACGAAGATGTAGCCAAGCTCGCTTACTTCGGGCTCTACGCGCTGCAGCATCGCGGACAGGAATCCGCGGGCATAGCGGTCAGCGACGGCAACCGCATCGTGGTCCACAAGGAAATGGGCCTGGTCGCCCAGGTCTTCGACGAGCCTGCCCTGACCACGTTGCGCGGGCACATCGCGGTGGGGCACTGCAGGTACTCCACCACCGGCGCCTCGGTCTGGGCCAACGCGCAGCCGACCTTCCGCTCCACCGGCAAGACGAGTCTGGCGCTCGGCCACAACGGAAACCTGATCAACACCCGCGAGCTGGCCGCCCTGCTCGACGGCACCGTGTCGGGCAGCAACGGGATCACCGCGACGTCCGACACCGACGTGCTCACGGCGCTGTTCGTCGCCGACCGCACCGAGCTCAGCGGGATCAGCGCGGGCCCGGAACCCACCCCGGAGGCCAGCCAGGTCGAGAACGCGGCGGCGGCGGTATTGCCGCTGGCCAAGGGCGCGTATTCGCTCGTCTTCATGGATGAGCAGACGCTGTACGCGGCTCGCGATCCACATGGCTTCCGGCCGCTGGTGCTCGGTCGCCTGGACAGCGGCTGGGTCGTCGCGAGCGAGACGGCCGCCCTGGACATTGTCGGTGCCAGGTTCGTGCGGGAGATCGCGCCCGGCGAACTGGTCAGCATCGACGGGCGCGGGGTCCGGTCCAGGACGTTCGCGACGCCGCGGCCGAGCGGCTGTCTATTCGAGTATGTCTACCTGGCCCGGCCTGACACCACGATCTCCGGCCGGGGCGTGCACGCCACCCGGGTCGAGGTCGGCCGGCAGCTCGCGGCCGAGTATCCCGCTGACGCCGACCTGGTCATACCGGTTCCCGAATCGGGGACGCCGGCCGCGATCGGCTTCGCCGAGGCGAGCGGTATCCCCTTTGGCCAGGGGCTGGTCAAGAACTCCTACGTGGGAAGAACGTTCATCCAGCCCAGCCAGACGATCAGGGAACGTGGCATCAAGCTGAAGCTGAACCCGCTCAGGGACGCCATCGCCGACCGCAGGATCGTTGTGGTCGACGACTCCATCGTGCGCGGGAATACCCAGCGCGCGCTCGTGGCGATGCTCCGCGAGGCGGGCGCCGCCGAGGTGCACGTTCGGGTCGCGTCCCCGCCGGTGAGCTGGCCCTGTTTCTACGGCATCGACTTCGCCACCCGGGCCGAGCTCATCGCGGGACACCTGTCACCGGAGGAGATCTGCGCGTCGATAGGCGCCGATTCCCTCGGCTACGTGTCGCTGGCGGGACTGATCAAGGCGACCACGATCCCGGCCAGCCGTCTATGCCGCGCGTGCTTCGACGGACAGTACCCGATCCCGGTCGCTGAAGATGACCGGGGCAAGCACGTGCTCGACGGCCTGGGCGTCGGGTCCTTAGCACGACCGACCGCGGCCAGCCGTCAGCTGTGACCGCGGTCAGGCCTTAGCCGCTTAGCGCGGCCAGGCGTCCTCGGCGTCTTTCCAGGCGCCCGCAGACCCTGGCGGCTCGTCGTCGTCTTCCTCGTCGTCGTCTTCCCCGGCGCCGGAATGGTGATTACCGTCACCGGAGTCCGCGCCGACGCCCAGCTCCGCACGCAGCCGGTCAAGGTCTGTGTCGTCGCTCTTGTTGTACTTGAGCTGACGGGCCACCTTAACCTGCTTGGCCTTGGCTCGGCCGCGCCCCATTGGCTCGACCCCCTTGAACGTCCGGAGCCGGTCAGGCCCCATGATCTCCGTCTCGCTGGCTTCCGCGCGCCGTAGGACAGCGCCGCCAACCCGCAACGGGAAGCGCGACGTTCACCAGCATCCGTACAGGTACAACCGTACCCGCTTTGCGCCCCTGATGCCTACGCTGATCCCATCGTGCCCAGGTAGATTCCGCGCAAGCGGCCAACATCGGACATTCGCCGCTCCGCCAGGCGGTCCGCGGCCACCGATGGCGGCACCCCGTCGGCGTCCGCGATGGCGAGAACTTTCGCGGTGGCGGCGAAGATCTGCTCGGTCGCCGCCTGGGCCCGATCGAAGTTGAATCCGGCCAGTTCGTCCGCCACCTGGATGACGCCACCCGAGTTGACCACGTAGTCGGGCGCGTAGAGGATGCCCCGGTCCACCAGCAGCTTCTCGACGCCATGGTGGGCCAGCTGGTTGTTGGCGGACCCGCACACGATGCGCGCGGTAAGCACGTTCACCAGCTCCTCGGTCAGGGTGCCGCCCAGCGCGCACGGAGCCAGGATGTCCAGCTGCTCCGCGACGAGCGCGCCGACGTTTCCGACGGCGCGGACTTGCGGGTGCCTGGCCAGTACGGCTTCGACGGCGGTGCCGCTGACATCGCAGATGACGACGTCGGCTCCGGCCTCGACGAGGTGGCTGACCAGGCGATGACCTACTTTCCCCACGCCTTCCACGCCCACGGTCCGCCCGTGCAAGCCGATATCTCCCCAGGCGTGCTTGGCCGCCGCTCGCATCCCGTGTATGACGCCGAGCGCGGTGAGTACGGAAGAGTCGCCCGCGCCGCCGTGGGCGGTCGTGCGTCCCGTCACGTACCGGCATTCCCTGGCGATGATGTCCATATCTTCGCTGCGCGTGCCCACATCGCACGCGGTGACGTAGCGGCCGCCGAGAGAGGCGACGAAGCGGCCGTAGGCGCGCAGCAGCGGTTCGGTCTTGATCTGGGCGGGATCGCCGATGATGACCGCTTTCCCGCCGCCGTGGTCCAGGCCGGCCAGTGCGTTCTTGTAGGCCATGGCCGTCGACAGTCGCAGCACGTCAGCGAGGGCCTCGTCCTCGCTTCTGTAGGGGTAAAAGCGAGTCCCGCCGAGCGCGGGGCCCAGTGCGGTGGAGTAGATGCCGATGATCGCCCGGAGCCCGGAGTTGTTGTCCTGGCAGAAGACGACCTGTTCGTGGTCCGACGGTCCGGGGGTTTGTCCCCCCGCGTGGGGACCGCCGGCGGTGCTGTTCTCCCTGTGGGGCATCGCGAACACGTTGGTCACGGTAGCGACTCTTCTCATCCCGTCCCGGATCCTCGCTGACCCGGGATCGGGACTAGCGTATTGCTTGCGCGGGCCTGCGGGCCGGGACGGCAACAGCCGCCGGGGCCCGATGCGTCACGTACTGGCTGGTAACTGGCAGGCGAGACAATCTCGTTACCTTGACCCTTGCCTTTGAGGCGTTCTGGTATGTCACGATACGACAGTGATGACTTACGCCGCGTATCTACGCATCTACGAGCCGGTTTCGGCTTTCCACGAACCCGACCGTTCCCGGTGGGCGGCCTACGCGGCCTCGTCCGAGCGGCCGAGGCGGCGTGACTCGCTGATGGTGGAGCACGCCGAGGCCCTGCGCCGGGCGATCGCGGCACCGCAGATCGTGGTCCCAGAGCAGGAGAGTGAGCACGCGTACGTCCGCCACGCGGATGGCGTCACGTACATATGCCCCTGGCAGACGAGGCTGCGCTGCCTGCTGGCGTACGGCCGGATGCTCTCGGTCGCGGGGCCGCCCGTGCCCGGCACGGTTCCGGCTAACGACGACGACGAGACCATGGGCGCCCTAGCCCAGCTGGAGGACAGCGGAACGACGGCCCGGCTGCACATCCTGGCCAGCGCGTGGACCATGCCGCTAGGCTGGTTCGTCCCGTTTTCGGCGGCGGAACGGTGGCTGGCTCTTGGCTCGGACGGTGACCGGCCATCCGCGGCGGCGACCGCGTCGGCGACGCGGGCGCTCGTCTACACCACTCCCATGTCCCGCGCGCGCAGGCGGGTGGCACGTGGCCTGGCCGCGCTCCGGGGCGCGTCGCCCGGATTCGAGGACGCCGCCTGGGAGCCGCTGCGCGCGGAGGCCGAGTTGACCGAAGTCGGACGCTGGCTCGAGGAGTTTCACCCGTACTCGCTCGTGGAGCTCGATTACGGCGGCCTAGTGCATCTGCTTAGCGACGACGCGCTTTGCGGCGACCAGTCGGTGGCTGAGATCAACGCGGCCATAGAGGGAGTGGCGAAGGGTGAGTGCGAACTCGCCGTAGCGATGTACAAGCGCGCATACAGCCGGTGGCGCGCGTTCGCCGAATTCGAGCTAGCCAACTGAGTACCGGGACGGTCCGGCGAATAGTTCGCGGGCAGTATTTCCGAATCTGCCGCGATGCGACTAAAAGTATCGCTAGACTCACCCTGAGTGACAGTGATCGGCGGAGCAACTGGGCATCCCGGTACAGAAACTTTGCGCCTGGTGGTCGACGCGTCACCGCTGGTGATGGCAATATGGTCTCTGTCGGCCATATAGGACATCCCCGACAGGCTCCCTAGGAGCGCCAGGCAGTAACAAGAAACGCAGGATCGCAGGACTGGTCCAGGAGGAGAGGCCAACTCATGTCCGCACGTACACCAGAGGCTGAGCCGCTGTTGACGCCCGCGGAGGTCGCCACGATGTTTCGCGTCGACCCCAAGACCGTCACACGCTGGGCGAAGGCCGGGAAACTGACGTCGATCCGCACGCTGGGGGGGCACCGGCGCTACCGGGAGACTGAGGTTCGTGCACTGCTCGCGGGTATTCCGCAGCAGCGCTCCGAGTGACCTTCTGCCGTCTTCACGGGGCGAACGCTCAGTAGACGTCGCTCACAGTGAATACGGCAGCACTCGTTCAACGGAATGGGGGGTCGGCTCCGGTGGCGGAGTGTCACATTGAGGGTGCTGCCCGGCAAGATCTATCCGCCGGCACATCCTAGAGACACGTTGCCGGGGCCGGTCCGCTCTCAGGGGAGGATCGCACGATGCGTGATCCAGAATTGGTCGCACGTGCTCAGCGTGCCGCGAAGCGGTTGGAAACGGCATGGGAACAGTGGCGCGCACTGCATGGACTTGCGGCCGCGCCCGGACAGCCGATTGTGAGCTACGTCGGCTACTCGCTCAAAGAACCATGGGGTGAACCCCGAGTCGTGATCGGGATCGATGCCGACGAGGCCGAGTACCTCGCGGAGTTCCTCGACCGTGATGAATGCGCGCAGCGCGGGCAGGTCCCGCTCCGGCAGGTCCCGCTTCAGACCGGGACGCTTCAGCCCGGGCCACGTCAGCAGGTAACACTGTCCGAATCGCAGCCAGACGGCCCTGGGGGGTACACGGGTTCGGCGCTGCTGGCCGCGCCTATCTCCTACGGCCTCGGCCGCCAGTCGCCGGATCAGGTCCGGGACATAGCTGCCGGGCTCGCGGGCTGGACCTCAGGTGAGCTTCCTGGCCAGGTAGCGGAGCAGCTCGCCGGCTGGCCGCCTAGTATGCCAGCTTCGGATCGGCCGCCCGGCACCGCATAGCCATGCCGCGGCTGTGACGCGCGCAGATATTTTTCACTCGATAAGCAGGTTCACAGCTACGTCCTAGCGTGCCTTAAGAATCAAGCGGCATGATCATTAGCGAGGGGACGAGATGATCTCGCCCTTTCCCGTCTGGGCTCGGGGTGGCCAGGCCCCGCTCCGAGCCCAGGCTGTACTCATGCGGGCCGCAGGCACGCTCCCGGCGGATCTGATCCGGGAATCTTCACGTCAAGCTGCGCCGTGCAAACACGCCCGGGTGAATCCTGATGGCGTGCCATCGCGGGGCGCAGGGCTGCCTGGTCGCGTAGCCGCTCGCGCGACCTACTCCAGCTCAAAGGTAACTACGATCCCAGCCAAGCGCGCGTACCCCGTGGTGGTCTTGAGGTGTCATAAGGCGAAACCATTTACGCAGGTTGAGGGCCTTCCGGTGTCTCTGCCACCGCCGAACACGGTCGTGCGACAGGGCCCGGGCGACCGTTAAATCGACGAGGCAGGGGCTTCTGATAGCGGGAGCGACATTTTCGGTCCGGGGCTACGGCTCATTGCCGGGTGAGGGGAAGGAACACGTCATCGACGATCTCGGCCACGAGTCGGCCGGCCACCGTCCCACTCCCAAGGCACAGTTCGCTGTAGAGGACATCGACCGGTAGCCGGGTGATCCGGGGGGTGATCACATTGCCTTCGACGTCACCTCGGTCAACCGCCCGGCGAAGGACACGCTCCATCTGGTCGAACCCCTCTGTGGCCGCCTGACGCCGCACATACGCGGCCAGCTCACGGCTCGGATCGGGAACGATGCTCACGGCGCGGCACCGATTATGCATGGCTTGAAGGACCGCGATTACGTCGTTGCGCAGGCTGCCGGTGTCGATTGGCGGGCAGTCGAGGCGCACCACGCGCCGGTCGATGGCCGCGGCGAGGAGCTCCGTCCGGTTCGGCCAGCGGCGGTACAGAGCCGCCTTGTTGGTACCGGCGCGGGCGGCGACGCTGGCCATGGTCGCCTGGTCGTAGCCCGCGGCGGCGACCTCTTCCCACGCGGCGTCCAAGATCGCTTGCTCCAGCATGGCTCCACGCCTGCGGGTTCGCGGCGCGTCCGGCGCGTGGGCTCGTTCCGCTGACGGTGCGGCCACGGTGAGCGTCTTGGAAGCCACCCTCATAGGGTACCTTGCGTCCCCTATCAACACTAGATACTCTCGTAGGGAACCTTGGGTTCCTTAATGAGAGGCCGCAGCGATGACTGGCGCACCCCAAATGGAGCCGGCATGCCTCGGCGTGCCCGGGGCGATGCTCTACTACAAGACCCAGGGCACGGGCCGCCGCTCCTCATGCTCCAAGGCGGCGACAGCGACGCGGACGGCACCGATGCCCTCGCGGCGCACCTGATCGACCACTACACCGTCCTCAGCTACGACCGGCGCGGACTGTCTCGCAGCTCGGTCGATGATCCGTCCGCGCCAGTCGACCTCTCGACGCATTGCGATGACGCGGCGCGACTTCTAGCGGCCGTGACGGACGAGCCGGCATTGGTGTTCGGCACCAGCATCGGCGCCCTGCTCGGACTGGACCTAGTCAGCCGCCACCCGGAGTCGGTTCGGCTCCTCGTTTCCCATGAGCCACCGGCTACTGAACTGCTGGCGGAGCCCGAACGAAGCCAGGCCTTGCGGGAGCAGAAGGACGTCGAAGAGGCCTACCGGAACGACGGGGTCGCCGAAGCTATGAGGAAGTTCGTCGCTCTGGCCGGCGTCCGCTTTGACGACCGGGAACCCGATGTGACACTTCCCGAGCCCAAACCCGAGCGCATCGCGAACCTTAAGTGCATGCCACCGTTAATTCGTCTGGGGTTGTCAGGCGGCCTGCGGTAGC
>OCTA010002021.1_pt1 | contig 18640 bp, 20 predicted proteins | sample 1538991 | NCBI WGS metagenome assembly OCTA01 (sample SAMEA3539302, study PRJEB22396) | soil metagenome | biome: tundra; feature: field; material: soil | place: USA | collected 2010-05 | depth 0.15 m | reverse complement strand
CAGCAACGGCCGCTTCTCAGCTACTTACTCACTGCGGTTCACTGCCATCGTCGGCGCCAGCCGGCGCCCAGCCTCCGCCCTCTCCAAAGCCAACAATCATAGGGATCTGAACAGTTGCCGGCAAACAGCCTCGCCTGAAACTCATCCAACGTGCCGAATACCTTCAGCCATCGCCTTTCGCTTCCCGAAATCGACCGACCGCTCGGGGACCTGACCATTCACCTCAGAATACGCTCTCCTCAAACATTTGCTCAACTTATTGTTTGACTCTGACTTAGTATCCAGTCCGAGTCTAGTCACATATTTTCGCTTTAGGGCTGGCCCCTCCGTCGCCCGCGCGCAGGCCGCCGTGGAGAACTCCGTCGCCCAATCCCAACTGTTAGCCCCGGTTTAAAACGACCGCAATTTGCCCGGTAATGTAGTTGACCTTTCCGGGCCCATCGGCGGGGACGCGGTACGTACTCTACATAAGTTTCTACATTTTTCCTTTGTCCTCGGCTCGCCGGGCGCTATCATCTGGCTGCGCCAAATGTTCACAATCTCGCAGACCGAAGATCATTTGTGTGCGGTGCTCCGATCGCAGGAACCCGACGTGCATCTCGGTTGCTGGCTTCCTGGCTTAACCAACGCCCGCCTTGCTCGACCCAGTGCGACGCATTGCGAAGTAGGCACAGTCAATGGCTTCGGCATGTTCGAGTTCACGAGCGCATGGTTCCTCCGGGACATCAAACATGATCGATGTTCGATAGTTCCAGTTCATGCTGACGGCGCAGGAGGGTGGCCTATGTTCTGAACGCCGCCCTCTGAATTCGATCTCATAAGCGCCTGCTCGCCTTCGGGTCTGCGATCTCGCATTAGTGTGCGCCCACAATGAATCCGACCTTCTTTTGCGAGTGGTTTTGACAGCAAAACCGGGCAAACTGCGGTTGTTTTATTTCGGCGCTAACACCCAACAGTTCCTACTGTTCGGAAGCCTCTTTTGAGAGGGTCACAATGCTCGTTTCACGGCGCCAGTAGAAACCAATGGGGCGAAGAACGCAACAAGACGTTCGGCGACAATCTCCGACCGCACCAAGGTCCCGACTTCAATGGTTGGTTCCTGGGCCGCCTCTGTGAGGTCCGAAAGCAATCGCCGATCGATGACGACGCGCTTGGCTTGTAGAACCGCCCTCTCTTTCGCGCCGAATCGCGACCTACCGGCGAATCGAAGTAAATCTCCAGCGACGCTCGATCTGTCGGCCAATGCTGATTTCGAAACTGCTGATTTCGAAACCGATAGGCAAAAGGCGCTCTCGCACAATCAAGCCAGCCTCAATAGGCCGCATCCTTGGGAAAAGGACCTGTAGGGCAAGCGCTCGCAAAAACGTGAAGCGCGGAGTTCCCTTCGGCCGGCCTTACCGAGGCAACCCGACACCGCGCGCTTTATCGAGAATTAAGGGAACTCAATTAAGCAGGGCGGAAATTTATAAATAGAGAAATAAGTCCTTATAAGCTTATCACCAAAATAAATTTGTTTGTAAGTTATTAATTGTAAGCAGGCAAATGTTCATGAACGCCGGTCAGCCCTTATGTTCACGAGGTTTAAAACGCTAGCAATCCGAATTGACCCACTAATTGGACGCACTCTCGGGAAATCGGCAGGTGTTATTTGGTGCTTTTTGGTGCTCATTACCGATAGAATCGAACTCAGTTTAAAAAGCATCGCAAGGGCGGCATTCATGAATCGGCTTTTGATACTTTTAACGTCCACACTTTTTCTGTGCACTCAAGCATTTCCGCAAAACCCGGCCTTAGATTCTTAAGTCTTGATTCGTAAACAAAAGTAGTTCAACAATCGCCAGGTAACATCAGGCTGCGTGTAACAGGTGAACAATGTTGTCGATGGCCTTGTGTGCTTTGTGATAGGCGGCTTCGAGTTTACTGTTGGGCTGATTGGCCGGATCAGGCTTGTGGTGGAATCTGCTGTGGGCGAGGGGACCGCAGAGGCGCTTGTGGAAGAGCAGGAACAGGAGCGCGACGTCAACTCCTTTCGCGGTCAGCCGGTAGGCGTAGCGTCGTCCATCGCGTTCCAGCAGACCGTGGCCTTTGAGTTTACGGAGGTCGTAGCGAAGCTGGTTGAGTCCATATTGTTTCGGGGAAGTTGGAAGGTGGCGATGACCGCCTCGTGGATCTGTTTGGAAGTCCAACCGCCAACGGTACTGCCGTTATGCAGCGGCACTTCGAGCAGGCGGATGATCCGGGTGTCTTGGATTTTGATGCCGGGATAGCGGACCGAGCCGATGGTGACGGGCAGGGCGATCCGCTGCAGCGCAGGGAAGTCCACATGGACGTTGAGGCTTTGCGCCTGGAAGCCGGCGAACCGGTCCGTGACGGTTTGGAACCTTTTGCGGACGGCATCGAGATGATCGAGGCCTTTTTCAGGCCGAAGTCGCGCAGGTTGTTGGAACGGAGTTCGTTGCGCAGGAAACGGGAGAACTTCTCATACTGCTTGAGAAAGGCATGCTTCCAGTACGCCCGGAAAACATGATGCCCGTGCTCGATCCGATCGATCACGGTGGCGAGTTTCCCCCTTAGCCTCTTGTCCAGCCTGACGCCGAAGATCTCGCTGATGCGGTTGGCCGTCAGCCGCCACAGGCCGATCTCGCAACTGCGCTCAAAGATCTTGTGGATGGGGAAGTGGCGTTTGAAGATGAAGTTCCGGCAGTACTCGATCTGCGCGATGGAGTAGAAGCGCGACAAACTCATCTGGCTGCGTTCCTTCTTGGAGAACTTCGGCCCGAGGATGAGGGTCCAGTAATCGAGTTGCTTGCGGAGGATCTCCGGGCTCGGCCGGTCGGCGGCGGCTTGCAGGGCCGCGACGTCGTCCACGGCGAGGAAGGCGTTGTCATCCTTGCGAAAGGCGATGTTGTTCCGCTTCAGTTCCTGCTCCATGAAAGAGTGCCCGTTGAGGTAGCAGGTGGCCTGGAACGAAAGAACGAGGCCATGCGAATGACGATCGGCCCCAGGAACTCGTCCCGGACGTAGAAGTAGTAATGCGTGAAGCGGCTGGTCTGATGCGCCAGAATGCGGTGATTGGGGTCCTGGTGGGATACTTCGGCAGGCTGATCCGGAAAGTGCGGCCCTGTTCCATGCTCTTGAAGATGAAGTAGACCCCCAAGGCATTCTTCTTCAGCAGACGGCGCAGCGCGGGCAGTACGTAATCCTCTTTGCGAGTTCCTTTCTCCGCCCACTCGGGGGGAATCTCCCGATTACGGGCGTAGGCTTCCACCCAGTTCTGGTAATCCTTGGTCCTTTGGCTGAGAACCTCCTTGCTAACCACCGGAATGCTGAGCACCTCGCGGACGAAATGAACCACCTGCTCCGGCCGGGAGAGCCCGTTCAGGTAGCCGTTGATGACGATGCGGTCGAAGCAGTGCTATACAAAAACGAGAAGATTGCCAAACAGCTTCGTGAACTGTTCCATGGGAAGCACTCTACACAGGAGGACTGTGGCGTGGGCCGGAAAACGATCAAACGGGGAGCGGGCATAACCGCGGTGGCGGGCAAGGACTTTCGCCTCGCCGAAGAGATTGACTATATCCAAGGCCGCGCCGCCGACCACGACGGACGCCTGGTAACCGTCGGCCCGCTGGTGCTATTCTCGACCGAAAACGGCGATGCCTGGCTGCTCGATCCCGCCGATCACCTCGCTGCCCGCCTCGCTCGGGATGGCGATCCGGAGCAACTTTACTTCGAGGAAACCGACACCAGTTTCGCCATCCGATGGATGGGCAATTGCTAGATTCATGTAGACGCTTTTGTGTTCACCGATCGAAACACCGCCTGCGTCACCACCATCCTCGGCTATCCAACACGACGCCTCGCTCAATTAGGCTGATCGGAAAATTTCAAATATCTTTGGCTAGAATTAAAGTGCCGTACCGAAATCGTGCCGGTCGGCCCCATTTCCTGCAAAAGCTTCCCGCGGAGGAGGCGGCCGCCGATGGGAAAAAGGTATCGATCCAAGGCATCCGCGGCTCATTAACGGAATGTCCTCGCAGCGGGAGTTACAGCACTTCCAATAGCAGGCACTTTAGATAATGCGTCTCGGGAACCGTGAGCAGAATCGGATGGTCCCGCGCCTGCGTGCGGCGCTCCAGCACACGCAGCCGCTTGCCGCAATCGAGCGACGCAGCCGCAATCACTTCGAGCAGATGGGCCTCGCTCAAGTGATGAGAACACGAGCAACTCACCAGTACCCCGCCCGGCTCCAGCAAGCGCAAGGCCCGCAGATTAATCTCCTTGTAGCCGCGAACCGCGCCCTCTAAAGCCGCGCGCGACTTGGCGAACGCCGGTGGATCTACCACTACGATGTCGAACGTCCGGCGTGCGGCGACCAGGCTGGGCAGGTACTCCAGCACATCCGCCTCATGGAAATGCACATTCGCTATCGAGTTCTCCGCCGCATTGGCTTTGCCCGTTTCGATCGCGACGGCCGAACTGTCGATCGCCTCCACCGACTCGCATCTCGCAGCAAGGTGCAGGGCGAATCCGCCCGCCGCCGTAAAGCAATCGAGCGCGCGCCCTTTCGAATAAGGAACCGCCGCCAGGTAATTCTCGCGCTGATCCAGAAAGATCCCGGTCTTCTGCCCCCGCAGGAGGTCCGCGCCCCAGCGAAGACCGTTCATGTTTATTTGAACGTGCTCTGGGATGTCGCCGGCGACAGTGCGCGTCTCAAGAGGAAGATCCTCTTTCGCCCGGACGGACACATCGTTGCGCGCCACAATCCCCTTCGGCCGCAGGGTCGCCGTTAACACTTGCGCGATGTCGTCCGCCATGCGGTCCATGCCTTGATCCAGCAACTGCATCACCAGCCAGTCGCCGTAGCGGTCCACGATCAAGCCCGGCAGCAGATCCCCTTCCGCATGGATCAACCGGTAAGCGTCCGAGTCCGCGACCACGCGCCGGCGGAGATCGTAAGCGGCATTCACTCGGGCTTGCAGGAAAGCCTGATCGATCGGCTCAACCTGGGCGCTGAGGAGACGCAGCGTAATCTGCGAAGTGGAACTATAGTGCGCCGTTCCAATCGCACGGCCCTTGAAGTCGATTACACGGACGGCGTCGCCGGGCTGTGCCGCGCCCCGGTCAATCACATCGCTCGAAAAGATCCAAAGATGTCCGGACTGAATACGGTCCGCGGCTTTACGATTCACACGGACGGTGGGCAGCGATGACATCGACTCATTTAAGCAGAAATCATCGTCGTAGAAACAGGTCTCTCCCAACCAGGTCTGTCTCAACGATGCTATGGTCGGTACGGATGTACCCCGCGATCCAGGTTCCCTGACACATGGCCGCTTGTTCTCTCGTGAAAGGTAATCGGCACTTTCAGGTTTATCGGCTTCCGGAGGAGAAATGAACCTGACACAGCTATTCGGTCTCTCCTTTCAGCTCCGGGCCAACCAGGTGGCACTGGAATTTGCCGACCGCACATTCACATTTCGAGACATCGACGACCGCTCCAACCGCATGGCTGCGCTGTTCCGCGAGCGCGGACTGGCAACGGGCGACCGCCTGTGTGTCTATCTCGCCAATTGCGTCGAGACGATCGACATTTTTCTGGCTTGCGTCAAGCTCGGCGTGATCTTTGTGCCGATCAACATCCTATATAAGGAACGCGAGATTCTGCACATCCTGGCCGATGCGGAGCCGCTGGCGGTGGTGGCGGCGCAAGAGATGCCGGGCTCCGTGCCCCTGTGGCGGGTGGACGAACTGCAAACGCCCCAGTCGGCCGCGCGACCGCGGGCGGTGTTAGACGGCGATGCTCCCGCCGCCCTGGTCTATACCTCCGGGACCACCGGCGTCTCCAAAGGGGCCATCCTGACGCACAATAATTTCGCGGCCAACGCCCTGAACCTCAATGCATGCTGGGGCATATCCAGCTCCGACCGCTTGCTGCTCGCGCTGCCTCTTTTCCATGTGCATGCGCTTGGCAACGGGCTCCACTGCTGGCTGTTGAGCGGCTGCCGCCTGCGCCTGCTGGAGCGTTTCGAGCATCGGAAAGCATCGGCTGAGTTCCTCGACTTCCGGCCCACGCTGTTCTTTGGCGTGCCGACGATGTACGTGCGAATGCTTGATTTTCCAGAGGAAGTCGCGCGCGAGGTGGGCAGTTCGATGCGGCTATTCGTTTCCGGATCGGCGCCGCTGCCGGCCCAGGTATTCGAAGACTTTCGTCTGAAGTTCGGCCACACCATCCTGGAGCGCTACGGGATGACGGAAACGCTGATGAACATATCGAACCCTTACGTCGGCGAGCGCCGCGCGGGCACGGTGGGCCTGCCTTTGCCGGGTATCTCGACTCGCCTCGTGGACGGCGAGATTCAGTTGCGCGGGCCAAACGTTTTCGCGGGCTACTGGCGGCGCGAGGATGCGACGCGCGCGGCCTTCGATGACGGATGGTTCAAAACCGGCGACATGGCCGAGCGCTCGCCCGATGGCTACTACACGCTGCTCGGCAGAAAAAGCGATTTGATCATTTCCGGCGGCTTCAACATTTATCCGCGCGAAATCGAGGACTTCCTGCTGGAACAGGACGAGGTTGCCGAAGCGGTCGTGGTGGGAATTCAGGACAGACTACGCGGCGAGATTCCGGTTGCTTACATCGTGCCGCGTGGGGAATTCTTTACGGCCGCCGAAATGGAGGCCCGCTGCCGCGCCAAGCTCGCCTCTTTCAAAGTGCCGCGTGCTTTCGTGGTCGTGGAGAGCTTGCCCAGAACCGCGCTGGGCAAGGTCCAGAAGCATCTGCTGCCGCCTTGGAGCGCCTAGCGTTCGGCACGGCAGACGGCTTGTGTCCTGAGATGCGCGGTTCAATTCCGCCTCTCCAGTCCGCGAGCCGGCTTAGCTCGTCCGCAACTCAATGACTACGATCTCAGGCGGGCAGTTAAAGCGGATCGGAAGCATCGAGCATCCAACTCCCGCGCTCGTATACCCCTGCATTCCGCCGTGCCGCCAGTAGCCGTGTGTATAGGCGCGCGGCGCGGCGGAGTTTTGAACCACCGAGCCGATCCAAGGCAGGCGCACCTGTCCGGCGTGCGTGTGCCCGGATAGGTATAGATCGACGCCCGCTTCCGCAGCTTCGCCGTAAAGGTCGGGCGCGTGCGCCAGCAGAATCTTGAAGGCTTCCAAAGGCGTCCGATCAAGAGCCGTCCGCAGGTTGTCGCAGCGATAATCGTAGGGATCGTCGATTCCTGCCAGCCACAGCGAGTCGCTTCCCTTCCGCAGCTCGAAGGCATCGTTGATCAGCATATTCACGCCCATTTCATCCAGCGCATACGCCATCTCCGTCGGGTCGTGATTCCCCAAAATCGCGAAAATTCCGTCCGGCGCCGCAATGCCTGCGACCACCTCTTCCATTCCCTCCCGCGCCTTTTTGCACGGTCCTTCTATCCCAAAACGATAGTCGCCAGTCATCAGGCAGAGATCGGCCCGCAGGCTCGCCAGTGTCTCGGCGACTGCGCCCGGCAGCCGGTCGAGGCAATCGATGTGCAAATCCGAGAGATGCAGAATCCGGTACCCATCGAAAGCCGCCGGCAAATGCGCGTATTCCAGCCGGAGCTTACAGACAATCGGCTTCAGGGAATTCTCGACTCCCCGCGCGTACAAGCCCGTCGCGCCCAGCACAGCCTTAAGCAGCGGCTTGATCAGGAAACGCTCGGCCACCATCCGGTCCGGGTGCCGGCGAAAAGTCTTGCCCGTGCGTTCGGATTCCCTCTCGATATCGATTCTGCGCGCCAGGCTTTCGGCAAAGGGACGCCTCTCGACGAGTCCGCCGGCCGCGATTCTATCTTCTGGAACGATGTGCATCTTTAAACTGAAAGCGGATCAGGTCTACCACTACTTAAGTGTAGAAGACCAAACTATCGCTCAAACTTTTTCGCGGCTCCCCCTAATTACTACGCATTAGCCGTGAAATTTGAGGTATGCTGGCGGAAATCCCACTGCACGGACGCTTTGAAAGACTTACGGAGGAACTCATGCGGAACCGGCTCTCAAGCGCAATGATTTGGACGTTAGCGGGTCTGGCCGCTCTCGGTTCGCTCCTATGCGGCGAAAGCCTGCCGGCCGGCCAGGAACTAAAAGTTCCTTCTTTCGCCTACGAAAAGTTTAAGCTGGCACTTAAGGTGATCGTCCACGAAGACCATAGGCTTGAAACCAGCCCCGGCAACTACCAGGCATGGGTAGCCATCCCTGCCGGACAATCCAACCAGGATTTGCGCGTAGACTCCGCAAAGGGACGGGGGCGGACGATACGGCTAGCGGTGCCACCCGCGTGGCCGGAAGTCTCAATTTCCAGGAAAAGTACGCGCCGGATCTACCAGCGGTGCAAATCACCCACAGCGCCCCGGCCTGATGGCGAGCACCGGCCAGCTCGAAAGCATGGGCCTTGTAGCCGAGCCGGAAAAACCGGCATCGCCGATCTTCCGGCTCTCCCGCACGGATCGCACCCGTAGCAACAAGTGGCCGAGCTACAGTTCGGTGCGTGAACGACGCGCCCCTGAATCATGACAAGACCGGCCCGGACATCAGCCGCTCCGACTTCACTTGGTGTATGACGGTGATCTCCTGGGGTCACGGCATCGAGGCGACCGCCGCGCAGCTCATGGAGGAGAGCGCCAAGGCCCGCGAGAACGGCGAACGCTACGCCCAGATGACGGCGGAAAAGGCCGCCGCAGCCGTCGCGCGCCGAGAGCGCAGCCGGGCTTGACGCACTTGCGGATCAACTGTACAGTTCGGATAATCGAAATGAAGAGTTTCCATGAGAACCGAAAAGAATGAGAGTATCGTCGTCTCCGCACTGAGCGCCCGTACCGGCTTTGGCAAGCTGTTGCGCCGGGTGGAAGACGAGCACCGCTCGCTGGTGATCGAGAAGCGCGGCACGCCCAAGGCGGTGCTGCTCAGCATCCGCGACTACGTGCGCCTCGCCGCGCCCGAGCCGGAAGTGCTCCGGGTGATCGGAGAGGAATCGCAGCGCAAGGGCACGGACAAGCTTACCTCGCGGCAGATTGACCAAGCCATCAAGGCGGCCCGCGCTGAAAAAACCAAGCGCGGATGATCCCGCTCCGGCTGGTGATCGACACAAATATTGTCATCTCGGCGGCCCTCAAACCGGACGGACTCCAGCGCACCGTCCTCCTGCTTGCGATCACCAAACCGGCCAGGCTGTACGTTTCCGCCGCTATTGTTGCCGAATACCGGGAAGTGCTCGCGCGCCCCGAGCTGAAAATCCGCAAGGGACTTCGGCAGCAGTTCCTCGATCTCATCAAGAACCATGCGCAGGTCGTAAAGCCCACACGCCAACTCCAGGTCGCGAAGGACCCCGACGACGACAAGTTTCTGGAATGTGCTGACGCCGCCCGCGCCGACTATCTGCTGACTGGCAACCAGCGGCATTTTCCGAAGTTCTGGAAGAAAACCAAGGTGATCACCTCGCGCGAGTTCATCAGCATCGTGGCGCCACATCTGATTCCGTGATGGGGCAGAACGCCGCCGCAGCGGTTGAGCGCAGACAAGCAACCGGTTATTATCGCGCCGACAGCCGCTTTGCAGAGTAATTTCGGGTGATATGCTGGCGGAAATCCCACCGCGCGGACGCTTTGAAAGACTTACGGAGGAACTCATGCGGAACCGGCTCTCATGCGCAATGATTTGGGCAGCAATGACTTGGACGTTAGCGGGTCTGGCCGCTCTCGGTTCGCTCCTATGCGGCGAAAGCCTGCCGGCCGGCCAGGAACTGAAAGTTCCTGCGCTCGCCTATGAAAAGTTTAAGCTGGCAAACGGACTTGAGGTGATCGTCCACGAGGACCATCGCTTGCCGCTGGTTTCTTTGGATGTCTGGTATCACGTCGGCCCGGCGAACGAGAGACAGGGTCGCACGGGCTTTGCCCACTTATTTGAGCACATGATGTTCGAAGGCTCCGAGCACGTGGGCGAAAAAGCGCACTTCCGGTGCCTCGAAGCGGTCGGCGCGACGGATATTAATGGCACTACCGATTTCGATCGGACGAACTATTTCGAAACCTTGCCCAGCAATCAGCTCGGACTCGGGCTGTGGCTGGAAAGCGACCGCATGGGCTTCCTGCTTGAGACGCTCGATCGCACCCGCCTGACGAACCAGCGCGACGTCGTCCGCAATGAGAGGCGTCAGGGCGAAGGATTCCCCTATGAACTTACCGAAGAGAAGATGTTCCATCTGCTTTTCCCCAGGGAACATCCCTATTACGCCGACGTGATTGGGTCCCACGCCGATATCGAGGCGGCGCGCCTCAACGATGTAAGAGATTTCTTCCAACAATATTACGCCCCGAACAATGCCACGCTCGCCCTGGCCGGGGATGTCGATGCAGCCGCGCTAAAACCGCTTCTCGAAAAGTACTTTGGCCCGATTCCGGCCGGACCGCCGCTGCCAAAGAACACTCTCACCACCCCGCCGATCCTTAGCGAAAGACGCGCCTCAGTTACCGACACAGTTCAGTTGTCGCGGGTATCCGCGGGCTGGTTGACCCCCAGGGCTTTCGAACCGGGAGATGCGGAAGCCGAGCTTCTTATGCAGATTCTGGGCGGCGGCAAGTCAAGTCGCCTGTACCGTGAACTGGTATACCATCGGCAGATCGCCCAGACCGTGGAGTGTAGCGACGATTCCCTTGCCCTTGCTTCCGTGGCGGTGTGCAATGTGACCGCGCGCGTGGGAGTGAAGCCGGAACTGGTGGAAGCGGCGCTCGACCAGGAGATTGAGAATCTTCGCAACGCCGGCCCGACCCAGGCCGAGCTTGACCACGCTAGAAACGTGATACTGACAAAGATGATCGAGGGTCTCCAGCGGCGCGGCGGGTTCGGCGGTATCGCCGACATGCTGAACCGCCACAACCAGTACCTGGGAGATCCGGGCTACTTTCCGCAAGACATCGCGCGCTACCAGCGAGCTACCGTGAGTTCCGTTCAGGCCGCCGCGCGGCAGCAGTTCGGAAAAACGCGGCGCTGCACCGTCTTCACCGTTCCCGGCAAGAAACAGCTGGAGGATGTGCCGCGCAGCCCGGCGGACACGGACGCGAGAGTCATGGTCAAGAATCCCTACACAGCCGAGTTTGAGGAACGGCAGGCATGGCGTAAGAATGCGCCCGCGCCCGGTATTGCCACGGCGTTGCGGCTTCCCGTTCCCAAAACGTTTACCCTCCAGAACGGCTTGAAAGTCTACCTGGTGGAGGATCACGCGCTGCCCATCTTCCGCGCCGAGTTGCTAACCAGGGCGGGCGCCGAGGCGAATCCCGCAACCCGGCCCGGTTTGGCGGCGTTTACCGCGCGCATGTTAACGGAAGGAACCGACCGGAGATCGGCGCTACAGACGGCCGACGACGTGGACCAGATCGGCGCGGACTTGAAGTCCGAGGCCGACGAAGACGCCGCCCATGCCACCGTGCAAGCGCTTAGCGGCAATGCCGATCCGGCGCTTGCCCTGTTGGGATATATCACCCAGCACCCGCGCTTCGCTCCCGAAGAGGTGGAGCGTATCCGGCAGGAACGGCTGGGCGCGATTCTCCAGGAGACCGACGATCCAGTTCAATCGCTTCTCCGCGTCGGCGAAAAGGCGCTCTACGGGGACGGACCCTATGCCTACCCTCCGAACGGGACAGCGGCTGCCGTGAAAGCCGTGACGCGCGCGGAACTGGCGGGTTTCTGGAGTTCCCACTACGCTCCGCAAAGTGCCGCGCTGGTGCTTGCGGGTGATCTAACGGAGTCTGACGCTCGCGCTCGCGCGGAAAAGTATTTTGGGAACTGGCGGGCCAACGGGGCTGCCGAAACGCCCAGCGTGCCCCAGCCCCCCGTCGCTCCCGCCAGACGCGTCATCATCGTCGATAAGCCGGGCGCGCCGCAGACGGCTCTCGGCGCGTTTGGCTTAGGGTTGCCCAGGACATCGCCGGACTATGTGCCGGTGACCGTCATGAACTGCGTCTTGGGCGGCTTGTTCTCCAGCCGCATCAATATGAATTTGCGCGAAAAAAACGGCTTCACTTACGGCGCGTTCTCGAGCTACTCGTTCCACCGCGGCGTGGGGCCGTTCCTCGCGGGCGCTCTCGTCCGCACGGATGTGACGGCGCCGGCCGCGCGGGAATTGTTCTCCGAATTGGACCGGATTCGCAAAGCTCCGCCCACCCCGGCCGAACTGCAACTCGCCAAGGACTATCAACTGCGTTCGCTGCCCGGTAACTTCGAGGCCGTGAAAACAACTGCGAAACTCATCGGAGACCTATTCGTTTACGACCTGCCCATCGATTACTACCGGACGCTGCCCGCCCAGTACGATTCGGCGACGCCGGCGGCTGTCCAGCAGGCCGCTCTCGACGCCGTCCATCCCGAGCAACTGCTTGTCGTCGCGGTGGGCGATCGGGCCAAGATCCAAGCGTCTTTGGAGAAACTCAACCTAGGTCCCATCGAACTGCGCGCGGCGGATGGAGATCTGTTGAAGGCGCAAGCCACGTCGGTCGGAGTGGCCTCGCAGTCTGAGAATAAGTAGCGCCGGCCGCCCGAAAGACCGCGTGCCAACCGCACGGCTGTATAACTTCTGCGCCTTACGGAGCCGCGACCACAGGAAGCGTCTCTTGGGCCACTGGCTTCGGACGGAAATGCCGTCTTTTCGACGACCTCCAGTCTCGCCGCCCGACAGCCTGGCGTCCTACTATGGAAGAAGCACCCCGCCATGCCCGAAAACACTTTTGATATCGCTTCGAAAATCGATCTGAATGAGGTCCTCAACGCCGTCCAGCAAGCGGGCAAAGAGCTCCTGACGCGCTACGACCTCAAGGACAGCAAATCCTCCGCCGAACTGATCGAGAAGGAAAGCAAGATCCTGCTGGCCAGTTCCGACGAATACAAGTTGAAAGCCGTAACCGAAATCCTGGGCCAGAAACTGGTAAAGCGCAACGTGCCTCTGAAAGGGCTCGAGTACGGGACCGTCAACCACAGTTCCAACGGCAGCGTGCGCCAGGAAATCAAACTGCAGCAGGGCATCCCGCTCGAAAAGGCGAAGGAAATCGTCAAACTCATCAAGGACAGCAAGTTGAAGGTCCAGGCCAGTATCCAAGCCGATGTGGTGCGCGTCTCGGGCAAGGACCGCGACGTGCTCCAACAGGTGATTGCGCTCCTTCGCAACAAAGACTTCGGCATCGACATGCAGTTCACGAACTTCCGTTCGAACTAAACGCCGCCTAAGGAACTGAATGCCCCGCAAGGAACCGCATGCCCCGTAGGATGGAATTGTTTTTCGTGGCCGGGCCCGCCGGCAAGCTCGAAGCCCTGCTGGAAGAGCCGGAAGAGGGCTCGCCCGTCGAAGCCGCCCTGGTCTGTCATCCGCATCCCCAACACGGCGGCACCATGCACAACAAAGTCGTCTACCGCCTGGCGCGCGGGCTTCGTAAAACCGGTTGTGTCGTCCTGCGCTTTAACTTCCGCGGCGTCAATCTGAGTGAAGGCGAGTACGGCCAGGGCCACGGGGAAGTGGACGATGCTCGCGCCGTGCTCAGCGAGTTGCGGGAACATTATCCGCAATTGCCCTTGCTGGTGGCCGGTTTTTCCTTTGGCTCCCGGGTCGCGCTGCGCCTGGCAGTGGATGAACCCGGCGTCCAGCGCGCCATCGCCGTGGGATTTCCCACTAAGTATCTCAACTGCGACTTCGTCAACGACATCCGGGTGCCGAAGTACTTCGTCCAGAGCACCCACGACGTCTTCGGTCCGCGCGACGAAATCTCCCATTTCTACGAAGCTCTGCGCCAGCCAAAGCACCTCGATTGGGTTGAGTCCGTGGATCACTTCTTTCGCGACAACCTGACGGAATATGAAGCCGTCATCGAGCGCATCGGAAGCGCCCGCGACATCCTGTTCGCCCCGCCTGTCCGCCCCGCCGCGCAGCCCTAACTTAACGCGGTCCCGCTTCTAGCGCCAGCAACTGCCGTCCGACGATCTGCACCGCCCGCCGGCTGATCAGGTCCGCAACCGTGCTCAGCAATCCCGGCAGATCCTCCGGTTTGATGAGCATCGGCTTGCCCCCGTCCGGCCAGGAATTTTGCGACGTGGTCAGAATCGCCGTGGCGGGTTCGTAGTGCATCAGCCGGGCATGCGCCAGCACCCGCAAGCCGGCTTCCGGCGACTCCATCTCGGGATCGCTGACCACGAGTTCGTACTGCTGCCGGTCCAATTTGCCGACCGCCTCCGCCGCCGACCCCGCCGCATCCACGAAATAACCGCTCGCTTCCAAAACCGCCTTCAACGTCAAACGCGACATCAGATCGTCGTCCACCAGCAAAACTCTGGCGAGTTCAAGGTCTCTAACCCGTTCGTTGTTTATGACAGCTTGCATTTGGCGACGCCTTTAGTCCGGAATTAGTGTAAACGAAATTCACGAAAATACGAATAGTGCTTTTGGAGGATAGGGGACGCAGTTTAATCCGTAATCTGTTTTACAAACAATGGACTAATTGAGACAAGAGTGAAATGGCTTATGCCGACTGCTCTTCGCTTTAGCCGCCAAAGCCGATGGGGAACCAGAGCCGCTATGATCGAAGGCATGCGTATCACGGAAGCCGAACTCGCTCGCGATGTTCGTGCCGTACTCGAAAAAATCGAGCGGGGCAGCGAAGTCATCATCGAGCGCGAAGATCACCGGCCTCTGGCCGTCGTGAAGCAGCCGCAGCCGGTGGGTCGTAAGATCAGCGAGTGCATCGCTCTTGCCAAGGCCTACGAAGAGAAACTCGGCTATGCGCCTGTACCCGACGAAGACTTCGCCGGAGATGTTCAGGAAAGCATCGACGCCCACCGGGAACCCATCCGCAACGTTTGGGACGAATAGCCCATGGGGTTAGTGCTGGACTCCAGCGCGCTCGTTGCCGCCGAGCGGCAGGCCCTGCCCGTCAGCACACTGCTTGAGAGGCTTCAACGGCAGCACTATGTGACGGAGATCGCAATCGGCGTAGTCGAACTGGAGCACGGTATCTATCGCGCCCAGTCGCCGCAACAGGCCTCCAAAAGGCGTGCCTATCTGGACACGGCTTTTGCGGCCATCCCCGCCGAACCGTTTACCCGCGAGATCGGCAAAGTCGTTACGCAGATCGATGCCGAAGCTCGGATGAATGGGATCGCGATCCCGTTCGCGGACCTGCTCATCGGTGGAACCGCCCTTCACTTCGGCTATGCACTGGTGACATCAAACGCGCGCCATTTCCAAAAGATCCCTGGACTGAACTTTATCCCGTCCTGAGCGCCGAAAACGAGCGGTCTTGACTGCCTGGCGACTGCCTTTGGTCCGGTTTTTGGCCACCTTTCGACTGCCTTCTGACTCCCATTTCGACTGCTGATCGACCGCCAATCAACTGGCCTACGATGGCGACACTCATGCCCGAAAACGCAGCTTAAACGTGCGCGCGAAAATCGCATCGACATGTTTTAGCTGCCGCTCCAGCGAAAAACTCCGGTCGATCTGTTCCGGGGTAAGGTATTTCTGGAATTCCGGCTCCGCGTCCACCGCCGCCCGAAAATCCCCTTCGCTTTCCCAGGCTTCCATCGCGTGGCCTTGCACCAGGCGATAGGCATCCTCGCGCAGCATCCCCGCCGCCGCCAAGTCCAACAGCAGTTGTCCGGAAAAAATCAGCCCCCGCGTCTGATCCAGGTTGCGCCGCATCCGGTCGGCATTGACGCGTAATCCCGAGATCAGCCAGGTTGTCTTCGCCAGCAGGTAGTCGATCAGAATCGTGGAATCGGGAAAGATGACCCGTTCGACCGAAGAATGCGAGATATCCCGCTCGTGCCAGAGGGCCACGTTTTCGAAAGCGGCTTGCGCGTTTGACCTCACAATGCGCGCCAAGCCGCAAATCTGTTCGGCGGTGATCGGATTTTTCTTATGCGGCATGGCGGACGAGCCCTTTTGCCCCAACGCGAAGGGTTCTTCCGCCTCCCGCACTTCCGTCCGCTGCAAATGCCGTATCTCCAGCGCGATTTTGTCCAGGCTGGACGCGATTCCCGCCAAAACGGCGATATAGTGGGCGTGCAGATCCCTTGACAGCACTTGCGACGTGATCGGCGCAGCCTTTAATCCCAGCCGTTCGCAGATCTCCTCCTCGGCTTCCGGGCCGATATGCGCGAAAGTGCCCACCGCTCCCGAGATCTTTCCAACGCGCATCTCCGCCGCCGCCGCCGCGAAACGCGTCCGGTGCCGCTCGAACTCATCCCACCAGAGCGCCGCCTTCAGCCCAAACGTAATCGGCTCGGCGTGAATGCCATGCGTCCGGCCCATCTGGACGGTGTGTTTGTGCGCGAATGCGAGCGTCCGAAGCGCCGCCGAGAGTTCGTCCAGGCCCTGCGCCACGATCCTCGAAGCGTCCCGGATCTGCAGCGCTTGCGCCGTATCGACAATGTCGTTGGACGTCAGTCCGTAGTGCAGCCAGCGCGAAGCCTCGCCCGCGCCCTTCGCTTTCATGGTTTCGGCCACCGCCGTCGTGAAAGCGATCACGTCGTGGCGCACTTCCCGCTCGATCTCCCTCACTCGGTCAAGGCCGAAGCCGGCGTTTGTCCGCAGCGCCCGCGCCGCTTCGGCCGGAACCTCACCGAGTCCGGCCAGCGCTTCCGCCGCCGCCAGCTCCACTTCCAGCCAGCATTCATACTTGTGCTGGTCGCTCCAAATGGCGCCCATCTCGGGACGTGTATAGCGGCTAATCATGTATTACTTCGATCTTCGAACACGCGCCAACACAAACGACGTCGCGTCTAATAAGCGAATACTTCGCTCTGCACGCCCGGTTCGGCCACCACCAGTTGGGTGAAAACCGCCCGCCCGTCCAGCGCCCGAAACGCCATATTGCGAACCAGTTCCGGATGATTGTTGTGTTCGCTGATATGCCCCAGGATTAGCGTCGAGACCCGCCCATCCATATCGTTCCGGATGAAATTCCCTGCCACCTCGTTCGACAAGTGCCCGCGGCGCCCCATTACCCGCTGCTTCACGGGCCAGGGATAGGGCCCCACCCGCAGCATCTCCAGATCGTGGTTCGCTTCCAGCAGCATCAGATCCGTCCCGCGCAAATGGATGCGCAGCGAATCGGGAACGTATCCCAAGTCTGTCGCAATGGCGACCTTAACCCCCTCTGCGGTAAGGGTATACCCGACCGGATCGGCGGCATCGTGCGGAATCGTAAAACTGGTCACGTTGAAGTCGCCGATTGTGAAACAGGACCCCGCCTGAAACCGCTGCAAAACCGGACTGCTTTCGCCCCAATCGATGAACTCCGCGCTGCCGTGCGTCAAGTAAACCGGAACGGAGCCCTTCGCAGCCTTGGCAATGGCCGCCAGCCCGCAAGTGTGATCGCTGTGCTCATGCGTCACCAGCACCGCATCCAGCGCCGCGATGTCCTCGCCAATGGCAGCCAGACGCTTGGCGGTTTCCCGCCGGCTCAAACCCGCGTCGATCAGCACGCGCGTTCTCTCCGTCGCCACCAAAGCCGAATTGCCGGCGCTGCTGCTTGCGAGGATGCAGACTTTGACGATGCGGGCCTCCCTAGGCGCAACCGCAACCCATACTCTCGCGCCTCTTCCTCCTGGTTATAGCAGATCCCCCAAACATTATCCCTGCTATTTGTCACAGTACGCGCAAACCCTACAATAGTACTGCATGAAAGCGCGCGTTTACGTATCCATTAAGCCAACCGTTCTGGACCCGCAGGGTCAGACGATCTGCTCGGCCCTGCACGGCCTGGGCCATCGTGAGATCGCTTCTGTCCGTCAGGGCAAGTATTTTGAGGTTGCCGTTGCGGAGGCCATGCCGCTTGAACGCGCCACCGCCGTTCTCGACGAGATTGCCCGGGATATCCTCAGTAATCCCGTCATTGAAGATTATCGGGTTGAGATTCTCGGCTAGACTTTCCCTCTACTACCTATATGTGTGGAATAGTCGGTTACATCGGCGCTCGCGAAGCAACGCCGCTGATCGTTGATGGCTTGCGCAAGCTGGAGTATCGTGGCTACGACTCGGCTGGCATCGCCGTGCTTTCGGACGAAAAGTGCCTCGAAATCCGGCGCGCTTCGGGCAAACTGCGCAACCTCGAAGAGGTCATTAGACTTAAGCCTGTTTCAGGCGTCTACGGGATCGGCCATACGCGCTGGGCTACGCACGGGCGTCCCACCGAAGAAAACGCCCATCCGCATCGCGACTGCAAGGGCGAAATCGTGGTTGTCCACAACGGCATCGTCGAGAACTACGTCGCGCTGCGCAAGGAGCTGATCGCCGAAGGCCATACCTTTAAGACCGAGACCGATACCGAAGTCATCGCCCATTTGGTTGAGAAGTACATGAACGGCGCCCTCGAAGATGCCGTCCGCAAAGCGCTTAAGCAGGTCACGGGCGTCTTTGCCATCGCCGTGATCGCCACCACCGACGCCAACAAAATTGTCGCGGCGCGCTCCGGCCCACCTGTCGTGATCGGCCTCGGTGACAAAGAGTTTTTCATTGCCTCCGACGTCCCGGCCATTCTGAACCATACCCGCGACATGGTCTTCCTCAACGACGGCGACGTCGCGATTCTGACGCCCCAGGGCGTGAAACTCACCGACATGGATGGCAAGGCCG
>OCTA010002020.1_pt1 | contig 18641 bp, 12 predicted proteins | sample 1538991 | NCBI WGS metagenome assembly OCTA01 (sample SAMEA3539302, study PRJEB22396) | soil metagenome | biome: tundra; feature: field; material: soil | place: USA | collected 2010-05 | depth 0.15 m | reverse complement strand
CGCTGGTCCCCGACGCGGTGATCGTGCGGCCGGCCGTGGTCTACGGCCCGCGCGATACGGACGTGCTGGAGATTTTCAGGTCGATCAGCAGGGGCCTGGTGTTGGAGATCTCGGGCGGCGAACGCTGGTTTCAGGCGATCTACGTAAAGGATCTGGCCGACGGGTTGCTGGCAGCGGCACGCACCCCTCAAGCCAGCGGCCGGGCGTACTTTCTGGCCCACGCGAAGGCGGTCGCCTGGAGCGAGCTGAGTTCCGCGGCGGCGCGCATCATGCGGAAACGAACGCGAGTCCTACGGATTCCTTCGGCGCTGGCGTACGCCGTTGGCGGCTGCGCGGAGCTTTGCTCACGGCTTACCGGGAAGCCGACGATCCTCTCGCGCGAGAAGGTGAAAGAAGCGCGATGCCGCCACTGGACCTGCGACACGCGCCGCGCGTCGCAAGAACTGGGTTTCGAAGCGCAGACATCTCTGGAGCTTGGACTCGCCCAAACGCTGGCGTGGTACAAGGAGACGGGTTGGCTGAAGTATTGAACTCGCAGGGGCGCATGGGGGCCGCTGGCAAACCGATCCTGGCCTCCCTTGCGGGCACACCTGCGTGGGCCGCGGTGCACTGGATTCGGCTTCCCGAAGCCCCGGAATTGCCAGCCTTGCCCGTGGGGGCTGCCAGCGCCATCGGGTTGGCCTCGACGCGCGTCGGCCGAGCGGTCTGGCACTTCCGCCATCGGTATCCGCTTCCGCTGGTGGCTTCCTGGTATAAAAGGAGATGGCGATCCTGATTCCAGCGCTCGAAGGCGAGGCCACCGGCCAAAGGCTCGCGAATCGCGACTTTCCGATCTGGTATGTGAATCCGACCGTCTGGCGGGCGCCCGTCCCAACGCCGGCGCTCATGGATTTTCTGCAACGTGTGGATACTCTGTTCGTTCCCGCGGTCCTGTTGGTCTCCGGGCTGTTTTTTGTTACAGTTTACCTTCGGTACCACTACACGGTTGACTTGATGGCGGGCGCGGTGCTGGCCGCAGTCCTGATTGCGGCGGGGCACACGATGTACCGGAAACTGTCAGAAAGAGAGGATTCGATTGGCGCTTGAGGTCGTAACGGCAGATAGCAAGCAGGCACTGAACGAGTTCATTGAGTTTCCCTATTCGCTGTACCGCGGCGACCCTTTCTGGGTGCCTCCATTGCGAATCGTGGTCAGGGAACTGCTGGACCGGGCCAAGCATCCGTTCTATGCCAACGCGGAAGCCGAGTTTTTCCTGGCGCGGCACGAGGGCAAGGTGGTGGGCCGGATCGCCGCTATCCTGGACCGCAATCACAACAAAGTTCACGAGGAGCACGCCGGGTTCTTCGGGTTCTTCGAATCGACGAACGACCCGCAAGTGGCGGCGGCTCTGCTCGGCGCCGCGCGAAAGTGGGTTTTCGACCGCGGCGCAGTGCTGCTGCGGGGGCCGGTGAGCCCCTCCACCAACTACGAGTGCGGCATGTTGATCGACGGCTTCGATTCCAGTCCGATGGTGATGATGGCCTACAACCCGCGCTATTACCCGGCGTTGATGGAAAGCGTAGGGCTCCGCAAGGCGAAGGATCTCAATGCTTACGTCAGTACCACGGCGGCAGTCGAACTGGAGAAGATCGGGCAGGTGGCGGACCGCAAGCTGGCCCGGAGCGGGGTCACGATCCGGCCCATCAACATGAAGGATTTCGACGGCGAAGTGGAGCGGATGTGGGATGTGTACAACTCGGCGTGGAAGCGCAACTGGGGATTTGTACCCATGACCCGCGAAGAATTCTCCCTGATGGGCAAAGAGATGAAGCAGATTCTCAAGCCTGAGCTGGTGCTGGTGGGGGAAGCGGGCGGGAAGCCGATTGGGTTCGCACTGGCGTTGCCCGATGTCAATTTCGCGCTCAAGCGGGCGGGCGGCAGCCTGTTCCCGACGGGCCTGCTCAAAATTCTGTATTATCAACGTTTGATCAAGAGTCTGCGTGTGATTGCTCTTGGGGTTGTGGAGGAGCATAGAACTTCCGGTGTAGCGGCTGCCTTCTATGCCACCCTCGGGCGGAGTGCCAGGAAGTTGGGATACAGCGGCGACTGTGAAATGTCGTGGATCCTGGAAGATAACGTTCTGATGACGCGCTCCCTGAAAGCGATGGGCGCAAGACACTACAAGACCTATCGAATCTACGAATGGCACTGAACACGAGCCTGACGGCCACCGCGAAAAAGAAGAGCGCTGGAGGGAACGACATTTTCGAGAAATGCCGCGAGTTTACTCGCCCGAGCGAACTCCAGAAGGCCGGTCTGTACATGTACTTCGAGACCTTCGGAGACCGCGAGGGTTGCGAACCGGGAGAGGTGCGCCTGGGCTCGAAGAAGGTGCTGATGTTCGGGTCCAACGATTACCTAAGCCTGATCACGCACCCGCAGGTCATAGAAGCCGCGGTGCAGGCGGTCCGGAAGTACGGCAGCGGATGCAGCGGTTCGCGCCTGCTGAACGGGACCCTGGATCTGCACGTGAAGCTGGAAGCGGAACTGGCGGCCTTCGTACGCAAGGAAGCCGCGATGATCTTCGGCACCGGGTTTCAGACCAACTACGCGGCGCTTTCGGCGCTGACCGAAAAGGGCGACGTGATGATTTGCGATCACGAACTGCACGCCAGCCTGGTGGATGGAGCGTTGCGGTCGGCAGCGCGGGTGCTGCGGTTCCGGCACAACGATCTGGATCATTTCGAGCGGTGCCTGAACAACTGTGCCCCCGAAGAGAAGATCCTGGTGGTCTCCGAAGGCGTGTTCAGCATGGAAGGGGATCTGGCCGAGTTGCGCGGGCTGGTGGACCTTTCAAAATCCAGCGCAGCGCGCATCTATGTGGACGAAGCGCACGGACTGGGAGTGCTGGGGCCGACCGGAGCGGGCGCGGCGGAGCACCTGGGGGTGCTGGACAAAGTGGACATCGTGATGGGCACGTTCAGCAAGGCTCTGGCGTCGACGGGCGGGTTTATCGCGGGCCCGCGCGAAGTGGTGAATTATCTAATGCACACGGCGCGGCCGTTCGTGTTTTCGGCGAGCCTGCCGGCGGCGTCGGTGGCGGCCGCCGGGGCGGCGCTGGAGATCATCCGCCAGGAGCCGGAGCGGCGCCAGCGACTGCTGCAGATGGCCTGCGCGCTGCGCGCGGAGCTGCGTGCGCACGGCTTTTCGGTGCTGAATGGGGAGACGGCGATCGTGCCGGTGGTGATCCGGGAGGAAGAGGATTTGTGCCGGCTGTGCAAGGCGCTTCTGGCCGAAGGTATCTACATCAACCCGGTGCTGAAGCCGGCCGCGGCGCAGAATTTGCTCCGCATCTCCTGCACTTCCGCACACACCGAAGCGCATATCGAGAGGCTGGTCGCGACGCTTACGAAGGTGGCGGGGCGCCTCGGCATCGAGCGCTAGCGTGAGCCCCACTTAATCCCCGGGAAGCACCCCAGGAATATGGGGAAGCCAGAGGCACGACGCGGGCTGGCTTTCCTACCGAACTCTCTGGGAAATGCCGTGCGATCTGCGTGACAAGGGCGTGCGCCCGGCATCGGACGGCTGCGGCAAGCACGCGGCGGTCCTGCGCATCGTTCGTCATCGCCGGGTTCAGCGCCTCGTAGCCGGTCACGCGGGCGTCCTCAAACGCCATGTCCAGGCTCGCGATCCGTCGTTCCGCCCGGAGTTGTCGCTGCTCTGCAGGTATTGAAGTCGGCATCCGGCTTCAACCAGCCTGATGACTTGGTATTCTGTTCTGGCAACGGCACGCCGCTCGATGAGAAGTTCTGTTCCACTCCGCCGCCGCCCGCAACGACTAACCAATCAGAAATGTGGTAACCCGAGAGCCGAAAGCGACGCTCTTTTCTATCATGGGCGCGGAAGTTCCATGAACCTCAAATTGATGCTGCTTGCCTGGACGTGCATACTGCCGCTCTGCGCGGACGAGGGTATGTGGCCATTTCAGCAGTTCCCCAACGCCGCGGTCCGGCAGAAGTATGATTTCGAACTCAGCAGTCAGTTTCTCGACAACCTGAGACTGGCTTCCGCAAGAATCGGGAGCGGGACGGGTTCATTGGTGTCGTCGAAAGGCCTCCTGCTGACGAATCAGCACATCGTGTCCGGATGCCTGGGTAAGCTCAGTTCGTCGCATAACGATTACGTGCATGATGGTTTTTATGCGGCCTCGGATCTCGCCGAAGCACGGTGTACAGGCATGGAAGCAAGCGTCCTCACGAACATCGAGGACGTGACCAAGCGGGTCAAAGCCGCTGCGAAAGAAGGTACGCCAGCCGCCAGGGCGCTTGAGGCGCGCAGGGCCGAGATCGCGCATATCGAGAGTGACTGCGCGGCCAGATCGGGAGATATGTGCACGGTCGTCACGTTGTTTTCGGGCGGCCGCTACGATCTATATCGGTACAAGAAGTACACTGACGTTCGGCTCGTGTTTGCTCCCGAATATGCGCTCGCCTTCTTCGGCAGGGAACGGGATAGCATCACCTATTTGCGGTACGGCCTGGACATCGCGTTCCTCCGTGTTTACGAAAACGGCAAGCCTGCCGTTACGCCGCACTATCTCAAGTGGTCGGCCGGCGGAGTGAAGGACGGCGACCTCGTGTTTGCGGCTGGCAATCCCGCTATCACGGTGCGCGAGACTACGGCCGCCCAACTCAGTTTTTACCGCGATACCGCCTTGCCAGCCGCCCTCGCGCGCTTGAGGCCGCGCATTCAGCAACTGACCGCTTTTGCGGCGCAGAGCGAGGACAATCGGCGGCTGGCGCAGCCGCTGCTGACTGAGTTTCTAGAAAACTACAAATCCGCAGCCGGCAAGCTGATTGGTCTGCGCGACGACCGGCTGGTGCTCCGCAAGACCGCTTTCGATCTCAAGATCCGGCACGCCGTCGAGAGCGATCCGAAACTAGGTACGGCGGGAGGCAAAGTGTGGGACCAGGTGGCGGCCGCCTATAAAACCTGGGCTCCGTTTGAGAAGCCTTACCAAGTCCTGGAAGGGTCGCCGGCACCGGGATCGAATCTATTCCGGATTGCGCGCCATCTGGTGCGGCTGCGCGACGAACCAGACTCACCGGCACTGACGAAGAACTCCGATGCTCCGGTCCCTGACTCTGTGGAGATGATCCTCCTTGCGCAGTACCTCGAAGAATTGAAGGGCTTGAAAGAAAAGGAAGCGCCGCTTAAGGCCATCCTCGGCGGCAAGACGCCGCAGCAGGCGGCAGAAGCACTCGTGAAATCGAGCAGGCTGCGGGACGTTGGTGAACAGCGGCGGCTCGCGTCAAGTCCCGACGCGGCACTCAAGTCCGACGATGCGATGATCCGGCTGGCGTTGCTCCTGGACGCGCCGGCGCGCCGTCTGCGGAAGAAGCGCGAGGAGGTCATCGGGTCGCTCGAAACTTCCGCCGCAGAGAAGATCGCGCAGTATCGCTACCTGTTATTCGGCGACGCTGAGTATCCCGATGCTACGTCCACACCGCGTGTGGAATTCGGCTTGGTCAGAGGTTATACGGACCGCGCCGGCATCCCGCAGCCGTATGCGGCGACATTTGGCGGTCTGTACTATCGCCGGAACAACGAGGGTCCCTACCAGGTGCCACAACGCTGGCTGGACAGCAAGCCGTTGTTGAACCTGATCACGCCGCTGGACTTTGTAAGCACATGCGATATCGGCGGCGGAGATCACGGCGGTCCAACGGTCAACCGCGCGGGTGAATTGGTGGGCGTAGTCTTCGATGGCAACCTGGAAAGCCTGCCTAATACGTATCTCTACACCGAGGAGCAGGCGCGAGCCGTCCATGTAGCCGCACAGGGCATTGCGGAGGCGCTGGAGAAAGTCTACAAAGCGAAGCCGCTGCTACTTGAGTTGGGAATCTCCGGTGAAGGCCTATAGAATCACCAGCGGCGCCCGCGTGAATGCGAATTTCCGGCCCAGTTGATCCACCACATTGATCTGGCAGATATAGCGCCCCGGCGCAAGATTTTTCAGTGGAACTTGAATTTGCACCGGCACCGTCTCCGGGCGCGTGCCGGCCAATTGCGTCGCGTCGACGGGTCCGACCTCGAATGCCTTGACACCCTTGCCGTTGAATAAACTCATGCTCACCTTGACGCGGCGCAATTTCAAATCCGCCGGGTCCGGCTGCGCATCGTAGACGTCGAAAGTCACGTACAGATTCTGGCTACGCCGGAAAACCCGCGTGATGCTGGGAACGATCTTCTCCTCGCCCACGATCAGCGGGTTGGCTCCGAGCTCCTTCCTGGTAGTCTTCTCCGCAGCGCCAACTACGGCTTTCAGAGGCTCACGTTGGCTGCTCCAGACAATCGAACTCAACTTCAAACCAGTCGTATCCGCGCTTAGATCCGGGACGGCGAATCGCATTTCAAAAGTGCCCATCTTGCCGGTCACGTTTTCACGCACGACGAATTTCATGCGATACTTGCCGGGCTCGAGCGTGAACCCTGCGTCATACTGAAAACTCTTACGACCGGCTTGGACGGCCTTGTCCTGATCTAGCCGGATCGTGATACTGTCGCGCACATTGCCGGCCACGGCGTGCTGTTCGTCCTGGATCTGGCCGGCAAAATCGAACTGCGTCACACTTGCGCCGCCCTTAGCCGCCAGTGCAACCACCGACCCCGGAATCTTGATCGAGACCGGGACAAAATAGCTCGTGGGAGACACGCGGAAATAGTTGACCTGGAGCGCCAGTGGCAGGTCCGTGGCCGGATCGCCGGCCGAGAGTGCCTCCTTCAACTGCTGTTCCTTCTCCTGCCCATTCAACTTGCCCCAGACCTTGGATGCGTAGTAACCCTTGCGGTGCTCCAGTTTCGCCGACAAGTTATTGTTCAGCTTGACTGAAATTTTCCGGTACTTGCCGTCCTCCGCTGAGTTACTCGTGTAGTATCCGAGCAGATAATAGCTGCGCATTTCCTGTTGCGCTTGGACAATGCCGGCAGTGATGTCGTTGCTGTCGAAAAAAGCCTTGCCGCCTGTATCGGCTGCCAGCGTGTACAGCGTTTCCTGGGAATCGTTGATGGTCGCGCGTTGCTGGTTGTATACGGAGCCGTTATAGATGCCGGTGCCCCGCGAAGCGGCCTTGCTGGCATCCCCGCCCGGAGGATCCGCTATCAACCCCCGCGCATCGATCGGATAAATCGTCAGGTTCGCCTTCACAGCCGCGTTGATGGTGGCCTCCAGTTGCGCCTGGTTATCGATTCCAGTCTTGTTGACGCCTGCCGAGAAATATAGCAATGCCTTCTTCTCCGGCAGCGGGGAAAGCATGCGCGCCGCTTGTTCAATGGCCGCCAGCTTCTGGTCGGTGTTGAAGATGTTGAACTCGGTTTCGTCGGCGACAAAGGCGGCGCCGGTATCCTCGCCGTTGTCATCGCTGGTGTCGGCGAGGCCGGCCAGTTCGCTCATCTCTCCGATGGGCAGAGCTTTCAGGATGCTCGTCATCACCTCGCGATCAGCGGTAAAGTCGGTGAGTACCTGAACCATGCTGGTATAGAGCAGAATGGCCACCAGATCGTCTTTGGAAATGCGCTTGTCGACATATTCGAGGGCTGCCTGCTGCGCCCGCAACTGCTCGCTGACGCCCATCGACGAGAAATCCAGATAAAACACCATCAACCGTTTATCGTGGTACTGCACCTCGCCCGGCTTTTCAGTGGTGATCGTGGTCTGAGGAGCTTCGGGGAGTTTGAGCTGGTCCGCGAGAGTCAGTTTAGGCGGCGGCTCCGGTTCGTCGCTAAGTTTTTGGAATTCGAACACGGAGATTTTCTGCGGCTTGCCGTCCTCAAACACGATAAAATCATCCCGCTTCAGACCTTCAATGGACTTGCCAGACTTGTCCCGCACCACAACATCGACGATGACCAGATTGCTGTTGGCCGAGAACTTGGCAACTTGCCCAGTTTCGGGCGCGGGCGATTTTGTTTGCTGCCGCTGAGCGACCGCCGAGAACGCCAGCAAAGTCACTATGCCGAGAATCCGCATAATTCCCCGTTCGTTCAAAAACTGAATCGCATCAGCAACTGGACCGTTCGAGTGCTCGAAGCCGCGCTGGGCAATCCGTAATTCGCTGAGTTGACGGTTGTGCCGAAACTCGTGATGGACACGTGGTTGAGCACGTTGGTCGCGCTAAGCCGCAACTGCAATTGGCGGCGGCTGTCGCCGAAGCGGAACGCGCGATTCAACGCGGAATTGAAGGAAAGTCGGAACGGTCCGGTGATTGTATCTCGGCCGGCATCTCCGAACTCGCCGGGCGCAGGTGTCGTGAAGGCCTGGAGATTGAAGTAGGAATAGCCTGGCGCCGAGATCGGCAGGCCGGTCGCTTCGGCGCGCGTGCTTCCCGCTCCGGCAAGGCCGCCGGTATTGGAGAGATTGCCGGCAACGAGCGCGGTGAGCGGCATTCCGGAAGCAGCCGCTAAGGTTCCGCTCAGGGTCCACCCGGCAAGGGTTTTCGTCATCCAGCCACCGTTGCGCAGCATACCGTGCACGCCGACGGGCGAAGAGAGCAAAAAGGTGGTCTGGAGGTTATTGCGCTGGTCGAAAGTGGAGAGACCGCGCTCGAGGCCCAGGTTACCGATGAATTGCACGATCGTGCCACCGGGGCCATTGAAACTCGACGCATTGTCGATCGACTTCGAGCGGGTGTACAGCAGCACTGCCGACATGCCCCGCGCGAAGCGGCGAGTCAGCCGCACCTGCCCGGCATTGAAGATCGAATTAGCCTGCGATGACTCGTAAGTGAAGCTTGTGGCGTAGGGGATTTGCAGCTGCTCCTGCGCGTTGCCCAGCGAAGATCCGGGCAACGGTCTGTTCGGTTGTTCCGCCACGGGCAGGTCTGTGCCCTTGGTACCGATGTACTCGATTTCGAGCAGCAGAGCGTGCGGCAGCGTGTTCTGGATTGCGAAAGACCAGGTTTGGGCGTAAGCCAGAGTGAAGCTCGGGTCGATGGCGAAGGTGTTAGGAATGGTCTGGGAAGGTATGACAGGAAAGCCATTCTGGAGAGTCAGCGGATTTGCCGGGCTGTCGGTCAACGAAAGCGTGGTCGAAAATGGGGGCTGGGTCGCCAAGGTGGTCCCGAGCTGGGCGTATGCGGAAGGACTATAAAAGATGCTGTATCCACCGCGGACAACTGTGCTGGCTTTCGCGGATGGCCGCCAGGCAAAGCCCAGGCGGGGTGAGAAGGCGTGCGTGTCGGGCCGGATCAGGCTGCTCGGAACCCCGGCTTCGCCCGGTGTCACCACGGATACACCAGTGAATCCCGGGCTGACGTCCAGGTTCGCCATGCGGCCATACAACTCCGTGTAGGGCGCGAAGTATTCGTACCGGAGACCCAGATTGAACGACAGCCCACGGCTAGGACGCCAGTCGTCTCGCGCATACCATCCGGTCGCCCAACTCCGGAGGTAATAATCATCGTCGCCGTATTGCAAAGAACTGGATTGCGGCTGGCCCAGCAGGAAGTCGGCGAAGTCATAGCCCGTGCCGGCTATCGGGTTGCCCGCAGCGTTCAATTCGCTGGTTAGCAGGCCGCTGAAGCTAAAAGATCCGCGCGCGTTCTTGTAATTCGAAGTGTTCTGTTGCATCCGCCGGTAGAGCAACCCAAACCCGAGATTGTGCTTTCGGTGCAGGACATAAGTGATGTTGTCGGTGAAGTTAGTCGTCTGGCTGCGGGTCAGCGACGGCGGGCCGTCCGAGAGGCTGCCGAAGTTGGTGAAGGAGAGGTTCGGCGGGCCGTAGTTGAGGGGCGTCTGTAAAGTACCGCCAATGCCCAGATTACCCTCGATATTCTCCCCATAGGCAAAGTACGGCGACGTCTGATTGACGTTGCGGCTGAAGGTCAGGTTGACGCTGTTATTAAAACGCGGGGCGAAACTGTGGCTCCATCCTGCCGACGCGCTCACGCCGTCACCGCTGCCCGTGTCCTGGAAGCCGAAAAGCTGCTCTGTTATCGAATCGCGGTTCTGGTATTGGACGTTGAAATTCAGCCGGTCCTTATTCGTTACAGGTGCGTTCAACCGAAGGCCGATGTTATGACTATTGCTCGGAGTAGAAGTGACGTTCGCGTAGTTTTCCACGATGCCGTCGTAACTGGGCGCCGGGAAGTATGGCAGCAGTCCCGCCGCGGCCGAATTGATTCGCGCGGCCGGCAGCACGTTGCCGGCGAATGGCACGTGGCTCAGCGGATCATAGATGGTCACCGGCACGTTATTCACCTGTGTCTGGGAAAAGTCGCCATTGCGCTCGGCCGGGGTGGGTACCGACGATTGCGCGCTATACGGATTGCGGTTGCGTGAACCCTGGTAGGTGAAGTAGAAACTGGCGCGCGGGTAATGGATGAGTTTGGGAATGTTCAACGGTCCGCCGACATTCACGCCAAAACTACCCATCGAGTAAGAAGGCTTTGGCTGAGCCTTGCCATTGAGCGAAAAAGGAGCCGCGTCGAGGGCGGAATTCTCCAGCCGCATGAAGATCGAACCCGTGTATGCGGGCTGGTTGCGACGCCGATTGCCGAAGCTGGCGTACTGCCCATTGTACGGGCCGCGGCGGTTGTTCGCGTTGCCTGCTCCGCCACCACGTCCCCCGCCACCGCCGCGTCCTCCAAATCCTCCGCCACCGGGCCCCTGACCACCGCCGGAGCCGGGTCCGAATCCTCCGTTGATGCCGCTCGCTCCAAACCCGCCCAGACCGAGACCGTCGCTACCCGGAGCGCTCATCCCAGGCGGCGTGCCCAGTGCGGCACCACCGAGTCCGTTACCCATGGGAGCGCCTCCATTCCCGCCTCCTCCCTCCATCCGCTGCCGTCTGGCTTGGTCGTCACTGGATTGGGCCAGCCCGCCGCTGGTGCTCCCGTTTACAAGCAGCGCGTCATCGGCCTCGCCGCCCAGGTTGGCTGCTGCCATATCGGCAGAGGCAGCGTTCGCCGCTGCTTCCGCGAGCGACTGCTGTCCGGCGTCAGTGGCCTTGACCGGCGCGTTCTGGAAACCGGGCCCCGGTTGTGGCCCGGGGCCTCCGGCCGCGTTCCGGGCCGGCCCATTTCTGGGGGGTCCTCCGTGTGCTCGCTGCGTAGTGGGCGGCGCGGCGGAAGCCGTCGTCGGATTGGCGGCAGTGCCTTTCTTGGGAGCGTTCGATTCGCCGAGGCGCGGCATCTCGAGCGTCCAATCTTTGAAACCAGGTGCGCTGCCGACGTTGACTTGTTCGTGAACGGTGTCGAATCCAAGCATCTCGACCTGGATTTCCCACATACCGGGCGCCAGATCCAAACTGTAGCGCCCGGCATCGTCGGTATACGCTATGGCCTTGGTGTTCCCCTGGCTGGCGGTAACGGTGGCTCCGGGGATGAACTGATCCGCGGCCCTGACCGAACCGCTATACCGGGTCGCGCACAGGATCGGCGGCCCCATGCAGGCAGCACAGAGCAACAGCCTCAAGACGCCCTGGATCAGGAGGGACCTCATGCAGTGATCGTAAACAGGACAGTTGGCCGCAACCGGCTCTCCCCACGCCTCAGCATCGCCGGAAAACTGCGCAAGCAATGAGACAAACGACGCCCGCCCTCCGAATGGAAGTGAAGCACAATGTGCTTTTTCAATTGGACGATCCACCGCGCTCTGGGGTTACTGGCGCCAGAATCGAGTTTCAGCCGCCGCAGGCCCTCGACTGACCGCTGTCTTGCACCAGTTTGATAGAATGGATAACTATGGCATAATCTGCTGATTCTATTCTGGTGGTAAGGGAGCGACGCGCTCCCACGACCGCTTCGATCGGCAGGTTGGGATTCTGGAACGGGTATTGGTACTACGCCGGCAGCATAACCGCAGCGGCGAACAAGAGCCAGGCCGCACGGATTGAATGCATGACGTGCATTCTACGCCCACCTATGCCTGGCTACGGCAATGCAGGCGCCATTCCGCCGACCGCCCTCAATTTCCAGTCGATCAAGGCTTCGAATCCGGATTGGGCGCTCCGTGCCTGTTGTCTAAATGCATGCGGGAAAGCAGCGAGTGGGGCCCGCCGTAGAGGAACTCAAGGGCGATGTTCCCGCCCACATATGCCAGCATGTTGAAGTTGCCCAGGCGGAACGCATCCTTGGCGTCGTAGCGGCTGGGATACCAGGCATAGACGGCCGTCATCGTGCCCACATACGGCGCAACCAGCGCAGGGATAGAGAAGACGCGGTGGCCGTCCGCGCCGCGGCGTGCTGTCAAAGTCGAAACCACGGCATGTTTCAGGCGTGGACCCACGCCTGTGCACTCACAGCGGTAGTACATCGAGTCGTCCTTGAAGGCTTCTGCCAGCGCATAGCGCGTGGTCATGGTCACCGCTGCGATTCCGAGGTTAGACCCGAATCGTTTGCCGTAAGCCGCAGCGCCTTGGTTCCACTCCGGAGGTGAATTACTGGCCTGGTTAATGCCAGCCGCGAGCGCCGCGCCGACGAATGGATACGGACCGAACGCGTCGAAGAGGTAGTTGTAGAGCTTGATTTTTTGCGTCGGACGCGTGTACGCCAGGTTTGGTTGCGCCGGGGTTGTGCTGGCAACAGTTTGAGAGGAATTCCCAGAATCGGGCAGCGCTTGAGCCTTTGCCGGCACGGAAAGGGCTGCGAAGTTTGCGACCACCACCAGCCCGAGCATAATTCGGTTCTTCGGTGCTCGTTCCAAATGCCAGCTTCCCACTACGTGATTTCCCTTTTCGTCATGTTCGGCAGCCGGATGATGGGCGTGGGCCGCAGATTCGTGCTGCCCGGCGGCTTTCTCGTGTGCGTCGTGCATAGTGTTGCCTTCTGTGGAAGCGCAGTCCCCTCTCGATCGTCCAGGCGCGCTCAATGCAGGCTCCAAACTGCCGTCGTGAATTCGTCGCAACGCGGCTCTTACGTGACGCAACAGGATGGACTCCCGGTCCGCGTTTCGAATCGCCAGTTCGCTCGCCGACGCGTATTGAACCGCATCCATTTGATCCGCGCTCTTCTCGATGACGATGCCACCCCGCTCTCGAAATGCCCGAACCAGTTCGGCCTCTTTTCGTTCAAGGATCTCCTGGAACCCGCCCGTCTTGGTCTGTACTATCTTCGTGGCCATCCCTTTCGCCCATACAAACTGTTTATCATCTTATGCACGCGATGGTCCACAACAGAACCCCGCTGTTCGGAGGTTGATGCCGCTGAGCCAGTTCGGGTTTAGTAAGAATCCACGGAGCCGAGATGTAAAGGCTGCATCTGAAATGCAACATTTGCTGTCCCGAACGCACCCCTTGCGGGATCCCGTTTGCCTCCAAAACTCAGGTTTGACGCTTTGGACTTTCTCGCTCCAATGTCTCCGAGTGGCATGGCCAACGCCGCCCCGGGCTTGCGCTTGCCGGCCAGCAGGCCCATCAACGGGTCAGCGCGGAGTTGGTCGTGGTCGTTGAGATCTTCGTAGCCCAAGGCCAGTGCATAGACGGGGTGCGAGACCATTTCGGCCACGGCGTGGGAAACCAGGACCGGATTCCGGAAATCGCTGAAGCAGCGCGCCAGGCGTGGCAGCAGGCCAATGCGCCGGTCGACTTGCCGCAGCAGCAGCGCCCCGGCGTCGGAAGTGATCGTGCCGCCGTCAAAACCCGCCACCACCCGGCGCGAAAAATGGGCTTCATACTCGAAGCTGACTTGGGTACACTCTGTCATAGTAAGAGCCGCCTCCTTCTGCGCAGAAACACTTCGTGGCTGAAATGTTTATGCCAGAGAAGGCGGCTCTTGTACAGTGAGCCGGTGAAATATTCGGGCTAGAACAACGCTCCCGCAAGTCGCCATAGAATACTTAGCGGCCCCGCCCACCTCCTCCCTGCACTTGTTCTGTTCCACCCCAACTCCTTCGTCGGCGGCGACTACATACTTTCAACGCCGGGTGAGACGACACGCATCTGGCACTGCTCCCCTCTGGGTATGATTCGGGGGGGAGCAGAGTTCGGGGGGGTGGGTCCGTCAGCACCCAACCCCGCTTCGGCTCCCGGGTTCTACGTCGAGGAGCTGATTGGCTTCAGAGCGTGTATCGCACGCAAAGCAACGCAAGGCATTCTACGGCGACAACCCGACGTGGGGCGTGAGGATGCCGGAGATGCAGCGGAAGGAACGCCACTCTATGACTTTGCCCAGACCAGCGCCTTGACGGCGGCGCTTCCCTCTCCGGCGAAGGAGATGGTCCTCTTATCCATCGTCACGAGTCTGAACGTCGCCGAACTGCTGGGTCTGACCTGGAAGTGAATGAACCTTGGAGATGATTCTGTAACGGTCGCAATAGAGGAACTACCCGCGCGGGCACTTGGTGTCCGGCAGAACTTCTATCGCGGTAAGTTCGGCTCGGTGAAGGCTAAGAGCCGCCGTCGCAACGTGCCGCTCCCGCCCGGAGTCGTCACGGCTCTCCAGGCTATGCGGACTGCGTCTAACTTCAGCAAGCCCGATGACCTCGTATTCTGCCTGAACACCGGCACGCCGCTCGATGAGAAGAACATGATGCGCCACGTGATTAAATCCGCCGCAAAGAAGTTGGGTATGCCCTGGCTGGGTGGGCACGGCTTTCGCCACACCCACGCGACATTGGCCGATAAAGTCGGCATGGCTCCCACGGTCCGTCAGGCCCGACTGGGCCACGCCGACTACCGCATGACAAGGCTCTACACTCGCGAAGACCTGGAGCTTGGGCGGCACAGCATCGCGGCCATCGAGAACGGAGTGCTTGGTAGTACAGAGAAGACAGTAGGGGCAAATACTGCCCCTAAATGACACTAACGTGCGGGTCGCTCAAGCTCTAAGCTATTGCTTCTATTGGTCGGGGCGGGGCGATTTGAACGCCCGACCCCCTGCGCCCAAGGCGGTTTTCGGTACATTCCGAAAACGCCCTGTTTTCAACTACTTAGGTTTCAAGCAGATACGGGGATCCTGTTGAAGTCTGTTGAACCTTGTTGGGCCTTGAAGCACCGGGCAGCTACAAAATCATCTACAGTATTGACGACAGGCCCCGTCCTGAGCGGCTTCCAAGCAGTTGGACCGCTTGCTTTTGCGGCAGGTGATCGGCGTGCGGCGATTCCAAGGGTCGGGGTCGCGCGTTCGTTCGTGGATTGCCGTGCCCGCCGCCCGCCGAGTTGCGCGCGAAGAAGCCGGTTCGCCTCACGAAGGTCGTGGATCATCTTGCAGTTGGCGTCGGCTCATCCACCTGGCGACGTCGATCAGCGCGAACCGGGACCGATCCAGAACTCTCGGCATCTCGTCAGCTCATTCTCGCCAGCCTCAAGGCCTGCGGTGACAAACCAGCGCGAATTCAAGCAGATCCAGTTTCCGGACCATACGAGATGTCAGAGGCGGACGCGTACCCAATATCCAGGATTGTGAATTCCCCTTCGTGAGAATTGCTCGCAGGCTCGCGGCGCAACAACTCGACTTCCAGAGCTTGAAGTGCAACCGCCCCAGTGGTTGCCTCGAGGTTGCGGATTCCGGACGAAGGCGAAAAGGATTCCGGGGTGAACGTGAAAAGCGTTCCGGGGTGAAGGCGAATGGGATTCCGGGCTGAAGGTGAACAGTGATTCCGACGGGAAGGCGAACGGTTTTCGCCGGAGCCCGGAATGGCTTTCACGATGCCCGGAATGTTTCCACAGGCACAGCGGCGCTGGACATCATCCCGGCACAATGGACCCTCCAAGGGAGGATCAGCGTGCCGGCCAGGAGACTGTCCATGCGGAAACTGCGGGAGGTCTTGCGCCTCCGATTCGAACTCAAATTGGGCTACCAGCAGATCGGGCGAAGCTGCTCGATCGGGGTTGGCACGGTTCACAAGTACCTGAAGCGTGCCGAGGCGGCGGGCGTCACGTGGCCGCTGCCCGAGGACTGGGATGAAGCGCGGGTAGAAGCGCTGTTGTTCCCGCGCCGGGCGCCCAGCATCGCGGAAAAGAACCCGGCATTTACAGCGCCCGACTTTGCCGCGATCCACGAGCAGTTGCGCAGCAGCAAGTACGTGACCCTGCAATTGCTGTGGGAGGAGTACCGGCAAGCCGAACCGGGCGGCTACCGCTACTCGCGCTTCTGCGAGTTGTACCAACGCTGGCGCTCGAAGCTCGACGTGGTACTGCGGCAGGAGCACAAAGCCGGAGAGAAGATGTTCGTCGATTGGGCAGGCGCGACGATTCCGGTCTACGACCGGCACACGGGCTCGGCCTGGCAGGCGCCGGTGTTCGTGGCCGCGCTGGGCGCCAGTTCCTACACCTGGGCCGAGGCCACGCGCGATCAGCAGATGGAATCGTGGCTGCGCGCGCACGTGCACGCCTTTGAACATTTTCACGGCATCCCCGCGTTGGCCGTGCCCGATAACACCAAAACCGGCGTGACCAAGGCGCATCGTTACGATCCGGATCTGAACCCGACGTACTACAACTTCGCCCTGCACTGCGGCTTTGGCATCGTGCCGGCGCGGCCCTACAAGCCGCGGGACAAAGCCAAGGTCGAAAATGCCGTGCAAGTGACCCAGCGCTGGATCGTCGCGGCGTTGCGCCACCAGAAGTTCTTCTCGGTGGAAGAGCTGAACGCCGCCATCCGCGAGTTGCTCACGAAGCTGAATCATCGGCCCTTTCGCAAGCAGGACGGTACCCGGGCCAGCGTTTGGGAAGCGCTTGACAGACCAGCGCTGAAGCCTCTGCCCACCGCGCCGTTCGATCTGAGCGAGTGGTCGCGCGCCCGCGTCAACATCGACTACCACATCAGCTTCGATTCCAATCTCTACAGCGTGCCCTACAACCTGGTGCATGAGTTGGTAGAGATCCGCTCGACGCCGACCACGGTCGAGATCCTGCACAAAGGCGCGCGCGTGGCCTCGCACCTGCGCAGCCGCGGGCGCGCTCAGACCGTCACCAACGAGGAGCACCGGCCGAAGAGTCACCGCGCGCATCTGGAATGGACGCCTTCGCGCATGGTGCAGTGGGCGGAGACCATCAGCCCCCACACGGCCCGCCTGTTCGAGCGGATCATGACCGACAAGCCCCACCCGGAGATGGGTTATCGCGGCTGTCTGGGAATCATTCGGCTGGCGGAAAAGTACTCGCCGCGCCGCGTGGAAGCAGCCGCGGAGCGTGCCTTGCTCACCGGCGCCTGTCGCTACAAAAGCGTCGAGTCGATCTTGCGGAACTCGCTCGACCAGGCGCCGCCGGCTTCACCGCCGCCGGCTTCACCGCCGCCGGCTTCCACACCGCCCCATGACAATATCCGCGGTTCCGAGTACTTCAAATAGGAGCGACCCATGCTGCAAGAACCGATGATGGAAAAGCTCGCGGCCATGCGGCTGCTGGGCATGCTGGACGCCTTGAAGGCGCAGGAGCAGGATCCGGCCGCGCGCGAGTTGGGCTTCCTGGAACGGCTTGGCCTGCTCGTGGATCAGCAGTGGAGCTGGCGCGAGAATCAAGCACTGGCGCGGCGCTTGCACGCCGCCAAGCTGAAAGGCGCCTGCGTGGAAGACATCGACTATCGCGCTGCGCGCGGACTGGATAAGAGCGTGATCCGCGCCCTGGCGCAGAAGTCGGCCTGGGCCGCCAATCACGAGAACATCTTCGTGCTCGGACCCACCGGCGTCGGCAAAAGTTTCGTGGCGTGCGCACTGGCGCAAAAGGCATGCCGCGACGGTTACTCAGCACTCTACATGCGCGCCGCCGCGTTGTTCCGCGACCTCGCCATCGCCCGCGCCGATGGCAGTCTGCGCAGCGTGCTGGCGCGGCTCAGCCGCATCGATGTGCTGGTGATCGACGATTGGGCCATGGCGCCGCTCGCCGAATCCGAGCGCCGCGATTTCTGGGAGATCTGCGAGGATCGCTACCAGACCCGCTCCACCATCCTGACCGCGCAACTGCCGGTCGCGCGTTGGCACGAACAGATCGGCGACCCTACCGCCGCCGACGGCATCCTCGACCGCCTGGTCCACAACGCCCATCGCATCGAAATGCGCGGCGATTCCATGCGCAAGAAGCGCGGCACACAGCCGTCGAGCTAACGCTCGCCGGCACCTCTTCGTGCTGGGCGGGGACAAGGGCTGCCGCCCCTTTCCCCGCACCCCTTTCTCTGCTTGTGGGGCTCTTCCTCCGCTGCGCTCCGGATAGGTTCTGCTTGACGAAGCCGAACACTCCTTGCACAATCAAACTGCCAGCGTCGCTACGCTCCGAGAACTGTTCGCCTTCGGCCCGGAATGTCGTTCGCGTTCCCTTCGGAATCAGCGTTCACCTTCGCCGGAATCCGCACGAGGTGGGGCTTGATCGAGTTTTCAGACCAAACGACCTCGACTTCCACCGGAACGCGGTGCTGCTGAGGGCGACGCGCTAACGAGCAATCGTTCCATGCCTCCACTGCCAGCTCCCACAGCAGGCTATGGGCTTCTTCATTGCACGCCGGTGGGAGTGAGCATCTGTCCGTCGTGGAATATGCCTCCCGGCTTGTGGTGGGCTTCGTGAGTGGCCTCCGCCAGGCTTTCAGCACGTTGGCCTGCGCTTGGTCAAGCGCGCTAATCGAGCAAGACGCTCTCAGAAAGAGCCGCTAGTTTGAGGCGGAATCCCCTGGTCAGCACGCAGGCATGCACGAGCCCCACCAGACACCAGATGATTCCAATCACCTTGGCCGTCT
>OCTA010002017.1_pt1 | contig 18653 bp, 17 predicted proteins | sample 1538991 | NCBI WGS metagenome assembly OCTA01 (sample SAMEA3539302, study PRJEB22396) | soil metagenome | biome: tundra; feature: field; material: soil | place: USA | collected 2010-05 | depth 0.15 m | reverse complement strand
TAGAAGACTCGGCGGTGCAGGCGGTCAATGGCGAACTTCGCCGTATCTGCCACGGCCATGACGGCCATCACCCCGGCTTGAACCGGGTCTGTCACAACCAGGTCGGAGGCGTCAGGTACGCTTCCGGCCATATTTAGGCTGATAACCAGTAATCCTTCACTGCGAACTTCACGTACTGCTTCCTCGATTTCCCCTCCCATCAGAGCGCCCGCCAGAACCAGCGCTCGTACCCGCGGCAGGCGCATCACAGCCCGGACGGCTGCAGCCAGAATTTGCTCGCCCACCAGCGGAATCGTATCGACTGAAATATGCTCGCCGCGAATATTGTGTCGGTCCGCTTCCGAGATGGCCCCCAGGGCGACTTGTCCGACTTGCGCGCCGCCGCCCATAATGATGATCCGCTTGCCGTAGATCTTCTGCAGCGATTGAACCGGAGTCACCGACCGGACCACTTCAAGCGCCCGTAAATCCGCAATCAAAGCATCCGGAGATCCTGGCAGATCCAGCTCAAAGTAGGTGCGAGCCTCCGAACGAAGGTCTTCGATGATGGAAATGGAGCGGATATCTCCCCGGTGGCTGGCCATGACACCGGTCACCTGGTGCAAGACGCCGGGTTGGTTCGCCCCGACTATAACCAGCCCGACCTTTTCGTCAGCCATGTTTTACAGCCATGTTTTAGAGGACCACTTCGTACTTTTTGAGGAGGGCATCCCAGGCGCCTCTAGCCTTCAGCAGCAGCTCGATCACCTCGCGGACCGCGCCGTCGCCACCATGGGCAATCGTGACCGCGTCGGCCGATCGCTTTACCTCGGGCCGGGCGTTGGCGGTGGCAAAGGAGAGTCCCGCGCGCCGGAAAAGGACGACGTCGGTCAGATCGTCGCCAACATAGGCGACCTGTTCGCGCGTGACGTTCGCTTCGGCCATGATCTGCTCAAAAATGGGGATCTTCTCGATATGACCCTGGTAGACCCAGGCCATTCCCACTTGCCGGGCTCGTTCGGCGGTGGCTGGCGATTCGCGTCCGCTGATGACCCCAGTTCTAATGTTGTGCCAGCGAGCCCATTGGAGGGCGATGCCATCCTGGGCATTGAAGCCCTTCGTTTCGACCATTTTTCCGTCAGGACCCGGGACCAGGTAAAGCTTCCCCTCGGTCAAAACGCCGTCCACGTCCATAATCAGGACCTGAACTCCGGCAGCCTTCTTATACAGTTCTTCTTCGGTAAGCGGGGCGTTTAGTTCCATGTAGACTTAGGGTTTGGGCGAGACCTTAGTAGACCGGGTGGCGGAAATCATCACTCGTTATAACATGATTGCGCCCGGTTCCCGTGTTGGCGTCGCGGTTTCGGGCGGCGCCGATTCCATCGTTCTCCTGCGCATCCTCGTGCGGCTGGCTCCGCGACTCCGAGTCGAACTGGTGGTCCTTCATCTCAATCATCAATTAAGAGGAGCGGAGTCGGACGGCGACGAGGAGTTCGTCCGCGCGCTGGCCGATTCGCTCGGGCTGCCCTATATTGTGGAACGAACCCAACTCCGCCCCGGCAATCTGGAGCAGGTGGCCCGGCTGGCCCGGCGCGACTTCTTTGCGCGGGCGAGGGCAGCGCAGGGGCTCGACCGGGTGGCGCTGGGGCATACCAGGACCGATCAGGCGGAAACCGTGCTTTTCAGGTTTTTGCGAGGATCGGGAACGGCGGGTCTGGCCGGGATGCGTTTCATGACACCGGATGGGCTGATTCGACCGTTATTGACGACGAGCCGGACCGAGGTGAGGGAGTGGGCCATTACCGAACGAACTCCCTGGCGGGAGGACTCGACGAATGGCGATCTCCGATTCGTCCGGAACCGGCTGCGAAACGAGACGATCCCGGCCCTCGCCGAAGCTTTTAGCCCGAATCTGGAGGGAGTCCTGGCCGGAATGGCGGACGTCGCCCAGGCCGAAGAAGAGTACTGGAACCGTTCTATTACAACGATTTACAACCGAATTACCAAACGAACCCAATTGGGTTCGTTTTTGCAAATTGCCGATTTCGACCAATTGCACCTGGCAGAGCGCCGGCGGCTGATCCGGCACTGTCTCGCTGTCATTCGAGGGGATTTGCGCTCTATCGACGCCAGCCATGTTGACGCAATCTTGCGAGTATGCGCCAGCTCACATGGACATGACCGGGTGATTGTTCCCGGTGTGGACGCCCTGCGCTCCTTTGGAACACTGCTTCTCATGGCACCCGGACGGCTCAACAGCGATCAGCGCCACTACAGAGTAGACCTGGAGATCGGTGTCTTCCATGAGCTTCCCTACGGGCTCGGGTCAATAAGGATAAACCGGGGAAATTCCGATGAATTTTGTGCTAATTTCAATAGTGAACAATACCCTTCTATTGAAACAGCAATCCTGAGCGAAGGTGCGCTTTCAGGTGAGAAGTCCGGCTCGTCGCTATACGTTCGCAATTGGGAGCCGGGGGATGAACTCCAGCGAGTAGGACATAACGGACGAGACAAGTTGAAAGTCTTGTTCCAGGAGTTTAGGGTGTTGCTTTGGGAGCGGCGGCATTGGCCGGTGGTGGTTTGTGGAGAAGATATTATCTGGGCGCGGCGATTCGGCTGCGCGGCTGGTTTCGACGCCGCGAGCGGCTGCCGCGACGCGCTCCGGTTGACTTACCTGGAAGCGTCAGATATTCCGAGGTTTCCAGTGTCGGAATGAATCGAAACCACAACGATTGACGTCTTTGTTATATGAGGGGAGAGTGGCCCAAGCGGTCACGCTCAGGCTGGCGAACAGGCAGCAGCGCTGGCAGAAGGTTTAATTCATGAGCTCAAATGTTAAGACCGCGGTGTTTTGGGTAGTAATCATCTGCGCGGTCGTCTTGGTTTACATGGCCGTCAAGACCGGCAGAGGCGCTCCTCCACGGAATTTAACGGTGTCGGACTTCGTGACCTACATTCAAGAAGGCAAGGTCAAGGAAGCCAGTATCACCGGGACGGACGTGCAAGGGACGCTGGTCGAGGCCAATGGCGTTAGCACTCAGTTCCACACGATCATTCCGGCCAACTGGCCCGAAATCTACACGATGCTCAAGGACAAGAACGTCAAATGGGCAGCGAAGGATTCGAGCGGCAACGGCTGGATCGGACTTCTCTTCAATGCCGTACCCGTTTTGATTCTGCTTGGGTTGTGGATCTTCATGATGCGGCAGATGCAAAGCGGCGGCAACAAAGCGCTGAGTTTTGGCAAAAGCCGGGCGCGGCTGCATTCATCGCAACAGAAGAAAGTCAGTTTCAAGGACGTGGCAGGCGTTGAGGAAGCAAAGGAAGAGTTGCAGGAGATCATCGAGTTCCTGCGTGAGCCGCAAAAATTTCAGAAGTTGGGCGGTCGCATTCCGAAGGGCGTGCTGCTGATCGGACCTCCGGGAACCGGGAAAACCCTCTTGGCGCGGGCGATTGCGGGCGAGGCGAATGTCCCGTTCTTCTCCATCTCGGGTTCGGACTTCGTTGAAATGTTCGTGGGCGTCGGCGCCAGCCGTGTTCGCGACCTGTTTGAACAGGGCAAGAAGAACGCCCCTTGCATCGTTTTCATCGACGAAATCGATGCGGTGGGACGCCATCGGGGTGCTGGACTCGGCGGTGGCCACGATGAGCGTGAACAAACGCTCAATCAGTTGCTGGTCGAAATGGATGGCTTCGAGTCGAACGAAGGCGTCATTTTGGTGGCGGCGACGAACCGCCCGGATGTTTTAGACCCGGCGCTTCTCCGCCCCGGCCGCTTTGACCGGCGGGTGGTGGTTGACCGGCCCGATGTTCGGGGTCGCGAGAGCATTCTAAAAGTTCACACGAAGAAGAGTCCGCTGGGCGACGATGTGGATCTGTCGGTGATCGCGCGCGGGACACCTGGATTTGCGGGAGCCGATCTGGCGAACCTCGTGAACGAAGCGGCGCTGGTCGCGGCCCGGCAGAATCGCAAGGTAGTTACACAGTTCGACTTCGAACTCGCGAAAGACAAGGTCCTGATGGGCGTCGAGCGCAAGAGCATGATCATCAGCGACAAAGAGAAGCGCATGACCGCCTATCACGAAGCGGGTCATGCCATGGTTGCGGCCCTGCTGGAACATGCCGATCCGCTGCATAAGGTGACAATCATCCCCCGCGGGATGGCGCTAGGTTTGACGATGCAGTTGCCGCTCGACGACAAGCTTTCGCACGACAAGAAGTATCTGGAAACGCGATTGGCGATTTTGATGGGCGGACGCATCGCGGAGGAGATATTCCTCGATCAGATGACGACCGGCGCCGGCAACGATATCGAGCGGGCCACCGAAATGGCGCACAAGATGGTTTGCGAGTGGGGCATGAGTGAACTTGGCCCGCTGAGCTTCGGTAAGAAAGACGAGCAGATCTTCCTTGGGCGCGAGATTGCACAGCATCGCGATTACAGCGAGGAGACGGCAATCAAGATCGATCAACAGGTGCGGAAACTGGTGGAAGACGGCTATAACGTCGCCAAGCAGGTGATTTCGGGCCGGCGGGAGGCGATGGTCAAGATCGCCGAGGCACTGTTGGAGCGCGAGGTTTTGGACGGCGCCGAGGTATTGGATCTGATCAACGGCAAGCCATTGAAGGCGGTGGTCTCCTCTAAGACCGCGACACATACACCGAACGACGGCGGCACGGTGATTGCGCCGCATCCGAATCCGATTCCCGGGTTGATGGGTGGAGAGAGCCCGCAGCCGGCTTGAAAATTCCGGCGTTCAACGTTTACCTTTTTGACGTAGACGGCACCCTGGTTGACTCCGCGGCGGATATCTGCGGAGCCATCCAGGGTGTTCTTGCGTCTACGCCTCGCCCCGATGTTCCGGACGAGTTTTTGCGCGGCTATATCGGACGCCACCTGATTGACTTATTCCGTGACTTATTCCCCGAGTGCCCGGCGGCGCAGGTTGAGGCGTGGATTGCGCAGTACCGTCAGCTTTACCTGGCTCGCGAACATACATCCACGAAGGTGTTCTCATCGGCGCAAGAGGTGCTCTCCAAACTTCCTGGGCGCAAGTCCACGGCTACCACGAAGGGGACTCCTACCACTCGCGCGGTGCTTGAGTTGTTCGGGTTGTTGCAGTACTTCGATCATGTTCAGGGAACGGACGGTTTCCCGGCCAAGCCGCAACCGGATGTGATCTTCAGGGCACTGGCGGGACTTGGAGCCGACGTCAAGGACTGTCTGTTCGTAGGTGATTCGGCAGCCGATATGGAGGCTGCGAGGAGAGCGGGTGTCAAGTCGTGCGCGGCAACTTATGGGTATGGGAAGCGCGAGGATATGGCCAAGTGGGAGCCGGATTACTGGATCGACGATTTACACGATTTGGTGAGGTAACCGTAGTATAATTATTCAGTACAGTGAATAACTATTCAAAACGGCACAGCGTTGGTGTCGTCGGGTTTCGTGGGTATAGCGGGGCCGAACTCGTTCGTATCCTTTCGAAGCACGGCGGCGTGGACGTAACGCGGCTGGAACACAGATCCGATTCCGAGAGCCGCCCGCTTCCGCTCGGCAACGTGCCCCCAAAAACGATTCCGGCCACGGCGGGAGCGCTGCGAGACGAGGGTATCGAGGTAGTTTTTCTTGGGACCCCGCCCGAAGTTTCGGTTGAGCTGACTCCGAGTTTCCTCGAAGCGGGAGCGAAGGTAATCGATTTAAGCGGAGCGTTCCGTCTGCGCGACCCGGAGGCGTATTCGCGCTGGTACAAGCAGCGGCACACCGCTCCGGAACTGCTCGCCGAAGCGGTCTACGGATTACCCGAGTTTTACCGAGCGCTGGTGCCTCCCGCCCGGCTGATCTCGAATCCCGGCTGCTACCCGACTGCGGCTAATCTCGCGATCCGGCCGTTGGCCCGGGCGGATGTGATCGACAGGGCTCGGGGAATTATCTGCGATGCCAAATCGGGCGTGAGCGGGGCCGGACGCAAACCTTCGCTCAAGACCAGTTTCTGCGAAGTGACGGAGAACTTTAGCGCGTACAGCGTCATGGATCACCGGCACGTGCCCGAAGTGCTGCAAAACTCTGGCCTCGGCGAGCGCGAATTCACCTTCACGGCGCAACTGCTCCCGCTCGAGCGGGGCATTCTCGAAACCATCTATCTACGGACGCAGCGCATTGAAAAAGCCGTGGACCTGCTTGCGATCTACGAGGAAGCGTACGGAGACGAGCCATTCGTGCGCCTGTACGCTCCTGGGAAGCTGCCCGACCTGCGCTCAGTCCAGCACACCAACTTCTGCGACATTGGATTCGTTTTCGATCCGGAAAGTCAGCGCGCGGTCGTGGTCGTGGTGATTGACAATCTGGTAAAGGGCGCGGCCGGTCAGGCGGTACAGAACATGAATCTGGCGCTCGGGTTCCCGGAGACAAAGGGGCTGCTGTGAAGGTCCTGATTAAGCTGGGCGGCACTCTGCTGGACGATCCGGCGGGCTTGCAGGCGGTCGCTTGGCAGCTGTCAAAGGTTGCGGATGGATGCGAACTGGCGGTCGTGCATGGCGGCGGAAAACAGGTTACGCGTTTCCTCGAAGAGCGCGGGGTGACGAGCCGTTTCGTCGGCGGCTTGCGCGTGTCGGACGAGGCGGTAATCGATGCCGTCACGAAGGTGATCGCAGGCACTGTGAATAAGCAGCTGGTTGCGGCGCTAATTGCCGCCGGCAGGGCCGCTGTCGGTATTTCGGGCGTAGACGGGACGCTCACAAGCGCCGTTCAACTCGCCCCTGAACTGGGCTTCGTCGGCAAGCCTGTGAAGACCGAAGGAAGGCTGCTGGACCTGCTGCTGAAGGGCGGCTATACGCCCGTGGTGGCGTGTATCGCAGGGGACGACCGCGGCGGCGTCTTCAATGTTAATGCCGACCAGATGGCGGTTTCCTGCGCGCTTGGCTGGCAAGCGGATAAGCTCTTCTTTCTAACCGACGTTGCTGGCGTCAAAAACGCCGCGGGGGATGTGATTCAAGATCTCACTCCGGCGGATGTTTCGGAGTTGATCGCCTCGGGCGTCGCGAAGGGCGGCATGCAGGCTAAACTCGAAGCGGCTCTGACCGCGCTGCACGGAGGATTATCGGAAGTCACGATTGCGCCGGGGCGTGAATCGAACATCTGTGCAAGGCTGCTGGCGGGCGATCCCGTGGGCACACGCCTGTCCTTTGCGACAGCTTTGAATGATCCGACCTTGAGTGACCCAGCTTCGAATGACCCAGCTTTGAAAGCAAGTGAAAAGTGACGCAAGCAACGGTAGCGGTCCGGAAGGCTGGGATGCGGGACATCCCGAATATCCTGCGTCTCATCAATTCCTATGCGGCCAATGGCATCATGCTGCCGCGCACCGAATTCGAGATGTCCGAAAACATCCGCGATTTCTCGGTGGCCTACGACGCGGACGCGCTGATTGGCTGCGGCGCGTTGCATTTCTACACGCCAACGGCAGCCGAGGTGCGCTCGCTTGCGGTTTTACCGGAGATTAAGAAGCAGGGGGTCGGGCGCGCCGTGGTGGAGGCGCTAGAAGAGGAAGCCCGGGAGAACGGATTACACGCGATCTTCGCCTTCACGTATTCGCCAGGGTTTTTTTCGAAACTGGGTTTCTCCGAAGTAGAACGCGGTGAACTTCCGCTCAAGGCCTGGAAAGATTGTCTGCGGTGCCCGAAGTTTCAAAACTGCGACGAGGTTGCCGTGCTGAAGCGCCTCAAAGACGGAATAGCCAGCTCTTTACGAGAATTCCGTGAGATTAATAACTTCCAGTTTGTCAATTTTCCCGTCCTTGTAAAAGGTACTTAAGTACCATTTCCAAAGTTAATTCCTGGATTATCAATCAATTAGCTGTCCTGTAAATCTCGCCACTGAAAAGATTTCAACCAATGAGAAGATTACTGTGGCTTTTCCGAATAGAGTACTAGTATACTTAGTACCACATCAGCAAAGTGCTGATTACAGTAGTCGGAGGGCAAAAATGCGGGCGCTTACAGTCGAGACTCAGGCATCTTCGGGCCGTATTCTTTGTTGTACTATTTTCCGGCCCGGAGGGCGGAAATTGCTGGCGAAAGGTCACGTCCTGAGCGACGAGGACGTACGCCTGCTACAAACCGAAGGCATGAACCAAGTTTGGGTAACCGAACTAGAAGAAGGGGAGGTCAGCGAAGACGATGCGGTGATGGCCGTCGCGGGGGCGATGTGCTGCGGCTCGGTAGAAATCCGCATGGCGGCGGGCGGCCGGGCAAATCTGATCGCGACGGAAAACAGTTGCGCGCTGGTGGACGACGAATTGCTAAAGCAGATCAACTGCACTGCCAGCGTCGTGATTGCAACGGTTTCGAACTATCGATTCGTGCAAGCGGGCGAGCGGGTTGCGACCATTAAGAGCGCGCCTTTCGCGGTGTCGCAAGCGCAACTCGAGGCGGTTCTTTCGATACTGAACGAGCGCGGCCCGATTCTGCAATCCCGTCCTATTCGCGAGCCCAATGTAGCGGTACTGTACACCGACCCAGTACACGGCGACCGTGCGCGCACGCTTTTCGAAGGCGTGGTTCGCACGCGGCTGGAACGCCTCGGCGCCAGCATCCGTTACGCTCTGTCGGCGGTAGAGGACGAAGAGCAGGTGACACGTTCCCTGCAGCATCTCCTCCGCACAAGACCGGGAGCGATTCTGGTTGCTTCGACCACCGCGCCCGCCGGCCCGGAGGATGTGATCGGCCGTTCCTGCGCTCGCTTGGGCGCGCACCTGGAGCGTTTTCTCGCTCCGGTCGAGCCGGGGAATCTCCTTCTTCTTAGCTACAAGGACGACGTTCCGATCGTGTCGGCCCCCTGCTGCTTCCGCTCCGCAAAGCCTAACATCCTGGACTTCATTTTGCCTCCGATGCTGGCCAAGTACCGGATCTCGGGTTGGGAGATCGCGGCGCTGGGGCATGGCGGATTGCTCGCATAGGTTTAAATCGTTCTTCCAGGTCCGCTTCGATCTTTCCGAAATCGGAGCGGGCGTTGTAGGTGAGTGGCAGCGTAAAGCTGTTTCTTAGTTGAGTGCTCCTCCTTTGCGCCGGACGGTATTCGGCGGAGTTCGGGGCGGCTAATCGCCGTTGCGGGCTCCCGCTGAAGCGTCCGGCATTTTTTCGCCGCTTGCCGGAAGGACGAGACGATATCATAGGTCTTTGACCATGCCCGAACAATCGGAACCCGACGATTTGGGCGCTCGGGTCATACGCGTTATCGCACAAACCCAGCGCATTGCCGCCGACACAGTATCCCTGGACAGCACATTCGAGGAACTAAAAATCGATTCGCTTGATGGCATCAACATCGTGTTCGCCATTGAAAACGAGTTCGGAGTTAGTATTCCCGACGAGGGCGTGCAGACGATGCGCTCGGTTCGGGAAACCGTGGACGGCGTTCGCAAACTGCTATCGCAGAAGCCCCAGACGGTCCCGCCGGGTGCTGCGTGAACCGTGTCGCGGTGACCGGCATTGGGCTGGTTTGCGCGCTTGGAAACGACGTTCCCGAATGCTGGAGGCGGTTGGCGGCGGGGGAGAGTTGCATTCAGGCGCTCGCCGATCCAGGCTCCCCGGCGTATAAATTTCACAAAGGCGCGGAAGCGCGCTTTTACAATGCCTCCGACCATTTCAGCGAGAGAGACCTGGTGATGCTGGAGCGCTTCGCCCAGTTTGCCGTAGTGGCGGCGCGCGAGGCGGTGGCGCAAAGCGGGTTGCGTTTCGACGGCGAGCTTGGGGACGAAACGGCGATCATTACGGGCACCAGCGTGGGCGGCCAGTTTTCGGAAGAAGACGGCTACCGCCGGCTGTACAAGGACGGCAATCCGAGAGTGGCTCCGCTCACGATTCCACGCACGATGGCGAATGCCGGGGCCAGCCGGATTTCCCTCGAGTACGGGATACACGGGCCCGCCTACACAGTTTCGACGGCCTGCTCCTCATCGAATCACGCCATTGGGCAGGCATTCTGGATGGTGCGGAACGGGCAAGTGAAAGTGGCGCTGGCGGGGGGGAGCGAGGCCGTCTTCGCGGAGGGATTGTTGCGGGCCTGGGAAGCGATGCGGGTGGTGTCGCCCGATGTGTGCCACCCCTTCTCCGCTGACCGCAAAGGTCTCTCTTTAGGGGAAGGCGCGGGGATGCTGGTTCTCGAAAACTGGGATCACGCTAAAGCGCGCGGCGCGGCAATTCTAGGCGAGATTTGTGGATTCGGGATGAGTTCGGACGCGCACCATATCACGCAGCCGACCGTTGAGGGTCCGGTGAAAGCGATGCAGTGGGCGCTGCGGGACGCGGGGATTGCGGCGGACCAGGTGGACTATATCAACGCGCACGGCACTGGCACGCAGGCGAACGATCTGACGGAGACCGAGGCGATCCGAAGGGTGTTTCCGCAGAGCCTCGGGCGGCTGCTGATCAGTTCGACTAAATCGATGCACGGGCATACGCTGGGGGCGGCGGGAGCGATCGAAGGTATCGCTACGCTGCTTGCACTGCGGCATGGACTGGCGCCGCCGACGGCGAATTTCACTGAACTGGATCCGGCATTCACCGGGCTTGATGTCGTTCCGAATAAGGCGCGCGCGGCTGCGCTTGGAATTGCGTTATCGAATACGTTTGCCTTTGGCGGATTAAACGCCACGCTGGTGTTGCAGCGGGCGGGTTAAGAATTCGCGCAAAATGGCTGCGGCAGCAAGCGCGCAGAGCGCCGAGAAGCAAGAGACGGCGTGAGATTGCTTTGTCTACGCTGTAAACGAATGATGCCGCCAACTGGTCCTGAGCACGCCCGTATAGATCCTGTTTTCCAAGTCATTGGTTCTAATAGCGTGAGTACTGGCCAATCTCCTGCTTTAAGTGACTCGGCATGACCAGCTTACGAACCACCCTCGCTTTACTCACGGCGTTCACGGTATGCGCTCAACAGACAACCGGGCCGCTGACGAATCCACGGATCGGAGACATGGTATTGGCCGGTGTCAGTCAAACCGAGATCATTCGGATCATATCCACGGCTCCCCAGATCAGTTTCGATCTTAGGCCGGGATCGACCGACAACCTGCTTAAAGTTGGGGTTTCTGAAGCGATTATCAAGGCCATGGCCGCGAGGGAAGCCGGAATTGGTCCACCTCAAAGCGCATTCGCGGCTACCTTTGAACCCGCGGAAGCCATGCCGCAACCTAAGGCAATAACGGCAGCGCCACAGAAGGGCTCAGACCCCCGAACGCGCATTTTTGTTGCGGAAAGCGCAGTTTGGGAGGCGAGCAGTTTCAACGTGGCGCACGCGTCCAGCTCTTTCGTCGGGGCATTCGGCTCCTCCCGCGTCGGACTAACAAAGCTCACAATCGCCGTGATGAATCAGTTAAATAACCACTGTCCGAATATTCTGATTGTGCAAGGGTCGGAAAGCGCAGATCTATTCGTTCGTTTGGATCAGAGCACGACGCTGTGGGCACGGCACGATGATATGGCTATTTTCAATCGGCTCGGCGAAATGGTTTTTGTTTCCTCAACTCACAGCATTTCGAAAGACGTAAAACGGTTTTGTCAGAGTCCAGCCTTCCTGCAGCACTGAACGGTGAGCCGTTACTTCGCCGAGTGGTAGCTGCGCTCATTTTTGATTCTTCTGGGAATCGATTACGAGGATGGCACGGGTGACATCGAAAGAGGCGGCAAACGGATTGCCCTGATTTTGACAACTCAGCGGGCTCTAGAGCTTGCGGAGGATTCAGCCGCCAGGATAGCGGCGAGTTGCCTGAAGGTCGCCATTCCCGCGATCCAATCCGCCATTTCTCATACTGCCCCGGCCGAAAAGACGCCTGAGCCAGATCCCGTTCCCCCCGTTGTTAGGCGGCGGGCATCCGCGCCCTTTGCGCCCATGAGAATCGCGTTGGGTCGCGGGCATGGGACCGGATTTCTCCGGGAAGGCAGGATTTGTTTGTCGCTGTGTTCCCCTTTGAGAGCGTCATGATGGATAGATGCGCCGTGTCATTGTTATCCTCGCCATTGCTGTTGTCACCCTCGTAATCCTGCTGGTGCTTGGCGCCAGTCTGCTAAACGTCGATCGGTTTCGCCCACGCGTAGAGGCTGAGTTGCAAAGCAAGCTCGACCGCGCCGTGAAGCTGGGAGAACTGCATCTGCATCTTTTCCCGTTCTCAATAAAGGCCGACGGTCTTTCCATAGCCGAAGCGGCAAACTATCCTTCCCCGCGGCCATTTGCCACAGCCTCCGAAGTATTCGCCAGCGCCGATCTGATGTCGCTCATCAAGGGCGCTCCGCAGGTGAAGGACCTTACTCTTGCGAACCCACAGATAGAACTGATTCGAAATCCGGAGGGTGCTTGGAACTTCTCGATGTTGGGACATTCCGCGCCGTCATCGAGCCACCAAGGCGGGTTAACTTTGGACAGCTTGAAGATCACGAATGGACAGCTTGCGGTGACCGATAACCGGGCCAAGTCGCCGCGAACGGTCTACAACCACATTGACGTAAGCGTCACCGGTTTTGCTCCCGATAAGCAGTTCGACTTTGAAGCGGATGCCCATTTCCCCGGGCAAGGGAAAGAGCTGCTGGCGTTTCGCGGGCAGGCAGGTCCGCTCGGAACCGGAGATCAGCCGACCCCCGTTAGCGGGCACGTCTCGATGCAGCAAATCTCGCTCGCGGGCGTGAACAGCGTTGCGCCCGGCACGATCCCGCCGAATACCGATGCCGAAGCGTCGGGCGAGGGCGATTTGGCGTGGCAGAGCGGGACTATCGGCGGCAAAGGCAATCTGCATCTGGATCGCCTGGTGGTGCGGGGAGCCAAAGCTAACTACCCGGTGGACACACAATATGCCCTGCAGATGAATCAGAAGACCAGTCAGCTTGAGATATCGTCGGCGACGGTGAAGATGGGGCCAACGGCGGTTGCGCTTTCGGGTAAAGTGGACTCGGGCGTCACGCCTGCCAATCTTAATTTACGGCTGCAAACGCAAAACGCCTCGATCACCGAACTCTCACGGTTGGCCTCGCTGTTCGGGGCTGCCGTCAATGCCAACGATCAGGTGAAAGGCTCGGTGAGCGCTGATCTGAATGTTACGGGATCTGCAAAGTCTCCCGATCTAAACGGCAATATATCGGCTAGCACGATCCAGGCGCAGGATATCGTGCTGAGCAATGTTCACGCAACGGCCCGGATGAAAAACGGCGTCGTTGAACTGTCGCCGCTGACGGCTGGCATTTTCGGCGGGCAAGAAGCGGGGGATATCAGCCTCGATACAAAGGCCGCTCATCCGCTGTGTTCTATCAAGACCCGCTTTACGGGAGTGGATACGAATGCGCTGCTATCGGCCGTGAGCGCGGTGAAGGATAAACTCTACGGCAGCCTCGCGGCCGACGCGAATCTAACGTTTGCCATCGATGCCGGAGCGAATGTGGCCAGGACTTTGAATGGCGTGCTGGGCGTGAACGTGACCAATGGCCAGCTGAAAAATGTGAACATCCTGGGAGAGTTGTCGCGGATCGGCAAGTTTCTGAATAGCGCGCCGGCGCAATCCGGATCGAGCACCGCGTTGCAGAAACTCGCGGGCACGTTCAACATTGCGAATGGAGTGGCCACGACGCAGAATTTGGTTGCGGAAATTCCCGAAGGCTCGCTGGCTGGAACTGGAACTTTGAACCTTGTCAATGAAGGAATCGACATGCGTGTGAACGCGGTGCTGGCGAGTGGGGCAAGTAAGACACTGGGCGGCACTGGCGCGGGCGGGCTGTTGAGCACGGTGCTGGCGAACAATAAGGGAGAGTTGGTGATTCCAGTGTTGGTGACGGGCAGCATGGAGCATCCGACGTTTGCGCCGGACGTGCAGGCGATGACGAAGATGAAGTTTAGTCATCTTTTGCCGACGACGGCCGATCCGGCAAAGGCGGCCAGTGGAATTCTGGGATCTATTCTCGGCGGGGGTGCTGGGGGGCAAGCGGGTTCAAACGGCGCGCAACAGCAACAACAACAGAACCCGTTGAATTCGTTGTTCAAAGCGTTGGGGAAAAAGAAGCAGTAGCGCGTGTTGGCAAAGACCGCTCCCTCCGGCCACGGCTCCGTAAGTGCTGCTTTTGGATTCAATGCTTAGTCACTAGGACGAGATAGAAAGCGTAGATAACCGGGAGGGCGAACAGGCTGCTATCCACGCGGTCGAGCATTCCCCCATGTCCCGGCAACAGATTTCCGCTGTCCTTAACGCCCGCGCCCCGCTTGATGGCCGATTCGGCCAGGTCGCCGAATTGTCCCGCGACGTTCGCCACAACGGCCATGAGCGCCACCTGCCAAACAGGCAACGTCTTCAGGAAGTAACCCAGGTAAAGGACTCCAAACAGCACCGATCCGGCGACGGACGCAATCGCGCCTTCCCAGCTTTTCTTGGGACTGACAAGGGGGGCGAGCCGGTGCTTGCCAAAGCGGCGCCCGACGTAGTAAGCGATTGAATCGCCCGCCCAGTTCAAGGCCAAGGCGAAGAAGAGCAGGTGGACGCTGAAGTTGCGCAGATCGGCGGAGAAGCGCCACGGTCCGAAGGTATAGAAGGCGCCCAGAAAAGCACAGGCAACTTGCGGGAGCACGTCTTTCAGATAGTCGGCGCGCAATGCCGTTACGAATGCGAACATCACGAGCAGCGTAGTGCCGATGAGCGCGAAGTGGGGCAGGAAGAACAGCAGCAGGCCGGCTAAGACCCCGTAAATGCCGGGGCGCTGGATGCCGTGTCCCGCGACCAAGTCCGAATACTCGCGGTAGCACAGCAAGCTCATCAGGGTCGCCGCCGCCAGGAAAACGGGCTGCGGAGCCCAGAACACCAGATAAGCTGCGACCAGCACCAGCCCAATCGCCGTCAGCACCCGGTTCATGCGGGAAGGACTCGACCGGGATGGACCGCGACGAAAACCTTAGACCAGAGGCAGTTCGAGCGCCTCTTCTTCTTCGAGCAACAACGACGCACCATCAACAGATGGTAATGCATTGCGCGAAAGGCCACCGAACCGCCGTTCGCGATTCTGATAATCGAGCAGGGCCTCAAGCAATTGAGTTCGCGTGAAATCTGGCCAGAGTGTGTCGGTAACGTACAATTCGGCGTAGGCGATTTGCCACAGCAGGAAGTTGCTTACACGCATCTCGCCCGAGGTGCGAATGAGCAGATCGGGATCTTTCAATCCGGCCGTGTAGAGGTGGCTGGAGATGGCTTCTTCGTTGATCTCGAGAACATCCAGGTTGCCCTCGGCCCGGGCGTTTTCGATGATGGCATTGACGGCATCCAGGATCTCGGTGCGGCCGCCATAGTTGATCGCCAGGTTCAAGCGCATGCCGCGGTTCTTGGCCGTCTTCTCAGCCGCATATTGCAACTCCGCTTGCACCGGAGTTGGCAGCAATTCCAGCCGGCCAATGGCAACCAACTGAATCTCATTGCGCATCAGATTTGGCAATTCGCGGCGCAGGTAATAGCGGAGCAAACGCCACAGGCCCTCCACCTCGTGACGCGGCCGTTTCCAGTTTTCAACGGAGAAGGCGTAGAGCGTGAGCGCCTCCAGCCCCAGTTGAGCGCAGGCTTCCGTGATTGTCTTAACGGAAGCGATCCCTGCCTTGTGGCCTAACAGCCGGGGATAATTACGCTGACGCGCCCAGCGTCCGTTCCCGTCCATGATGATGGCGACATGCGCGGGAAGGCATTTCGGATCAAGCTGAGCGGCGATTCGACCGTCGCGCTCACCTGGAGGAATCGCCTTAAGGAGTTCCTTCATACCACAAAGCACTATAGTACACCAAGTGGTATGCGTTCCACCAATCTCGGTTCCGTCGTATTGATTGTAAAGGGTTCGCCGGGCGCGTCCATCTTCATAGCCGGTTCAGCACAGGCACGAGGGCGGCTCCCAGGCATAGGAAACTGCCGAAGGGCAAGGGGTAGGTGGCCGCGCTTTGGCGAGTCATCCAGACATAAGCGATGCCGAGAATAGCGCCCGAAAGGGAGCCAATCATCACCGCAACGATTCCATTTTCAATGCCAAGGAAGCTTCCCATGAATAGCAGCAGTTTGACATCGCCGAGGCCCAACCCCTCGCGCTTTCGAACGAGGTGGTAGAGCGCTCCAACGCCCCACATTGGTCCACTCAAAAGAGCCGCGCCAAGGGCCGCATTCAGCAGCGATCGCCGCACCGGCTGCACGGCGGAGAATAGCTGATCGAGAATCGCGCCGTGCAGCGGCACGAGAAAGGCAAAGATCAGCCCGATGGCGGTTCCGCCCAGAGTGAACTCGTCCGGCAGGATGCGTTCCTCCATATCGGTCCAAAACAGCACCATTGCGATGGCTTCAAACAGCGCCCACTTGACGCTGGCGATTGTCCAGCCATAGCGGGCCGCGACCACGGCGAACAGCACGGCTGTCGCAAGTTCAACCAGCGGATAACGCCAGGCGATCGGTTTGGCGCAGTCTCCGCAGCGTCCCCGCAAAACAGCGTAGCTGAGGAGTGGAATGTTGCGATGCCAGGCGATCTGATGGCCGCATTCGGGGCAAAACGAGCGCGGAGAAATCACCGACAAATCGCGCGGAATGCGATAGATGCAAACGTTCAGAAAGCTGCCTACGAGGAGTCCAAACAAGGCGGCGAGGGTGATGTGAAAGGCTTCCATGTTAATCAAGCATGTTAGTCAAGCATGTTTTTGCCACACGGATTAGCCACTGAATGCTCTCCCGTAGGCGTTGAGCGTGGAGCGCAGCAAGTGCTCCGCGGTGAAGCGTTCGTTTACCCTCGCTTTGCCGGCGTCGATGAGCGCCTGAGCGAGCACCCGGGTTCCCAAGACACGCCGCATGGCGCGGACAATCTCCATCACTTCGTTATTCACCAGAATTCCGGAGACGCCGTCCACGAAAACTTCAGGCAATCCGCCGACACGACTGGCAATGACGGGAACGCCCATGCGCATGGCAAGCAGCGCGGCCGAACCCAAGCCCTCGGAGCGCGTGATGTAGATGAACATAGACGCGCGGCCGAGATCGGTCGCCAGGTCGTCGGAGAAGAGCACTTCGATGCCCGAGGCCTTGGCCGCCTGCTCCACCAGATCGCGTCCCTTTTGCGGGTCCTTCGAGGCGAGCGCGACAGCAGGATATTCCGGGTTCCAGGCCGCCGCAGCCACCGTGCCCCCAACGCCGTCATACACGAGATCGATCTTGGCTTCGGAGATACCCGCCTTTTGCAGTTCCGTGGCGACGAATTGCGAGACCGCGAGGTAGCGCGCCGCTTTTCCATACTTCCAGCCGGAGACGGGAGAACGCTTCACCGGAAAAGCCACGCGCCTGGAGACGACAAACTTCTGGCGGCTTCCCAGCGCAGCCAAAGTGTGAGCGCGCGCATCGTGGGCATGTACGATGGCAGCCCACTTCGAGTGCTTCCAGACACTATGAATGCTGGCAGGATAGACGGCGAAACCGGCATCGTCGGCAGCCTTTCCCAGGGCGCCGGCGCGGCGCGTCAGAAGAATGCATTCGTGCCCGGCGTCTCTGAGTGCGTTCAGCAACAACAGAACCTGGTGCTGGCCACCGCGCATATCCGCGCCGGTGTCGATGTGGAGAGTGCGGAGCGCTAACACTTCCGACCTGGGCTCATATCGCGGGCCTTGGCATACTTTACGAAATTGTAGATTGCCGCCATATAGGCGATCGCCAGTCCTTCCACGCCGTCCAGAAATCCAAGCTTCAGAAAATACGTCCGAAAGAAGGTCCAGAGCGGCTCAAGCAGCAGCTGGCTGAAGCCAATCTCTTTGCCACGCGACACAATTTCCTGCGCCGCGAGCGTGGTGTATCCGTCCATGGTGCGCAGATGCTCCGAAAGCGAGTCGCACGTAAAGTGCAGCAGATTTGATTTTAGATGACCGACGGTGCCATCGACGCTGACGGACTCGTGAACGAACGGCCCAACCCATTTCGCCTTGCGCCGGTCGAAGAGGCGCACCTTGCGGTCGGGATGCCAGCCACTGTGGAGAATCCAGCGCCCCAGGTACTGGGCAAGGCGCGGAACGGTGTAGCCATCGAACTCCGGCCCGCTTTTTTTAATGTGCCAGATCTCAGCCTCAAGCGCTTCGCTCAAACTCTCGTCGGCGTCGAGAGACAGTATCCAGTCGTAAGTAGCCAGTCCGGCTGCGATATTCTTTTGCGCGGCATAGCCTTGCCAGGACGCTTCCACGACCCGCGCGCCTAGGTTGGTCGCGATCTCGACGGTGCGGTCGATGGAGCCGCTGTCCAGCACCAGGATCTCGTCGCAGCAGCGCAGACTTTCGATCACGCGTGCGATATTCCGTTCCTCATTCGCGGTAATGATGGTCGCGGTGATCTTGATCGCCATGCCGCTCATTTCGCCGAAACCGGCACGATAGCGATGGACAGGACGAAGATGACGAATGCACAGATGGCGAACGCGGCGCGCCACCCTCTTAGTGGCATCTGATCGTAAACGAGGGGATGGCGCCGACCGAAGAAGAACATTAACGCCGCCCAGAGCCACCAGGCGCGATACACGAACCCGAGCAGGACCAGAGCGCCTATCAGCGTGAGAGATATGATTCTATGCCAGCGCTCGCCGAACGCCGCATAAAGGATGTGGCCGCCGTCGAGCTGTCCCATCGGAAGCAAATTCATGGCGGTCGCGAGCAGTCC
>OCTA010002015.1_pt1 | contig 18656 bp, 10 predicted proteins | sample 1538991 | NCBI WGS metagenome assembly OCTA01 (sample SAMEA3539302, study PRJEB22396) | soil metagenome | biome: tundra; feature: field; material: soil | place: USA | collected 2010-05 | depth 0.15 m | reverse complement strand
TCTGGGTATTGACAAGATTTAAGTTATTGATTCTGCAAGTCGGACGAAACGCTAAAACCGCTCAAAATCGACCAAGTGTCACCATAGTGTCACCACGCAAATACGGGGCCATGTGGGAAACACTTGCTACTGGGCGCAATGATCGGATCACGGGCTCAAGCGTCCCAACCCGAGGCTGGCCCAGCGGATCAGTGGGCGGCGCCGTCGTCGGCTTCTATGGAATGTGACGCCAGAGGCAGAGGAATCGATGACCAGCTTCTGCCCATCCACGACTTGCAAAGCCTGGAGATTGATCGGGCTCCTGGGCCGCAGCGGAAACGGTGAAGAAGGCAAGGGCAATCAGCACTCGAGATAGCATCAGGCTCAATTATAACTACCGGTTCCGCCGATACCACCTGCCCTGCTCGCCGTTGTGGGCGCTCCGCCTCCCAATACCCGCGGCCACCACCATCAGCTCCCGCGGCATGCCGCCACTGTTCTCAAACGAGGACCTCTTCTTTGGGGGGATCCATTCCTTCGAACCGCAATGTTCACCGAGCGAACAATGGGCTATCCGGAAGCCGTCCCCGTCGCCGATTCACCAGGAATGGTTATAGCGCGGGCTGTCGAGCTGCCTGCAAGACGGGGGCGGGCGTTCGCAATACCTGCGCGCCGTGCTCGGTTGTGCTGTTCAAGTACGCCTCCGCCCAAAAAGGGCTCGGCCCTCGTATTCACCGCTACACGTGCTTTGGCACACAGTCTTCCAGGGAGTGCGGACTAGTGCAGCGTTAACGGCGGACGCGCGCGCCGCGCTTCACCCTCCGGCAACTGGTGCGGTTCCAGAAATGCCGTGTATTTTCCGACGGCCGCGCGCAGTGCCGTCATATTCGGTGCGCCCTTCCTTAACAAGTCCACTGTTCTGGTCGGCGGATCATACATAGCGATCAACTGGCCGGCCTCGAGGAGATTGGCGGAGATCTCCGCGAGGTCGAGTCCCGCCTCCCAACTGGCATTTGCATCAGCAAGCCATTTCCGATTTCCCGCGACCGCGCGGGTAACAGCACCCTCGCGGTCCGGAACGCCCGGCATGACATCCTCGTCACGGTCCCGGAACATGCCGAAAAGCGCGGCCACGATGGCTGGATCGCGTATCGTACCGTCCGGGTGAAACACACCGTGCACGTTGCCCCACTGGTGGGTAATCATTAACTCCCAGATGTACCAGCCCACGTTCGCCTTCATGTGTTCTTCGAGCGCGACGTCGTAGGGGTTGGCCCGCGCGATGCAGCCGATCTCGGTGTTGATCAGGGGCTTGCCCACATTGGCCGCGTAGGCCTTGGCTTTGGCGATGTCGGCGCGAATGGCAGCGCGCGTGGGCAGGTAGTTGTGAAACGACAGAACATCCTGCGCCGCGCCCATTTCGATCATGTTGTCCGAATAGGCGGCCCCAATGGTCACAGGCGTAACCGGGTCCAGTTCCTGAAACATCTTCGCCATATAGACCGCGTGTTCCATCCGCGTTCGATTGCCCGGGGTGGGGGGTAGCGCGCAGCAATCGGGCTCATTCGATACGTCCCAGAAAGCCAGCCCAGGCTCCTTCCCAATCGTGGCGATCAGGTCGGCAACGAACGCTTTGGACTCCGGCCAGCGGTCCTTGTTCATAGAGACACCGGGCGCGTACTGAAGGGTTGGCATCACGCCGATGCCACGCTGGTGCGCGGCACGGATCAAGTGCAGCAGGTTCTTTCGGAACGCTTCCGTGTCCTGCGCCCACGCCGAGTAGGGGATGAACACTCTGGCCTGGTCTAGCTGAAGGCGCCGGGCGAAATCGAAGTCGCGTTCAGTCTCCGCCGCGCTGTACTGCAGCCAGTGCTGCGCGTGCCCGGTTGTCGGGGCCGACTGGTAATTAAACCCGCGGATTGCCGACAGGTTCTTGGGCACGCGCCGCTGCGCGAAGAGCGGAGCATTGGCAAAGAGCACGAGGGCGGCAAGCGCAACGGCATGAAATCCGATGGAAGACCTCATGGACACTGGAACCTCCGAGGGTCGAGTCTCTCGCCGCGGCATCCATGACGGCGAACGGATATTGTAGGCGGTGGCGGCAATTTCTGCAACGGCTTACATACTATACTGATTCGGATAGAATGCAGTTCTTCGGGTCGGACACGACTGCAACCGCTTACGGTCGGCGTCACTGGGGTGTACACTATCGGGAGATCAGGAACTGAAATGAACCCGGCGAGGAAGTTTGTTGTGTTGACGCCACTGCTGGCCGCGACGATCCTGCCGGCGGTGGCGGCAAACATCCCGATGGACTTGGCGAAGATCCGCGGCGCGAACTATCGCGCCGCCGGCGCGAAAGACACCACGGACCACTGGCTGCACTATAAACCGGCAGAGACCGAACGCGACCTGGATTACGCGCGGCGTCTGAACCTCAACCAGATCCGCGTTTTCGTCAGCTATGAAGCGTGGACCGCGGACAAGCCGGCGTTTCGCGAGAATCTCGTGCACCTGCTGCGTGCCGCCCATCAACGCGGGTTGGGAGTCATGCCCGTGGTGGGCAACACGGAGCGAATGATCATGGAAGACTCGGCCCGGCCACTGGCCCGCGAGTGGGCAGCGGACCTGGTCCGCACGATCGGCAAGGAGCCCGGCCTGGCATTCTGGGACGTCTCGAACGAGCCGGACTGGCCCACCACGCCCGAATTCCGGGTCCGGCGGCGTTTCGAGTTGGCCAGATACATGGCCGGAGTCTTCCACGAGTTCGACCGGAACACTCCCGTTACCATCGGATTCGCGTTCGTTCCGGGCATGGAGGAACTGGCGGACTCAGTCGACGTTCTGTCGTTCCACGACTACATGCAGAACCGGGCCGTCATCCGAGCCAACATCGCGCGGGCCAAGGCCTACGCCGCGAAGGTGGGCAAACCGGTTTTCAATACGGAGATCGGCTGCGTCGGGCGCGCGAATCCATACGACGTCACGCTTGAGGAACACACCAGCGCGGGTGTGGGTTGGTACATCTGGGAGTTGATGATCACGGCGCGCTGGGGCACGGTCCACGGTGTCTTCTACCCGGACGGCTCGGTCCGCGATCCCGCCATCCCCGCGGCCATTCTGGGCTTTTTCCGCAACCGGAACCAGGCGGCGGTCCTCGAGGATCCGGACCGAGAGCAGTGGGTCACCAAGGCGGTAGCCAAAGCCAGAAGATGGCTGGCGGGGCCGCAGTCGAAATGGGAGGAGGGTCTGGACGTCGCGGAAACCGCGGCGAACCTCCTTGAGGCGGCACAGTTGACCGCCATGCGCGAGCCGCCGACCCGCACGGTATACCTGCTGCGCCAAGGGAAAGCGGACCTGCCGGCATTGCGCGTGGCGCTAGAGAAGTACATCGCGATTCTTGAGCCGTACCAACACGTGAAGTAAGGTGAGCATCCGGATCGCATGGGTATATGAGGTGAGATGATGCCGGGATTCCGAGTTTTGTTTCCGTCCCTGATGGTGGCTCTACTCGCCGGAGCCGTCCTCTCCGGCGGGCAGACGGACACTAAGGAAAAGAATCCGGTATTCGGCGGAGCGTGCCGGCTGTGTCCCTGGGGAGCGATGGCCGAAGTTGTGCAAGCGGCGATGAAGCCATACCTCTACGACGTGCAGATCTGCTTTAGCTGCAACGCGGCCGATGCTCCGCGCATTGTCAGCGAGCCGAGTGCGGATCGCAACAAGTTTGTCTAGGCTTGTCGAGGGAAAGCTATGGGAACGAATCTTAGTCGGCGGCGGTTCTTTCAGGCAGCGGCGGCTGGGGCGGTGGGCGCTGCGTCCGCCTCAGCTGCGGGGACGCGGGGCGTCGCCATCGTGGTCGATCTGCAGGATGCGGTGGCATCAACGCCGGCGGCGCGATGGGCAGCGGAAGAGTTGGAGCGCGCACTAACGGAACGCGGCGCCGCTGCCCGCACTTACGGCACGGCCGCGCAGGCTCCCGCGGCCGACCTGCTAATTAGGGCGGCCGGGTTGGCTTCACCCGGCGCCGCGGCGGCGTTGAAGGCCGCGGGCGCGCACGCGGAAGCAGCGCCGGAGGCGCTTGCGCTGTGCCAGGGAAGGGAGGGCGTCTGGGCGTGCGGGCAGGACGCGCGGGGCTTGACCTATGCGCTCCTGGAACTGGCAGACCGGGTGCGCAACTCAGCCGACCCACTTGCCGCCTTGGCTGTTCCCAAGCCGCTCACCGAGCGCCCTGCAAATGCCATCCGCAGCGTCATGCGGCTGTTCTCGAGCGATATCGAAGACAAGCCCTGGTACAACGACCGCGAGATGTGGCCGGCGTACCTCTCCATGCTGGCCGCGCAGCGCTTCAACCGCTTCCAGCTCGCCTTTGGCATCGGTTACGACTTTCTGAACGGCGTTACCGACGCCTACTTCGAGTTCCTCTACCCGTTTTTGCTCTCCGTGCCCGGATACAACGTGCGCGCGCCGCAACTGACGGACGCAGAGCGTGATCGCAACCTGGAGATGCTGCGCTTCATCAGCGAGCAGACCACGGCGCGCGGCATGGAGTTCCAACTGGGCATTTGGATGCACGGATACCGGTGGAACGCGAGCCCGAAAGCGACCTACACAATCGAAGGGCTCACCCCCGACACCCACGGTCCCTACTGCCGCGACGCGTTGCGGGCTCTGCTGAAGGCTGTCCCGGAGATCAGCGGCGTCACCTTCCGCGTGCACGGCGAAAGCGGAGTCGCGGAAGGAAGCTACGAGTTCTGGAAGACCGTATTCGAAGGAGTAGCAACGTGCGGCCGCAAGGTCGAGATCGACATGCACGCCAAGGGCATGGACCAGGGCATGATCGACGTTGCCTTGGGCTCAGGCCAGCCCGTGAAGATCTCGCCCAAATACTGGGGCGAGCACCAGGGCATGCCGTACCACCAGGCGGATATCCGCGACCAGGAGCGGCCCCGCGCGGGCGCGGGAGGTTCGGGGCTGATGAGTCTTAGCGCCGGCTCGCGCAGCTTCCTGCGCTACGGTTATGGCGACCTGTTGCGCGAAGACCGCAAGTGGGGCGTCCTTCATCGCATCTGGCCCGGTACGCAGCGTCTGCTGATCTGGGGCGACCCGCTCACCGCTGCGGCCCACTCTCGTGCGTTCTCATTCTGCGGCAGCGACGGCGTGGAAATCATGGAGCCGCTTTCCTTCAAGGGGCGGCGCGGTTCTGGTATCGCGGGCGGCCGTTGCGCCTACGCCGACCGGTCGCTGAATCCGCGCTGGGACTGGCAGAAGTACGCCTATAGCCTGCGGGTTTGGGGGCGGCTGCTCTACAATCCGGAAACCGATCCGGACGTCTGGCGGCGCGCCATGAGGCAGGAATTCGGCCCGGCGGGCGCGGATTTTGAGACTGCGCTTGCCAACTCCAGCCGCATTCTGCCCATCGTCACCACTGCGCACGCGCCGTCGGCGGGCAACAACACGTATTGGCCGGAAGTCTACCTGAACCACTCGCTGGTAGATGCCACGCACCCGGGCCCTTATACCGATAGCCCGTCGCCGCGCGTGTTCGGGACGGTGAGTCCGCTCGATCCGCAGTTGTTCTACCGCATGGTGGACTTCGCCGACGATCTGCTGAAGGGCGAGCGCAGCGGCAAGTACACCCCCATCGAAGTAGCGCAGTGGATCGAGGATTATGGCGCAGTTGCCATTGGAGCGCTGGAGCGCGGCGAAGCTCGGGGTACGGGGAAGGGCCGGCCCGAGTACCGCCGGCTGACCATCGACATTGCCGTGAGCGCGGATCTGGGCCGTTTTTTCGGGGCCAAGTTCCGCGCAGGCGTTCTGTACCGCATCTTCGAGAAGACTGGCGACCGAGCCGCGCTGGAAGAGGCGCTGAAGGCCTACCGCGCGGCGCGCGGCGTGTGGGCCGAAATCGCCACACGTACAAAGGGCGTCTACATGGCTGACATCACTGTGGGCGAGACGCGCGTGTTGCGCGGCCACTGGGCGGATCGCCTGGCGGATATGGACGCGGATATCGCCGCGGTGGCAGCCAAACTGGACGGCGCCAGGCCCGCGGAGGCGGGCGGGCGGACCGCCCACGCGATCGCCGAGGCCGTCGGCCGCCCTCAGCGACCCGCTGTAGCTGGACGCCACACGCCGCCGGCCAAATTCCAGCCCGGGCAACCCCTGGCCGTGGAGTTCACGGCCGGAAAGGACTACGCCTCTGTGCAGTTTCACTACCGGGCGGTGAACCAGGCCGAGCGATGGCAGAGTTCGCCGATGCAGTCCTCCGTCCGCCTCTGGCGCGCTGCGATTCCCGCCGAGTACACCGGGAGCCCTTACCCGCTTCAGTATTACTTCGAGCTAAAGGAAGCACCGCAATCGGCGGCGTTGCACCCGGGATTCGGCGAACAGCTAACTGGCCGGCCGTATTTTGTGATTCGACGGGGATAATCGCGCGGCCCAGCTAACCGGCCTGACCGGCCGTGGTCGTGCGGGTTTTCGCTGGCGCGCGATGAGAGGAAACAAAGCACCGATGATCAACAAGTATCTATTGCTTGGGCTCAGCATCGCAGGATCGGCGTTGTTGGCTCAGCAGAGCGCCCGCTTGGAGTTCGGGCGCCTGCAAACAGGCGCAACGGTATCGTTCGCCCGCTCCTCGGCGGGTGAATGGGGCATCGAGATCACGGGCGCGTCGGCCCCGCGCGTTCAACAGCCGAAGCCGGCGCGGCTGGAGGTCTATCGCGCGGACGACGACATACGCCAACTTGCGGCCGGATATGAGACAGTCCGAAAGACGGCGGCCGGAATCGATGCGAGCGCCACGATTGCCTATGGCGAAGGCGTCGCATTCCACATCAGCGACCAGTGGAGCCTGAGCGGAGCGGTTCTTTCGGTGCACAGACAGGTAGAGGTAGCGGGAAATGCGCCGGGCGGTTTTGACTCGTCGGTGCTGTTCACCGTCGATCCTTCCATAGGCTGGTCCGACGTGAACTACCTGGCGCCGGGCACGCTGTACGGCGACCCGACGTATGACGGCGCCGGCTCGCCCGGCGGCACGGCGAACTACGCTGCCCGCCGCTTCATGATGCGCGAAGATATTCTGCCAGCGCCGCTTTTTGCGCTCTCCTTTGCCAACGGGACTTCGGTCGCCGTGCTGGACCCGGCGCCGCGCGGCGACACGACGGTGGAGGAGACGCCGGCGAAGACCGTGATGACCGATGCGCGGTTCCAGTTCGGCACGCTTGGCGCCTGGCAGGCCAGCGAAGGCGCTATCGAGTTTGGCTTCCTCTTCCCCGGCACGACGGGCAGCATGGGAGGCGGCCGCGGCGCTCCGGTCGCACCTCCGGGAACGACGCGATGGATGCGGCGCTACCATCCGATTGCTACGGGCGTGGCGCACAGCTACCAGGTGAGCTTCCGGTTCGGTCAAAACGAGTCGTTCCGCGACGTGACGCGCGATACATGGCGTTGGGCGTGGAACACGCTGAAGCCGCCCGTCTACTACATCGACGTCGAGCAGATGCGACGTGTTCTCATCGACCACCTGGAGTCTACCGCCGCGACGATTGACGGGCGCACCGCCATTCCGTTCGTCTTATCCACCATGGTGGACGACCTGCAATGGAACTGGACCATGGTCGCCATGGGCTTCGTGGGCAAGAACATCGAGTGCGCGGACGAGTTGTTGCGCGAGAGCGATCGCGACCCTACCGAGCGTGGACGGAAAATGCGACAGACGGGTCTGGCGATCATCTCTTCGCTGATCCAGGCCCTTCCCACGGCACCGCTTTCCGGGGCCGGCTACGATCTGAAGACCGGAAAACCATGGGAGCCGGAACACGACTGGCTGGCTCCCTGGTTGCGAAACGCCACTGAAGATATGCGCGTGCTGCTGCGCGCCTACCGGCGTGAGCGCGGGCAGGGCCGCCTGCATCCGGAGTGGTTCGACTGGGTGAAGCAGTATTGCGACTGGCTCATTCAACAGCAGCGTGCGGACGGCTCGTTCCCGCGGCGGTGGAAGCGGTCAAGCAACGAGGTCGCGGAAGCATCCGGGACGACGAGCTACAACCCCGTGCCGCTGCTCGTGCTGCTAAGCGAAGAAACCAAAGACCCGAAATATCAGCAGTCGGCGATCCGCGCGGCCGAGTACGTCTGGTCGAATTATGGGACCCGCGGGGTGTTCATCGGAGGCGCAATCGACAATCCGAATATCACCGACAAAGAGGCCGGGATGCTCAGCGTGGAAGCCTACCTGAGCCTGTATGACGCCACCAAGGAACCCAAATGGCTGGAACGCGCCAAGGCCGCGGCGAACTTCGCCGAGAGCTGGATCTGGATCTGGAACCTCCCGATGCCGCCGGACCAGGACGACGCGAAGCTGCATTACAAGAAGGGCGTGCCCACGGTCGGCGTCCAGGGCATCACGGCCGCGGCCTCCGGGGGCGTGGACGAGTACCTGGATTGGGCCGTGCCTTCTTACGCCAAGCTCTACAACTTGACGAAGGACCAGCACTATCTCGATGTGGCACGCGTCCTACTGCATGACACGAAGTCCATGGTCGCGCTTCCAGGACGCCGGTACGATGTGAAAGGCATCGGCTGGCAACAGGAAGGCTGGCGCGTGGGTCAAGGAGCCTCGCGTGGCATCGGAGGCCACCGCTTCTGGCTGCCGTGGGTCTCCGCCAACCACCTTTACGGAATGGCGGGCCTGGAAGAATACGACCCGGCGCTGTACAAGCTGCTATCCACAAAGCCAGCGGCGGCGAAGACCCCAGCGGCAAAATAGAACGCGCAGCACGGAGACCGGGTACTGGGTGTCGGCGGCGTCTTCCTGGTTCATTACGGCGGGATAGCGAAACTCAAATCGGTCTTCATTCCGCGGAGCTGCCTCGGGCCGGCGAACTGGAGCGTGCGGCGTGAGGCCACCCGCCGCTGTCCGGGTAGACAGCCCTCGCCGGCATGTGTGCGCGAATCAGTAGAGCAGGACGGTTCGAGCTACTGCTGTCTCATTCAGTTGCACAGGCGCCCTCACCGACGTCTCCGGTAATATTGGTTGGGCGCACCGGGCGTGGGGACGTTGCCGGCGACCTGCGTCCCGCTGGCATGCGGCTTGGTCAAGGCGCCGGTGAGCGTGATGCCGGAGCCGGAGACTTGTGCACCGGTCGCGTGCCCAGACTTGAGCGGCGCCGTGACCGTGATTGTGGCGCCGACGCCAGTGCCACCACGACCGCCTCTGCCGCCGGTGGTGACGGCGACAACCGCCGTCTCCTGGTTCGCGCCGCTATCAACGGTGATAGTTTGGCCAGTGGTGAAGCCCATCGCGCTGGCAACGGGGATCACGGTGGCGCCTACGTTAGTGGCGGTGCCCAGCGTGGTGGCGCCTGCAGTGCCAACCGTCGCAATCACGGCAGCCTCGAGGCTGGCGCCCGTGTCAATCAAAATCGTTTGGCCGGTGGCAAAGTCCGCCACGCCGGCGACTTTGAGATTGTTCGCGCCGGCGGCCGACGCAGCCGCGAGAGTGGTGGCGGGCTGCAACAGGAAATCGGTGCAGTTGCTGTCCGTGTCGGCGCCATCCGCGAAGCGGCCCCGGCTTCTACCGGCGCCACTGGTCGCGGCGGGCACGACCACGATGCAGCCGCCCTTGCCTTGATCGCCCTCCAGCGTAGCGATCTCGGGGCTGGTGATCGTCCCGTTACCGCTCGAGTTACTCTGCTGGGATCCGTAGACCATGGCGTCGACCATCACCACGCCACTGGCGTCCATCAGCGCGATCGAGCCGGCCCTGGCGGACAGCAGGCCTCCGAACCATTCATTGGGCGCCGGCGGCCCCTGGTATCCGACCGCCGTTGCCAAGGCGTTGACCACCGGCGCAAGGTACACGTGGCTCTTCGCCAGAGGACGGTCGAGGGAGATGCCGCTGCCCAGCGCCTGCACCGCGTCGCCGCTTACGTGCGCGAATTTCGTGGCCGGCGAGAAACCGATCCCCGTCCCGGCGTCCGACACGTCAACGCCCGACCTGTGGTCGAACTTGAGTGGGGCGGCGAGGCCGACCCCCGTGCCGCTCGCGCCCGGCCCTGGGGGTGCCCCGCCGACGTTTGTGACCTTCACGAGTTCCTTTTGTGCGCCGGTACCCGCGGTCAGTGTGTCACCGACCTCTATGTTGGCAGCGGCCGCGACCTTGATGTTGGTCGCGCCCGCGACGGCCGCCGCCGACAGAGTGGTTTGCGTGGCCGCCTTGCCGACCGCGGTGACCGTGGCCAACTCGTAATTGCCGCCGATATCGATGCCGATTTTCTGGCCGACCTCGAAGCCGGCCGCGTTCGTGACGGGCAGGTTGGTCGCGCCGGCGGGGATCGTCATCCACGGCCCCGTGGACACGGGCTCGAACACCGTCGTCATGGCGGTGGCCGCGGTCCCGACGCTCATGATCTTGCGGCTCTCACCATCGATGTCGATCTGCTGGCCGGTCTCGAAGCCGGTGGTGCTTCTGACGTTGATGGTGGTGGCGCCGGCGCTTGCGGGTGCTGCCAGCCCCGAACTGGAGAGGCCGAGGAGATAGAAGACGTTTCTCGCGAGCCTCGTCCCGGCTGGAATCGTCGCCAGCTTGACGGGGGCCCACTGGCTCTGAGTGTGGACCAGGCTCCAGTTGGAGATGTCGATGGGGGTGGCGTCGGCGTTGTAGAGCTCGATGAACTGGTTGGTCGGGTTGGTGCTGGTGCTGAAGCGGACCTCGTTAATCTTGATCGGGAGGACACTCCGCAGCCTCGCGGTAGTGGTTTCGGATTGCGTTCGGCGGGTCGCCGGGTAGGTCCACTCGGCCTTGCCGGTGAGGAAGCCGGCGGCGGACGTCGGCGGCGAGGTGACCTTGAAGGTCGCGCTCACGCTGGCACCCGGCGCGACTGGGTCAGCGAACGTCACCGACGTCTTGGTGGCGCCGGAGACCACGGCGAGCCACCCCGCGGGTAACGAAATGCTCAACTTCACGCCCGCAGCGGGCGCTCCCGAAGTATTCGTGAATGTCTCGGTGACGTCGTGCGTCGATTTCGGAGTGAACGTCGTGACGCGCGACAGGCTCACCTGCTCCACGTCGTACCTGGCAGCCACGATGTTGGCCTGCACCGCATCCGTGGTGGCTTGGGTTGGATATCCAGTGGTCATCACCCCCTCATAGAAGGTGCCGGAGGAACCGTTGCCGTTGTCACCGCCGGTGCCGAGAAGGATGGCGCCCTGCTTGTGCATCGGGTAATAGCTGCTGTTGGTTTGTGAGCCCGGGCGAATTCCGCTATAGAAGGTGGTCAGGCTGCCTTTCTGCGCGTTGCCGCCGCGCAGATCCCACTTGTTGCCGCCACCGCCATCGACGACGGCGGTCACGAACCGCCACGAATCGATGGTCGGATCGCCGGCGTTCTGTCTTGCGTTATATCCGGAGAACAGGCCGGCCTCCATGTCGGCCATGATCCACGGACCAGGGCCGTTGCCGCTGCCCCAGGCGGTGGAGGTGCCGAAGTACGTGGTCTCCATGGTGCCGGTGCCCACGGCGCGGCCATTCGTTGAGGAGTTGCCGTAGTCAAAGCAGCATCCGCTGTCGTAGTGCGTACCGTCTACAACATAGTAGATGCCCTCGGGCTCGTCGTCGATCGCGATTCCCGTGGCATTGTTGTTGCGGAACCCCATGCCCGGCATGATGTAGACACCGTACGCCTTGTGGCCGCCGATGGTAATCGGCGCCATGTCCGCGATGGGTTGGGTGTCAAATCCGCCCTTCGCCGGGCCCGGGAAAAATGGTCCGGGAGGCGCCTGGTAGAGGTGGTTGCCTTTGCCGGACTGGTCGAAGATGAGGTTGATGACGCAGATCGTGTTGGCGCAGAATGCATCCTGCGCAGCCGCATTGGCGTATCCGCCCGCATCCGGGACCGGCGACGCGACGGGCTGGACGACGTCGATGTCCAAGGTCTTGCGGTCCGACTGGCGCTTGATCTGGTAGAGCGGCCCGTTATAGGAGGCGTACAGCGCGCGCGTGGTGCTGTGGGCGGCTGCGCACGGGGTGCCCGCCGCGCCATAGATGTCACACGGGCCCTGCGGCCGGGGCGGAGCCGCCACGGCCGGCGTGGCCATGGTCAACAGGGCAGCAATCAGCGTGAGCGCCAGTATGAGTATGCGCACAGAATGGATCCTCGTTCTCATGTTTTGAAATCCCAAACAACGCTCTGCAATCCGCCTGAAGCCGCTGAGCGCCCGTTTCCGGCAGTCAGCGGCTTCCCTTTCGCATTTCTTCTATCGCCTTCTACTGGAACTGGAATATTGGTTGGGCGCTCCGGGAGTGGGAAGGCCGCTAGCCACCTGCGCTCCGCTGTCATGCGCCTTGGTCAGTGCACCCATGACGGTGATGCCCGTGCCGGAGATCTGTGCGCCAACCGCGTGCGACCGAGCCAGCGGCGCTGAGATGGTAATAGAAACGCCGGCGGCTTGCCCTCCCCTCCCGCCTGGGCCGCCGCCAAAGCCGCCTCGACCGCCGCCACCGGAGACGACAACCGCGGTCTCCAGGTTCGCGCCGCTGTCAATGGTGATGGCCTGTCCGGGGGCAAAGCCCGCCGCGCCGGCGACCGGTATCACGGTTGCGCCAACTGCGGTGGCGGTTCCAACGGTGGCGGCGCCTTGCGTGCCGACTGTCGCAACGATGGCGGTCTCCTGATTCTCTCCCGTGTCAATGACGATCGCCTGTCCGGGAGCAAAGTCCGCCACGCTGGCGACCTTGATGTTGTTGGAGCCAACGGCCGACGCCGACGCCGTGGTGGTGACGGTCTGCAACTGGAAATCGTTGCAGTTGCTGTCGGTGTCGGCGCCGTCCGGGAAGCGACCCGAACTCCTGTTGGGAGAAGCAGTGGGCTGAGCGCCACCCCCTCCGAAGCCACCCCGGCCGCCCGCGCTGGGCGAAGCTACGCTGCAGCCGTTGGCCCCGGCTCCGGACAGAGCCTGGTAGCCCTCCGCGGCCCACGGGTCAACCAGGCCGCCGAAGTTCAGGCTGTCAACCACCCGGCCGCCGGCGTCACGTAGCACTATGCTGCCGGCGCTGGGGCCGAGAGCCGGGCCACCGAACCACTGGTTGGGCTTGGGCGTCCCCTGGTAGCCCGCACTGGCGACCGCGGCGTCACTCACGACCGCATCGATCTCGTGGGCCTTGGTCAGGGGCTGGTCGAGCTTGATTCCGGTTCCGAGCGCCCTGATGGGCTCGTTGCTGGAGTGGGCAAAAGCGGTCTTCGGAGTGAAGGTGATCCCTGTACCTCTGGAACTGAAGGGAATGTTGGAGGAATGGTCGAACTTCAGCGATGCGGTCAGTTCCAGGCCCGTTCCCAGTTCCTCGGGTCTCAAAACCCCGTTGAAGGCGTTGCGAGCCGACTGCGAGCCGACGGTCTTCACCGTAACGGTCTCGAGTCCGTGCCCGACGCTGTCGATATCCAACCGGATCTGGTCGCCGGCCGTGATGTTGGCGACCGAGGATACCTTGATGTTTGTTTCTCCGGCCTTGGCGGGCGCCGTCAGCCAGGCTTGCGTGCCCGGCTTGCCGACCGCGGTGACCGTGACCACCTCGTATTTCTCAATGGAACGGGAGACGGCGGGGTAGGTGGCGCCGTAACCGAGAGCGACCTTCTCGCCGGCCACGAAGATGGTCGGCACGCTCCCGCGCCCGCCGCCGGGGGCCGTAAACGGCACGTTGGTCGAGCCCGCGGGGATCGTGATGACCGGGCCATCCGGAAGGGGTTGCCACAGCGTCGTGGGCGCGCTGGCCGCCGTACCGACGCCTGCGATCTTGCGGGTCTCCGCGCCGCCGCCGGAGCCGACGGTGATCGTATCGCCGACGTTCATGCCGGCGGTGCTTCTAACGTAGATGGTGCTATCGCCCGCGCTTGCGGGGACCGCCAGCCCGGAGGTGGAGAGGCCGAGCAGATAGAAACGCCTGGCCCCGAGGCTCGTCCCGGCCGGGACCTTCACTGCCGAGAAGATGGGCAACTGGGTCGGATGATGCGTCAGGGTCCAGTTCGAGATGTCGACGGCGCTGGCGCCCGCGTTGTACAACTCGATGAACGAGTCGGTCGGGTTGGCGCCGGCGCTGATGCCAAACTCGTTGATCTTGACCGCGCTGACGTTGCGAACCTTTTCGATCGCCGACTCGGTTTGCGTCGCGCCGTTGGCGGTCCAGGAGGCCTTGCCGACCAGATCGCCGTTGAAGGGCGCCGGTCCCGAGGTGACCCTGAAGGTCGCGCTCACGCTGGCGCCAGGAGCTACCGGCGCAGTGAACGAGGCCGGACCGCTGGCCGCGGCGGTCCACCCCGCCGGCACGGAAAGACTCAGCCGGAGTCCCGACACGGGCGCCCCCGTCGTATTCCGGAACGTCACGGTGGTGTCCTGTGAGGAGAGCGGCGAGAACGTCTGAAGTCCTGGAGGCATCGCAACCGCCGATGCCGGCGTAACGCTCAGTCGGGCGACGTCGTACTTCACGGCCACTACATTGGCCTGCACCTTCTGATCGGTGGAGTCGGTCGGGAAGGTGCCTGCGGCCGTCATCGCGCCTTCATAGAAGGTGCCCTGCGAGCCGACGCTGTTGTCGCCGCCGTTGCCCAGGAGGATGCCTCCCTGCTTGCGCATCGGGTCATAGGAGGCGTTGACGCGCCCTCCGTTGAACATGACCGACAGCTGGCCTTTCTGCGCATCGCCGCCCAGCGAGGTCCAGTGATGCGGCTCACCCTTGGCCATAGCGGTCACGAAGCGCCAGGTGATGTTCGGCAGTTCGGCGCAGTATTTGTTGTTTCCCTCGGCGTTGACGCAACCCACCAGGTTGTTCTCCTGATCGGTCATGATCCAGGGGCCGGGGACAGGACCGCGATACCAGGCGTTCGCGTTGCCGTAGTAGGTGGTCTCCATGGTGCCGTTGCCGTCGTCGCGGCTGTCGGTTTCGGCGTTGCCGTAGTCGTAGCAGCAGCCGGAGTTGTAGTGATGGCCGTCGATAACCCAGTACTGGCCCTCGGCTTGGTCGTCCACCGCCGTGCCGTGCGCGTCGTTCCAGCGCAGGCCCATGCCCGGCTCGATGAAAACGCCGTAGGCCTTGTGGCCCATGATCGTGATCGGCGCCAGGTCGGCCACCGGAACGTTGTTAAACCCGCCCATGGCGGGGCCGCTGAATCCGCCGCGGGGAGCCTGGACCAGGTGGTTGCCCTTGCCGGACTGATCATAGAGCTTGATGATCCAGCAATAGGTGTTGGCGCAGAACGCGTCCTGTGCGGCCGCATCGGCGTATCCGCCCGCATCCGGGACCGGCGATGCAGAGGGTTTGACGACGCCGATGTCCAAGGTCTTGCCGTCCGACTGGCGGAGGACTTGGTAGAGCGGGCCATTGTAAGAGGCGTACAGCGCGCGCGTACTACTGTGGGCGGCCACGCAGGAGTCGCCGTCCGCGGCGTAGATGTCACATGGGCCTTGAGGCCTGGGCGGAGCACCGCTGGCTCCCCTCCCAGCCTGGCCGGCCATCGTTAACGAGGCGCCAATGAGCGTTAGCGTTAGCGCGAGTATTACGACAATCCTGGTTCTCGTTTTCATGTTTGTCCTATTTTGCCTCGCCGGGATTATTCCGGCAGCGATGAGACCTTGTCGCAGACCATTGTAAGCGCTTGCTTTCCTGCTCGCAAGCTGCCGCCCGCTTCAACTGGAGCAGTTTCAATTCGCTGATGCTCCATTCGACGTGGGTGAATCGCAACGCAGGCCGGCTCCAGGAGCGATACCCGCTTCGGATCTACTTCACCGATGCCAACGGCGTGGAGCAGTGGAGTGCAAACGACCCGTCGTTCACTCAGACCGGTTGGGTTCAGGGCCGAGCGGTACAACGTGGATACGCTGGTGGCGACGTCTACCAAGCTTCCGCCCGAGGTCTACGATGTGCGCATTGCCATGGTGGACACCACGGGAAAGCCGTCGATCCGGCGGGCAATCGAGGGAGAGGACGCGCGGTTGCGCTACAAGCTCGGCACAATTCAGGTCCTGCCATCCCGGAGAAGATAATATACGCACACCGGCATGAAACGATCCCTGGCTGGAGCAGTGAACTGGATACGGTCCCTCCGGAGTGATGGCGCTGCCACATGCTGTCGCTCTGCTGCGAGGCCGGTGCAACAATGGTATTTTCTATTCTAATGAAGCCGCTGCTGTGCATAGGCTCACGATTGCTGGTCCGTCAGACAGTTCCGTCAGGAGAACACATCATGAATCATTCCAATCGAAGGCAGTTCCTCGGAGCGCTGGGAGCGCCGCTCCTTCTTGGGGGGCAATCCGGCGAAACGGTCAAGGTCGGCGTCATCGGTTGCGGCTGGTGGGGCGGAGTAGACGTCAACGCCGCACTGAAGGCCGGAGGCGTCTCGATTGTCGCGTTGGCCGACGTTGACAGTGATCACCTGAAGTCGTTCGCCGCCGACGTGGAGAAGAAGCAAGGCTCCCAACCAAAGACGTTCAAGGATTACCGCGAGTTGCTCGATCATCCGGGGCTCGAAGCGGTCATCATCGCCACGCCGCCGCACTGGCACGCGCTGCCCTTCATCGCGGCATGCCGCAAGGGCCTCCATATCTACCAGGAAAAGCCCTTGGCCTACGACATCCGCGAGGGTCGCGCTATGGTGGAAGCGGCCAGGAAGAACCCGGGTATCGTGCAGATCGGTTTCCAGCGCCGCCAGAGCCCTGTCTTTCAGCAGGCGGCCCAGTTCATCCGTGAAGGCAAGGCCGGACGGATCGTGCAGGCGGACGTGCAGATCCACTATCGGGCGGAGACGCCCGATGCCACTCCCCAGGATCCGCCGGCCTCTCTCGATTGGGATCTGTGGTGCGGTCCAGCGCCGAAATTGCCTTACAGTCCGGCCATCGGGCACAAGGCCTGGCGCCTGGCGGAACCGTACGGCAACGGCCACCTGGTCGATTGGGGCATCCACTTGATGGATGCGACGCGAATGATCCTGGAAGAGTCGATGCCGAAGTGGGTAGAAGCTATGGGTGGCATCTATCAGTACACGGGCAAGATCACGACTCCCGACACCCTCACCGCGCACTTCGAATTCGAGCGTTGCCCGGTCGTGTGGCGCCATCGGCTGTGGGGCGCGGCCGAATACTCGCCGGAGACCTCCAATGGCATCTTCCTCTACGGCGACAAGGCCACGCTGTTCGTCACCGACGACCGCTGGGTTGTCGTGCCGAACACCCGGGGAGCCCAACGGCAGACCTATTCGGCGCCCGTGGACTCGTCACTCCTGCACATCCAGAACTGGCTGGAAGCGGTGCGCGCGCGCAAGCCGGCGGCCGTGGTCCCCGAGGAGGGATTCCGTTCCACCGCCACCGTGCAATTGGCCATGATCGCTTATAAGACCGGCAGCCGCGTGGTCTGGGAAAAACAGAATGAGCAGATACTGAACAACCCCGCCGCGGCCAAATTGCTGAAGCGGGAATACCGCACCCCGTACAAGCATCCGTATACCGCGCGACCGTTGTAGCGACGCCGACAACCCAGTTGGACGCGGATTTGTGCGAGATTGCCTGGTATTTAGTAACATCGAGGAAAACAAATGAGATTGGCGGTGACGATCATAGTGTTGCTCGGAGCCCTGCCGGCGCAATCACGGACCGTGCGGGTAGCGGTCTGCCAGATTCTGTCCATCGATGGCGATCGCGAAGGCAACTTCCGCCGCGTGGAATACGCCCTGGAGGACGCGCGCGCCGCCCACGCCGATATCGCGGCGTTCCCCGAATCGGCCATCCTGGGCTGGGAAAATCCGGACTCCCACCGCATGGCCACGCCGATCCCTGGCGCCGACAGCGACCGCCTCGCCGCCCTTGCCCAGAAATATGGGCTGATGATCTCCATCGGCGTCGATGAAAAAGACGGCGACAAGCTCTATGACTCCGCCATCCTGGTGGACAAGACCGGCAAGATCCTCTGGAAGCACCGCAAGCTCAACGTGCTTGCCTGGCTGATGGATCCGCCCTACTCCGAAGGCCGGCCGGAGGATATCGGAGTGGTTGAAACAGCGTTCGGGCGCATCGGCCTGGTAATCTGCGCCGACACCTTCGGCGACCAGATCGCGAAACGGGTCGAACAACTGGCGCCCGACCTGATGCTGGTGCCTTACGGCTGGGCCGCCACGGTGGATAAGTGGCCCGAACATGCCAAGGAGTTGGAGAAACTAGTCGCGAAGCGCGCGGCACAGTGGAAATGTCCCGTCGTAGGCACTGACGTGATTGGAGAAATGACGCACGGCCCCTGGAAAGGGCAGACCTACGGCGGAGCCAGCGTGGTCGTGGACAGCTCTGGCCGGGTGATTCACATCCTGCGCGACCGAGACGTCGAAGTGCGTACGGTAACGCTGGAACTGGGCCGCGCAGTCCGGTAGGGCCCGCGTCGCCCAATTCACAAGGCGCGGCGGAAGAACCTGTGCCTTGTCCTCCGTGTCCGCGTTTGTCTCCGGGAGAGGGGGTTCTCCACCCAGTTATCGGCACGATACGGCGCACCACAGCGGCAAACTGGTCGCCGACGGTCCGTACCGGCACCTGCGTAATCCGCTGTATGCCGGTGTGTTCCTGATGAACGGTTTCCGGCGAGAGTTCCGTGCCTCTGGCCTTCGTTGACTCCGCGCCTTCCTGCCAGCGGACGGACGCCCGAATGGGGGCAA
>OCTA010002013.1_pt1 | contig 18660 bp, 9 predicted proteins | sample 1538991 | NCBI WGS metagenome assembly OCTA01 (sample SAMEA3539302, study PRJEB22396) | soil metagenome | biome: tundra; feature: field; material: soil | place: USA | collected 2010-05 | depth 0.15 m | reverse complement strand
TTTCCAGGCCGTTTGCACCGTCATGCACTTCGGTGCACTCATCAGTATCTGGCCTCCGGAGCCGTAGGTCAGAGGTTCGAATCCTCTGTGGCGCGCTGAGCATCCTGAAGCCTCCGGACCGGGGTTTCGTGCTGGTGAGGGGGTTCGGCGATCGCGATGTCCGTGTCCCGGGGGGCCGGGACACGGAGCGGCACATTTCGTGGGACACGGAGAGGGCCGAAACGCGGTCTTTCCCGAGCGACGAACGCGAAGGGCGACGGCCCGCCAGCAGAGTGGACGAACGGGACACAGACGGCCCGACATTCGTACGCTCCCACGCCTCGTCCTCGCGTTCACGGGTCGTCGGGCCACCGAGGTGGCCGACGATCACCGAGAGGAACCCGGAAGCACCGCCGGAGGGCAGAAGAAGGGCACCCCCTCGCAACTCCGACCGGTGAAGCGTTGGCTGGCAGCTGGCTGCCGTAGCAACGCCTCGACGCCCGTCGGCGCGGGGAGCGAGTCGAGGTACTGGGCATCGAAGAACGGATCGATCCCGTCCGCGCCGTACTCGTCGAAGTCGACATCGATCGACGTGCCGTCCTCGTGCGTGAGGCAGCAGCCGCATCCGTGGAAGAAGTACGACCACTCGGGCAGCGTGGGAACGACGCCCTATTGTGGAACCGCCTCCGGATGGCCGAAGGCCCCGTCGGACGCGAGAAGTCGAGCGCTCCCGGAGAGGTGCTGCTCGACGACGCCGGCCACCCAGCGCTGCCGGAGCACGTGATCGGCAAGGGCCACCAGGAGGCGCCTCTCCCAGGCGTCGCCCGGAAGAGGAAGCGGAGCGGCGTCGGGCGGGCGCGGCGAAGAGATGCGCGCGGCGATTTCCCTCGCGACGTCTTCCGGCGCTGGGGTTGTGCGGTCCATGCGCGACGAGATCCTATCAACGCGCACCGACCGCGCGGCGATGCGCGACGGCGGCCAGGCCTCTCCCCGTCACGCCGGCCGCTGGCGGCCGTGTTCAGTGTGAACAGTTGACCGATCGCCACTTACACGCGACGAGATCGAGCGGCGAGGGAAGAACGTGACGGAACTACGCCTGGGCTATAAGTCCGCGGATGTCGGGACGCCGGGATACGGCCCGGGCTGATCGGCGACGCAAGTGATGGCTCGGCTCAGTGTCCTCGGGCGAGCCGTGTGATGTACGCTCGACGCCGTGTTCGGCGCTATCCGCAGCGAGCTGGATTTCAGTGTCCTCCACGCCCTCCGGGCGGAGCGGCGCGCCGCCGAGCGTCGAGCCACTGCGAAGTTGCGCGTTCTCCGGGAGCTCCGGCGTCACCGCGTGCTGGGCCTGCTGTCAAAGCACTCAGAGACGCGAATCGAGCAATCGTGGAACGAGAACCTCTTCGCCCAGGTCTTCGGGTATCGAACGATGTTCTCGGGTGGTGGCACGCCGTTCCACTTGCTCCCGAAGAACCCGACGTCGGGCACCCGGATCGACGATTTTTCGCTTGGCGAGTTCGGCGTCGGCGAGAGTGTCGTGCGCGCGTCCGCTGAGCTGAAGAGCCCAGGCACGGATCTGCTCAAGGCTCAGGGAGCGAACTACGACAACCTCTCGCCAGTGGAACAGGGGTTCCGGGCGGCTCGCGAACATCCCGAGACCTGCCGCCACGTGCTCGTGTCGAACTTCGAAGAGCTTCGACTCTATCGCATTGAAGACGAACGAACGCCACTGGCGATCGCGCGCCTCGCGGAGGTGCAAGATGAAAACGACCTGGCGATCCTGTGCGCGCATTTTGACCGGCAAGCTCTCATCGGCGATGCCCGAAGGAAGGCCGACCTACTAATGCCCGACGACCCCAATCATCCGAGGAGTCCGCTGGCCTCCGCAGCGAACATGTATCGCATCGTCGCTCGTTTCACGCCCGATACGGCGAGAGATCGGCCACTCTACGAGGTCGAGGCAGCCCTACGCAGGGGAGTGAAGCAGGCGCCGTTCGGCGCGCTATTCTTTACGCGCCCCGCGGAGCCGCCAATGAGACTGCGTATTCGCTACGGCGACGGATGGGCGTGTGCTGATGGGGAGAACACGCCCAACCGCGTCAAGGTGCGGATCGCCACGAGCCTTCTCGGTCAAGTCCAAGGAACCTTCCACATCACCTGGCAGCCGGCGGACGGCGTACAGAAGCCGGTTCTTGTCGATACTGTCCTGCAGGCCCTTCGATTCTTCCTGGGCTTGATCGATGGTGTCCATGCGACGAACCCTCGCGAGGGGGAGCCGGCGGAAATTGAGGGCGTCGTCGCGGTGGAATTGCGCGACGTGCGAGGCGCCCAGACTGCCGCCGGCGCTCTTGCGGCCGATCCGGCGACGGCGAATGGCACGAGCAATTCATCAGAATTCATAACGAGCGATCTATCTTGGACGGTGCAAGACCGCTCGGACGAAATGGCTGCCCGTGCGCTTGCGGAACTTGCTATCTACTTTCGTGGTGACGAAGGCGGCGTTGCAGTTGATCTCGCGCGTGCAGCTGCCTTTCTCGTAGAGCGCGCGCCTCACAACCCGCCGCTGGAGGCGTGAGTTTGACGCTCGACGGAACTTTGCAGCTCCGAGGACTATTTGCCGAACACGGCTTCGGTTGGCGCTTGATGTTGCGAAGGAGCCAGTGATGTTCAGCCAGTACGTATGCGAGAAGATCGGCTGGTACGTCTACGCCCTCCGGAATCCGAACGGGTCAGTATTTTATGTCGGTAAAGGCAAGGGCAACCGCGTTTTCCAGCACGCAGCGGACGCGATCGAGCACCCCGACGTAGAAAGCGACAAGCTCGAGGAGATCCGCACTATCCTCGCATCGGGCGACGCGGTTGAAAGCTTCGTCATCCGCCACGGCATTGATAGCGAGAAGCAGGCGTACGAAGTCGAGGCTTCCGTGATCGACGCGATGCGTCTCGCGGGTCACCTGATCCACAACGAGGTAGCGGGGCACGGGCATCGTGACCGCGGCCTCGTTCATACTAGCGTCGTAGCGAGCCTCTACGAGGCGCCCGACGCGCCGCCCATCGATATTCCCGCCATCCTGATTCGGATCCCGCAGCTCTGGACACCGCAGATGTCGCCGGCGCAACTCATTCGAGGTGACACGTGGGTGGTGGGTTGTCGGACCTCAGCGCGAGCGCGCCAAAGTCGCGTTGGGCGTAAGCACCGGTGTGATCCGAGGCGCGTACCGCATCCACCGGTGGCGCGAACGCATCGAGGGGGATCGCGACTGGCCGGACGACATCGGTAAGGCGCGGTGGGGATTTGAGGGCGAGCCGGCCGAAGAACTCGCACACTTCCTCAACACGTCCGTTGCTCACCTCTTCAAGCCTGGGCAAGCGAACCCCATCACGTATGTGAATTGCGGGTGAGGAAGGACCAGAGCGCGCTACCATGGCACGACAACGGGCACGTCTTGCGGGCTTGCGGGGGACGACTCTCCGGTGTGCACCGTCGGGGACCCGCCGCGCGGAAGCGCTGGCTTGACCGTGTTCGACCTGAACGAGCACGCCGAGATCCACGACATTCGGGGCCCTCGAGTGAGTCCTGAACCGCGCCGAAGAGGCCGAATCCGCGCAGCTTCGAAAGGGGCCTAAGGAGCCCGGTCGAAACAAACGATTCCGAAGCAGTGGAAACGGGCTGAATTTCAAGGTCGGGGAATCCAGCGAGGGAGCGACAATATGGACCGGGCTCCTAAGTGGCGGCGCAGCACGGCGCGTTCCCCGGGCTGCGGAGGCCCCCCTCGGACACTGCTCGCGTTACCGCGAAGGCAGCGGGCGTGAGAATCCGCGCCCGGCGAGAAGCCTGTATGTCGGGTGTAGTTCCGAGGGACGCAATGCCCCAGTTCGCGGAGGGCGGCACGCCGGAGCGGGTGAGCGCGTCCCCACCGAGTACCTTCGGTGCGCGCCGCGTCGCCCGAACGCCTAGATCGCGAGGATCTCCTCGAGGGAGGCGCTGCGGATAGCGGTGAGAACGCCCTCTGCGAAAGTGTCGGCGAGGGAAGCGATCGTGCTCTTGAGGGCGAGCCTACAAGGACGAGTCCGATGCCTCAACCTTCCTCCCCGCCCCGTCCTCGCGGGCTCGCCAAGCTCGGCTCCCGACCTGGCCGACGGTGAACCAGAGAGCTCAGACAGTACCGACGCGTGCCGGAGGAGACCCGGGAGAAGAGGCGTGGCGATCGACATCCGACGCCGGGATGCCCGAGTGACCGTTCTCATGGGGCGACATCTGCCTTCCGCGCTCGCACCTGGCGAGCATTCCATCAGGGCTCTGCGGCCTCGCCACCTCGCCCGTGCGAAGCCAGTCGGTCGAAGGAATGTGCCGCACGCACGCAATACTGATTGTCATCACCCCGTGCACACCGATAGACTCGCGCGCTCGTGGAGGGGCGGATGGAGTCGAACGATCGCAAGTCGACCGAGAATGGGCCACGGGCGTGGTTCACTCGCGATTCGCCGCCGCCAACGCCCTCGAAAGCATCGGTCGCTCCTTCGACCGGCCCCGGCGCACTCCTTCCCGCCCTCTCACTTCCAAAGGGCGGTGGCGCGATTCGGGGGATCGGCGAGACATTCTCGACAACCCCCGCGACTGGGACACTTTCGCTCAGCATCCCGATCGCGACGTCTCCCGGCAGAGCGGGCTTCGATTTAGGACCGCAACTCACGTACGACTCTGGAGCCGGCAACGGGCCGTTCGGCCCTGGCTGGCGGCTCTCGACGCCGTCGATCACGCGAGAGCGCTACGATATCTTACTCGCGACTCGCCAAGGAGTTGGTCGACCAGCTCATCCGGGAACGTGGGCTTGTTATCGATTGCCATGTCGCGAGGTCCTTCCTGTCAGACCGCTCTGCTCTCCTTCCATACACAGAAGAACTGACACTCCCGCGTTGAATATTGGATAGCAAGATGCAACTTGGGGTGAGTGCGGCGGCCGTTCCTTTATTGGAGTGGCTCGGCGTGATCGAGAACGGTCAGCTCAACGTCGCCTGGTTGCGGGCGCCGGCTGCCAACTTGAAAGCCGCAATAACCGCGCGACTGGACAAGCTCATCGATGCGGTCGAATCACTCCTCGGTGCCCGTGACTCGACCGGCCTCGGGCTTCCATCCATCCCTGGCGAGAGCTGGCATCCCCTGTTGCCAATCGGTCAGGACGAGGCGCTCGCTATCTATGTCGTTCTCACCCCCGACGGAACGACGACGCGCATCTCGCTCGGACTTCGCAACCAGCTCCCAGCCGGCGACGGGCTGACGGTATCGCTGGTCGGTCGTATCCCGCTGCTCGCGATCGATCCGACGCCAACAGTCGTGGCGCTTCTCGGCGACGCGCAGCGCGGTGGCACGTTCGATCTTTCGCTCGAGGTTGATGGGCTCGGTCTCTCGACGGGAACCGACGCTACGCGCGTGGCGCTCGCCGGTGCCCGACTCGGCCTCTGCGTGCCGTTCGACCCGAATGCGACAGTCAAGGCGTCGCTCGATCTGCTGGACGTTCAGATCGGCTCGGCGGCCCCTTCCGATCTGTCGATCGCCGATCTCTCGCAGGTCGACCCCGAGATCCTGCGTTCGGTCGTCCGTGCGGTCGCGGGCACCACCGTCAGCGGCCAGCTGCTCGTTACGGCGCTCGGCCTCGACGGCGATGCCCTGACTTCGCTGAGCTGGAGCACGCTCGCGAACGCGACTCCGCAGACGCTGATCACCTGGCTCGGACGAATCGCCGCGTCCGATGACGCTCGCACCTGGTCCTCGGCGATCGCGGCATTGCTCGGCGTCCCCGACTCCGACCTCGGCTTCACCGCGGGCGGTTGGGCCCCGCGATTCTCGACGCGCTTGACGACGACCCAGGCAAACGCGACCGTGACAATCATCGGCGAGGTCGCGCCGTTCGCGATCTCTTTCCAAGGTGGTCAGGCTACGTGTCCGATGGACGCGTCGATTACGCTGCGGCTCGAAGGCGTGAGCGGTCCGCTGGTGTCGACGACCGTGCAGGGCGTCGCGGCGCGCATCGGCGCGGCCGAGTTCGGCATCTCGCTCGCGCCGACGAGTTCGCCGGTGGTGGCACCGCGCGTCGTCCTTGAAGACGTTGGTTGTGGTGCCCAGACCTGGCCGACGCTGGGGCTCGCACAGCTCGAGACCCCGATCCAGATCGCGGGCGCCGCTGCGACGGCTGCGTTGCAGAGCGAGCTCGGCGCTGCGACGGCGCTGATCGCGTTTCTGGGCCTGGATTCCCAGCCGACAATCGACTTGGCCATGCTCGCGTCGGATCCCCTCCGAGCGCTCGACTGCTTCTGGAGGGCGCAAGCCAACCCGGCGTCACTGCTCGACCGCATTGCCTCGCTGCTCGGTGTTCCAACCACCACGCCCGCTCCGGACGCGACCTGGGCTGCGCTCGTCATCGACGAGGCGCCGGTAAGGCTCGCGCTCGACATCGGGACAGTTGAATCACTCGTCCCCGATGGGACCCGGACACTGTTCGCCTCGGTCGACGCATCGACTACTTTCGTAGGCAAGGGTGTGCAAGTCGACCTGCGAGTCGAGCCCCGTATCGTCGAGATCGCGAACGGCGCTCTGTGCTCAGGAGAAGCCGAGCCTCCTCCAGCGTGGCTCCCCCAGGTCGAGCTATGGGTCGCGCTATCGTCGGCGACGCCGAATTCGAAGCTGGTGCTCGACGCGGGCGCGATTGTCGTCGCCGTCGACCGGATCACAGTCGACGTGCCCTGGCGCGTCGGCCTGCCGCCTGTCCCGTGGATTACCATCGACGGTCTGACGGTCACTCTCGCGGGGACGACGGCGCCGATCACCCTCCCCACGTTCACCTGGTCGTCGACGGGATGGACGCCGAAGCTTGACCTCACAGCCCCGGACTTCTCGCTCGGCCCCCTCGGTGTCGAGGCGCTGAGCTGGCTGCTCGGGCTCTCCCTACGGCGTACGGGATCGCTGGGCTTTGCGTTCGCCCTCGTCTTCGGCTGGCAACCGAAGTTGCCATCACTCGCAGGTTCAAGCTGGACGTGGCCAAAGCTGAGCGCACAGTGGACTCCGAACGTCGACTGGGGAAGCTGGCCAACGTTCGCACCGTCAGTCTGGAATGGGACCTGGCCCAGCCTCGCGCTCGATCCGTTGGCCGCGCTCCGCGCGTGGTGGACCAAGTTGTTTGCCGACCCATCGCGCGTTCACGCGAGCCTGTGGCTGCTCGGCCTCGGTTGGGCGGGCAAGCTTCCCGATCCGCGTCTCGCCCTCGACGGCGTCGTCAGCGGCGCGCTTCCGCCGATCGCGCTCACGGGATCCGGGACGTACGATGACCCGTGGGCGTTGACGGTCCTCGAGCCCGGCATCCGCCAGCTCGAGCTGATCGCGTGGATCGAGGGCGATCTCACAGCGGTTCCGCCGGTTGTCGGCGGCGTCGGCTGGGGCCTGCGATTGAAGCCTCAGCAGGCGCCTGTCGATGCACTCGTGGTCGAAACCAACCTTCGCCTCGATCTCGGATACATCGCTGTCCAGCGGCCGACAGCCGCCGAGCCGATTCCCGCGTTCCATGTCACGAGCACGGTTCGCAACGCGACACAGGGGGCGCCGATCGTCACGGTCGGCCCCACGAACCTGACGAACTTCCGCGTTGGCGCGCGCTTCAGCGAGGGGATCGTCGTTAGTCCAGTGATCGCGCTCGACGGCGACGTCAGGTTCGACGTTACGGGCGGCGCCGCACTTCCACCGGGGATGCGCGATGCGCTCGCGTCGGTGTTCGCGACTTATGGCGTGACGGGAGGTAGCGCCGCGTTCTCCACGCTGGCGGAGTGGCTCGTCGAGACGGGCCTAGCGATCCAGACCGCTGACGGCTATGGGCTACATCCAAACGGCCTCGATACCCTCGCTCGAGATCCGACCCTATTCGTGCTGACGCTCGCTCGAGACGCCTGGACAGATCCGGCGCGTCGCTCGGCTCTCGGCGCGGCCGCTGGCGCGCTGTTTGGAAGCGATCTCATCTCGCCGCTCTTTGCGGATGCGCCCGGGCCGACCGGCGCACTAGTGCGCGCGATTCTCGATGCGCTCGGATGGACCACGGGATCTACGCCTTGGGCACCCGATCTTTCCGTCCTCCTGCAGGCGATCGGCACGCCGGGCAAGGCCTTCACGACTGCAGCAAAGGCCCTCGCCGCTGCGGACGCGTGCGCGAAGTTGCGCGCGACGATCGCGAAGGCCCTCGGCGGCGCTCCCTCGCTCGCGATCGCACCCGGGCTGGCGGTTTCGCTGGATGCGGCGGGCGTCGTCGCGCTGGTCGCGACGTTCACACCGTCGGCCGACGCGCTGACACCGCTTGCCATTGAGCTCCGGCTAGAGCTCGATCTCGCATCCAGCACCGTGGCGGCAGCGGTCGGCGCGCGCGGAAGCGACCTCGGGGCGTCGATCGCGATCGGTTCGACGCCCGCCGTTACGGTGACGATCGGCTCGGTCGCGTATCCGGTCGACCAACCGCACTTTCCGGACCTCGTCGAAGGCGTCGTCCGCATCGTCATCGCGGGGCTCGCAGGCGTGGCCCTGGAAGCCGCGGCTGGGTCTCACCCGGAGCTCGGGCCTCTGTTCGCCGCAGTTGGCCTCCTCGACCGCGCCGGTTTGTCGAGCCCGCTGGTGGCCGATGACCTTGTCGATCTGCTTCGCGACCAAGCCGATGTTTCCGCATGGACGGCGCGTCTCGGGCTTGGTCAACCGCACGGCATAGCCGCGCTCGTGTCGCATGTCGGAGGCGCGCTGAGCCAGCTGTTTCCCGATGCGGTCTCGACCGCGGCCGATGGTAGCGTCGCGCTCGCGCTCAACATCGACGGCCTTTCCGCGAGTGTTTCGCTGCCGGCGACGCTCGTGCCGGAGATCTCGCTCGCGATCTCGCAACCGATCGCGAAGATGGCATTGCGCAGGGCGGCGCTCGCGGCAGCGGACACGGCGAGCCTTGTACTGACACGCTCAGCGGGCGCGACGACGATGACGCTAACGATCGCCGGGCAGGCGATCCAGCTGATCCCCTTCGGCGGACAGACCGGGCTGCTCGGCGCGGCGAACGCGGCGACCATGCTGTTGCCGTGGGCCATGCAGCTGCTCGTCGACAAGGTGCCCGCGTCAGTCGTCGATCTGAAGGCGCTAGCAACTGGCCTCAAAGTGACGGTGGATGAGGCAAAGGCGTGGCGCGACACCCCGGCGCAGGCACTTACCGACCTGTTCACGCAATCCAATGCGGTCTTCGGCGCGCTCGCTAAGATCCCAGGATTGCAAACAGTGGCCAATGGCGTTCAGGTGGTCGGTCTGCCTGTCACGCTCACGTCGTCGAACAACAATCCGAGTCTGCACATCGACCTCGCGCTCGGCTACGCGAAGGTCACAGCCGACGTGACGTTCTCGGGCGTTGAAGCAGCACCGAGCTTCGCGCTCGCCGCGACGTTCAGCCCACAGATCGCCGTCGGGCCGGGTATCACGCTACAAGCGGGCGTCAACATCGCGACGACGACGCCGCTCGCGGTGACGCTCTATCCAATCGGCGTGCCAACCGGAACGACCGCCGTCTTGCGTGTCGATCTGTTGCCCGTTGTGAAGCTTACCGGAGAGCGAGCGAACGGCGCGGCGAGCCTGCAGGACGCGATCGTTTCGTTCGGTACACAGGTCTTGCTTCCTGCTGTAGTTGGGTGGGTCGTCAGCGCTAATGCGGTAAAGACCTTTCTCACCGGCGATCCGAACCATCCTGACGATCCCGGGCGGCTGCTCGCTGACGCACTTATCGCCGCCGAGATCCTCGAGGCCGGATCACTGTCGATCAAGACGTCGCAAACCAAGCCACTGCCCCGCTTGGTCAACGGCCTCTCTTCTCTTCTCGCGGAAGCCTCGCAGAACTGGTGGCCCAGTTGGTCGACGTTTGGCGTCAAGCTGACGGTCGACGGTACCAGGGTCGGATTTAAGCTCTCGCTTCCAGATCTGGAGATCTCGACGGCGCCTGACCTGTCGCTGACGACCACCGTGCCATCGCCGTGGAGCGGAAGTGGCGATGTGGGTGGAATCACCGTGTATCTGCTGAACGACGGCGAGCTCGCGCCGCAGGTCATCGCTACGCTCGGGCTCTCGCTCGCGGGTACCGACGCCCAACCGCTGATCGGGCCGCTCGGCGGCGTGAGCCTTCGCGAGGTCGACGCGTGGGTTCGCGCGCAGGTCGCATTCGACCCCGTCGCAGTAGATCTATCCTATCGCGTCGAGGTGGACGGCCTGTCCCTACCACTCGGCGCGATCGCGGGGACGAGCAGCGTCCTGCAGGCGCTACTGGGGTCGACCGACGACACCACGGCCGCCACCCCGACGAGCGCTCCGTCGATCTCCGCGGCGATCGAGATCTCGAAGGACGGCGTGGATTTCATCCTACCCGATCGCATCACGCTGCCGGTGCAAGCTGGCTTCGGGCCGGTCCACATCAGCGAGATCGTCATCGACAAGAGCGCCAACGGGATCTCGATCGGCTTGGACGCTGGGATCATGGTCGGTCAGCTCGACGTCGAGCTTGATGACTTCGGCGTCACGATCCCAGCTGCAACGCCGTTCGACCTCGGAACATGGGCGCCGCAACTAAGCGGCCTTGGGATCTCGTATACGGGCGACGACGTCAACATCTCAGGGAAACTGCTCAAGAACGGGAACGACTATCAGGGGCTCTGCGCGATCGAGGTCGCCGGCTACGGCCTCGGCGCAGTTGGCGGCTTCAGCACCGACCCGACGTCGTTCTACATCTTCGCGGCGCTCGATGCGCCGATCGGTGGTCCGCCGTGCTTCTTCATTACGGGTGTCGCGGCGGGGTTTGGCTACAACCGTACGATCATCGCGCCGAAGATCGATGAGATCGACACGTTTCCGCTGATCGAGGCGTTCGGACAGCTTCCGACGAGCCCCACCGCGGGCCAGGCGGATGCCACGCAAGGCGCAAAGTGGACGTCGGGTCAAGATTGGTTCCCGGTCGCGGTTGGATCGGGATGGTTCGCGCTCGGGCTCAAGTTCACGACGTTTGTTGTTATCGAGGGCCGCGCAGTCGCGTACGTCGAGCTCGGTGACGGCGTCGAGATCGGCATCGTCGGCAGGGCGAGCCTCGCGCTGCCCACGGACGACACGACCATCGTCTCGCTCGAGCTGCTGCTGCTCGCGCGCCTGTCAACGCGTGAGGGCGTGTTCTCGATTGCCGCGCAGCTCTCCGACAACTCGTGGTTGTTCACGAAGGACTGCCGCCTGACCGGAGGCTTTGCGTTCTGCGTTTGGTTCGGCGGGCCGCATCGCGGAGATTTCGTGATCACGCTCGGCGGCTACCATCCGCGCTTCGCGCCGCCGAACGGCGTCCCCCCGGACTGGTATCCTACGGTGCCGCGGCTCGGCTTCGCGTGGTGCCCGACGAACTCGGTCGTCATTAGCGGGCAGGCGTACTTCGGATTGACCCCGTCGTGCGTGATGGCCGGGGGCCGCCTCGATGCTCGCTACAACGGCGGTGGCATCCAGGCTTGGTTCACGGCGTACGCCGACATCCTGGTGCAATGGAAGCCGTTCTTCTACGACTTCGATATCGGCCTCAGCATCGGTGTCAAGTGCTGGGTGGCCGATGTGGAGCTCTCCGCCAGCGTCCATCTATGGGGGCCGCAGCTGTCCGCCGAGGTCCACGTCTCTATCTTCGTCGTCAGCTTCACAGTCTCTTTCGGAGCGAGCGCGACCAAGACGCAGCCCCCTCCGCTCTCGCTTGCGGACTTCATCGCCGAGCTGCCATCCGCAGATGCAAGCGGCGGCAGCGACGCGCCGAAGAAGCTCGCATGCGCGAACATCTCCTCAGGGTTGTTGCCCCGTCGTAGTCCGACGGACACTGCGATCATCGTCGCTCCGATCTTCGCGCTCCAAGTAGAGTCGGCGTTCCCGCTGGTCTCGATAGAGGTCAACGACCAGGACGTCAGCCTTCCGCAGGCCGTCCAGATCGACTTCGCGCCGATGGATCGGAACGCCGAGAATCCCAAGCTCACGGTCACCGTGAGTGGCGACGAGGTGGTCCCGGATCCGACATGCGCACCAATCCTCGCCGGTGCGCCGGTCGCATTGTGGGAGGCGAGACCCGCGAACGAAGATAACTCGAGCCCGCGCGTCCAGACCGACGCGTACAACTCGGTGCAGCGCGGCGTGACGCTTCGGTTCACGAGCATGGTAGTCGGCTCGTTTGGCTCGTTCACCCCGACGCCGACCGCCTCCGAGGTCACCGAGGTCGATCGGTGGAACCCGCTCTTGGCCGCATCTTCGGCAGCGCTGAGCGCGAAGCCGGCGATGATGAAGGCGCTGCAGGTGCGGCGGACCGTCGAGCAGCCCAAACCACGCATGCGAGCGGCGCACGCCATCCCGCTCTCCGGAGAGCCGATTCCTCCCGACGCCTCGACGCATCGCACGCGCCGCTCGCTCGATACGACCGGCGTGCCGGTGCGAGTGCGAGCGCACGAGATGGCCCTGCTGCCGGTCGCTTCGGGCCGGCCCCGTACGCTCCAGCTCGACCAAAAGGCGAGGGTTGTCCAGCTCGATCGCAGGGGCGGCGTGCTCCGCGACGAACTTGGGAAGCGTCTGAAACTCGACGACAAATGCGAGCTGTGTTTGATAGCAGCGCCCACCGCTCGCTCACGCGAGCGGAAGCACGCCGTGGCTGGCTGGACCGTCGACGAGTGGCTCGCCGGCGTCTCGCCGCGCCACGTCGTCGGCGCTGACTGCGTGGTCCGCACCGATCGGCCACTCACGGCGCTCGCTCCACGCAAGCTGGGCTCCGATCGAGAGCGGGCGGCCTGGCCGGGCTCGGCGCTGGCGCGGGGTGGGACCGTCACGCGCGTCGGCTCAACGAAGGTCGAGTGCATCGCGGTGCTTTTTTCGATGCCGAAACAGCTCAACGAGCTCGACCGAATCCTCGCGGTGGCACGCGACGACAGCGGGAAAGAGCTGAGACCCCACCGCATGGTGCTGCACGACAGCCTCATCACCCTGCTTTTTGAGCCGATGCCCGTAGGCGTCGGGATCCGCGTCGCTTCCGACCGCTACGTGCGCGGCGTAATCGGTTTCGCTAACGACGTCGACGATGTGTTTCAAGCGGTCAGTAAGTCCGCCGCCCCCCCGCGAATGGCTCGACTGAGCGCGGCGCGCAGCGATATCCACTATCGGGTCGTCGAGGATTGATATGGCAACCAACACTCCTGCTCCGGGCGTTGTCTATCTGCACAGCAGTGTCGAGCTGATCAAGGGCGGCGACTACACCGCGAGAATGACGGTCGAGTCGAAGACGCAGGGAACTCTTGCCGACGAGTCGTTGCCGTTCACAGTCGGCGGCGAGCGGTTCACGCTTGCGCCGGGAGACTTTCAACTGATCTCGCCGCCACCCGGCTCGACGTCGCCCGTGGCCGACAAGCTGCCGTTCGCGGTATTCTACCGCCACAGCCTGCCGTGGGAGCAGGCCGTCGATAGCGCGCATCCGGGCGCCTGGGTCGCGTTGCTTGTCCTGCGGCAGGACGAGCTCGCGACCGCTGCGGCAGCGGACAAGGCGGTACTCGTCGAAGGACAGACGGTTGCCAACCTGCTCGCTCTTCCCGCCGGCACGCTCGGGCCAGCTCTCGCAGTGAGCCCGGATGAGGGCAAGCAGCCGTGCCGGTGGCTCGACATCGGGCCAACGCTATTTCGGCAGATCGCGCCTTCCCTCGACGAGATCGACCTGCTCGCTCATGTGAGGCAGGCGGGCACCGACGACAAGGAGCCGACCGGCCAAGACGACGATGGCTGGTACGCTATGGTCTGCGCCAATCGCCTGCCGAGCAGCGATGTCCAGCCCACGCCGCATCAGGCGTTTCTGATCTCGGTCCAGGGCCACGCCAAGGCCTTCGCTGACCCGTCGACGGTGAATAGGCAGTCAGTGCGCGTGCTCGTGCTTTCGAGCTGGGCGTTTCGTTGCGCGAGCGACGGATCCCCTTCGTTCCTTTCGCTTGCGTACGGACTCTCGATCGGAGCACTCGGCGGCATCACTGAGGGCTCCAAGCCGCTCGGGCAACCTGCCAGCACCCCTGTGCCCGCGCACGCATCGAAGAACACCGACGGTCGCGTTCCCGTGGCGCGCACCGAGTGGGACGGGACGGTCAGTCGCGCGTGGTACCGAGGTCCGTGCTCGCCGATTCCGGTGGCTCGAGACTCCACGGTACCGCCGCTTCACGTGGCCGACCAGGCGATTGTTCCGTACCAATATGTGCCGGGACAATTCGAACCCGAGATCACGTATGCATCTGCATTCGAGGTCGGCCGCCAACTCGCGCTCGCAGACCACACGTTCGTCGAGGATCTCATCAAGTGGCGCAAGGCTGGTGGCGACAGCCTCACGGGCCATATCGGCGCAAAGACCGTGGGCAAGCTCGTGACGAACGAACCACTTCCGCTTCAAGGCGCGGCCGACTGGCTGGTCAGTAGGTCCGCGGTCGACTGGTTCGCAGCTCAAACGGCGTCACGGTCGGTCGCGCGATTTCGACGCATTCCGCGTGCACTGACCCTCGCGTACACTAGCAAAGGTCGCAAGTGAAACCAGATCGCGTGTTCTTCCCCGCCGACGTCGTGGCCAGCAAAATGGCATCCGCGACGGTGGCATTCATGCCTCCATCGGTTCCGGACTCGCTCGCGAATTGGGTCGCGCGCGCGCGCTTGCTGTACGGGCTGCCGATCGAATACCTCGTACCCGACGCGTCACTGCTTCCTGCAGAGTCGATTCGATTCTTCTTCCTCGATCAGGCCTGGACAGATCGCCTGATCGACGGCGCATTCAGCGTCGCGTCGTTCGCGACCTGGGAGCGCCTGCACACGGAGGTGGTAATGCCCGGCGTTCGAGCTTCGGGCGATGAGGCGCAGGCAAACCTCCGCCGCGCATTTCGAGTGCGCCGGAATAGCGCGAGCTCACGCCCTAATGCCATCGCGCTCGCGTCGAGCCCGACGATCACTGGCTTCCTGCTGCGCTCTCGCCTGGTGTCGGCGTTTCCCGGGATGGAGGTTGCAGCACGCGCGGTGGATGACCCACTGGCAACGCCGCTTTCACTTCTTCGCCTGGACCGGCCATATCCAGATCTCATGATCGCGCTGTTCAACGGGATAGCTGTCCGCGTGACCTTGACCGAACCCGCGGAGGCGATCCTTCCCGGCGTCAACAGTTCCGACGCCAACAATGCGTACGTCGGCCCGAAGAGGCTCGACGGAACTGGCGCGCTGACGTCCATGGACGCGACCGGAAAACAGCTGCCCATCGGAGCCGTCGCGCTTAATGCTAAAGGCAAGCTCGATATCGAGGCGATCCTGTCGCTCCAGCAGAAGTACTCGAATGTGCCGCTGAGTTCGTCTTCCGCGGCGGTCGCGGCGGCTTTGCTCGACTTCCCGAGCCAGGCGGCGTTTCACATGCTGAACGACCCGGACACGCAACGAGCGATGCCCGATCCAACACCGCGCCCGGGAGAGATCGCATGATCGACATCGAACCCATCTTTGTGCCGATGTCGGTCGACGCGCTCGTGGTAAGCGAGGCCGCGGGCGCCCCGGCGACGTGGGCGGATCTCAGCACCGACAATGCGTTCGCAGACGCGAGCAAACCGCGAAAGCCCGGCGTCTATCTCCGTTGGGCGCTGCCGAGTGCGCTAGCCCATCAGACCACGAACGATCCATCGGCGCTTCAGGCCTCGCTCACGCAGTCGCCTCGAATCATTCCGGATCGCTGGGCAATCTATCGCATCTGGTTTCCCAAGGGCGCAACGCAGGGAAGCTGGCGAGGGTGGGTCGTCGACTCGCTGGCGGCGGTGCCGACGTCACCGGCCCCGATCCCGGGAGGATGGGACGGGCATGCCCCCACCGATGGAAGGCGGATCACCGCATTCGGGCTGGGCACTGAGCAATCGGATGGATCGTTCGTGCTGGATACAGGGGCTCACCCCGGATTTGCGGCATACTACGATCGCTGCGCCGGTCGCCTGACGTTCTACGACCAGCCCACCACCGCCGACCTCGCCGGCGCGACCACTGCCACGTACGTGGTGGCGGGTTGGTATGGCGACAATGCGTATGAGCTCCTCGGCGGAGGCGACGAGACGGTGCTGGCCGCTCGATGCGAGGCGCTTGGGTGGAAAGCGCCGGTGATCCTTGCGCCACCTCCGGGCGCTGGCACACCGCTTGACAAGACCGCGCTCGTCAATTGGTGGAAACGCAAGCGTCGTGCCGTCTCCGCGATCGCCGGCGCTGGTGGCGGTGGCGGTGTAGATCCGGCACCGCCACTTGTCGTGTATCCGATCGTCGTGCACGGCACAATCGCGGACGTCCCAATGCCGTCCATCGGTGTACCACCGCCTGTAGTGCAAAGAGCTGGGCTCGTTGGTTCGTCGCCTTCTGCCGTCCTTGCAACGAGCCCTGATGCGGCGCTGTTCGCGGCCGTCTCCACCGATGACTTGCCAAAGCAGCGCGTGTTTCGCGCGTGGCTAGGAACCGCGCTCTCCGCGGACTCTGCAGAGCGCATGCTCCACGATGACGAGATTGTCCCCTCGCGCGACGACGCGCCTGCGATCGCCGGCGACACGCGAACGTCGCCGGACCGCTGGTGGGTCCCGCGCGATCCGGTCGTCGCGCTGACCTCAGTGCTTCGGTCGTACGTGCACGGCTACGAAGGACGGTTCGAGATCGATGGGCTGTTGCAGGTTCGCTCGCACTCGGATCTGGTGGTTTCGAGTGCCTCGATCCCGGATCCGAAGCGGCTCCTTGGAATCATCATAGACCCGCCCAGAGGTGCGCCGCCGTACATCGATTCGCTGGTCTACGAGACCGTCTTGTTCGGTCGCACCAGCGCGAATGCGAAGGCAGCGTCAAGTTCGGCGGCACCGCCGATATCGCCCGTCGGCTACGTCGAATGGAGCGCGCCGTGGATCCCGCTCGTCGTCGATTCGGATGCGCGCGTCGTCGCAACGAAGTCGAACGACTGGACGCTCGGCGCCATAGACTACGCGCCTCCGGCCGACCTCGCGGGCCGGCTCGGCGCGCCGGGCAATCAATCGACCGTGAGGCGGCGAAGCATGCTGACGGTCGGATCGCTTCCACACCTTGCCGATGCGTTACGGCAGCTGCCATCTGTGTCCGACGCTACGCTTGAGCTCGCGAACGCGGCCGATATCACGTTGTTGACGCTTCCGGGGCTGCGCGAGGGTCTCGGCAATACTGGCCTCGTTGCGGGCGCGTGTTCCTTGAACGCGCTGCGCGTCGTCGATGCGTTCAGCCAGATCCTCGACATCCCGACGGAGTCGTTGTCGGGCGTCGCGCCGGAGGATTCGATTGACGGTGCTGCTGGGTGGTGCGCGCTACCGCCTCGGTTCTACACAGCGGGTGCGCAAGACGACGATCAAGGCGCTCGCCTCGACTTCTCGTGGTCGGAGGCAGGCAGTGGCGCGATGGGATCCATCTGCGGGGTGCTTATGGTCAACCACCTCGACCAGAGCCTAATGGCGTGGGAAGCCGACGCGACGGAGCTCGGCCAGATTCGCACCCGCATCGTCGAGCCGGGGCAGGGCGCGGACGAGATCGTATGGGAGATGCCGCCAGGGCTCGACGGCGAAGCCGGGCTCAAGCCATCGAGTCGAAGCCCGCACATGACCAATGTGTTGACCGCGATATTCGATGCTACGCGCAGCACCCCTGGTGACAAGGAGAACGCGCTTAGCGCCGTACTGCGAACGATTGATGCAACGTCGTGGAGTAAGGATCCCCTCGGCACCGGCGTGTCGTCCCACTTGGCTGCGATCGTCGGGCGTCCACTCGTAGTAGTCCGGGCCATCGTCACGGTGCGTGTTCGCCATCAGGCTACGCAGATCGCGCTGCAGGCTGCTGGTGCAACGATCCAGTTGCGCCTCGGCGATCTCACGCGCACCGACGATGGAGTGCTTGGCTATTTCGCGAACGACGATTACTCGCGCTTCCACGCGATCGACGCGCGAGTGCTCGCTGCCGCGCTGCCATGTGCGACGGGTTCCGGCTTTGCTGTGTCACCACCTCCGACGACCGCGACCCCGCTTTTTGGCGCGTTCATTGCCGGATCGGGATTTCCGCTGTGGCCGATCACGCATCCGTTCCTGGTGCCCCCAGAGATCACGCTCGTAGTCGGTACGCCGACACCGTTCACGATCATCTTCGACCCGCGCGGTCGCGTATACCCCGACACTGGCATGTTCCGAGAGGCAATCGGCTACGCGCTAGAGCGCGCCGATCTCGATCCGCTGTTCGCAGCGTTGCGGCCGGCGTTTCGGTTCGGTCCGATCATCGGCAACGTCGATGAAGTGCGGATGCCGCTGCCATCTGAGATCGAAGGTCGTTGGGACTGGGTGCAACGCACCGACCCGACGCACTGGAACGATCCGATCGAGGTCACGGATGTAAGCGGATCGCCGCGCTTTGATCCTCGTACAGCCCGTGCTCGGGAGGGCTATCTCCGGTTGACCCCCCGCCCCAATCATGTGGCGATGGTTGAGTTTCTCGCGCACCGACGCTGACACGCCGCTATTTGGCGGATCACCTGCACCCGCCTTATTCGCGCTCTTCGTCGAAGGTGGGGGTAGCGGATCGAGCCACGCCAAGGCCGGAGCCCG
>OCTA010002011.1_pt1 | contig 18661 bp, 11 predicted proteins | sample 1538991 | NCBI WGS metagenome assembly OCTA01 (sample SAMEA3539302, study PRJEB22396) | soil metagenome | biome: tundra; feature: field; material: soil | place: USA | collected 2010-05 | depth 0.15 m | reverse complement strand
CCGCCGAGCTCCAGCCGCTCGAGGCGGCGCTCCGAGATCAGGTGGACGGCGCGACGTTGCTGGATCTTTTCGAGAATGAAGAGTGGTGGCGATCGTATCGCGCCGAGTTTCCGCTGGTCCGCGTGGTCATGGCGGACCACCTGCTGGCCGCGCGCGGGCCCGACATCGGGCGGGCGGGCGACAACCTGATCACCCTCGCCCGGAAGCAACGGCTGAGCTCCGGCGTGGTCTCCATCGGCGATCGCACCTACGTGATGGCGGCCAGCCGGCTCTCGGCCAGCCCCGAGCGCGAGCCGGTGCTGCTGCTGGGACGTCCCGTCGTCCTGCCGGCCGTCGTCGCGCCAACGGTCTCCCAGATTCCCCGGTTCGGCGACCATCCCATGGTCTGGGGCCTGGCCGTGGCCATCGGCCTGGGGGGCATCGGCCTCGTGATCGCGGGCCGTCGACGCCAGGACGCGGGGGTCATCCCCGAGCCGATCCTGCATGAGCCGACCTCCAAGTTTGGAACGCCGGCGCGGCCGCGTGCGGTGGCGGGGACGATCCCGGCCACCCGCACCCCGCCCCACGCGCGGGGACCGATCACCGACGGGAAGGCCATGAGCATTCCCAGCGTCGGGGCGCCCATGATGGTCGCCACCTCCATCCCTCGAGCCCTGGGACCGGCCCAGGTGGGCTCGGTTTTCGGTCGCTATCGGTTGGTCGATCGATTGGGCGAAGGCGGCATGGCCGAGCTCTTCATCGCGGAGGCCAGCGGTGTCGAAGGGTTCACCCGCCACTTCGTGCTCAAGCGCCTGCGGCCCGAGCTGGCCCGCGACAAGGAGGCGGTGGCTCAGTTCATCGACGAGGCGCGGCTGCAGGCCGGCCTGGTGCACTCCAACATCGTGCCGGTGTTCGACTTCGGCGTGGTCGGCGGCGAGTACTTCATGACCCAGGAGTACATCGTGGGCCGCGACCTGGCCAAACTGGTGAACCGGCAATCCGAATTCGGCGCCTACGGGCTGCCCGAGACCCTCGCCTACTATATCGCCCACGAGACGTTGATGGCGCTGGCCTACGCGCACGAGCGGCACGACAGCGCCGGAGCGCACATGGGCATCGTCCACCGCGACGTCTCCGTGGGCAACGTGATGGTGTCGCTCCAAGGTGAGGTGAAGCTCTCCGACTTCGGCATCGTCAAGTCGAACCGGCGCGTCAGCCAGACCCAGGTCGGCATGGTGAAGGGGAACGCGAACTTCATGTCGCCCGAACAGGCCCGCGGCCAGGCCGTCGATCACCGGAGCGATCTGTTCTCCCTGGCGCACGTCCTGCACTACTGCCTGACGGGCCGGCTGATCTACACGGGCGAGAACGATCTGGACGTCCTTTACCGGGCCGCCAACGGAATCACGCCCGAGGATCTGATCGGGATTCGAAAGCTGCCCGATCCCGCCGCGGGCATCCTCGAGAAGGCGCTGGCGCTCGATCCCGCCGAGCGGTTTCAGTCGGCCGCCGAATTCGCCGACGCGCTGGCGGCGCACGTGGGGGGCGGCAAGAGCGGGACCGCCAAGCTCATGCAGCGCCTCTTCGCGGAAGAGATCCGCCGCGAGCGAACCTCGGCCGCCGCCGGCTAGGCGGCGCGGACCATCGCCTCGCGCGGCGGCCTCGGGGGCCGGTCGACGCCCGACGTCCAGGACGGCGGGTCGCTGGCCGGAAACGATTCGACCCCCGCCTCGTCGACGCAGTCATCGTCGATCAGGATCAGATCTTCCTCCGCTAGGGTTACGACCTGCCCGGCCCATCGGACCGGATCGAGCCCTCTCGCCGCGTCCTCCATCAGAAGCACGTCGTCTTCCGTCAAGACGACCACGTCCGATTCTGACTCTCGGTCCAAGGCTCCCATCAATCCCTGCCCATCGCCGTCGACATCGTCTTGGATCATCACCGTTCTCCTGGATGCGCCATCCCGTGGTCGCGGCTTCGGCAACTGCACCCGCTGTGCCAGACGGCCCCCGACCGGAACCCTCGACGGTCCCGGCTCTACCGACACGCCCAGGTGACGAGCTTCTTGGTAGGTAGTCACGTCGACGTAACGGGCGCTGCCGCATTGCGATTTCGCGCACCATTCTTAGATTTGTGGAATGACGTCAACCGCGACGGCCCGCAAGGGCCCGGTGCGCTTCGCCGTGATCGGCCAGGGATATTTCGCGCAATCCGCGATCTTGCCGGCCTTCAAGAACGCCAAACGCAGCTGCACGCTGGCGGCGATCTTCTCGGACGACCAAACCAAGCTGCGGGCCCTGCAGGACCGATACCGCGTCGAGCACGCCCTGCCCTACGAGCGCTACGACGACTTCCTGAGGACCGGCGCCGTCGACGCGGTCTACATCGCGCTGCCCAACGATCTGCACGCCGACTACGCGATCCGGGCGGCGCGCGCCGGCGTCCACGTCCTGTGTGAGAAGCCGATCGCGGGCTCCAGCGCCGACGCGGAGCGGATGATCTCGGCCTGCGCCGACTGCGGCGTCAAGCTGATGATCGCCTACCGCCTGCACTTCGAGGAAGCGAACCTCTCGGCGATCGAGCTGGTCCACCGGGGAGAGATCGGCGAGCCGCGCTATTTTTCGGCGCTGTTCTCGCAGCAGATCCTGGCCGGCAACACGCGCACGCAGTCGGTTCACCACGGCGGGCCCTTGCGGGACATCGGCATCTATTGCATCAACGCGGCGAGGTACGTCTTTCGGGACGAGCCGACCGAGGTGGTCGCGTTCGCCGCCCAGAAGCGCGGCGAGCAACGTTTTGCCGAGATCGACGAGCAGGTCGGCGCGCTGCTTCGCTTCCCGGGCGAGCGGCTGGCGCAGATCACGTGCAGCTTCGGCGCCGCGGAGCAGTCGAGCTACACCGTCGTCGGGACCGAGGGCTCCCTCTGCGTGAGCCCCGCCTACGGCGCATCCACCGATCTGGCCTGGGAGCTGACCAGCAACGGCAAGTCGAAGAAGAAGATCTTCAAGAAGCGGGATCAGGTGGCGCCCGAGCTGATCGAGTTTGCGGGCTGCATCCGGCAGGGTCGCGTGCCGACGGCCTCGGGACGGGAAGGGCTGGCCGACCTCCGGGTCATCGAAGCCATCGAGGCGTCGATCAAGAGCGCCGGGCGGGTCGAGGTCAGCCGCCAGCAGCCCGAGCAGCGCCCCAGCCTGCGGCAGGAGCGCCGGGCCCCCGCGCACGAGGTGCCGACCCTGGTCAATGTCCACCCCCCCACCGCGCACTGACGGCCCCCGCGTGCGGTAGGCTCGCCCCATGGCCAAAGAGCTGGAAGCGTCCGTGGTCCGGGTGCGGGGTGGCGTCACCACCTCGGTGCAGGACTGGCTGGCGGTCGAGCGTCCGCTGGAGATCCGAGCCCGCGCGGCAGGCATCGTCCGCGTCATCTCCACCACCATGCGCACGCCCGGCGAAGATCGCGCGCTGGCGGCCGGCTTCCTGTTCGGGGAGCGGGTGATCACCGACGGCCGGCAGATCCACTCGCTGGAAACGGTGGACGAGGACACGGTGATGGTCGAGCTGTCCCCGGAGGCGGAGGCGGCGCTGGAGACGGCCCGGCGGCCGTTCGTCACCAGCGGCGCCTGTGGGGTCTGTGGGCGGACCGATCTGTCGGCGCTGCTGGCCGTTCCGGCCGATGTGCCTCGGTCCAGTGACCTTTGTCTAACGGCCGACGTCGTTCACGCCCTGCCCGCGGCGTTGCGCGCGGCGCAGGCCGCCTTCGCACGCACCGGTGGACTGCACGCCGCCGGCCTCTTTCGGCCCGACGGAACGCCGCTCGACGTGCACGAAGACGTGGGGCGCCACAACGCCGTCGACAAGCTGATCGGCACCCGCATTCTGGAAGGACGCTTGCCGGATCCGGACAGCGTGCTGGTGGTCAGCGGGCGCGCCAGCTTCGAGCTGGTGCAGAAAGCCGCCGTGGCCGGGATCGCGGTGATGCTGGCCGTCGGTGCACCTTCCAGCCTGGCGGTCGAGATCGCCCGGTCCGCCGGGATGACGCTGCTGGGGTTCGTTCGCAACGGCGGATTCAACGTCTACTGCGGCGCGAATCGCGTCGAAGGGATCCACACGCGGCAGGGCGCCCATGGCCAATACGCCTGACGCGCCCGGCGGCGCGGCCGACGCCCACCTCGCGACCGGCGCCCCGGGCGACGAGCCGCCCCCGGAGAAGAAGCCCGCCAAGATCGGCAAGCGCGACCTCGTCGCCGCCGGCTTCACGTCGATCTGGGAGACAGTCCACCGGGGCGTTCGGGACATGGGGATCAAACGCAGCCTGCGCACGCTCACCACGATCAATCAGAAGGACGGCTTCGACTGCCCGAGCTGTGCCTGGCCCGATCCGGACGGCGAGCGCAAGGCCGCCGAGTTCTGCGAGAACGGCGCCAAGGCGATCGCGAGCGAGGCGATGAAGGCGCGGGCGACGCCCGACTTCTTCGCCAAACACTCGGTCGCCGCTCTGCTGCAGCAGAGCGATTTCTGGATGGACCAGCAGGGGCGCCTGACCCACCCGATGGTGCGACGCCCGGGCGCGACCCACTACCAGCCGATCGCCTGGGCGGATGCGTTCGAGCTCGTCGCGCGCGAGCTCAAAGCGCTGGGGTCGGCGAACGAGGCGGCTTTCTACACCTCGGGGCGCGCCAGCAACGAAGCCGCGTTCCTTTACGGGCTCTTCGCCCGCCAGCTCGGCACCAACAACCTGCCGGACTGCTCGAACATGTGCCACGAATCGAGCGGCACCGGCCTGACCCCGACGATCGGCATCGGCAAATCGACGGTCAAGATCGAAGACTTCTCCTACGCCGACTGCATCTTCATCATCGGTCAGAACCCGGGCACCTGCCACCCGCGCATGTTGACCGAGCTGCAGAAGGCGGCCCGCAACGGTTGCAAGATCGTGAGCGTCAACCCGCTGCAGGAGTCGGGGATGCTCCGGTTCAAGAACCCGCAGGAGCCGCTGGGCCTGCTCGGTCGCGGGACGGCCATCGCCTGTCTGCACCTGCCGGTCCGGGTCAACGGCGACGTCGCCCTTCTGAAGGGCATCATGAAGGAGATGCTGGAGGCCGATCGCGCGTCGGGCGGTCGGGTGCTGGACCACGACTTCATCGCCCACCAGACCGAGAGCTTCCAGACCTTCGCCGCCGATCTGGAGGCCGAGAGCTGGGAGAAGATCGTGGCGAGCAGCGGCGTCTCGCGCGAGCTCATCCGCCAGGCCTCCGAGATCGCCAGCGCGTCGGAGCGGATGATCTGCTGCTGGGCGATGGGGATCACCCAACACGGCAACGGCGTGGCCAACGTGCAGACCATCGTCGACTTCGCCCTGCTGCGCGGGCAGATCGGACGCCGGGGCGCCGGCCTGTGCCCGGTGCGCGGCCACAGCAACGTGCAGGGGGATCGGACGGTCGGCATCTGGGAAAAGATGAGCGACGAGTTCATGGAGGCACTCGGCAAGGAGTTCGACTTTTCGCCGCCCCGCCAGCACGGGTTCGATACCGTGGCCACCATCCGCGCCATGCACGACGGCCGGGTGAAGGTCTTCGTGGGCCTGGGCGGCAATTTCTTGAGCGCCTCGCCCGATACCCACTACACCGCGGAGGCGATGCAGCGCTGTGCGCTGACCGTGCAGATCGCCACCAAGCTCAACCGGGGACACCTGATCACCGGACAGCAGGCCTTGATCCTCCCCTGCCTCGGCCGCACCGAGCGCGACCTGCAGGCCTCGGGGGAGCAGTTCGTCACCGTCGAGGACACCACCGGCGTCGTCCATCAGTCGCGGGGTGTCCTGCCGCCGGCCTCCGAGCACCTACGCAGCGAGCCGGCCATCGTCGGCGGCATCGCGCTCGCGACGCTGGGGAACCAGACGCGCGTCGACTGGCAGGGCCTGATCGACAACTACGACGGCATCCGGGAACACATCGAGCACGTGGTCCCCGGCTTCTCGCAGTACAACCGGCGGGTCCGGGAGCCGGGCGGCTTCTACTTGCCGAACGGCCCGCGCGAGGGGAACTTCACCACCCCCACCCGCCGCGCGCAGTTCACGGTGCACCCGATCCCCGACCACGCGCTCCGCGAGGGGCAGCTGCTGCTCACCACCGTGCGCAGCCACGACCAGTTCAACACCACGATCTACGGCGAGGACGACCGCTACCGCGGGATCTTCGGGGGCCGTCGGGTGGTCTTCCTGAATGCGGACGACATGCGGGACCGCGGCATCGAGAAAGATCAGCCGGTCGACCTGATCAGCCATTTCGCCAGCGAGCGGCGGCGCGCCGAACGGTTCCGGGCGGTCCCCTACCAGATCCCCCGGGGCTGCGCGGGCGCCTACTATCCCGAGACCAACGTGCTGGTCCCCGTGAACAGTGTGGCCGCCGGAAGCAACCAACCCGCCTCCAAGTCGATCGTGATTACGCTCGAGCTGTCGCCGCCGGCCTGACGCGGCAAAGGCCATTTTTGGAACGGCGGGCGGCGCGCCAGTCCGTTACCTGGCCGTGACTCTCTGGGCGTCGCGTTTCGACGGCGGCGCTACCTACGCGATGCGTGGCCCCGATCGTCGCGATCCTGCGGCCCGTGCGGTGCAGGCCAGCCCAAACGGGACCTGGCACGTCCTTCGCTTACACAATCGACAAGGTTCCTTACACATTCGGCACGACGATTGAGGGAAGGGCAAAGTTGAGTTCCAAGAAGCTAAGGACACACGAGGACGTTCTTCACCCTTTCCAACGGGCGGTGGACATCATTTTGATCGCGGTGGCGCACCGGTTGGCCTGCGCCTTCCACGGCCAACCCTGGCGACCGGAGATGTGGGGCGCGACCATCGTCGCTCTCGTCGTCTTCAGCGTCGCGGCCGAGGTGCTGCACGTCTACCGGCCCTGGTACACCGAGCATTTCGCGAGCGAGGCCAAGCCGGTTTTGCTCTCCTGGATGGTGACGGCGTCGGTGCTGATCTTCTCCCTGTTCGCCACCAAGACCTCGACCCATTTCTCCCGAGTCATATTCTTTGGCTGGTTGGTTGGCGCGCCGCTGGCGCTGTCCGGCTGGCGGATCGTGAGTCGCATGATCCTGCTGACGTTGTGGTCGAGAGGGAAGAACCTCCGCTCCGTCGCGATCGTGGGGGCCACCCCCGGCGCCGAGCGGCTCTGCGAGCAGATCCGAGAGCGCGCATGGTTGGGGTTGAACCTGGTCGGGGTCTACGACGACCGGAGTGCAGATCGCCGGCATGTCTTCACCGGCACGCCTTGCCAGCACGTGGGGGGCAGCGCCGATCTGATCGGAGCCTGTCGGGCGGGTCTCATCGACGTGGTGTACATCGCGTTGCCCCTGCGCGCCGAGGAGCGGATCGGGGATCTGATGCGCGCCCTGACCAATACGACCGCCAGCGTCTACCTGGTGGCCGACTTTCTGGCTTACGACATGTTGTGCGCCCGCTGGACCGCGATCGGGGTCTCTCCGCTGCTCAGCGTGCAAGACACGCCGTTTCGCGGTGGCTACGGCTGGCTGAAGCGGGTCGAGGATCTGGTGGCGGGATCGATCATCCTGCTCATCATCGCCATCCCGCTGGCGGTGATCGCGCTGCTGGTCAAGCTCACCTCGCCAGGACCGATCTTCTTTCGCCAGCGCCGGTATGGGCTCAACGGCAAGGAGATCCGCATCCTGAAGTTCCGTACCATGACGGTCTGTGAGGATGGTCCGCACATCGAGCAGGCGCGGCGGAACGACCCGCGGGTCACCATGCTGGGTCGAATCCTTCGCCGGACCTCATTGGACGAGCTCCCCCAGTTTCTCCAGGTGGTGACCGGCGAGATGTCGATCGTCGGTCCCCGCCCCCACGCCGTCGCGCACAACGAGCAGTACCGGGCCCTGATCCCGGGATACATGCTGCGGCACAAAGTGAAGCCTGGAATCACCGGGTGGGCCCAGGTCAACGGGTGGCGCGGCGAGACGCCGACCATCGGCTGGATGAAGAAACGCGTGGAGCACGACCTCCACTACATCAACAACTGGAGCTTCTTCTGGGACCTGAAGATCATCTTCCTGACCGTTCTCGGCCGTCAGAAGAGCCGCCAGGCGTATTGATCCCCCGACACGATTGTGGCGGAGCTCGACGGAAGGGGTCGGCCGGCCGGCTCGCTAGTCGCCCAGCGAAGGCCGCGCGGGCTCGTAGAGCTTCCGGACCGAGTCCCGGAGCAGCACGATGAACGTGAAGATGCCCAGCGCGGTGCCGAGCGGCATGTAGAAGCAGTTGATGCCGGCCACCAAGAACGTGAAGATGCGATGCGTCCGGGCGCGCAGGAAGAGGCCCGCCAGCAGGTTGAGCGCGCCCGTGCCGAGCAGACCCGCGGCGCACACGCCATAGAACCACTTCATGCCGGCGAAGAGCTCGGCGGGCGGAGGCGCGGCCTGGTTGGCCCAGACCTTCGGATTGCTCATCATGTTGTTGAACATGGCGTAGTGCCCGTACAACATGAGCATTCCCAGGGCGGCCAACCCGACACCGACGAAGTGGAACGCCGCCAGCAACTTCAGCTGCTCCCCGTCCCTCGCGCGCTGCGCCTCCGACGCCGCTCCAAGATCGTCGTTCATGCCCAAGAGGATGGGCGGATGCCGAGATCGTGTCAATCGATTGCCAGGCGCCTGGCGCTTGCGATTGATTTCTGGCGCGCGGCACGCGATCCTCGCGGTCACATGGGGGGGGCGAACGAGGTGATGCGATCGGGGTCCGTTTTGTCTTTTGTCCGCGGGGTCGTCGCCCTGGGCCTCTGGCTGGTGGTCGCGGTCGCCGCCGCCAAGGATTCCAAGAAAACCAAACCTTCCGCGGACAAGGCCACCTCGTCCGCGCCGTCGGGGGTGACCCCCAATGCCTGCGGCTGCTACGCCAAAGGAAACGGATGCGCCTGCACCAGCAAGAAGGGGAAATGCGACTGCCCCGGCGAGTGCGAGCCGGTCGGCTGCGCCGAGAAACGCGACAAGGAGATGGAGAAGGAAGCTGCCGACGCCGTGAAGCGCGCGCAGGACGATGACAAGCGGCGGGAAGACGCCGAGACCAAGCGGCTGCACGACGAAGAGGAAAAACGTCAGGCCGCGGAATCGGCGGATTCGCAGCCCTCGGACGACGACAAGGGCGCGGCCGAAAGCGCGCCGGCCGAGCCGAGCTCACCCGCGAAGGGCGAAAAGGGCGGTGGCAAGCCGGGCAAATCCGGCAAGGCCGGCGGCAAGGCCGGAAAACCCAGCAAGCCCCCGGGCGAAGACAGCGGCGAAAAGTAGCGACCCGCCCCGACTACCCCTCGACGAGCCCCTCCGGCAGGAGCGGGCTGCCCTGCCCGGTCACGATCAGCCACAGCTGGTGCGCGGCGCGGGTCACGCCGATGTGGAACAGGTGGCGCGATTCGTCGTCGCGGCCATAGCTGCTGGCGTTCACGTCCAACATCACGACGTAGTCGAACTCTAGCCCCTTGACCTGGCGCACGTCGGTCACCTCGACGCCCGGGCGAAAGGCGAACTCCTGCGCGCGCACCCGGCGCAGCGCCGGCACCTCCGCGCGGCGCAGGCCTTCGTAAGTGCGATCGGCCTGCTCGGGGTGGCGCGCCAGCAGCGCCACGGTCGCGCGTGGCTCCCGGACGACCAGGTCCCGCAGCGCCTCGGCCAGAAACGCGACGGCCGCCCCGGCCGACGGAAAGCGAAACGCCTCGACCGGCGCCCCGCTGCGCGGCGCCTCGGGCGGATCGGGATCGGCCAGGGGGCCCATCGCCGACTGCGCCACCGCCAGGATCTCACGCGTCGACCGGTAAGCGATCCGCAGCGGCTCGACGGCCACGTGGGCCAGCGCCAGGTGTCCGAGGACGGCGCGCCAGTCGCCGAAGCCGTTGTCGAGGAAGAGCCGTTGCGAGGTGTCGCCCGCCAGCGTGATCGACGGCTTGGGCGTGCGCCCGATCAGCACCGACAGCTTCATGGGCGACAGATCCTGCGCCTCGTCGACGAACAGGTGCGCGAAGGGCTTCTTCACGCCCCGCAGCAGCTGGTTTGCGCGCAACAAGATCGCGACGTCGTCCAGATCCAGCAGCGGCAGATCGTCCTCGGTGCGCAGCCCGTCGATGCCGGTCTCGCCGCGGATGTTCTGATCGTCGTCGGCGTCGTCGTCCGGGTCGGTGTCGCCCGCGCCCTCCACCCGCCGCAACCCTTCGGGAAGATCGCTGTCGACCGTGCGCTGCCCGGCCTTGTGCTCGAGCCCCATCGCCGTCCAGTGCATCTCCGGCGGGAGCGCGGTGCCGCGCGCGCCGTCCCGCGGGCTGCGCTTTTTGCGACCCCTATCGCCGCCTTTGTCGCCGGCCTTGGCGCGCGTGCCGTCCCCCTCGCGCGGATCTCGGGCGACGATCGCGGCCACCCGGTCGACCATGATCCCGTGCGCCTCGACCACGTCGCGCTCGGGGACCGGCATCTCCGCCGCGCCCTGGAGCAGCGCCAGCAACCGCGATCGGTCGGTGAGCAGGTCGGCCCACAGCTCGACGGCCGCGCGTGAGGTACGTTTGCCGCGGTATCCGCCGCAGAGGCGTTCCAGCTCGTGCAGCAGCGCCGGATGGCTCTTGACCCGCGTCACCGCCGGGATGGCCTCGTCGATTAGGCCGGCCCGCAGCCAGGGGATCTCCGCGCGCAGCTCGCGCTCGCCGAGCTCCCGGAAGGTCATCACGCGCACGCCGTCGATCCCCAGCGACGGGAGCACCTGGCCGATGTAGGCGGCCAGCGCGGCGCCGTGGGTGACCACCGCCAACCGCCTCGGCGGGAAGCGGTCGGGATAGGTGTAGGCCAGATAGGCCAGGCGGTGGAGGCCGACGGTGGTCTTGCCGCTGCCGGCGCCCCCCTGAATGACGACCACGCCGGCGTCGCGCGCGGTGATGATGTCGAACTGCCACGGGTCGATCAGCGCGGCGATCTCGGGCAGGTGCCGATCGAGCGCCTGCCGGCCGGCCGGGGCGGCGCCGAGAACGCCGCGCGCCGGCCGTGCGGCGGTGATTGCGCCGCCGGCGACCGCGCCCGGCGAGCCAGTTGTGGGGCGAGTTGCGGTCCCCTGGCCACCCGCCAGCTCGTAGATCGGCAGATCGGTCCGTACCCACGCGGCGGCCGGACCGTTCGGCACGCGAGCCCAGACCCCTTGCGGGCAGGCAACCCGCGAAAGGACCCCGCCCTCGATGGTGAGGATGCGGCGAACGATCACCTCGCCCTCGACCTCGCGGTCGCCGAACTGCTCCTCGTAGTCGCTCCCCTCGGCGTAACGGTAGAAGAGCTGGCTGACGGGCGCGTGCCGCCAGTCGACGATGTTGATGCGGCTCTTGGCGTCGACGAAGGTGGCGCGACCGACCAGGACGTCGCGCTCGACGGCGCCGCGCCCGCGCACCTGCTCGCGCAACCGTAGGTGGCCGAAGTAAGGCGCGGCCGGGTCGACCAGAATCGTCTGCAGATCTGCGCGCGTGAGCGCCACCCCTTGCAGCCGCTCCATCTGGGCGACCAGCTGGGGGACGTCTTCCAGGCGCGCCTCGCCGATCTCGTCGCGCAGCGCCACCAGCTCGTCGACGTAGCCGCGCCGGTAGGCGGAGGTTCCCGCGCCGGCCACCCCGCTGGCGCCGGCCAGCGACCGGCGCGCGGCGGCCGCCTGCTCGGCGAGGCTGGCGAGCACGCGCGCGAGCAGCCGCTCCTCCTCGGCGGGAATGTCCGGATCGGCGACCGGAAACCCCCCGGTCATGGGCCGCGCGAGCTCGGCGTCGTCGGTCACGCCCCGAGGCTACACGACCCGCCGAGCGGCATGAAACCAGACAACCCGCGCCGACGGGGCCCACCGTCGGCGGCGAGGGGCGGCCTTAGAACCGGAGGTTCAGCAGCGCGAGCCGGTAGGTCGGCGCCGGATCGGTGGAGAAGCGGGACGCCACGGCGGCGTCGGCGCGATTTTCCTGCACGACGACCTGGGTGAGGCCAACGCCCGTTCCCAGCAGGACGCCGCCCGCCGCCCAGTATCCGATCCGGGCCGCATGATCCTGGTTGCCCAGGTAATAGATCGATCCGCCGACCAGCGCGCCCAGGACGGCGCCCATGATCGCGCTGACCGCGATGGTGCTCATATAGTTGTGGGGCGAATCCTCGTGGACGACGGTGGTGCGTCGGGCGGGCTCGACCTCGACCGGCGGCGCGGCGACTTGGACCGCCGCAGGGGCCACCGGCGTGTACGGCTGAGCCGCCGGCGCCGGTGCGTTCTGGGGCGTGACCACCACGCTGTCGGCGAGCAGGCTCGCCTTCGGCAACGGAACCACGGGAGCCACCTCGTGCGCCGCCTTCGCGAACGCAGCGGAGCTCGACAGGACCAACATCGACACCGAAACCACCACCAAATCTACTGATCGCATGTGAATACCTCCGGGGTGGCGAATTGCACCGGTTGTGCCAGCCAATGGGCCGCGCGAAACCTGAGCCTTTGGGAGGGTCGGTTCACGCGCGGGTACCGGGGAGGGGACCGCGGGTCACCGAGGCGTAACGCAATGACGCCTCCTCCCGTCCGCTCTCTCGCTGGATTTACCTCTAGATCTCGCGCACCTCGCGTTGCGTTTTGGGGCGGCATCCTTAGTTTCTCGAGATGATTCCGAACCAGGGACCGCCGGAGTCCCCGATGAAGGTCGTGATGCTCGTCGAAGACGACGACGAGACGCGCGAGGCGCTGGCGACGATCCTGGAGGAGGCGCGCTACCGCGTCCTTCGCGCGGCGAACGGCGCCGCGGCCTGGAGCCTGCTGCAGGATCACGGCGCGGCCTGCGACATCATCTTGCTCGACCTGATGATGCCGGTCATGAACGGCTGGGATTTTCGCCGCAAACAGCGGGAGAGCGCGAGCTTCTCGTCCATCCCGGTGCTGCTGATGTCGGCCGGCGGAAACATCGCGTCGTCCTGTGTCGACCTCGGCACCTCGGACTACATCGCCAAGCCCGTCGAGGTCTCGGAGCTCTTGAACAAGATCCAGCGCTATTGCAGCTGACATCGGGGGGTGTCGTGAATTTGTCGGGGACTAGCATTGGGAGCACGCCGCGGACCGCAGGGATCTCGCAGCTCGGACGCTACAAGCTGATCCAGCTGCTGGGGATCGGTGGCATGGCGGAGGTGTTCAAGGCGCGCTGTGCCAGCCCCGGGGGTATCGACCGGACGGTCGTGGTCAAGCGGATCCTGCCGGTACATTGCCGGGATCCCGAGTTCGTTCGCATGTTCGTGGCCGAGGCGCAGCTCCTGGGCCTCTTGGACCACCCGAACGTCGTCCAGGCCTACGACCTGGGCGAATTCGAAGGGACCCTGTTCATGGTCCTGGAATACGTCGATGGGCCGTCGCTGTCTCGGGTCATGAGCACCCTCCGCTCGGCAGGTCGGCAGATGCCGGTGGTCGCGGCGGCGCACTTCGCTCTGGAGGTCTGCCGGGCCCTCGACCACGTCCACACCCTCAAGGGCGGCGACGGCGAAGCGCTCAACGTCATTCACCGCGACGTGACCCCGTCGAACATCCTCCTCACGCAGTCGGGCGGCATCAAGCTGCTGGACTTCGGGGTGGCCAAGTACCGCGCCTCCCAGGCCCTCTCGGTCGAGGGGACCGTCAAGGGCAAGCCCGCCTACCTGGCGCCGGAGGCGCTGGAGGCCAAAGCCATCGACAGTCGGGTCGACATCTTCTCCCTGGGGATCGTCCTGCACGAGATCCTGACCCTGCAGAGCCTGTTCGAGTCGGACAGCCAGGTCCTCACCTTCCGAAAGATCCTGGAGCTGCCGATCGCCCCGCCGTCCAGCATCCGGGCGGACGTGCCCCCCGCGCTCGACGCCATCGTCATGAAGGCGCTCGACCGGGATCTGAATCGCCGCTATCAAACTGCGAACGAGATGGCCGCCGACCTCAATCGGTTCGTCGTCGAACAGCGTCTGCGCATGGATCTGGTTTGCGCCTTCGTGCGCGACGTCCGCACCAAGATGGTTCCGGCCCGGTTCCCCCCCACCCCCGCCCCCACACCGCGCGACCGCACCTCGCAGAAGTCGACGAAGCGGTACAAGAACCCCCTGTCCCTGGGGGCCAGGTTGCGCCGATTCTTCTTCCGGACCGCTGGATCGAACCTGCGAAACTGACGTCGCTCGGCCCTGCTCTGGGAAGGCCCGGCCCGTCAGCGGTGGAACCAGACCCGCAGGGTCGACAGCAGCTGATCGGTGTTCACCGGTTTGGCCAGGTAGTCGGAGGCGCCGGCATCCAGGCACTTCTCGCGATCGCCCTTCATGGCTTTCGCCGTGAGCGCGACGATGGGCAGCCGCCGCAGCGACGGCTGTTTGCGGATCAGCTGCATCGTCTGGTAGCCATCCATCTCGGGCATCATGATGTCCATCAGAACCATCGCGATATCGGCGGTGGTCTGCAACATCGTCAGCGCCTCGCCGCCGGTTTGAGCGGTCACCACGCTCATCCCGTGTCGCTCCAGCACGCTGCCGAGCGCGAAGATGTTCCGCACGTCGTCGTCGACGACCAGCACCTTACGACCCCGCAGGTCGTCGTCGGACCGGTGGAGCTTCTCGAGCATCTGTTGCTTGTGCGGCGGCAGCTCCGAGATGGTGCGGTGGAGAAACAGCGACGTCTCGTCGAGCAACCGTTCGGGGGACTCGACGCCCTTGATCACGACCTTGCGGGCCAGCTCCTGAAGCTGCGCGTCCTGTTCGGGCGACAGCTCCTTCCCCGTGAACACCACCACCGGCACGTCCTTGATGGCATCGTCGTCGCGGATGCGTGCCATCACCTCGAAACCCGAGATGTCGGGCAGCCGCAGATCCAGCACGACGCAGTCGAACGCGCTGTCGTGCAATATCGCGAGCGCCTCTTCGCCCCGGGCGGCCGTCACGATCTCGATGTCGTCGTGGCCCAACAGCTCCTTGATGCTTAGCTGCTCCGCGTGGTTGTCCTCGACGATGAGCAGCCGCTTGTTTCGGGCGCCCGCGTAGTCCTTGATTCGCCCCAGCGCCGCCTCCAACCCGTCGGTGGTCGCCGGCTTGGTGATGAAAGAGAACGCTCCACGCGACAGACCGTGCTGACGGTTTTCGTCGAGGGTCACGATCTGCACCGGGATGTGGCGAAGGTTGGCGTCCTGCTTGAGGTGGCTGAGCACCGTCCAGCCCAGCATGTCGGGCAGGAACACATCCAGCGAGATCGCGGTCGGATGGAACTCTCGGGCCAGGTCGAGCGCATCGGCGCCCCGCGAGGCCACCAGCACCTTGAAGCCCTTGTCGTGGGCCAGATCGGCCAGCACCTGCGCGTAGTGCGGATCGTCTTCGATGATGAGCAGGCTCGAATCCCCCGGGTGGAGGTCGGCGCGATCGTCCGAGAGCGGCTCCGGCAGGGTGTCGGCCACGCGAACCACCGCCGAGACCGCGGGATGCATGGCGATCTGCATGCGCGCGGACTCGCGATATGGCACCGACGGCCCCACGTACTTGAGCGGCAGATAGAGGGTGAACGTACTGCCGATCCCCGGCGAGCTGTGGAGCTGGATCTCGCCCCCCAGGAGGTTCGACAGCTCGCGGCTGATCGCGAGGCCGAGCCCAGTGCCCCCGTACTTGCGGCTCGTGCCGGCATCGGCCTGCTGAAAGGCCTCGAAAATGATCTTCTGCTTCTCGGCGGCGATGCCGATCCCGGTGTCGGCCACCTCGAAGGCCACCACCGTCCCGGCCTGTTGAAGGATGGGGTGCTCGGCGGTCCATCCGGCCGCCACGGCCGACACGTTCAGCCGCACCCCGCCGTTCTCGGTGAACTTGAAGGCATTGGAGAGCAGGTTCTTGAGGACCTGCTGGACCCGCTTCTGATCCGTCATCAGGCTGCGGCCCAGCTTGGGGTCGAGCTTGACGTCGAAGGTGAGACCGCGCGCCTCCGCGTCGTGGCGGAACGGTCTTCCGATCGCCTCGAGGAGATTGCCGAAGGCGATCTCCGCCGGCTCCACCGTCACCGTGCCCGATTCGATCTTCGACAGATCGAGGATGTCGCTGATCAGGTTCAAGAGATCCGTCCCCGCGCCGTGGATGGTGCGGGCGAACTCCACCTGCTTGGGGGTGAGGTTGGCCTCGGGGTTCTCGCTGAGCTGCTGGCCCAGGATCAGGATGCTGTTGAGCGGCGTGCGCAGCTCGTGCGACATGTTGGCCAAGAACTCCGACTTGTACTTGGAGGTGAGCGCCAGCTCCTCGGCCTTCTCCTCGAGCGCGCGGCGCGCCTGCTCGATCTGCTGGTTCTTTCGCTCGACCTCGGCGTTCTGATCGGCAAGCTGCTGCGCCTTCTGTCCGAGCTGCTCGTTGGTCTGCTGCAGCTCTTTCTGCTGCCCCTGCAGCTCGGCCGCCAGCTTCTGCGACTGGTCGAGCAGCGCCTCCGTCTGCATGGTCGCCTCGATGCTGTTGAGGACGATGCCGATGCTGCTCGTCAGCTGATCGAGGAAGGCCAGGTGGGAAGCGGTGTAGGCGTTGAGCGACGCCAGCTCGATGACCGCCTTGACCTGTCCCTCGAAGAGGACCGGCAGGACGATGACGTTGCGGGGCAGCGCGCTGAAGAGACCCGACCCGACGCGGACGGTGTCGGCCGGCAAGTCGGTGATGAGCATGCGCCGCTTCTCGAACGCGCACTGGCCGACCAGACCCTCGCCGAATTTGACCGAGGTCGGGTGTCCGTTCTTCCCGTCATCGGCGTACGCGGCGACCAACCGCAAGGAGGTGGCGGGCGTCTCCTTCTGCTCGTCCGCGCTCTGATAGAGGACGCCCTGGTGGGCGCCCACGAGGGGCGCCAGCTCCGAGAGCAGCATCTGGCCGACGCGAACCAGATCCCGCTGCCCCTGGAGCATGTTCGTGAAGCGGCCGAGGTTTGTCTTGAGCCAGTCCTGCTCGGTGTTGCGATCGGTGGTGAGGCGCAGGTTGTCGATCATGGTGTTGACGTTGTCTTTGAGCTCCGCCACCTCGCCGCGCGCGTCGACCTGGATGGATCGCGTCAGGTCGCCCTTGGTGACGGCCGTGGCCACCTCGGCGATGGCGCGGACCTGCGTCGTGAGGTTGGCGGCCAGCAGGTTGACGTTGCCGGTCAGATCCTTCCAGGTCCCCGCCGCTCCGGGCACGTTGGCCTGACCGCCCAGGCGGCCTTCCACGCCGACCTCGCGCGCCACCGAGCTGACCTGCTCGGCAAAAGTGGCCAGCGTGCTGGTCATGTTGTTGATGGTGTCGGCCAGCGCCGCGACCTCGCCCTTGGACTTGACGGTGAAGTTCTGTTTCAAGTCGCCGCTCGCGACGGCGGTCACCACCTTGGCGATCCCGCGGACCTGCTCGGTCAGGTTGGCCGCCATGACGTTGACCGTGTCGGTGAGATCCTTCCAGGTGCCGCCCACGCCGGGGACCTGCCCCTGCCCGCCCAGCTTGCCGTCGGTGCCGACCTCGCGCGCCACGCGCGTGACCTCGGCCGCGAAGGCGTTGAGCTGATCGACCATCGTGTTGACCGTGCTCTTGAGCTCGAGGATCTCCCCCTTGGCGTCGACCGTGATCTTCCGCGACAGATCGCCGCGGGCGACCGCCGTGGTCACCTCGGCGATGTTGCGGACTTGCGTGGTCAGGTTGCCGGCCAGCAGGTTGACGTTGTCGGTGAGATCCTTCCAGGTGCCGGCCGCGCCCGGCACGTTGGCCTGACCGCCCAGGCGCCCTTCGGTGCCGACCTCGCGCGCGACGCGGGTCACCTCGCCCGCGAAGGAACGGAGCTGCTCGACCATCGTGTTGAGCGTCTCCTTGAGCACGAGCAGCTCGCCGCGGACGTCGACCGTGATCTTCTTGGACATGTCGCCGCTCGCGATGGAGGTCGCCACCTCGGCGATGTTGCGGACCTGCGCGGTCAGGTTCTTGGCCATCGAGTTGACGTTGTCGGTCAGATCCTTCCAGGTGCCGGCCACGCCCGGGACCTCCGCCTGACCGCCCAGCTTGCCCTCGGTGCCGACCTCGCGCGCGACGCGGGTCACCTCCGAGGCGAAGGCATTGAGCTGATCGACCATGGTGTTGATGGTGCTCTTGAGCTCGAGGATCTCGCCCTTGACGTCGACGGTGATCTTGCGCGACAGATCGCCCCGCGCGACCGCCGTGGTGACCTCGGCGATGTTGCGGACCTGGGCCGTCAGGTTGCCGGCCATGAAGTTGACGCTGTCGGTGAGCGCCTTCCAGGTGCCGGCCACGCCCGGGACCTGCGCCTGGCCGCCGAGACGGCCCTCGGTGCCGACCTCGCGCGCGACGCGGGTCACCTCGCCCGCGAAGGCGTTGAGCTGATCGACCATCGTGTTGATGGTCTCCTTGAGCTCCAGGATCTCGCCGCGGACGTCGACCGTGATCTTGCGCGACAGATCGCCGCCCGCGATCGCCGTCGCAACCTCGGCGATGTTGCGGACCTGGCCGGTGAGATTGCCGGCCATGGAGTTCACGCTGTCGGTCAGATCCTTCCAGGTGCCAGCCACGCCCGGAACTTCTGCCTGGCCGCCCAGCTTGCCGTCGGTGCCGACCTCGCGCGCCACGCGGGTGACCTCGGCCGCGAAGGCGTTGAGCTGGTCGACCATCGTGTTGATGGTCTCCTTGAGCTCCAGGATCTCGCCGCGGACGTCGA